>Ga0074045_10002779_pt1 | contig 16051 bp, 15 predicted proteins | sample BogForMeECP23OM2_FD_94442 | JGI IMG/M metagenome (GOLD analysis project Ga0074045, IMG submission 94442) | Bog forest soil microbial communities from Calvert Island, British Columbia, Canada - Bog Forest MetaG ECP23OM2 | ecosystem: Environmental > Terrestrial > Soil > Wetlands ...
CCGATACTGTAGTCTCGATTGCTCACGTCATTCCTGCTTGTACTTTTTGATATCAGCAATAAGCCACGGCTCCACGGCTTCCCGCCCGTGGATCAGCTTCCGGATCTGCGCCATGTCCTTGGGGCGGATCTTAAACATCCACCCTTTCCCGTAGCAGTCCTGGTTGATCAAAGTGGGGCCCGCTTCCAGCTCCTGATTGGAGGAGTCTATTGTCCCATCGACCGGAGAATACGCGGTGCCCAGCCATTTTCCGGATTCCACCCTTGCGAATTTCTTCCCGGCCTGGAGAGCTTTCCCATCGAAAGGAAGTTGAACGTATACGATCTGCCCTGCGAGCTGCTGGGCGAAATCATCCATGCCCATGACCAGAATGTCTCCTTCGGCCCTGACCCAAAAATGATGTTCGTCGTAGTAGAGGTCATCAGGCATGTCGTACCCTTGTATTTGCATATGTTTTTCTCCTGTGCCACTACGTTATTTTATAACCCATGAACACACTTAAACCACTTACCCACCAAATAATTTCTTCAGCCCTTCAAAACCCCCGGAGTATACTCCTTCAACGGTTTTGATCGCTTCGGCTTCGGGAGCATCCTTGGGTTGAAAAGTGGAATACCATTTCACTTCGCACTGTCCGGAACCCAAGTCTATTACCTCCATGGTAGCAAAGTAGTCTTTCAGCGGCAGGGGGGAGGTAACAATGGAATAGCTCAGAGTCTTTGCCTTATCATCGAGTTTCTCCAGTTTCTCCACAATAGGGGGACCTCCGCCTTCGAGGGTGAGCGTCCGCAAAGCCCCTAGGCCCGACCCTTCCATGGAGCTTTTCTTGATGGCAGCGATGAAAATGGGGAGCCCGTTGAAGTCCCTGAGGACCTTCCACACCTGGTCTGCGGAAGCATTGATGCGAGTACTCATACTAACCTTGGACATGATTTCCTCCTTATTTCAGTGTAAAGTGTATTGCATAAGCCGTCGGTCAACCGCGCTCTTGTCCCGATTCACCGGCTCGAGATATGGCATTCATGGCCATGACGACCGGCGCCATGATCATGTGGAGTAGGTTGCTGAACGGCAGATAGGCCAACAATGCGCCAGTCATGATCGCGTGCAGGTACCAGATATATCCGTAAATTCCAGGCAGCGCCGGATTATCCGCAAACAAACGGCTGAGAGCATATCCCAGGAAAGAGTATCCCCTACCGGGCGGCGATCCTGTCATGGCAATGCGCAGTCCCTCCAGGACAAAGCCAATGACTACGATGCCGCCAAGCAAAAAGATAGCCGGCCAATCTTGTCTTGGCAGACCGCCGATGTCTTCGGATCGAACCTTGATCTTTCGAATTGCTGTAAGGATGACGCCCGAAAGAATCATCAAGCCGCTGAAATCGAACAGAAAAGCGCCGAGCGGGTGATTTTTGTCGAGCATTGTCCAGGGAAGGGAGGATTCCGGTGTCCATAGCGACGTCAGCAGGGCTGTCATTCCCCACAGGAAAAGAAAGACAAAGGGCCAGAAGATCAGAGCATGAATGAACCAGCGGCGCACCGACTGCCTGAAGAGCCTTCTTTGCAGGAAAACGTCGAGAGCCGTGATCTTGAGCACGTACAGCGTTTTCGACAGGAAATCCATTCCGCTCCTGCCGGCGGCAGCCTTACGCGCTTCGGCCTCAGGTATTGATTCAGCCTGGGTTGGACGCCTCGCCGAAAACCAGACAATACAAAGGCTTGTCATTCCCGCCAGGAACAGGAACAGCGAAATGATGGTTGTCATATCTCCGGCAGAAAATGTGGCGGCATGGCATGGCATGCACAGAATACTCTTTGGGGGGAGCACCATGGCCGCGGCGCCCACCGGATTTCCCTTGTAGTGGCACCGCCCGCAGGAGCCTTCATCGTGCTTCAGGGCCATGCTGTGAATGTCACTCGGCTGGTCCGGCTTCAGGTCAATGCGCCAGAGGACTTTACCGGGTTTGAATCCTCTGACCGGGACAATCCCCGAAAGGTGGCAGGCTTCACAACTGACCCATATGTGCGCGTCATGAGCGACCTTCTCATCGTGCCGGTTGTGGCAAATCAGGCAGGCGGTCCGTTCCTGCCCGCCATGGCTGAACTCCGCGGACTTCGGGTGGCAGGCAAGACACGATTGCTTGCTGTGCGTGGAGGAGCCGTATGCCTGCAGGTCAATTGCCGGGAAAGCCAAAAGAGCGGCGCCTTTGTAGTCCCCGTGGCATTTGAAGCAAAACGCGGCAACCTTCTTCGTTCCGTCAGGATCTCCCGCTTCCACCAGGCGATGACAAACCATGCACCCCTCATCAGCAGAGGACAGTGCGGGCAGGGCTGCCTTCTTTGCATGGCAGACGCCGCACTGCCGGCTGACGGGCTTTGGGCGGTCAAAAGCGGCCGGAAGCTTTGTCTCAGTTAACTGATAATGTGCGTCATGACAAGCGATGCAAACTCTGTATTCCTGGGCGTTTTTGATCGGCTTTCCGGCATGAACTCCGGTATCCAACTTTTCAACCACATCTTCATGGCAGCCCGCACATTGATCAAGCCTGTAGAAGCCATTGAGCCCTTTATCGACAGCGATTGGGTCTGGATGAAGGCTTTCTTTGGAAATATCCCCGTGGCATTCGAGACATGAAATCCGCCCATGGGCGGAAGCATGGAAACGTCCGGGATCGATAAACCATGAGGCTTCGCCCTGGGGCCTCATGTACAGGACAAGCAGAACGCTCAGCGCCGGTACGATGATCCATGGGAACATCCTCAACTCATATTTCTTCGAGTAAGCCACGGGCACGATGTTTCAGAAAGCTCCTAAGGCGGCGTCTCGTCCGCCGGTGATGCTCAATGCAATTGGCAAAGAAAATACTGTTTGATCCTCATGAGTCCCCAGCCGGGAGCGAATCCGGGCACTGCGTTAACTGAGATGCCGATCGCCCGATTAACCTTTGGTAATAAGCGGCCCTGCCAGAAGCCACCCCCATCGGGCTGGAGCGGCACGGCGCCCGAGGAAGCCAATCCGGGCGCACAAATGCGGCAGCCCTTGTTTGCAGTTCCCGCACTGCCGACTGCGAAATAAGGGTTCCACACCCACACGATCGTTTGCTCTCACAATGGTGATACCCTTTCCGGTTTCTACCATCGTGCCGGTGAACTCATGGCCGGGCGCTGGCAGGGCCATTTCCCCATAAATGGGAGTTAGATTGTAGCCTTCACCATCCCACCATCTACATTGATCGCCTGCCCAGTGATGAACTTAGCTTTCTCCGAGGCCAAGAAGGCCACCATGCAAGCGATATCTTCTGGATCGCCGAGATGTCCTAGGGGGATATTCTGCTTGGCGAACCAGTCAATGGCTTCTGGCCCTGACATCCCAATGAGCTTGCCCAATTGCTCACCCAGTTGTCCGGGGTCCTCCCACAGCGGTGTTTTGATGGGCCCCGGGCAGACAGCGTTTACCAGGATGTTATCCTTGGCCAAATGGTTGGCCAGATCCTTGGTGAACATAATCACGGCGGCTTTTATAGCGTCATAATCCACCAAACCACCCGGTTGTTTCCCGAAGATCGAGGAAATATTGATGATCCTTCCCCATCCCTGTTTCCGCATGTAAGGGATAACCTCCTTGGAGCACTGAATGACGCCGAAGAACATCAGGTCCATGTTGTAACGGAACTCTTCCTCGGGAAGCTGCAGCATGTCGCTCAACCGGCCTGTACCGGCATTGTTCACCAAGACGTCAATGCGCCCAAACTTTTCGACGGTCTTGGCCACCATACTCCTGATGTCTTCCGGCTTAGCAACATCTGCCTGGACGGCATGGACTTGTGTCCCTTCGGTTTTGATCTCCTCGGCCGCCTTCTCTAAGGCTTCCTTACCCCGAGCGCAGATAACCACGTCGCACCCTTCTTCGGCCAATACCCGGGCACAGGCCTTGCCGATGCCCCGGCTGGCACCAGTGACCAACGCTACCTTTCCTTTTAATCCCATGTCCATTGTTTATCTCTCCTTGTACAGTCTAGTTGTGAAGCTACCAACAGCCCCCGAACGGCAGGCATCTCCGAGAAAACTGTGTGCCGCCACAGGAACAACATTCGGAAAAAGCTGGGAGGCCCCAATCTTTTTCCGTGAGTTCCTCGACAGGCATAATGCTGATCACGCCGGCGTTGTTGACCGCTATGTCAAGGCTGCCGAGTTTGTCAATGGTCTCTTTGACCATATTCTGAACCTGATCCCATTTGGTCACGTCTACCTTGAGAGCAATGGCCCGGCGATCCATCGCCTTGACATCCTCTGCAACCTTTTTCGCGTTCTCTTCAATCGTGTCGACAGCAGCGACATCACAGCCTGCCTCGGCGAGGCGCTTGACGATGCCTTGGCCGAGCCCCCTGCCGCCACCTGTCACCAATGCAACTTTGCCTTTCAGTTTCATGGTTTGATCCTCCCGTTTTTTTAAGCTACAGCGTGTGGATAGAGATACTTCAGATAAGAGCCTGGAGGATCTGTCGAATAGCCAAAGGCAATGTGTCGTCGCTGGAGTGAATCAGCTCCAGTAAATTGGCCAAGCTGCTATTCCCTGGCCATAGCCGGACCCATGCCGGGCCACCGGGCGGCACGATGGACCACGGCAGCAGAACTGATGCTCGTTCTGCCGCCCCATCAAATACTCTTGAAAACCAGATTATTGAAATGTACCTCACCGGGCTTCTCAAAGATGCCCACGAGCACCGCCCTACCGCCGGTTCTGGCTAAATCGATGGTGAGAGCGCCTGTTTGGTGGCCACCGACACATTCAAAAGCCACGTCAACACCCAGCCCGTCGGTCAGACGACGAACCTCCGCAATTGGGTCAGTCTCGGTGGGATCGATCACTGCTGTGGCGCGGAGGTGGGGATGAAGATGGGGCCAGCATCGTACTCATGCAGGTCAGACCCACAAATCCCGCACCAGTGCACCTTCATTTTGACTTCTTTGGGGCCAGGCGCAGGCGGCTCAGGAACATTTTCTACTCTCACATCTTTCTTGCCGTACCAAACCGCTGCTTTCATGTCCTGCTCCCCTTTCATTTCTTCTCCTCTCTTTACCCTTAGTGATTTTGCAGAAGGCCTGGGTTAAATCGAACCGACAACTTCGCCGGCCGATACCGGGGCAAGGATTTCCCTCCTCATCGCGCTGTTCATCGTCTGCCTTACATCCACCACCACGGGCCCGTCCTTTGCCAGGCGAACTGCAGTGTGTTGTCCGCTCCTCACTTCCACTTCCCGTTCACCGTCCAGAGCCAGGACGGACGGCACAGTCGCGATCTCCACTTCCTCCCCCACATTCATGACCCTTTGTTCACTTATAAATACCTTCTCGACTACGCCAGGGGCCACCGGCGCTTTGACAAAACGCCCCTTGCCTCCAAGGTTCAGACAAAGACATTGTGGATCTTCCGCCCTGATGGGGTGGAGATGTCCCCCTATGGACGAAAGACCGATGTTGCTCGGGTCGGCCCGATTGAGGAAGATCTGGCTTACCTTCCGCATGTCCCAGATCGCCTTCGATGCCACAAATAAGTCTTGGCAGACGGCCACATCCACAACAGCAAGATCCACAATCTTTCCGTCCAGCTTGATTTCCAACTTGGTGGATGTAAAAGTGCACTCCTCCAAAGGCACCAGATTTGCCGCCACCAGCCCGGCAGCCATTCCTGCTATGGTGGCCTCGACCATGAAAGGGAAAACGTTGTTCGTCCCTGTCGAAATGGGCAGGATGGGAACCTTGAGAGCACCCTTGGCCACGACCCGGTTGGTCCCATCGCCTCCCAGGGTAACGATGCACGTTGCCCCATTTTTTTCCATGATTCGGGCTGCTTCGGTGGAATCTCTCTGGTCCGCCTTGGCATCGAAGTCGAGTGGGAAGACGGGAACGTCGACCTTCAAGCTGTCCAGGGCCCTTGGTACGATCCCATAGTAGTCGGGCATATAACAGACCTGGTCCACACCGACTGCATCAAGTCCAAGAAGAATACGGCGCACCATCCGCACCTTTTCTTGATTGTCGAAGACGCTCCCGTAGGCCACCAGCCTCCGGATATCCTTTCCCGATGCCGGGTTGGCAATGATTCCCACTATTGACACGCCAGCTCCCTCATTAAAAGCGATTTCCACGATCACTCCCCTTGTTTACGACCCCATCACTGTCTTTACCGCCCCGATCACCTTCTCCACACTGGGTATATATTCCTTTTCCAGTGCCGGGGAGAAAGGAACGGGCGAAAAGGGCGCCGCGATCCTGAGGATGGGAGCATCCAGCCGATCGAAGGCCTTTTCGGCGACGAGGGCGGCAATCTCAGCGCCGGGGCCTCCGAACTTCACCGCTTCATGAACGATGACCAGCCGATGCGTTTTGCGGACTGATTCCAAAATGGCGTCCTCATCCAGCGGGCTGAGGGTGCGGAGATCCAATACCTCGACGCTGATGCCCTCTCCGGCCAGCTTCTCGGCGGCGCTAAGCGCAGTGTGGACCGCCTGGGCAGTGGCTATGATCGTCACGTCTTTTCCTTCACGTTTGACGTCCGCCTTCCCTAGCGGTATGGTGTACTCTCCAGCGGGCACTTCACCTTCCATGGCGTAAAGGATTTTGTGCTCCAGAAAAACTACCGGGTTGTCGTCACGGATGGCGGAGATGAGAAGTCCTTTGGCGTCGTGCGGCGTGCTCGGCATTACCACCTTGAGCCCCGGAACATGCATGAACCAGGCTTCAAGACATTGGGAGTGCTGCGCCGCCGCCCCGATCCCCGCTCCGCAGGAGGCCCTCAGTACCATGGGAATCTTGGCCTTTCCGCCGAACATGTACTTCATCTTGGCTGCCTGGTTGAAAAGCTGATCCATCGACACGCCGATAAAGTCGACAAACATCAGCTCGATCACCGGCCTCAGCCCGCAGGACGCGGCCCCAACCGCCGTTCCTATGATGGCGCTCTCGGTAATGGGCGTGTCGCGCACTCTCTTGGGACCGAACTGATCGAGCAACCCGGCGGTTACCCCAAAAATGCCGCCGTAGACGCCAACGTCTTCCCCCGCCACATAGACGTTGGGGTCCCGCTGCATCTCGATTTTAATGGCTTCATTCAAAGCTTGGCCAAATGTCATAGTCGGCATCTCGTCATGCTCCTTTCCAATGTATGTGATAGTCTGTCCTGGAAGTTCGCTCTCACCGACTTTCCCTCTATTCGGTGTATAGACCGAGTGTCAACTCAGCAGGGTCCGGATAAGGGCTCTCTTCGGCAAAGCGCTCGGCGTCTTCGATCTGCTTCTTTATGGAGCTCTTGATCTCCTGGATCTTTTCCGGACTCAGCACGCCCAGGTCGAGGAGTTTCTTTTCGAACCTGGGAATCGGGTCCTTTTCTTTCCACTCCTCCAGTTCCTCTTTGTTCCGGTACACACAGGGGTCTCCCTCAAAGTGCCCACGGTGACGGTATGTCTTGCACTCGATCAGTGAGGGTCCCTGACCCTGCTTCGCACGCTTTATCGCCTCACTGGACGCCTCGTAGACCGCCATGACGTCGTTTCCGTCCACCGTGATTCCGGGCATGTCATAGGCGCTCGCCCGGTCCGCAATGTTCGGCACGCACATTGAGTTAATGGTGCAGCTGGATATGCCGTACATGTTGTTTTCGGCGACGAAGACGACCGGGAGCTTCCAGCACGTAGCGAGATTCATGGCTTCGTGGGTGGTGCCCTGGTTGGCTGCTCCGTCCCCGAAAAAGCACACGCACACACTGTCTTTTCCCTGGTAATGGCAGGCCAGAGCGGCGCCTGTAGCCAGAGGGGGACCCGCACCGACGATGCCGTTGGCTCCAAGAATTCCCAGATCAACGTCCGCAATATGCATGGAGCCGCCTTTGCCTTTGCAGTACCCGGTCTTCTTGCCGAACAGCTCGGCCATCATGAACTTGACGTCTCCCCCTTTGCTGATCAGATGCCCGTGACCGCGGTGGGTGCTTGTAATGTAGTCCGAGACTAGCAGATTTGCGCACACGCCGGTTGCAACTGCTTCCTCACCTACGTAGAGGTGCACGAATCCCGGAACCTTGCCGGCGGCGAAAAGCTCGCTGACCCGAGTCTCAAACATCCGAATCTTGGTCATGTTCGTGTACATATCGACCATTTTCTCTGTGGTTATATCCATTTTTTCTTCCTCCGCGCCAAAAGTCTTTGTTATTGAAATCCTTGAGCCTCTTTTGACTTTTTGAGATGCGCCGCAGTCTCCTTTCTTCCCCCCTTTACACAAATTTTGCGTTACTTTTCGACAAATACCGTTATTGCCGCATTGGCTACCACGATCTGATCAAAATCGGCGGCAAACTGGGCCACACAGAGCCCCTTCACCCTCATGCCGCCCTCCACGGCCCGAGCTGTCTTGCGTCCAATGGGGACCTCGGCCATCACCCGGTCCAAATCGACATTCTGTGGTCTGGGCACAGCCACAACAATTTCCACGTCGAGCGCATTCAGATCTTGAATCCCCATGATTTCAACGATCCCGCACAGACAGCTCCTGGAAACGGCGTCCCTCACGGCACGACATGCTGCCTTGGTGGCGTCTTCTCCATGAAGATCTATGCCGGTACCAATCTCTACGATGAAGCGCTTGCCGGCCACGGGTTCACCCCCTTGCCCTCAAAGGTTTACTCAGATGTGAGATCATTTTATCTGCGCGATAGGAGCTTCGAACCAAAGGCCCCCCCGCTACTTCCTTGAATCCACCAGTTCGTGCCGTAACCGCCCATCTCTCGAACTCCTCCGGGGAGACATATCTGGCTACGGGCAGGTGATCTTTTGATGGTGACAAATACTGTCCGAGTGTGAGGCGAGAACAGCCCGCTCGTTTGAGATCAGTAATCGTCTCCAGGATCTCACGCTCTGCCTCACCAAGTCCCAGCATTATACCGGACTTCACGACAAGCCCCTGGATGGCGGCATACTCAAGGATTTGCAGGGACCGCCGGTACTGAGCATGCGGCCGAACGAGCGGATATAGACGTGCCACGGTCTCCACATTATGATTGAATACATCCGGGTGCGCGTAGCAGGTCCTTTGGAGCGCACTCAGAGACCCTTGGAAATCAGGAACAAGCACTTCAACGGTTACACCCGGGCAGCGATTGCGCACCCTATCAATGGTCTTCACAAATTGCTCCGAGCCACCATCCGGAAGATCATCCCGAGTCACTGAGGTGATGACCGCATGGGTTATGCCCAGCGCTTCGACCGCCTGTGCCACGCGTTCCGGTTCACCTTCGTCCACCCCCTCAGGGGTGCCTTTGCTCACCGCACAGAACCGGCACATTCGGGTGCAGGTGTTACCCAGTATCATAAAAGTGGCTGTTCCGCGCCCGAAGCATTCCCCCAAGTTGGGACAGTGGGTTCTCTGGCATACTGTGCTCAACCGCAGGCGGCTGAGTAACGCTTCCATTCGCCGAACAGTTTCCGGACACGGAGCAGGGATAGCCAGCCACGGAGGGCGCCCCCTGCTCAAATGGTGCACCTCAGGTCTTTTGGGATACTCGAAGACCCGGCAGAAAGTCTCTATGAAACGATCCTTCACCTCGGTCAGATCCAACGGGTGCCCAAGCTCACGCTCCATGGAGGTGATCTTTTCGTCCGGGTTCCCGCACGGGGCGATGGTGTCGAACCAATGGAGGTCGGTGTTCACGTTCAACGCAATGCCGTGATAGGTGACCCACCTTCGCGCAGATATTCCGACACTGGCTATTTTCGCTGAACCTGCCCATACACCAGGCCTGCCCCTCTTGAGCCCGGGCTTCAGACCATAACCCCACAGCATTGCCGCCACGGTATCCAGGAGCATTTTGAGGTACAGATGCAGGTCTTTTCTGCTGAGTTTGAGAATCGGGTATGCCACAAGCTGGCCTGGACCGTGAAAAGTTGCCATACCACCGCGATCTACGCGGAATATCAAAGCTCCTCTCCTGTTAAGGACTGCTTCAGTATCCCGCAAGTCCTTCAAGCTTCCGCTCCGTCCGATGGTTATCACCGGTGGATGTTCGACCACCACCAGACGGTCCGGAGAAATCTCCGCCAGGCGCTCTGAAACCAAGGCTTCCTGGAGCTTCAAAGCTTCACCGTAGGGCAGAAGGCCCCAGTCCAGGACCTGCAAACGAGAGGTTGAGGCATCGTTCATTTGCGTACCACCAAATGGTTTGCGCTCGTCGTCGCCCTGGGTTCTACGGAAGGGCGAGACCGAGAGCCGCGCAGCCCCCTGCTCTCCGACGAGCAGGGGCAGGAACAAAACAGAACGCTCATCATCGGGCGCATCAGCGTTTCGGCAGATAGAGAGCCCAGCCCGTTGCGTCCCGTGCGGCATCGACAACCGTCTCTGAGAAAGTGGGATGGATACGGATACTGCGGGCAAGCTCGTTTACGGTCGCTTCCAGCTGCATGGCGAGAACGGCTTCACCCACCAGGTCTGTCGCACCAGCCCCTACTATGTGTACGCCGAGGATCTCTCCATGGCGGGCATCCGAAACGATCTTCACGGCGCCTTCCACCTGGCCCCGTGTCATAGCCAGCCCATTGATGGCATATGGGAAGCTTCCCACGTCGATCTCCAACCCCTTCTTTTCTGCTTCCTCTTCGGAAATACCAACCGCGCCCATTTCCGGAAAAGTCCACAGGGCGCGCGGGATAAGATGGAAAGGATATACGCCGGTCTTCCCCATGCAATTTTCCGCAGCCGTGATCGCCATGGAAGATGCAGCATGACTGAGCATCCACCCGCCCGTTGCGTCCCCGATGGCGTAAATCCCCTGCACGGAAGTCTCCAACCGGTTGTTCACCCGGATGCCGCCGTCTTCGTTCAGCTCAACTCCTACCTGTTGGATCCCCATATCGGCCAAGGCAGGTTTTCTAGAAGCGACCAATACGTTCTGGACTTCAACGGTTCGCTCCTTAGCTCCGGAGAGTATACAGGACCAGCCGGCCCCTGATTCTGACTTGGAAACCGATTTGAGAGCATGGCGTGTAAGAACCTCCACGCCCTTTTCTCTCAAGGACTGAGCGATCCTCTGGCTCGTGTCGTGATCTTCCCGGGGCAAAATGCGCGGTGACTCCGTGGCAAGAACCACCTTGGAGCCGAAGGTGTTCAGGAGAAAGGCCATTTCAACCTCGATGCAGCCGGAGTCGCAGATCAGCAGCGAAGAGGGCGCTTCTGTCATTTCGAGCACCTGGTCGGAGGTGATCGCCGCCTCCTTGAGTCCCTGAATCGCTGGAAATGCAAGGAAACTGCCCGTGGCAATGATGATCCTTTTCGCTTCATAAATCTGGCCTTCCACGTCGATTTCCCGGGGGCTTTTCAGAACTGCACGGCCGCGGACTACCTCCACGCCGTTGTTCTGGAGAAGCGCTTCCATGCCCATCCGGATGTCTCCCGATACTCCGTTCTTTCTATCTACGATGGTCTTGAAGTCCACAGGCTCGATGGCGGCCTTGATCCCGAACTCCTGGGCCCCTCGCATCAGGTGAAGCAGGGTGGCGGCACGTATCCATATCTTGCTGGGGATGCAGCCTCTGTTCACGCACGTACCACCCATTTCCGCACATTCAACAAGGGCCGCTTTCCCTCCCAGTTGGGACGCCCTTATGGCTGCGGCGTATCCTCCCGATCCTCCACCAATCACGATCACATCGCGCATCAGAATCTTCTCCTTTAGAGCAGTTGTTCTCGCCGAACGCTAATCGATCACGTCAAAATTAGAGCCGGCTTTTCAAGGTAGCGGCTCAGCAGATCGAAGAATTCGCTGGCTGGAGATCCATCCACCACCCGATGATCGAAAGTAAGGCTTAGTCCCATCATGGAGCGGATCACAATCTCATCCTCAAAGACGACCGGCTTTTTCACCACACGACCAATGCCGAGAATTCCCGTCTCAGGAGGTTTTAGAATGGGGGTGAAGTTGTCCACGCTCGACGCGCTTAGATTGGTAATCGTGAACGTCCCGCCCGTCACTTCCTCCACACTTAAAGAGTTCGATCGAGCTTTACCGATAAGAACTCGTGCTTCTCCGGCGATTTGCAGGAGTCCTTTCCGGTCGGCCTCATGGAGCACCGGTACGATCAAGCCCTCAGGTATGGCCACGGCGATACCCATTCCCACGGAGTCGTGAAGGATGATTTCACTGCCCACCTGGGTGGAGTTCATGATGGGAAAGCGTTTCAAGGCACGAGACGTTGCCAGGATCACGATGTCGTTCAGGGAGACCCTGACCGATTCGTCATTTTTGTGCTCCTCCCGGACCCAGGCCAGAAAGCGTATGGACTCGGTGACGTCCATCTCGGAGGCGAAACTGATCTGTGCGGTATTGTGAAGGCTGGCGTACATGTTATCGGCAATAGCTTTCCGCATGCCTGTCATGGGAATTGTCACGGCAGGCTTTTTTTCTTCCACTGCCGCCGGTTTCTTTTCCTGCAGCGTGCGCTCCACATCCTCCCTGGTTATCTTCCCGCCTTCTCCGGTCCCGGAAATCGTCGATATATCAAGGCCTGCCTTCCTGGCGATCTCTTCGGCTAGAGGGGTGATCCTGGGTTTTCGCAGGGCTAGCTCATGATATCGCGTGACGTCTGCTTCCCTGATGCGCCCGTCCGGACCGGTACCCTTCACGAGCGCCAGGTCAATGCCGAGTTCCTTAGCCAGGCGTTTAGAAGCAGGTGTTGCTAGAATCTCCACCTTCTCCTCCGGTTTTGCAGCCTCGGCCTTCGGGGCCGCTGGCGTCGGCGTTGCCTCCGTTATTTCACCAACCTGTATTCCCTCGATCCGTTCGGGTATTTCTCCCGGCTTCGCAATCACTCCCACTATAGTTCCAACAGGAACGACCCCGCCTTCGAGGACTACGATCTGGAAAAGAATCCCGCTGACAGGAGCTTCAACCTTGTTGGTGATCTTCTCGGTCTCCACCTCGAAGAGATCCTCGCCTGCCTGCACTTGATTACCCTCGTCCTTGTACCACTTCGATATTTTCCCGGTCTTCATGGTCATACCAAACTTCGGCATCGTAACGTTAAAGCTCACTTGCGCATCCTTTCCTGCTATAAGCATATGGACTCACAACGAAGATTACGTGTATAGAAAGCGGAGTAAACTACATGCCAGCAGTAATTGCTGCTCAAGGTTCACTGTCATTGCCGTGCTGCCTGCGCATCATCTCTTCTCCGTATCTAGGCCTGTCCAGGACGATGGATGCCGGTTCAGGCAAATTGCAGGCGCGATCTGCCAAGTCCCGGAAGATTGCCAGCGACATGGGTGTTCGCTAACTAAACAGTATGGGTTTGCAGTCTAAGTCGAGTGGCATGAAGTTATGATATGACATCAAGCTCCCTTGCGCAATCCACATCCTGCTCCAGTAGCGACAAAAACCCCGGCCGCTCATGCAGGAGATTGACTCAACATGGATGCTAAATACCTGAAACTCTGCTGATAAACGGTCCTTATCTTGAGCTTTCAGGGAGTTAGCATGTGGCTGGGATTAGGGCTCTAAATGCTGACAACAAACCGTTACAGGTAAAGGGGAAATTCAAGCCCCCGCAGAGTACTAACTCTACCTGCCGCTGTACGTAACAAATCTTGGAAACAGCCGCCAGCCCAGGCTGAGCGAAAGTCCACCCTCCTTGCCAATGTGAGAAATCCAGATGTGGCCGAAGTGCATAACGAAAATGATTTTAATATGTTAACTCGCATTGCTGAAAGAACAATAACATGTCGAGTTTCCTGTTGAGGAATCTCGGCCCTGCTCACGATACGTTCCGTCTGCCTCAATCCTCGATGATTTTCACTTGCCTGGCAAAAGCCCCGCCAGATCCGAGTGGTCTTTTCTGATCGAACCCGCCTTTACTTGTACTTTCAACACTTCATATTTAAAACACCGTCCTGTCTTAGTTAAATACAAACCTTTGTCCTTTCGTTATTAAATATATGAAAAGGTTTACGACCGTAATTGAGAAGTGCACGCCGGCGTGTATCTGTGCAGCTTCTGAACCGAAGGGGCCCATGCCCGGGCATGTTCCCCCAAATCTCCAAGCTTTTTCACTGGCCTGTTAGACCAACGTCTCCGAAGCATCCCGCATGAGCTTCGATATTGCAAGTTTCTGAGGGCAAGCCTCTTCTGCCCTTGAATAATCGATTTGCGTAAGGATCTCCCTGGCCTTGTGCGGTAAACCGGCGAAAACCTCACGCGCAAGGTCGCGTTCGCCATAGTCGCGGTAATACATCAGGCACCTCATTATGTCGCTCACAGGTACCGCTCCTCCGACTGCCTCATAGCAGATACGGCCGCACCCGGCGCAGTAGCTTTCTCGAGTTTCAGCCGCAAACCTTTCCAGCAGCTCGAAGTCGCTTCGCGTAAGGCCCGTCTGGTCTCTCGCCGCCGCTACGTTGGCCGAAAGAATCGTAAGGTTGGGCATCTGGGAGCAGATGCTCGCAATGTTTGGATTTTCCAGTACAGCTTTGAGCTTGGCCTGCTTATCGGTAAAACCGCGTTCGAGAAATCTTCCAGCAAGTTGCAGTTCGGCTTCGCTGTCCGTCTTTACCTGTCCGCCTCCCTGCGTTTTTATGGCCACGAGTCCGATTCCCTTATCCGCGCATGCGGCAACGGCTTCCTCCATCTTCGGCGTGTGCATTATCCGAAAATTATAACTGAACATTATCGCATCGATCCAATCCGTTTTGGCTGCGCTCAGCATGCACTCATCCATATTTGTGTGAGCGCTGAACCCAAAGAGTTTGATTTTGCCGGCTTTTTTCGCTCCGGAAGCCCATTCCCTGTATTGTTTGGGGGCGGCTATCGCGTTGAAATTATCTATGCAGTGCACGTAAAACAAATCCACATAATCAGTGCAGAGCCTTTTAAGGCACTTGTCCAGACCCTCCGTCAAGGCTTCGGGCTCGTAATGGTGCAGCTTTGTGGCGATAAACAGTTGCTTCCTGGCATCGGGATTTCTGGTAAGAAAACGCCCGTACCCCTCCTCACTCAAACCATTTCCATACAATTCAGCCGTGTCCCAGAAATTTACGCCCCAGTCGAGGGCCTGTCTGAGGACCGACTGATTATTGATCGTGTCGAACATCCCGCCAAGGGACAAAACCGGCACTTCTACGCCCGTTTTTCCAAGCCGGCGCCTGGGCAAGGGGCCTTTCCCAGCCCCTGGTGGTTCCGAACCAATGGCGCCACTGTCAACATTCAGCCCGGTTGAAGCTATCCCAGCCAATCCAATGGTTTTGATAAAGGCGCGTCGTGTCAAACCTTCGGACTTGTCTTTTTTTTCCATTTTTCGGCCTCCGAACTCGAGAGTGAAATTCTATTCGAGGATTTCAGCCCTGTAGGGTGGGCACATTTAAGCAACAGCCCCTAAGACCGCGCCCACCCGACATTAATTCGCATTTCAGTCGAATAGACGATACTTTGGGAATAAGAGATTGTCAATCATACCAACGGCTGCGTCCTTGTGCCGCGCCGCCAAGGTTCCCTGCCAATTTTGAAAGAGTCCGGTTTGCAGCGATGGTGAAGTGGACCTCCTGCTTCTACGCTATTCCCTTTGCCGCCTTCTCTTTTGTGCCAGGCAGCGGCGTTGACTGGATCTCACTTCCTCGCAACGCGGAAATCACGGCGCCCACCAGTCCCAGGGAGGCGCCCACCCGGAAGGCGAAAGCTTGGGCCTGGACGTAGGCGTCGAAGGAGGGGCCTGCGGCCAACGCGTCGCGGGCCCGGGCCAGTATTTCCGCTGCTCCTGAGGGTCCCAACCCATGGCCGAGGACCGCAGCCGCCAGCGCGGCCCCGATGGCTTGGCCGAAGTTGCGGGCCGTCGTGAAGAATCCGTTGGCCGCGCCCAGGTCCTGGGGCGGCACGGCGCTGAGCACGGAGCTGTTGTTGGGCGGGTGGAACAACCCTCCGCCCACCCCCGCGAGTACCAACAGGCCGACGATGAAGGGGTACGAGGCCTCCGTACCCAGGAGGGACATCCCGAGCACGCCGGCGCTGGTGCAAATAAGGCCC
>Ga0074045_10002781_pt1 | contig 16048 bp, 25 predicted proteins | sample BogForMeECP23OM2_FD_94442 | JGI IMG/M metagenome (GOLD analysis project Ga0074045, IMG submission 94442) | Bog forest soil microbial communities from Calvert Island, British Columbia, Canada - Bog Forest MetaG ECP23OM2 | ecosystem: Environmental > Terrestrial > Soil > Wetlands ...
CAACGTCTACGACATCATGCGCCGCGAGAAGCTCGTGCTGACCAAGGGTGCGATCGAAGCGCTGGAGGCGCGGTTCAAATGACAAAGGACGCCCGCCACTACGATACGATCGTCGCGCCTGTGATTACGGAGAAGGCGACGATCGCGTCCGAAAACAACCAGTTCGTGTTCAAGGTCGCGCGCAACGCGACGAAGCCGCAGATCAAGGCAGCGATCGAAAAGCTGTTCGACGTCAAGGTGACCGCGGTCAACACCCTTCTCCGCAAGGGCAAGACCAAGGCGTTCCGCGGCGTCCGCGGCCGGCAGCAGGACATGAAGAAGGCGATTGTCACGCTCGCCGACGGCGATCGCATCGACGTGACCACCGGCCTCTAAGGGTATCAGGACCATGGCTCTCAAGACCTACAAGCCGACGACGCCGGGCCTGCGCCAGCTGGCCATCGTCGACCGCAGCGAGCTTCATAAGGGCAAGCCCGTCAAGGCGTTGACCGTCGGCAAAACGGAGAAGGGCGGCCGCAACAACCACGGCCGCGTCACCGTGCGCTTCCGCGGCGGCGGCCACAAGCAGTCGTACCGCATTGTCGACTTCAAGCGGCGCAAGCTCGACGTCGCCGGCAAGGTCGAGCGGCTCGAGTACGACCCGAACCGCACGAGCTTTATTGCGCTGATCAAGTACGCCGATGGCGAACAAGCCTACATTATCGCGCCGCAGCGCCTGTCGGTCGGTGACGAGGTGATTGCAGGCGCGCAGGTCGACGTGAAGCCGGGCAACGCGATGCCGCTCGCGAGCATTCCGGTCGGGACGATTGTCCACAACGTCGAGATGAAGATCGGCAAGGGCGGCGCGATCGCGCGTTCGGCCGGCGCCTACGCCCAGATCGTCGGTCGCGATCAGGGCTATGTGTCGCTCCGGCTCAACTCGGGCGAGCAGCGGCTTATTCACGGTCAGTGCTTCGCCTCGATTGGCGCGGTGTCGAACCCGGACCACATGAACGCCTCGCTCGGCAAGGCGGGCCGCAACCGTTGGCTCGGCCATCGCCCGCACAACCGTGGCGTCACCATGAACCCGGTCGACCATCCGCACGGCGGCGGCGAGGGCCGCACTTCGGGCGGCCGCCACCCGGTCTCGCCGTGGGGCAAGCCGACCAAGGGCAGCAAGACACGCAGCAACAAGTCCACGGACAAGTTCATCGTCGCATCGCGGCACGCGCGGAAGAAGAAAGGCTGAGCCATGACGCGTTCGATCTGGAAGGGGCCGTTCGTCGACGGCTATCTGTTGAAGAAGGCGGACGCCGCGCGCGGTTCGGGCCGCTCCGAGATCATCAAGATCTGGAGCCGGCGCTCGACCATCTTGCCGCAGTTCGTCGGTCTCACCTTCGGCGTCTATAACGGCCACAAGCACATTCCGGTGCTCGTGTCCGAGGAGATGATCGGCCACAAGTTCGGCGAGTTCGCGCCGACGCGGACGTTTCATGGCCATGCCGCCGACAAGAAGGCGAAGAGGGCGTAACCGATGTCGAAGCAAGCCAACCCGCGGCGTCTGGCCGACAACGAGGCGAAGGCGACCGTCCGCATGCTGCGGGTGAGCCCGCAGAAGTTGAACCTGCTCGCCCAGCTGATCAGGGGCAAGAAGGTCGCGGCGGCGCTCGCCGACCTCGAGTTCTCACGCAAGCGGATCTCGGTCGAGGTCAAGAAGGCGCTCGAGTCTGCGATCGCCAACGCCGAGAACAATCATGACCTCGACGTCGACGATCTCGTCGTCGCGCAGGCCTGGGTCGGCAAGGACATGGTGATGAAGCGCTTCAGCCCTCGCGCCCGCGGGCGGGCCGGGCGCATCGAGAAGCCGTTCGCCAACATTACGATCATCGTGCGCGAAGTCGCCGCCGATGAAGCCAAAGCGGCCTGAGGAGAGGCGACTATGGGTCAGAAGATCAATCCGATCGGGCTGCGCCTCGGCGTCAACCGCACCTGGGACTCGCGCTGGTACTCGAACAAGACCGAGTACGGCAAGCTCCTGCACGAGGACATGAAGATCCGCGACGTGCTGTCGAAGGGCCTGAAACAGGCTGCGATCTCCAAGATCGTGATCGAGCGTCCGCACAAGAAGTGCCGGGTCAACATCCACTCGGCGCGCCCGGGCGTGGTGATCGGCAAGAAGGGCGCCGACATCGACAAGCTGCGCAAGCAGGTGTCGAAGCTGACGAACTCCGAAGTCGCGATCAACATAGTCGAGGTGCGCAAGCCGGAAATCGATGCGACGCTCGTCGCCGAATCGATCGCCCAGCAGCTCGAGCGCCGCGTGGCGTTTCGCCGCGCAATGAAGCGCGCCGTCCAGTCGGCCATGCGGCTCGGCGCGGAAGGCATCCGCATCAACTGCTCGGGCCGGCTCGGCGGCGCGGAAATTGCCCGCCTCGAGTGGTACCGCGAGGGCCGTGTGCCGCTGCACACGCTACGCGCCGACGTCGACTACGGCGTCGCGACCGCGCATACCGCGTATGGCACCTGTGGCATCAAGGTCTGGATCTTCAAGGGAGAAATTCTCGAGCACGATCCGATGGCCCAGGACAAACGCCAGGCCGAGGCCGATCACTCTTCCACGCACCGTCCGCGCCGCGAGCCGCGGGAGCGGGATCGCGACCATGGTCGCGACCGCGACCGTGAGCAGCGCGAAGCCGTCTGACGCTGCGGATCCTTTGAAAGTCTACGATCATGATGCAGCCCAAGAGAACGAAGTTTCGCAAAGCCTTCAAAGGCCGGATTCACGGCAATGCGAAGGGCGGATTCGCGCTGAACTTCGGTGAGTTCGGTCTGAAGGCGTTGGAGCCTGAGCGGGTGACCGCGCGCCAGATCGAGGCGGCCCGCCGCGCGCTCACGCGCCACATGAAGCGCGCCGGCCGAGTCTGGATCCGCGTATTTCCGGACGTGCCGGTGTCGAAGAAGCCGATCGAAGTCCGCATGGGCAAGGGCAAGGGTGCTCCGGAGTACTGGGTAACCCGCGTCGCGCCTGGACGCATCATGTTCGAGGTCGACGGCGTCCCGGAGCAACTCGCGCGCGAGGCGTTCCTGCTCGCCGCAGCCAAGCTCCCGATCAAAACCCGCTTCGTGCAGCGCATTGCGGAATAAGGAGAGCGCGAGATGAAGAATTCCGGTCGCCTTTCCGATCTGCGCGTCATGACGGAAGACCAGCTCAACGACGAGGCGCTCAAGCTGAAGAAGGAGCAGTTCAACCTGCGCTTTCAGAAGGCGAGCGGCCAGTTGCAGGACACCGCGCGGGTGCGCGTCGTCCGCCGCGACATTGCGCGCGTCAAGACCATCGCCGCGCAAAAGCGCGACGCCGCCAATTCCGAGGACTAAGAGATGCCAAAGAGAATATTGCAGGGGGTCGTTGTCAGCGACAAGCAGGAGAAGACGCTGGTCGTGAAGGTGGAGCGCCGCTTCACCCACCCGCTGTTTAAGAAGACCGTGCGCCGCTCGAAGAATTATCATGCGCATGTCGAGAACAAGACACAGAAAGTCGGCGACACCGTCTCCATCGAGGAGACGCGCCCGATCTCGAAGCTGAAACGCTGGATCGTCATCGACGAGATGGCGCCGAAGGAATGACGGGCGCGAGAAAGCGCTCGTCTCGTTTCATCCCGGGGGCGATGAGCCCCCTTCAGGCGTAGTCCGGCGCTGCAGGGCGCTGGAAACCGATCTGACCAGAAAGGCGATCAGGCCATGATACAGATGCAGACCAATCTCGATGTCGCCGACAACTCCGGCGCGCGGCGCGTGATGTGCATCAAGGTTTTGGGCGGCTCGAAGCGTCGTTACGCCTCGATCGGCGACATCATCGTCGTTTCCGTCAAGGAAGCGATCCCGCGCGGACGCGTGAAAAAGGGCGACGTTATGAAGGCGGTCGTGGTGCGCACCGCCAAGGACATCCGCCGTCCCGACGGCTCGGTGATCCGGTTCGATTCGAACGCAGCGGTGCTGGTCAACAACCAGTCCGAGCCGGTCGGCACCCGCATCTTCGGGCCGGTGCCACGCGAGCTTCGCGCCAAGAACCACGTGAAGATCATCTCGCTCGCGCCGGAGGTGCTGTGATGGCCGCCAAGATCAGGAAGGGCGACCGCGTCGTCGTCACCACCGGCCGCGACAAGGGCAAGACTGGCGAGGTGCGCCAGGTGATGCCGACGGAGAACCGCGCGATCGTCGCCGGCGTCAACCTCGTGCATCGCCATACGCGCCAGACCGCGCAGACCGAAGGCGGAATCCTGACCAAGGAGGCGCCGATTCAGCTGTCGAACCTGGCGATCGCCGATCCCAAGACGGGGAAGCCCACGCGAGTCGGCTTCAAGACTCTCGACGATGGCCGCAAGGTCCGCGTCGCCAAGCGTTCCGGAGACCTGATCGATGGCTGACAAGAACGAGAAGGGCGCAAAGCCCGGCAAGGGCGACAAGGCCGCTCCGCCGAAGGGCGGCAGCAAGGGCGCGCCCGCTCCCGACGCCAAGGGCGCCAAGCCCGGCAAGGGAGATGCGGCCGTCGCGGCCGCCGGCGCCGTTGAGACCGCACCGAAGGATTATGTCGCGCGTCTGAGGAAGGTCTACCAGGACGAGATCGTGCCGAAGCTGGTGAAGGAGTTCGGCTACAAGAACGCCATGGAAGTGCCGAAGATCGACAAGATCGTGCTCAACATGGGCGTCGGCGAAGCCGTCAACGACACCAAGAAGGTGACGACGGCGGCCGCCGACCTCGCGCTGATCGCGGGCCAGAAGCCGGTGATCACCCGCGCCCGCAAGGCGATTTCGACCTTCAAGGTGCGGGAGAACATGCCGATCGGCGCGAAGGTCACCCTGCGCAAGACCCGCATGTACGAGTTCCTCGACCGACTGGTGACCGTAGCCCTGCCGCGCGTGCGCGACTTCCGCGGCCTCGATCCGAAATCGTTCGACGGTCGCGGCAACTACGCGCTCGGAGTCAAGGAGCATATCATTTTCCCCGAGATCGACTACGACAAGGCCGAATCCATGCTCGGTCTCGACATAGTCGTCTGCACGACAGCCAAGACCGACGTGGAAGCGCGGGCCTTGCTGCGTGAGTTCAACTTCCCGTTCCGGCAGTGAGCCCGAAGGGCTCAGACGCGGAATATTGGAGGCCTTAATGGCAAAGAAAAGTGCAATCGAGAACAACCTGCGCAAGCAGCGGCTGGCGAAGAAGTTCGCAGGACGCCGCCAACGTTTGCTCGACGTCGCCAACGACGAGGCGCGTCCGATGGAGGAGCGCTTCGAGGCGCGTCTGAAGCTCGCCGAGCTGCCGCGCAACGGCGCGGCCAACCGCGTGCGCAATCGTTGCGAAGTGACGGGACGTCCGCGCGGCTTTTATCGCAAAATGAAGATGTCGCGCATCGCGCTTCGGGAACTGGGCAACAAGGGCCTGATCCCGGGGCTCGTGAAGTCGAGCTGGTGAGGAGGCTAGGATCATGGCAGTGAACGATCCGCTCGGCGACATGCTGACCCGCATCCGCAATGCGCAGATGCGCAAGCGCGGCAAGGTCTCGACCCCCGGTTCCTCGCTTCGCAAGAAGGTTCTCGACGTGCTCGAGTCCGAGGGCTTCATCCGCGGCTATGCGACCACGGACTTCGGCAACGGCCGCACCGAGTTCGAAATCGAGCTGAAGTATTTCGACAACGAGCCTGTTATCCGCAAGCTGGAGCGGGTGTCGAAGCCGGGCCGCCGCGTCTACGCCACCGTCGACGCCATGCCTCGGGTCGCGAACGGCCTCGGCGTCGCCATTGTTTCGACGCCGAAGGGCGTCATGGCCGACCACGCCGCGCGCGACGCCAATGTCGGCGGCGAAGTCCTCTGCACCGTCTTCTGACGGGGCGCTCGCGAAGAAATGGAATTGAGCCATGTCTCGTATTGGCAAGAAGCCCGTGGTCATTCCGGCCGGCGTCACCGCAAAGCTGGACGGTCAGACTATCGCGGTCAAAGGGGCGAAGGGCGAACTGAAGTTCACCGCGCCTGACGAGGTGTCGGTGTCGATCGACGGCGGCGCCGTGCATGTCCAGCCGCACCACAGCGAGGACAAGCGGGGCCGCGCGATGTGGGGCATGACGCGCGCGCAGATCGCCAACCTGATCGGCGGCGTCACCCACGGTTTCGAGAGGAAGCTCGAGATTAACGGCGTCGGCTACAAGGCGGCGATCGCAGGAAAGAACCTGCAGCTGTCCCTCGGCTACAGTCACGACATTGTCTACCCGATCCCGGCCGGCGTGACGATCACGACTCCAAAGCCGACCGAGATTACGGTCGCCGGCATCGACAAGAGGCAGGTCGGCCAGATCGCCGCGGAGATCCGCGCGTTCCGCGGCCCCGAGCCCTATAAGGGCAAGGGCGTGAAGTACGCAGGCGAGTTCATCTTCCGCAAGGAAGGCAAGAAGAAGTAAGGGGCGCCGCTATGGCCAAGTCCAACATCTCCACCGACCGGCGCAAGGCGCGCGTCCGTCGGACGATCGCCGCGAAGGCTGGCGACCGTCCGCGGCTCAGCGTCTTCCGCTCGTCCAAGCAAATTTATGCGCAGATCATCGACGACGAGCGCGGGAAGACCCTGGCCTCGGCCTCGACGATCGAGAAGGCGTTTCGCGAGCAGCTGAAAACCGGCGCGACCGTTGAGGCCGCCCGCATGATCGGCAAGGAACTCGCGGATCGGGCCAAGAAGGCTGGGGTCGGCAAGGTCGTGTTCGACCGAGGCGGCTATATGTACCACGGCCGGGTAAAGGCGCTGGCCGAGGGTGCCCGCGAGGGCGGCCTCGAGTTCTAATCCACCAACGGAGCGAGCGGCGCCGCATTCAGGCGCGCGCCGCGATTGAGTAACGGAAGAAAGACATGGCGCGTGAAGAGGGCGGCCGCGGCCGCGACCACAAACACGAGGAGCGCGACAGCGAGTTCGTCGACCGCCTCGTCCATATCAACCGCGTGGCGAAGGTCGTCAAGGGCGGCCGCCGCTTCGGCTTTGCGGCGCTGGTCGTCGTCGGCGACCAGAAGGGTCGGGTCGGTTTCGGCCACGGCAAGGCGCGCGAGGTGCCGGAGGCGATCCGCAAGGCGACTGAGGCGGCCAAGCGCGGCCTCGTCCGCGTGCCGCTTCGCGAGGGCCGTACGCTGCATCACGACGTCAACGGCCGCCATGGGGCCGGGCGCGTCGTGCTGCGCGCGGCGCCGGCCGGCACCGGGATCATCGCCGGCGGTCCGATGCGGGCAGTATTCGAGTCGCTCGGCGTCCACGACGTCGTGGCCAAGAGCCAGGGCTCCTCGAACCCCTACAACATGATCCGCGCGACCTTCGACGCGCTGTCGCGCGAGGACAGCCCGCGCTCGGTCGCGCAACGTCGCAACCTCAAGGTGTCGACGATCCAGTCGCGCCGCCAGGGCGTCGAAGCCGACGCAAGCGACTCGTGAGGCGGGAGGCAGGCATGAGTACGGAAAAGACGATTACGTTGGTGCAGGTCACCAGCGCCATCGGCCGACCCGGTTCGCAGCGCGAAACGCTGAAGGGACTCGGCCTGAACAAGATCGGCCGTCAGGCGAAGGTCGCCGACACGCCGGCCAACCGCGGCATGATCGCCAAGGTCGCGCATCTCGTGCGCGTCGTGGAAGGTCAGTGAGGATCGCGCGATGAAACTCAACGACATCAAGGACAATCCTGGCTCGTCGAAGGCGCGTATCCGCGTCGGCCGCGGCATCGGCTCGGGCAAAGGCAAACAATCTGGCCGCGGCGGCAAGGGCCAGACCGCGCGTTCGGGCGTTCGGATCAAGGGCTTCGAAGGCGGCCAGATGCCACTGCATCGGCGGCTGCCGAAGCGCGGCTTCACGCCGCCGTCGCAACTCGTCTACAACGAAGTCAACCTCGGGCGGATCCAGAGCGCGATCGACGCCGGCAAGCTCGACACGTCCGCGACAATCGACGCCGAAGCGCTTCTGAAGGCCGGCGTGGTCACGCATCCGCGCGACGGCGTGAAAATCCTCGGTTCGGGCGAACTGAAGGCGAGCGCGAATTTCGAGGTCGCAGCCGCCTCGAAGAGCGCCGCCGCCGCCATCGAAAAGGCAGGCGGCAGCCTCAAAACCTTGCGGGCGGAGGCCGCTCCGACCGCCCCGTGACGATGGCGTTCGGGTTGGAGATGGCGCGCGCGGCAGCCATATGATAGGGGCGTTCTCGCCGCGCCGGTCAGCGCGGCGAGAACGTCATTTCTTCAAACTTCGCGCTCTTTCGGGGGCGCCGCCTGGAGAGCGCAATGGCGTCGGCCGCCGAACAGCTCGCAGCCAATATCAACTGGTCAGCCTTCTCCAAGGCCGATGAACTCAAAAAGCGCATCTGGTTCACGCTGGGCGCGCTGGTCATCTATCGTCTCGGACCTACATCCCTCTGCCCGGCATCGATTCGGACGCGTTCCAGACGGCGTTCCTCGGCCAGAAGCAGGGCGTGCTCGACATGTTCAACATGTTCTCGGGCGGCGCGGTGCAGCGCATGGCGGTGTTCGCGCTCAACATCATGCCCTACATTTCCGCGTCGATCATCATCCAGTTGCTAAGCTCGGTGGTGCCGTCGCTGGAGGCCATCAAGAAGGAAGGTGAGCAGGGCCGCAAGGTTCTCAATCAATACACCCGTTATCTGACCGTCGCGCTGGCGATGTTCCAGGCTTACGGCATCGCAATCGGGCTCGAGGGACGAACGGGCGTGGTGAGCGATCCCGGCATCCTTTTTCGCATCTCGACCATCGTCACCCTGACGGGCGGGACGATGTTCCTCGTCTGGCTCGGCGAGCAGATCACCGCGCGCGGCGTCGGCAACGGTTCTTCACTCATCATCTTCGCAGGCATTGTCGCGCGCCTGCCGCAGGCGATCGTCCAACTATTCGAACTCGGCAGACAGGGGTCGATCTCGACCGGCCTGGTGCTCTCCGTCATCGTCATGGTGTTCGTCGTCGTCGCCTTTATCGTCTTCATGGAGCGGGCGCAGCGGCGGGTGCCGATCACCTATCCACGCCGTCAGGTCGGCAACAAGATGTACGAGGGGCAGAGCTCGTTCCTGCCGCTCAAGCTCAACACCTCGGGCGTCATCCCGCCGATCTTCGCCTCGTCGCTTCTGCTGCTGCCGACGACGGTGGCGAATTTCGCGCAGGGCACCGCCGGAGGCGTGTTCACGACGATCACGGCCTTGCTCGGCCGCGGGAGCCCGCTCTATCTGATCCTGTATGTCGCGCTGATCGTGTTCTTCGCCTTCTTCTATACGGCCACGGTCTTCAATCCGGCGGATACGGCCGACAACCTCAAGAAGCACGGCGGTTTCATTCCCGGCGTCCGGCCCGGCGAACGGACGGCGCAATACATCGACTACGTTCTCACACGCGTCACGGTGCTCGGGGCCGGCTATCTGGCGCTGATCTGCCTGTTACCCGAATGGCTGATTTCCTATGCGTCATTGCCGTTCTATTTCGGGGGCACTTCGCTGCTGATCGTCGTCAACGTCACGATGGATACGGTGGCGCAGATTCACGGACACCTGCAGGCGCATCAGTATGAAGGGTTGATCCGCAGGGCCAGACTGAAGGGACGGAAGCGATGAGGTTGATTCTGCTCGGGCCACCCGGCGCCGGCAAAGGCACGCAGGCGGCCCGACTCGTGCAGAAATACGGCATTCCCCAGCTGTCGACCGGCGACATGCTGCGCGCGGCGGTCGCCGCCGGAACCCCGATTGGGCTCAAGGCCAAAGAAGTGATGGACTCGGGCGGCCTCGTCTCTGACGAGATCGTCGTCGGCATTATCGCCGACCGCATCAGCCAGCCGGACGCGAGGAACGGCTTCATCCTGGACGGCTTTCCCCGCACGGTCAAACAGGCCGAGGAGCTGGACGCGATGCTTGCGGAAAAGGGGCAGAAGCTCGACGCCGCCATCGAGCTGACGGTCGACGCCCCCAAGCTCGTCGATCGCATCGTCAACCGCGCCAACGAGGCGAAGGCGGCGGGTCAGCCGGTGCGCAAGGATGACGATCCGGAAGTGTTCAAGTCGCGCCTTGCCGCTTACGAGCGCGACACCGCGGCGGTCACACCTTTCTACCACGGGCGCGGTCTTCTGCGCGAAGTCGACGGCATGGCGCCGATCGACGCCGTCACGGCCGCGATCGACGCGGTGCTGAAGGACGTCGCGGCCAAGTGACCGACGCGACCGTCGACGCCGAGGCGCTGATCGAGCGGCGCGGCGCCGCCGGCGTGATCGTGCTCAATCGGCCGAAGGCGCTGAACGCGTTGACGCTGACGATGGTGCGGCTGATGGCGGCCGCCCTCGACGCGTGGCAGGACGATCCATTCGTCACGAGGGTGGTGGTCTGCGGCGCAGGCGATAAGGCCTTCTGCGCCGGCGGGGACATTCGCCGGCTGTATGAATTCGGGCGCGCCGGGGATCATGCCCAACAACTGACGTTCTGGCGGGAGGAATATCAGCTCAACGAGCGCATCCGAACCTATCCCAAGCCGGTCGTCGCGCTGATCGACGGCATCGTGATGGGCGGGGGAGTCGGCGTTTCGATCAACGCCTCGCATCGGGTCGCGGGAGAGCGGTTTTCGTTCGCCATGCCCGAGGTCGGCATCGGGTTCTTTCCTGACGTCGGCGGGACGTATTTTCTGCCTCGGCTCGCGCATCGCTCCGGCGTTTATTTCGCCCTGACCGGCCTGCGCGCCGATGCGGGCGACGCGCTGGCTTTCGGACTCGCGCAGACCTTCGTTCCGAGCGGCGCCTTTGGCGCGCTCGCGGCGGCGCTCGAAAGCGATGACGACGCCGGCGCGATGCTCGCCCGGTTCGCCGCGCGGCCGCCGCCGTCCGCGCTGATGGCCGAGGCGGACGGCCTCGAAGCCTGTTTCTCCCCGGACAGCCGCGAATCGATCCTGGCGGCGCTGGAGGCGGCCGAGGCCAGAGGATTCGCCTTCGCGGCGCCGGCCCGCGCGGCGATGCAGGGGAAGTCGCCGACCAGTCAGGCGCTCGCGCTGCGCCAGATGGCGCTGGGACCCAAGGTCGATTTCGACGAGGCGCTGCGGATCGAGTACCGGATTGTGTCGCGGATCTGCCGTGGGCGCGACTTCTACGAGGGCGTGCGAGCAGTGATCGTCGACAAGGACAACCGCCCGGTGTGGAGCGCCCCTCCGTCGGCGACGGAGGTCGACGCCTATCTCGCAACTCTTGGCGACGACGAATTGACGTTCCCGGCGCCGCGTCCATGACCTATCGCCTGCGACAGAGCCGTGACGGCGCGATCGAACTCGTCGACGGCCTGCCCGCGCATCCCGAGGACGGGAAACTCAGCTCCGCGATCGCGGCGATCGGCTGGGACACGGCTCTCCTCTGGTTCATGCGGACGCTCGCCTGGGTCTGGGTTGGGAAGGGCCTGTTCAACTGGGCCATCATTCTCGGCGCTTTGCCCGGGCTCGGGGTCTTTACGACGATGGCGCTGCCGCTGCAGGCGACCATTGTCGCTTTCGCCTGTTTCGATCTTCTGGCGGCGGTCGGGCTTTGGCTCGCCGCGCCCTGGGGCGGCGCAATCTGGCTCTTGTGCGCGGTGGTCGAGGCGGCCTCACCCGTCCTCAGCCCGCGAGCCGCCTCGATCGGCTATTTTGCCGCGGCGCTCAACATCGTTCTCGCGATCGGCTACTTTCTGCTCAGCTGGCGGGCGGTGCGGGAGCGCGGCTGACAGCGTCCGTGGTCGTCGGCCTCGACCGGAACGACCCGACAAACCCCAGTTGGACGACGCCGCCATGCCCAGACTCGCGGCCGCGATAGCTGAGAAATGGCGCGCGTTCGTTCAGTTGATGTTCACCAGCCGACGGAAACCTTCGATTCATCTTGAATCTTAGGCCGGTCTTCATGCGCTGACGCTACAGTTCGGCCGATAAGCGGACCGAATTGAACTTCCGCTACGGAGAGACGGGCAGGCGAGCGACCTATGTTGAACGCGATCAAGAGTCAGGATGTCGACCGGGTTGACGACAATGAACTTCCGGTATCAAGTCTTTACTTGGAGACGTTGACGATGGTCGAGCGGCTTCACCGCCGCCTGCTCGACGTCATCAAGGACGAATTCAACCGGCGCGGGCGTTCGGACATAAACCCGGTCCAGGCGCTCCTGCTCTACAACATCGGCGACAAGGAACTCACGGCCGGAGAGTTGCGCACCAAGGGCTATTATCTCGGATCAAACGTCTCCTATAACGTCAAGAAGCTGGTCGAGCAGGGCTATCTCCGTCACGCCCGGTCCCGCATCGACCGCCGGGCGGTGCGGATCAGCCTCACCGAAAAGGGGACGGAAGTTCACCAGGTCGTCGCCGGTGTCTACGCCAAGCATGCGCGCACGATCGAGCAGATCGGCGGCGTGCCGGGCGGCGAACTCGCGCGCGTCAATGTCTCTCTGCAACGGCTCGAGCGGTACTGGACAGATCAGATCAAGTATCGGCTGTGATAACTGCCGGTTAACCCAAAGCTCGACCTCCTGTCCGGGCGTCCGTTCGCGGACGCCCGCTTTTGCGTTCCAGCGTTTGCGCGGCCTTAAAATCGCCCGATGTGAAACCCAATTACGCGGCTATACCCATCTTGACCCGCAAAGGGGCGCGAGGGCGCGCAATCGGCGCGAACCCGGGGCGCGCCTGACGGGGAGTGGATGGATCGCGGACTTGGGGAGTTTGAAGCTGATGCGTGACACGTTCGTCCCGCGGTGTTCGCGCCGTGCTCTGTGTGGCGCGGCCTTGGGCGCTCTCGCGCTCGCGAGCCTCACTCCTCTGTCCGCCTGGGCCGGGGACGCCGACGACCAGGCGGAGTGGCCGCAAAGCTACGAAGCCTCGCCCCAGATGGCCGTGGGACGCGAGGAGACCCCGATCCTCTCGCCGGCCACGGTCGACGCCACTCAAGCTGCGATCCAGAAATACCAGGACATCGTCACCCGCGGCGGCTGGAACGCCGTGCCGTCCGGTCCCGAGTTGAGGATCGGCGCCAAGGGGCCAAGGGTGCAGGCCCTGCGCGACCGTCTTGTGGCGTCCGGCGACCTCGACCCGATCGCGGGCGCAGGGGCGGTGTACGACTCGTTCGTCGAGGCGGCGGTCAAGCGCTTCCAGGCCCGTCACGGCCTGAGCCAGTCCGGCGCCGTCAACGAGGGGACGCTCACCGAACTCAATGTTCCCGCCGCCGGGCGTCTTCAGCAGCTCGAGACGAACATCGTGCGGCTCAAGACCTATTCCGGCGATCTCGGACAGCGGTTCGTGGTCGCCAACATTCCGGCGGCCGAGGTTGAGACGGTCGAGAACGGCGTCGTCTATTCCCATCACGCTGCGGGCGTCGGCAAGATCGATCGCCAGTCGCCGATCATGCAGACGCATGCGACCGAGGTCAATTTCAACCCGTTCTGGACGGTGCCCCCTTCGCTGATCAAGAAGGACCTCATCCCGAAGATGAAGGCCGACCCGAACTATCTCACCGACGAGAAGATCCGCGTCTTCAATGCGAAGGGCGACGAAGTGTCGCCGTCCTCGATCAACTGGAACACCGACGAGGCGACCCACTTCAAGTACCGCCAGGACACCGGCGCCGACCTCAACTCGCTCGGCTTCGTCCGCATCAACATTCCGAACCCCTACGGCGTCTATATGCACGACACCCCGTCCAAGGGCATTTTCGGCGACGACTTCCGCTTCGTCTCGTCGGGCTGCATCCGCGTCCAGGACGTGCGCGACTACGTCGCCTGGCTCTTGAAGGACAATCCGGGTTGGGGCCGGGACCAGATCGACGAGGTGATCCGCTCCGGCCAGCGCCTCGACGTGAAGCTAGCCCAGCCGGTCAACGTCTACTGGGTCTACATCACGGCCTGGGCGACCCCCGACGGCGTGGTGCAGTTCCGCCCGGACGTCTATCAGCGCGACGGCGCCGGCCCTGGCCCGCTCGCCTCCGCCGTCCCCGCCCAGCCGATGGCGATCCCGCAAGAGTAAGGGCGGCGGCCGGAGCCGCCTGCCATTTCCGCGCCGGTTTTGAGCCTTTTCAAGCGCTTGCGGCGACATTTCCGATCCGCCGATTCTCCTGACGGGAGGGGGCGGAGGGGCTCGTTCGAAAATGCTCGATTCCCGCTTTCGGGGGCGATCGCAGGCAAGCCAGCACCCATCTCCGTAACCGGATGTTAACTTCCCGAATTTCTGCGTTCGGAATATAGCAACACGAGCCGGAACGCCTGTCAAGAAATTGTCTGATTTTCAGAAGCCAAGGGGCCGCTGGACAAAACGTCCGGACTCGACCAAGCTTGCCGATGGGGACGCGTACCTTCGCGCCGTTCCTGACGAACGGCGGAGCCGAGTTCGAAAGTCCATCCTGGCGGGACGGAGCTGGAGCATGGCGAAGCGCCCTTGGCCGCGGAAGCTTCTCACGGCGCTATGTGTCGGAACGGCTTTAGCGGCGTCAGCGCTTGCCGGCGCGGCGAGCGTCGAGGCCGCGGGCGTCGGCTGCAAGCTCATGCCCAACGACCGCGGCCTCCCGGGAAAGATCTTGCGATGCGGCGACAGCCTGACTGTCCGTCCGGCGGCCGGCGCCCATTATCGGATCATCCGCAGAGCGGAAGAGCCGCTTCCGATTGGCCTTCAGCTCGATGACGGGGCGATTCTGATCGAGTTCCACCCGACCGAGACCCAGAAGGATTTCGAGATCCTCACTCCGCTCGCCATCGCCGGAGTGCGCGGCACGAAATGGGCGATGGAGGTGGTGAAGACTCGGACCTCGACCCTTGTGCTCGACGGCGCAGTCGCCGTCACGAGCCGGCGGCTCAACGAATATGTGGTGCTGACCGCGGGGCAGGGGGTCGATATTTCCGTCGGCGACACGACGCTCGTGCAGAAGCAATGGGGGCAGGCGCGCGTGCGCGCGCTCATGAGCCGCTTCGGCGAATAGATGCGCCCGCTTTCGCTGCGGCGGGCGCTAACCGGCGCGTTCGTCGCGGCCGGACTTCTCGTTGGGGGCTGGATCGGCCTTGGCGAGATGCGGGGCGTCGCATCCGTGTTCGACCCCGTCGAGACGCTGACGCTCGACTGGCGGTTCCTCCTGGCCGGGCCGCGCATGGCGCCGGACGGCGTCGTGGTCGTGGCGATCGACGACGAAACGCTGAGCGACGCCAGCGGGCATGCGCTGTCGCGCGCTCTGATGGCGAAGATCGTCCTGGCGCTCGCCGCCTCGCATCCGCGCGTCGTCGCTCTCGACTTCGCCTTTCCGGACGCCAAGGAGGGGGACGCGGAGCTTGCGAATGCGCTGCGGGCGACGCCGAGCGTCGTCGCGGCGATCGGCCTCTTCGGAGAGAGCGCAGGGACCGCGCCCCGCGCCGCTCCGGAGCTGGCGCTGACGGCGAAGCCGACCCGAATTCTCTGGCCCACCCAAGCGATCGCGGACGCCGCCTTTGGGATCGGCCTCGCCAACGTCTCGACCGACCGGAGCGGCGTCCCGCGCTACATCCCGATGCTGTTTACGATCGACGACGGCGTCGCTCCGTCGCTCGCTCTCGCCGCGGCCTCGACGGCGGCGGGAGAGGACCCCATCGTCGCCGACGACGCGATCGTGGTTCAAGGCCGGACGATCAGGCTGGATCCGGATACCACCTGCCGCTGCGCTTCTACGGGCCGTCGCGGAGTTTTCGGCGGATCAGCGCGGCGGACCTCATCGGCGGCGCCGCCGATCCCGCGACGGTGCGCGGCAAGATCGTCGTTCTGGGCATGACCGCGACGGGCCTCGCCGACACGTTCGCGACGCCCTTCGACCGCGTTACGCCTGGGGTCGATGTTCTGGCGACGGCGATCGGGAATCTCGCCGGCGGGGATCGGCTCGTCCGCGGGCCGGCGACGCGCCGCATCGACGCCGCGACGACGGCTCTGCTCCCCGTCGCCGTGCTTGGTCTGTTGGCCCTGCGCCGCGCAGCCGTCGGATTCGCGGCCGTCGGCCTTGTCCTCGCGGTTTGGGCGGCGGCGGTATACGTCGCCTTCCTCGAGGGCTTCTGGCTCGCCGTCG
>Ga0074045_10002783_pt1 | contig 16045 bp, 15 predicted proteins | sample BogForMeECP23OM2_FD_94442 | JGI IMG/M metagenome (GOLD analysis project Ga0074045, IMG submission 94442) | Bog forest soil microbial communities from Calvert Island, British Columbia, Canada - Bog Forest MetaG ECP23OM2 | ecosystem: Environmental > Terrestrial > Soil > Wetlands ...
AGATTGAACTAATCGTAAAGGCGCTAAGTAGCGTCCCACTAGACATCTCAGGTAACATCGAATCGAACCTGGACGTTCGACTTGACTGGAGGGTGATAGATCTCAGAAGAAGAGAGAATTTGGCCATCTTCCAAATTCAATCCAAATTAGTTGAGGGGATGCTGGAATATCTTAGAATCAATGATTACCTCCAGGTATTCACACCATGCCTCTTGGGAGGAACATCTGAAGGAGGAGCTGAAGTATTCAAAATAGACTACTTCGGAAAAGAAGCATTTCTGAGACAGGACCCCCAATTGCACAGGCAGTTGTGTATTGCAGCAGGATTTGAAAAGATCTACGACCTAGGACCAAACTGGCGAGCGGAACATTCCCACACTCCACGCCACCTCTGCGAACACCGAGGACTAGCGGTGGAATTCGGATTCATGCAAGACGAAAGAGACATGATGAGGGTAGAAGAAGAGACCATCCTTTCAGCTCTAAATAAGATTAAATCGGAATGCGGACGAGAACTAGAACTCTTACAAGTTAACCTAGAAATTCCACCTACTCCGTTCCCTGAAATGAAGTTTCCCGAAATCTACGACATCCTTGAACAATATGATAAGAAACTCCCCCTTGGAAGTGACCTTGACAAGGAAGCGGAAACCATACTCTCAAAACATGTTCTGGAGAGATACAAGAGCGACGCGTTCTTCATCAATCGATTTCCCTTCAAAGTCAAACCATTCTACGTAATGCGTGTCGACGACGCCCCCGAGTGGACAAGAAGTGTAGATTTTGTTTACAAAGACCTTGAGCAATCATCTGGTGGACAGCGGGAAAATCGTTATGAGAAAATAATGAACCAACTAAATGAGAAGAACATTAATCCTCAAGGAATGTCATGGTTCACTGAACCCTTCAAATATGCAGTCCCACCTCACGGAGGCTTCTGCCTTGGCATAGAGAGATTCACCATGTCTCTTCTAAACAAACAGAACGTAAGAGAGACGGTTCTCTTTCCGAGAACACCCGAACGACTCCTACCCTAGAGCCCTGCCCAAATACTCCAAAGGGGAGTTAATATTCAGGCACATTGCTCTATTCTCCAAATTAAGAGGAAACAAAACCTTGGTATCCAAACAAGAAGTCATGACTGCACTCAAGGACGTAATGGATCCAGAACTCCACATCCCAATTGTAAACCTCCAAATGATCAAGAACGTCGAGATTCAAGATGATAAAGTGAAGATACTCGTTGCCCTGACCGTGAGCGGCTGCCCACTCTCTAAAACCATCTCAGATGATGTTCAGAAAGCAATCATGAAACTCGGCGTAAAAAACGTTGAAGTGGAAACGAGCGTCATGACAAAGCAAGAGCTAGATGAGGTTAGAAAGATGATCAAGACAAAAATGCAATCCCCACAGCAAGCCGCACCAGGAACGATGCCACCAGGAATCAACCGACTTGATAAGAAGGGCATACGCAACGTCATCGCGATCATGTCCGGAAAAGGTGGAGTAGGCAAATCCTTCGTGACTAGCTTCCTTGCAGTTCAACTCACCAGATTAGGATACAGGGTGGGAATACTCGATGCGGACGTTACAGGCCCAAGCATCGCCAAAATGTTCGGATTGAAAGGTCCACTATCCGTAACTCCTGATAAACACGTCCTACCTGGAACATCCAAGTCCGGGATCAAAATTGTATCAATGAATCTAATACTTGAAGAACCACAAATGCCCGTCATAGTGCGCGGCCCAATCATCAACAGCGTCATTCGCCAAATGTTTCAAGACATCGAATGGGGCGAATTGCATTTCTTACTTATCGACCTACCCCCAGGAACAGGCGACGCCCCGCTCACAGTCTTTCAATCACTTCCATTGCAAGGGGTAATAGTAGTTACTACTCCTCAAGACCTCGCTCTGATGGTGGTCGGGAAATCAATCAACATGGCAAAGAAACTTAGCGAACAGATAGCTTCAGTGAAAATACTGGGACTAATAGAAAATATGAGTTACGCAGTTTGCACCCACTGCGGCGAGAAGTTGGAGATCTTCGGGCACGGAAAGACCCAAGAAGCTGCAAAGAAGGCTGAAATTCCATATTTAGGATCCATGCCCATTGACCCCGAGATAGCCAAGCTGGCTGATGAAGGAAAGATTGAAGACTACACCAACCCGCTGTTTGAAGACGTAACCAGGACAGTTAGAATGAGCGCTACCAAGCTACTTGAACCAGGAGCTATGCCAATAGCCTGGGCAGAATAGAAGAAATGCACGTCATTGAACGCAACAAACTAAGGTTAATAGGAAACTGACATCTAGAAAGTGCATAGAAGCCCCGATTAAAGGTGGAGGTGAACTGCAGAATGGTTACAAAAGACGAGATAATTACTGTCCTAAAGGATTGCTATGACCCGGAAATTCCCATCAATGTCTGGGATCTTGGTTTAGTCTACGACATCAACATACAAGAAGACGGACATGTTGGCATTAAGATGACGCTAACAGCACCAGGATGCATGATGGGAGGAATGATCGCCGATGACGTCAAAGCCAAAATAATGACAGTTGGTGGGGTCAAAGACGCAAAGGTTGACCTTGTTTTCGATCCACCATGGAGTCCTGACAAAATGAGTGAAGAAGCTAAGGCCCAGATGGGAATTTCCTAAGGGCTTAGCTCCCATATTTCTTTCAAGTAATAATGTTCTACTTTGCGCCGAGTTCGCGCTTCTTCCACCGCAAATTATGCCCATGGCACTTGCGGCATCGATCTGAAGCTCCAGGGTTGCGCGCTCCGCAGTCTCTGCAAACTTTGTAATGTAACCTAATCCGCTGCGCGAGTTGCTTTTTGACTACATCCGTAATCGGCATCGGTCACAACACCTAGACTGATTCAATAGCACAATGAAATTGATGAATATATACCGTATCATTTTATGATTCGTTACAGAGCCAGCCGATTTAACGACCACACATACCGAAGGCCTTCGCAACTAGCTCGGAGGGATGAATCGTTCATTCTAATTATATGTTCCAAGAGGGAATTCATGACACGTGATGCAAATGGCTGTTCAAGATCATGACTCGTGTGAGGCCGGAGATCAACTGCCTCTCATCGGAATCTACCACTGTCTCCTCTGCGAACATCGCTTCAGCACCAAGCTTCAACTGAAGCTTCACTACAAGGTACATGCAAGCAGTATTCCTGATTATACTCATGGAAGTATTATCCAACTCTAATTATATACTAGCTCACGAGTTCTCCTCACAACTTAGATGATGTAAGTACGTAATTTGTAGCTTGCAGAGAAGAGACTGAGTTTAGGAAGTAAACTACGAACAGTGGAAGCATAGAAGCCTTAAGGAACTGCAGCCAAGTAAATTTACTATGTCGAGCATACCTCCGCCACCTGTAGCTGAACGCGTAACACACCCTTTTTACACTTATGATATGATTTTCGAGATTCCGCAAGCAATCTCGGATACTCTCCAGAATAACGTTGAAAAATTGTCTGCGATTGTTAGGAAGACGAGTGAGAGGAAGGTATACCATTTCACTGGCTGCGGTACAGCCTTCTTTGCTGCGATGTTAGGATCCCAAGTAATGCAGCTCGCCCAGCATAATGGAGTTGAAAGTTCATGTGTTCAAGCGCTTGAGTTCCAAAACGGCGAAAGCGATATCGGCAAATCGGATGTGGCGATCGCGATCTCTCATTCAGGGATTACAAAGACCACGGTGGATGCTCTGAATTATGCAAGAACGAAGGGCGCGTATTGTGTGGGAATTTCACACTTCCAAGGAAGACCTATCTCTCAAGTCGCGCACGAAACAATAATTGCTGGAAATGGGCCTGACAAATCAAGATGCCACACTAAGTGTTATGTGGCAAGCGCACTCGCTTGCACTAAGCTTCTAATCGAAGCGCTTAAGACCAGCGGTAAGTTGCCTGAACGATTATTGCATATAGATTCTCAATTGAATAAACTTCCGCAAATAGCAAAAGAGGTGTTGACGTCTACGGATGCGTTATGCAAGAAAATTGCAGAAGAAGACCACGCTACTGATTATTTCTTCGCAGGCGCTGGCCCTAATTTCCCAAATGCCCTTGAGGCGGCACTTAAGATTATGGAAACCAGTTTCGTCCCAGCATTAGGGTTTGAGACCGAACAACTCTTACACGGCCCATGGTCTGCTTTAGACAAAGAAAGCGTAGTTGTTGTGTTAGCTACCAAGGGAGGTGGCTATAATAGAAGTCTTGACTTGGTCAAAGCAGCTACAACTTTGGGAGTGCCGGTAATCTCAATCGTTGAAAAGGGCGATGATAAGATTTCCTCTTTCAGCGACTACGTTATAGAGGTCCCTGCAATTGACGAGTACCTCTCTCCTTTCATCAACATAATTCCACTATACTTGTTCTCTTATTACTTGAGTGTCAAGCGAGGACACAATCCCGACATGTTGCGATACCAGACTCTCAACTATTGGAAGGCAAGAAATATCATCTTTCCTACCGGAACACATTGACGTCTACGGAGCAAATTCTCAGATGTTCGACCAGCTCTCTAGTCAGTATCCGACTTGCTTGTCTACAACATTGATCAATGGGATTTTTGACACGTAGCGGTTCAGGTTTTCGCAGAAGATATCGAGAATTCGCGCCATCTCTTGTTTGCTGTCCCCTGCGATATGGGGGGTAATTATTACGTTCTCCATGTCCCATAGTTCTGAATCAGAGGGTAGTGGTTCTTGTTCGAAGACGTCAAGAGCTGCTCCGGCTATCTTGCCTTCTCTTAGAGCGGTGACAAGCTCCTTTTCCTTGATGAGTTCGCCTCTTCCTATATTAATGAGAAAGGCGGTCTTCTTCATTCTGGATAGGTTCTCTTGTCCGATGAGTCCCCTTGTTTCCTGAGTGAGGGGTAGAGAGAGTACGACGAAGTCAGATTGCTCCAAAAGTGGGACTAATTGTGAAGGATTGTTTGTCTTCCTAGATATAGCGAGAACCTTCATTCCAAAACATTTTGCTTTTCTTTCGATCTCTCGTCCAATATTCCCTAGTCCGATTATGCCAATGGTCTTTCCTTGAAGTTCATCCATTTGGAATTTCTGCCATTTATGTGCAGTTTGAAGTCGAGCGAATCTATTGAAACTTCTAGCGAACGATAATACAACTGCGAGAACATGGTCCGAACACGGAGATGAGTAGACTCCTTTCGTATTTGTCAAAATGACTTCGGATGCAACGAATTCAGGGAAGAGAAACCTATCAACTCCTGCAGAGATTGCTTGTATCCATTTGAGCTCTTGAGCTGAAGCAAACATCTCCTTCGTGAACTCGCCCGCCAGAAGGATTTCAGCGTCACCAATTGCTGACAATGCGGCAGATCCGGTGCAATTCCGAACCTCAATCTCAGGCATGCACGAGTGGATTCTCTGGAGATGTTGGGCATCTATCTTTCTTGAGACGAGAACTTTCAACATATACTATGATACATTGATCAATAATTTATGGTTCTTCAATACTATCTTCTGAACCGGTGGTTTCAATCCTTGCATGAAGATAGTTTGGAGAAGGTGGCGGATGAGGTAGCGGCATGTAAGAAATGCAGGCTCTGCGAGTCTCGAAGAAACGCGGTACCAGGTGAGGGTTTGAACGTAGCCAAGGTGATGTTCATAGGAGAGGCTCCCGGCGAACAAGAAGACATTCAGGGGCGGCCCTTTGTTGGATCAGCAGGCAAGTTGCTTACGGAGTTTCTGGAGTCTGTAGGATTGAAACGAAACGAAGTCTTCATCACAAACACGGTAAAGTGTAGGCCACCTAATAATAGGCCTCCAAGAACTGATGAATCGTCAGCTTGCCAAGAGTATCTTCAAAGACAATTAAGACTAGTGAATCCACGCATTATCTGTCCGATGGGGAATTCTGCCATCCGTACGGTCATGAACGTAGAACAGACTGTAAGTCAGATTCATGGCATTCCATTCGAGATTGCTGCGTCAACCTTCTTTCCAATGTACCATCCTGCAGCAGCTCTGTATACTTCTTCACTTAGAAAAGTAATGGAGGATGATTTCAAAAAACTCAGGGGGCTCATAGACTCGTTGAATTAGGAGTCATCAATTTCAGGTTTATTTCCAAAAACCTCTTCGATCCGATCAATAACGCCTGGATCAAGTTGCGAAACTACCTCCAAGGCCTTCATGTTTTCATCCACTTGTTCTGGTCGACTTGCTCCGGTAATAACCGTGCTCACATTCGGATTCTTCAAGCACCAAGCAAGAGCTAGCTGCGCCAACGTACAACCAATGTCTTTAGCGATCATCTGCAATTTCTTAACTTTCTCAATGTTTTGCGGAGTGATTACCGATTCTTTCAACCAGTCATATCCCTGCAATGTGGCTCGAGAACCAGAAGGGATACCTTTGTTGTACTTGCCAGTGAGTAGACCTGATGCAAGCGGGCTCCAAATAGTGGTGCCCAATCCGATTTCACGATAGAGTGGTAGATATTCCTTCTCCACTCGATCCCTGTGAAGGAGGTTATACTGCGGTTGCTCCATCTGAGGCGGAGTCAGACCGTGTTCTCTAGCTAAGCCATGTGCACGCATAATGTCGACGCCTGACCATTCAGATGTTCCCCAGTAGAGAATCTTGCCTTGGTGAATCAAATCATCCATGGCGCGGACAGTCTCTTCAATCGGAGTATTAGGATCTGGGCGATGGCAAAAGAATAGATCCAGATATTCAAGCTGTAACCGTTTTAGCGAGTTACGACATGCCTCAAAGATGTGCTTGCGAGATAATCCACTGTCATTGGGCCCGTCTCCTCCCCAAAACACCTTGCTCGAGACAACTATGCTCTCACGTTGCCACCGCAACTTCTTGATGACATTTCCCATAACTATCTCCGCATTTCCATCTGAGTAAACTTCTGCATTATCGAAGAAATTAACTCCAGCATCATACGCAGCTGACATGCATTTCAGTGCGACATCTTCTCCGACTTGACCGCCATAGGTTATCCAAGCTCCTAAGGACAGTTCACTGATTTTGATACCGGCGCTGCCTAGCCTACGGTAATTCAATCTGGAACACTTGCTCTCAAAAACTCTGTACAGATATTAAAGAATAGGTTCATTGAAACTATTTGGTTGGACCGCGTATTCTGGATAAGTCTCCAGACTTTGGACTATAGTACAAGTCGAAGAGAAGGTTGGCGATTACGACAACTAATAGGATTAGCCACAAAGATACGGATAGTCGGTTGAATGTGTACACCGCCACAATCAATGGCAAGGTCATCGAGACGATCGCACCAGATGCATACATGACTGCTTTGCCAATCCAGCTAACACTGTTGAGAGACGAGTGATCGATGATGAGAGTGAGGACGGGAATACTGGGCAATCTTATCGGCAATGCAAGTTTTGAGATTGATGATCTCCCTACCCTGTAATACTTGAATCTGATTCCTACTGAACTTCCGACTATAAAATGCGCCAAACTATGTGGAAAGAAGATTAGACAGCCTATGGAAGATAGATAGAGAATGAACTTTATGCCCTGATGCTGAATGGCAGCGGCGGAATAGACCAAGAGGAAAGCAATACTGGTTCCAAGGAGTCCAAGCAAGCTTCCGAAGGCTAATGGAATGCGAATCCCCATTCTCGACACGTACTATAGTTGAGTTGATTTAACCTATGAAGCTTGGCTCAAACATCATCACCGCTACCTATGCTGAACGGCCAAACCGATTCACAGTTATCGCTCACTATAATTCCTCACGAGTGCGGTGTTATTTTCCCAACCCAGGCAGAATGAACGAACTTCTGATACCTGGCGTAGAAATGGCTCTGGATAGAATTGATCGATCCTCAAATCATACAAGGAAGACAACGTACGAAGTCATAGCAATTCGTCTCGGCAAACGATGGATTTCAATTGACTCTCGGATTCCAAATAAACTCGTCGCGGAAGCATTAAGAAACAAACAGTTGAGAGAATTCCAACCGTATACTCGGATCAAGCAGGAGGCTTTCTTCGGCAAAAATAGGTTTGATTTCCTCCTGGACTCTCACAACCAGTCGTGTTGGTTGGAGGTAAAATCTTGCACCCTCGTAGTAAATGGCGTTGCCATCTTTCCTGATGCCCCTACTGCTAGAGGCAGCAGGCATTTACGTGGCTTGACAGAAGCGAAGAAGCACGGGTACAGAGCTTGCATAATGTTTGTTATTCAGCGAGAGGATGCAAAGTTGCTTACGCCGAATCTCCAAACCGATCCTGCCTTTTGCGATTCACTCCGGGCCGCTAGACGAAGTGGGGTTGAAGTCTATGCAAAACTGTGTAAATTTTCAAATTTTAATCTAACACTTGACGGTAATGTGCCCGTGAAGTTCTAGCTTTCAATTTCCTCAAATATCCCTAGTCATGGAAAGTCTTAACGCTGCTTTAGAGTAAGCCCTAGCTGGTTTGCAACTTGAGACGCGATGACCTAAAGTTAAGCCGGGTTCGGCAATTAATGCGTCAAGAAGGGCTGGATGCCCTAATCCTCAGAGCACCTGAAAACGTAACTTACCTCTCAGGCGCTTGGCGTGCAAGAGGGTTATCCTACCTAGTTTGTCCTCTTGAAAAAGAACCGATTCTCATCCACCCAACCGGAGAGACACTTCCACCAACTTGGGTGAAAAATGTCCGGTTCTACAAGTGGGAGACGTACGAACATTTGGGAAGCTCACTTGAGCTGGGCACCGATTATGTCACCAAGGCCATCTCGGATGTTGGCCTCCAATCTGGCGCAGTTGGTATAGAGCAAGGATGGGAGTTGGTGCTTGCGAGCTCGCTGCGATATGAGATGAATGTCATCGGAGAGAAGACTCTCACAGTTCTAAAAAGGAAACTCGCACCCTTCACGTTGAAGAACGCTTCACAACTCCTCATCAATGCAAGATCGATAAAAACCCCACAAGAGATTGAAGCGTTGAAAAAAGCAAATCGTGTTGCACGCGTTGGTCTGCAAACATTCCATGACAATTTGAAAGTGGGATTGCCTGAAGCTGAACTCTCCACCAAGATTGAGCACGACATTGTAAGCGAGGGCATTCTCAAACATCGTGCGGACCGGGTTATCGCTTGCGCCTTCCTCGCATCAGGTCCTGAAACGGCTCACGCCTACAAGTATGCTCCTTACAATGGAAGGAGAAAACTGCGTAGAGGTGACCTCGTAATGCTTGAACTTGATGTAGTGGTGGATGGCTACTCGTCGGATACCACGCGGACTTTTGTTGTGGGAAAACCCAGCAAGAAACAGAGATCGTGTCTCGAAGCGGTACTCGATTCGGAAACAACAGCTATTTCATCGATCACGCCAGGCGCCCTTGCGGCAGAGATCGCCAAGATTTCGATTGAAGTTATTCGAAAACACGGTCTCGCGGCTTATCTCGTCCACCGCCTTGGGCATGGAATTGGAGTAGGAATGCATGAACCGGTTCCAGCTCTTCATGTTGAATCCAAAGACGTCTTACTTCCAGGAATGGTGCACAGTGTTGAGCCTGGAGTCTACGGCCCTAAGATTGGTGGTATAAGAATAGAAGACGATATCTTGGATACTGAGGAAGGAGCAGAATACCTGTCAAACTTCCCAAGGATACAAGAGTGAGATTGGCCCACAATCACCACTGCTCGAAGTGAACGACCTCACGCGCCGGTCGTCGTCCTCTTCTCAGAGACGGCGATTTAACGTCACTGTCAGGATATCCTACTGATATGACACCTACTGGGTGGAAATGGTTCGGAATACCAAGCAGCATCCTCATCTGCTCAGTACGGAAGACCCCAGTGAATGCTGCAGCCAAGCCTTCGTTGACCGCAGCTAGGAAAATTAACATGCAGGCACAACCCAAGTCGAAATACCAAAAGGGCACAGTCCATTCAACTTCACTCCCATCCTCTCGACGTTTGTCTGGCTCTCCATAACGTTCATGATAGAGTAGCTCACTCGTACAAGCAACGATTAGAACCGGTGCTTCAGAAACAAATTTGTGAAATCGACGTTTTGCATAAAAGTCCTCCTCTCCTTGCAGTATCCCAATCTTCTTACGTAAATCTGGCCGAGTAACAACAATGTATGCCCAGCCTTGGCTAAAGCCTGCGCTAGGAGCTCTCTGAGCCACCTCAAGAATATGATTTATCTTTTCTAGGCTAAGAGATTTCGGCTGAAAATTGCGAACCATCCTCCTCTTTCTGAGGACCTGATCAAATTCCATAGAAATCACGATGGCAAACAATAAAATGGGAAATAAACGGGTACAACAGTTATGCTACCTATTCTAGTACCGTCGGTGTTTCTGGTAGCAGTTTCTGCAATAGACTGGACGACCTTGGGTAGGCTTGAAAGGTACTTCGGTCTCACCGCCGCATTCCGAGCAAGTAACTTTGTACATAGTTCGGCCGCCCATTCCTTCTGAACTCATAATACTCTAACACCACTCTTCAGGTTAGTTACGCGCAAGATAGTACCAAAAGTAGAATCCGCAGCGTACCAAGCTGTTCAAATGCAGCCTTGCTTAATTAAAGCTATACTTCTCAAACCTATACCAACCTCAAGAAGGACAGGGTTTGGGGCAAAACCGAGAAGATTACATAACACTGAGGAGATTCCCGTGAAGGACGAGTTCTGCGGATCATGCTGGACTCCGCTGAGCACTTGCCCTCAATGTGATGATGTACATGCGAGTTGACGAGATACGAAACGGAATGAGGAACATTCACATTGAAGGCAAGATCCTTGACATGAATCAGTTCATGCTTGTTGTTGAAGATGAAACAGGAAAGACGTTTGTCAGATACAATTACAGAAACCTAGCCAAACCAGTTCAAACAGGAGATTACGTCAAGATAGACAATGCCGAAGTTGTGAACTATTCTGGAATTCTTCAGCTGAAGCTTGCCCGGAACGGAACCATAACTCCGTCGCAATAATACACCCATGACCCTGACCGTGGACATGATTATGTAATGCCTATTCCCGTGCAGGAAAGCCATCCGCGCTAATTATCTCTGTGTGTGAGCAACGCTTGCCACTGAGGGTTGCTCGTGGGCACTATCGAAAAAATGTTGAACCCGAAAACGGTCGCCGCCATCGGCGCTTCTGATGTAGAGGGTTCTGTTGGTCATGCACTGATGAAGAACCTTCTCTCAGGAAAAGAGAAGAGAACCATATACGCAGTAAACCCAAACAAACCAACAGTGATGGGCTTAAAATGCTACCAAAACGTTGCCAAGATACCTGCCCACATAGACCTAGCGATCATCGCTACACCAGCGAAGACCGTGCCAGCTATTGTCGAAGAATGTGCAAAAGCCGGAGTTGACGGAGTAGTCATACTCTCAGCAGGATTCCGAGAAATCGGTGCAGACGGAGCTAAATTGGAAGAAGAAATCACAAAGGCTCAATCAAGACACCAAATCAGAATTCTCGGCCCCAACTGTGTCGGTCTTATACGACCTCACATTGGTCTGAATGCTACGTTTCTGCGAGACAACCCTGTTCCGGGACAGATCGCGTTCATCTCACAGAGCGGCGCCCTGGGATCTGCGATTCTAAACTGGGCAGTCAGTAGCCACATTGGATTCAGCATGTTCGCTTCTCTCGGCTCAACACTCGATATTGGTTATGGCGACATGATTGATTATTTAGGCGAAGACCCTAACACTCGCAGCATCATAATCTACATGGAGGACGTTCATAGCGCTAGAAAATTCATGAGTGCAGCAAGAGGATTTGCAAGAACGAAACCGATCATCGTGCTAAAAGCCGGAAAGCATGCTGCGGGAGCCAAAGCAGCATCATCTCATACTGGTGCACTAGCGGGCGACTACGTTGTGTACGATGCGGCGTTCAAACGCGCTGGAGTGGTAAGAGTAGACGAAATCGCTGACCTATTCAACTGCGCAGAAGTTCTTGAGTCAAGATTACTCCCGGCAGGCCCCAAACTTGGGGTGGTCACAAACGCTGGTGGACCCGCTGTCCTGGCGGCTGACGCGATTGTGGATCACGGCGGAGAGCTTGCTGAACTTTCAGAAAAATCATTACTGGCCCTTAATGCGAACCTGCCGCTGTACTGGAGCCATGGGAATCCAGTGGACGTGCTTGGAGATGCTGATGTAAAACGATACGAACTGGCCGTTGAAACGTGTATGCTCGATCCCAACATCGATGGCCTCTTGGTAATTTACACACCTCAAGGAGCAACTTCACCAACCGAGGTAGCTCAAGCTATCACTAAGTTGGTAGCGAACAGAAGAAAACCATTGCTAACAGTCTGGATGGGTGAGGATAGCGTCCGAGAAGCAAGACAGATCTTTCACTCAAACAATATTCCCACCTACTCAACGCCCGAGGAGGCGATGAAGACCTACATGTACATGTATCGATACCGCCGAAACCTTGACCTACTGTATGAAACTCCTCAAGAACTCTCCATAGACATTTCACCACCAAAGAACCATCTTAAGATCATCATTCAAAAAACCAAAGAGAACGGAAGAACCGCGCTAACGCAAGCCGATGTCGACAGATTCTTGGACTCGTACGAAATTCCACGAGTTAAGGGAAAGCTCGCGAGAGACGTTGATCAAGCAGTTATGATCGCCACCGAAATAGGCTATCCAGTTGTCATTAAGATCGCGTCAGAAGATATACTTCACAAGACAGACGTTGGAGGAGTAGTTACTAGCATAATGAATTCAGATGCCCTCAGAGAGCAATACAAACTCTTGCTTGAACGTATGAAGCAGGCTAAACCAGAGGCGAAGATTGACGGCATCTATATTCAGAAGATGCTGAAGAAAACTGACTATGAGCTAATTCTTGGGTCGAAGAAGGATAGAGACTTCGGAGCGGTTATTCTCTTCGGTTCGGGTGGAATCGGAGTTGAACTCTTCAAGGACTTCTCAGTAGGCTTTCCTCCGTTAAATCAAAACCTTGCTAGACGAATTCTAGAAGAAACCCGAATTTATCAAGCACTCTCGAAGGGCTTGAGAAATAAGCCCCCGATAGATATGAAGTCGCTCGAGGAGATCATGGTTCGATTCTCGAACATGATAGTTGACCTGCCAGAAATCAGCGAAATGGACATCAACCCCTTGGCCGTATCTGACGGTAAACTCTGGGCACTTGATGCCAGGATTATCATTGACCCTACAATCAAACTGAGACGTTCTGAACCCTACCCTCATCTTGTGATGATGCCGTACCCAACGAAATATGTGACTCCGTGGAGACTAAGAGAAGGTACCGAAGTCATACTGCGACCGATCAGACCAGAAGACGAACCGATGGAGCTTGACTTCATCAAGGGATTATCAACAGAAACTAGTCGCTTCCGATTTTTTCAAATTATCAAAGATCTACCGCACGATGCACTGGTCAGGTTTTGCAATATTGACTACGATAGAGAAATGGCGTTCATCGCTGAAACGACGGACACGGACAACAACCAAGCCCCACAGAGAATCGAAATCGGAGTAAGCCGACTAATATTAGACCCTAACAGAAGGCGTGGAGAGATAGCGGTAGTCATCGCTGACAAATTCCAAGGCAAAGGGCTAGGAACAAAACTCGTAGACATGCTCATCGAAGTTGCCAGAGACAAAGGAGTCGAAGCCTTATACGGTGTGATCATGTCAGGGAACATGGCAATGATTCGCCTCTGCGAGAAGCTCGGCTTCGCCATCCGCAGAGAACAAGACAGCGTACTCGCAGAGTTGAAACTCAACTACTAACGGTCAAGACCGAAAAAACATTACTTCCTCAGCCTCATTCCAGCGGCATGAACCACCCAGACAATTAGAACCCATACTACAATATCCACAATTAGACCGATCACGTTGTAATTTGTTGGAGATCCAGGGTATACGATGACAGTGCGCCAAACAAGCGGAAGACCATAATTCGATGCACCTAACAACTCGCCCATAAGAAGATGAAATCCTGTCTCTGTGACCAATAGAAACCCCTGAATCCAGCCCGTTATCAAAGTAATGAGCAAACCGCCAATAATGACCAAGAGGTTGGCTTTCGTATTCATTGCATCATCAACCCTCTCCCAACTCCATCAACATATTTAACGTATGATGGAACCGGTAACTCACATAAACCTGAATTGCTTTCCAATTAACAATTATACCAAACTCTACGTAGGTTTATCAAATTGGGTTAGAATATCAAGCAACGTTCAAAATGTCAACCGCAGGCATAAGTCAGGAACTGGTTGAAGTCGCTTACGTGAGTGCCAAAGATGAACTGAACGAGTACGCCATCTACAAAAAGTACTCGGAACTCAGAATAACAAAGTCGGAATTCAAGAACACGCTCGCGCGACTGGCCGGGATGGAATACAAACATTATCAATTCTGGAAGAAATTTTGCCCAGACCACGATGTTACCGTCAACAGGCTAAAGCTTACTTTGATGGTTTTTGTGCGAATCTTCTTGGGAGTAACGTTCGCGTTTAAACTCCTTGAACGAACAGAAACAGACGTGATTAAACAATACAAGGAGATCGCTCACCTCGTTCCCTCAGAAGACCAGCAGATGCTTCACGAAATTATTAGCGACGAAGAAGAGCATGAGAAGGAATTCGCTGACCAGTTTAACGAACCCCACATCAAGTACATATCTTTCATAGTGCTAGGTTTAGCCGACGCTCTCGTGGAAATAGCGGGAATTCACGCAGGCTCTTTGGGAATATACGTATCAACCGAACTCGCCGGCTTGGCTGGAATCATAGCAGGTGCAGCTGCCTCGATGGCGATGGCGTCAGCGGCGTACGCACAAGCCAAGACTGGTTTCAAGGGATCAGCAGGACTCTCAGCGGTCTATACGGGCATCTCATACTTTTTGACAGCCATCATTCTTGCGACGCCATACTTCCTAACGAAAATCATGCTCAGCGCACTCCTCGTGTCATTGGCGGCAGGAGTTATCTTGATCGCGTTCACAAGCTTCTACGGCTCGATTATTGCAGGGTCAAGTTTCCGCAAAGATTTCGCAGAAGTTACCAGCATAATGCTTGGCGCTACCGTAGCATTATACCTACTCGGCACAGTGCTTAGGTACTTGACTGGAATGACGATATAATCAGCCACTCAATGATGATCGGGCGGTTAAATTATGTCGCTGAAGTCAAGACTCGATTTGCGGCTGCGACTCCTGCTCCTTCATTGAACTTGAATTTCTGAAAAGTCAGTGAGCTCTCAATAGCGGAGATCGTGGCTAGGAGATCGTTCCTGTTTATGTTTCCCATGTGGCCAACTCTGAAAGTCTTGCCCTTCAACGGTCCGAGTCCTCCAGCGATGACTACGCCATTCTCCGCCATAGTGTTCCTGAATTGGACGTCTTGAACTCCGTTCGGATAGTGAGTCACGGTCATCGTGTTGGCATACTCATCATCTTGGCATAACAGTTGTAGCCCTATGGATCTCATGGCGGCTCGGTAGGCTGATGCAAACTTAGCATGACGGCGGAACCTAGCTTGGAGACCTTCTGTCAAGATCATTTGGCAGCTCTGGTGTAACGCGTAGATCATGTTCACCGCAGGAGTGGCAAAGTAGCTTGCTGGATCATTTAGCACGGGCATCCAACGCTGGATGTCTCCGTAGTATGTTCTCATTGGCGTTCTGCGGTTCTGCCTAATTTTCATCGCATGCTGATTGAAGGCTACGATCGTCAACCCGGGAGGAACAGCCAACGCCTTCTGGGAACCAGTGAAACAAACGTCAATACCCCAAGCATCCATGGGCAACTCAACACCCCCTATGGAGGAAACTGCATCTAGCACGAACAAGGCCCCGTTTGATTTCGCTGCTGCGGCGAGTTCTCGAGCCGGGTTCAAAGCTCCAGTTGAAGTATCAACATGAACCGCTAGCAAGGCTTTGTAAGGGTTTGAAGATAATTTTGTTTGAACCTGGTGGAGGTCGGCAACTGATCCCCACCGTACATCCATCTTGTCCACGGTAGCGCCCAGGGTCACCGCAACTTCAGCAAGCCTATCC
>Ga0074045_10002784_pt1 | contig 16037 bp, 16 predicted proteins | sample BogForMeECP23OM2_FD_94442 | JGI IMG/M metagenome (GOLD analysis project Ga0074045, IMG submission 94442) | Bog forest soil microbial communities from Calvert Island, British Columbia, Canada - Bog Forest MetaG ECP23OM2 | ecosystem: Environmental > Terrestrial > Soil > Wetlands ...
CTGGCATTTGGTTTCTCCATGTAACGCCAATTTAGGGTACGGTGGTCCTTGATCTGAAAAAAATCAAACGACTTGGCAGCCTCTTGGATCAACGCGTCGAATCTTTGATCAAACCGCTCAACTCTGACCGCTCCTCCGAAACCTCTTTTGAAATGCCTTTTCTCAAGGAACCGATACTCTGCTGGTACCTGCCAACCGCCCTTCATAAACGCAGGAAAAGATTGCCTGATGTATGGATTCGGGAATGTCACACTGTATTGAATGCCGATACGGGACCCGTGATCCACAATGACATTAGCAAGCTTTCCGAAAACGCCCATTCGTCGGAAGTCCGGGTGGGTACCACCGCTCACCAACAGGCTTATTTGTTGGTTTTCGGATCCGATGCGATAAGTGAACGTTTGGCTACATATCACGCCAGCTGGGCGTTCGCTCAGTCTTTCGAGGGCAAAGTAGACTTTGCTCATCGAATACGGATGCTTCAATTTGTACCATTCGAACTCAGTGCGATCGAAATCCATCTCGAACACTTGTGAAAGCAAGGTCAATATCTCTTTCTTGCTGTCCACCGGATTCACAAGCCTGTAAACGAAACGGTCGTCTTGAAAAATGTTCTCTCGTGATGGCATCGGCCGGCTAGTGCTTGGCCTTGTCGGTGCCGCAGAATTTGCAGCAAGTTGCCTGGCCCTCTTCATTCACTGCCCCGAAATTGAACACAGCTGGAATCGCCATGAACACGATCTTGATGTCAAGAAGCAAAGACCAGTTGTCCACGTAATAGGTGTCCATTTCCAGCCGTTTCTCCCACGGATTTCTTGCCCTGCCCTTAACCGCGGGTAATCCTACTATCCCCGGCAGTACATTGTGACGGCGACATTGATCGGGAGTGTAGGTGGGGATGTACTCCATGAGTAAGGGCCTGGGACCTACGAAGCTCATGTCGCCTTTGACGACATTCCACAGTTGCGGCAGCTCATCAATGCTCGTTTTACGAAGTAATCTCCCCAATCGAGTGAGGCGATCAGCGTCGGGGAGCCAGTAGCCGTTTTCGTCCTTTTCATCGGTCATAGTCCGGAACTTCAACATAACGAAGGGCTGCCCACAAAAGCCCGCACGTTGATGACGGAAGAGGAGCGGCAGACCCATGTGCACCCAAATCGCAACCGCAGTGAGTAAGAATACTGGGGAGAGGACGATCAGGGTGGTGGCCGCGAAAACCATGTCCAGAACACGTTTTATGGCCCGGCTCATGCGACGTGTCCTCTTTCACTCAGGGAGCTTGGTGCTCCCGGCTCCGAATGGGTAAGGGATGAAAACGAAAGACCCTTACAGCCCATACTCAGCGAGTACTCTGCAGACAAAGCTTCCCAGATAGGTTCCGGCTTATAATGAGCGAGTACGAGTTCCCGCCCGGCTTGCCCGTGTTTCATGCGTAGTTCGGGATCTTCGATGTAGATGCGGATCGCTTCCACCAGAGCTTGAGCATCCCTCGGAGGAACAAGCATGCCTGTCTCCCCCTCTGCCACCGCATCGACGCAGCCTGTTACCTCGGCGGCCACAACAGGCAGCCCCATAGCTGACGCTTCCAGCACTACATAAGGAAAACCCTCTCGATAAGAAGGAAGAACTACTATATCCATAATGCCATAGTAAGTCGGCATATCGTCGTTTGCTACAAAATCAAGCATTATCACTCGATCATCATCAGCCAATTCTTGCAAAATACCATTCGGCACAGGATTGTGCGATTCCGCAGGGCCTATCATCAGCAGACGGCTGTCATCGTAGGCATTCCTGATGCGCTTCCACGCAGATGCCAATTCGACGACACCCTTGTCCCTTACCAACCGGCCTACAAACCCTATGACAATCGAGTTTTCATCAAGGCAAAAATGTGACCGCAGCTCCTGCTTTTTGTTCTGATCAAGATTGGCCGGATTAAATCGGCTGACTGCACCTATGCCGTTGCAGCTACCGCGTTCAAGAACCTTTATTTTCCGCTCAGAACACAGGTGCTGTAAAACAACCCCATTCATTACCGAGCGACTCACTGCCAAGGCCTGGTCGGCCAGGACACATGCGGTCCATTCCATCAGTTTCAGCAGACTCCGCGCTGGCCCTCTGCGTATTTCCGACATGACGCCATGCAGAGTATAGAATCTTACGGGCACCCTCGCAAAAGTCGCGGCGAGCATACTCAAGACCCCGGCTTTCGGAGTATGGCCGTGAACTATGACGGGCCTGATTTTCAGGAACAATATCCAGAGACGTACAGCAGCTATCAAATCAGCGAGCGGTGAAATACCTCGCGTCATTGTGATCGCATGCACGGGCAACTGTTCTCTTCGGGCGAACTCCTCAAGATCGGGTCCTCCGGAGGATACGGCAATGACCTCGAATCCCTTATTCTTTAAATATGTTATCTGCCCTTGAAAGAAACTTCGGAGCGTGAGACCGACGGTAGTCACCAAAATAAGCTTTGGTTTTCTTTCAGCCACAGATCGCGCATTGGGAATGAAAGCGTTTTTCTGGTTAGATCTCACTCACAGCCTCAAAGAAGTGTACGTTCCGATGGGAACGTAAATCATACGGTTATTTGAGGTAAACGAGACGCCCGCCGGCGAAGCGTTGCATTTGAACTCGCAGCTTACGCTGGAAGTCCTTCCGTTGCCAACGGGGCAAGACTACTAGTGCCAACAGCGCGGGAACTGCCTGAACGCGCTGCCTTACGATCAATCCTTCGTTGGGAAGATAGCTGAAGAATATACAGAAGAGGATACTGGCTAGAATCGCCATCTGAACTTCAGAAATTTTCAAGGAGTACCGACCTTCGGGTTTTATTATCCAAATGACCGAACCCAGCAGGAGAGCCGTAGTAACCCACGTGTCCAAGAAGGCCAAGACCATACGCAAACTTCCTAACTGCCAGGGGAAAGGCCTGAAAAAGAGCGCGACGAACCCTGAAACAAAGAATATCGGCCCGGTCTCCCCATATTCGATGTTGGATGCACCGCCGGCCTCCCCGAGCACCCGCGCCTGTTGTTCGGCGAATGAGAGCGGTGCCTGGACCGAAGCGTCTACTGCCCATCTGGTTTGAAAGGAATGCATGACCAAGGGGAGTAACAGCAATGCTAATAGAGCATAGACGCGTTGACCCCTCTGAAACAGGCCGATCGCCGTTACCGCTGCTACCCACGGAATCATAATATGAGGGCGCAAAACGGAGCCTATCGCAATTCCAAGCAGCACCATCGGAATGCCCACCAAAAAAGAACTACCGCGATGGGGAGAACTGTTCGCGAAGACTTGGCAAATAGACCAGTACATCAGGGCCTCTTTGACGTTCATGGTAGTCCAATAAATCACCGATGGGCAAAAAATGATGAGAAGCAGCCACGGAGAGTCCTTTATGGCATAGGGAAACACTTGATGAAAGTGGCGAATGAGAACCAATCCACCCCAAAAGCCAAACCATCCATTAGCTGCCGTCACAAAAACGTCGGTCGTCCCCGTGATGTACATTATGAAGCCCACATAACATTGATACACACTGTTTCCGACAGCCATGTGATCCCACACGAGACCCCACTTGTCAGCGCGCATGTTATCGGCCATGACTTCACCCCAATACGCATGGGCCCAACCATCTGCCTTCCAGACATCCAGGAGTTCTCCCGAGAGGACATCGCTGAATACCGCGTACGCCATCCATAGTAGGCCGCCCAATATCACCCAGCCGCGAAAATCATTGGAAAAGACGGGGGCTCTAAGGTAATGCGTTGCCAGCAACGGCACAGTAGCTGTCAGCAGCATCAAGAAAAACGCATCGTTTAAGTTCACTGTCGTCCTTTCCCCGAGTTTAACCAGGAAACATAGTAATCTTCCAAAGCCTTCAGGCACGACGAAGAGTTGTAGTGCTTGGTCACATATGCCCTTCCTGCTCCGCCGAGAGCCTTAGCTAAGTCGGACTCGGCCAAAATTTCGGTAATCTTGGTCGCCGCCTGGTCCAACTCTCCAGGGTTAAAAAGATAGGGGTGAAGAGCCGGTGACAGCACCTCCCGATGAGCAGGAATGTCAGTTGCCACAACTGGCAATCCCGTTGCCTGGGCCTCGAGCAGAACGTTTGGAAGCCCCTCGGATTCTGAACAATAAAGGAAAACCCTCGCAGATCTTAGCAAGGCCGGAATCTCCGTTCGATCTCTTGGCCCAAGAAAATCAACTGCCTCGGAGATTCCCAGCCCCTGAGCCAGGTGTCTGCATGCAGATTCATAAGTGCCCGTTCCGACAAAAACTAGACGAGCCTCAGGAACAGCCTTACGAACAGCCGCTAATACCCGTACCGCCAAGTCCTGTCGCTTGGATCGAAGAAAAAAGTTCCCCACGCAAATGATCACCGGCGAAGTGACACTACTTTTCCCGTTTGGGATCGCTGAAAACATCTGGGTGTCCACACCGGCTGTCCAGACGAGGAAGCGATCCGAGCGCCTTCGCCACTCCGGCCATCGCTCGTCCAAAGTTGCTTGGGAAACAGCCACCACATGCGTAGCGTGACGACGAACCCAGTGGCGGCCCCAGCCGGTCACCACGACCCGGGCTGCTTTTATCAGCGCGTTTTTGTCGGCTTCGGCTCCGACGTACCCCATATCTCTCATGTGCGCAATTCGCACCGGCACCTCGGCTTGTGCCGCGCCCCGCAGGGTTGCGCCGCTCCAGGCTTCGCCGTGAGAGTGCACAACATCATAAGTTCTGTTTCTGAGCATGTGGAAAAAAAGGCGAGAAAAAGAGAAAAGATTAGGCGACTTGGGACAAAAAAGAATTTCAGCTCCATAGCTCCTCGCCTCTTCGGCCAGGTAGCCGGCCTCGGCGCCGATGACGCATGCATCCATATGGAAATACTGGCGGTCATAGGAGCGTAAAATTCTCAAAACTTGCGTTTCCAGCCCGCCTTGCCGAAACCAATTGAGTACATGAAGTACGCGAATCGGCGGTCGTGATGTCACATTAAGATGCGTCAAACGTGAAAACTCGCATCGTCCGTTATTGATGAGGTTCCCTTGAGAACTGGGATAAACGCCCGGGTCAGACTTTTCCTTTGTTGAGGCAAGCTGCCTGCGTTGGGAATTTCCGGAAAGCTCCACGGCATCATTCTCTCACAACTTGTACCAGCTTTCCCTGGGGGGTCAGGGGTATTTTCTCAACCCACGAAATCGACACAGGAACATCACCAAGAAGGATTCGCAACCGCTGGCGGAGTTCTCGGTCTGTCTCGGGCGAAAAAGGGGTCCCTTTGAGGCGGAAAAGTATCTTCCGATCACCTTGTAAGACAATTTGGAATTGCGCAACCTCCGGATACTCTTTCAGTATATGGTTCCAGAATATGCAATTGATCGTTTTCCCATTTGGCAGGTTCAGCAGCCCTGCGAAGCGGCCCTGCAACTGCTTTATGGCGCGAATACCTGATTCGTCGCAATCTTTTGAATCGAAACTCCCCGCGTCACCTACGTCGAAACGAAGAAAAGGAGTGCCCCGACACGCTGTGTTCGTCCAAATCAATCGTCCGGTTTCTCCGGGACCGACAGGTTTGCCTTTCTCGTCTACAATTTCAAGGAATAGTAAAGGGCGCAACACGACGAGGGGGGACCCGACTTTAGGTTGATAGGCCATAGAAGAAAGCTCTCGTGCTCCGTAATAATTGAGGATCGGAATCCCAAACGCGTTGCGAAAACACTCACATTGGCTTTCATAGAGCATTTCTCCGCCGTTCCAAGCAGCAACCACGCGACCGGACTGTGGCAGATCTCCCCTCGCCAAGGTTTCACGTGCTATGAATTCGAGCATACTGCTGAATCCGTAGATGGCCACGGCCGGGTGCTTTCTTACGAGTTCCAAAACTTTGTCCACGGTGGTCGAAGTCACTTCATACGCGTCTATGAGCAGGAGATTTGCGAGACGCAGAAGAACTCGCCGGCTAAGCGCTTGCTGCTTCCCTATGTCGCGTTCAGATCCCCATACAATAATCGTTGGTAAGCCCGGCCTCCAACCTACCTTCAATCGACAGTAAACATTGGTGGCTTTGCTGGCTTGCTGCATGTTGGCGTCATGGAGAAACCATGTGGGCTCTCCCGTGGAACCGCCCGTTGAGGTGATAATTCCTTTGATACCAAATCGTCGGCTTATTTCGTGCGGAAGAAAACGCTCTTGCAAATCCTGTTTGGAGAGGATAGGAAGATCTGGCCAGATGCGCCACAATTCATCCGGATTTCGCACTTTGGCAGCCTCACGCCACTCCGGTAGAGCATCGTCCCGCGTTCCAAAGTAACGGATTTGACCGAGTAACCGCCTTGCCAGTTCGGCGCGGGCCTTGTCCGGTGAAATAATTTGGAACATTTCCAGGTTGCTCCACCACTTGTTCATACCCTGGCGCCAGCAGTAAGCATTCCAAAGTGCAGCGCTAAACATTTCGCGAGGCTGAGAAGACATCTTTTTGAGAAGTTTAAGGATCAAGACCGGTACAGACTTTTGAAAGGAACGGGTTTATTAAAACAGGCTTCGCCTTCGTGCATCATCAAGGATGATACTGATTTTTCGGCATTTTTTGGACAGCAGCCAATTCTGATTTCCTGACCCTCCCATTCTTCGAGCGATCACCCGAGTGTTGCCCTAATCTGCTGATTTCCCGTGTTGTTGCGCGATCCGTGAACAAAATCGCGAGCACAATCGAATCGTACCAGCAAGAGTGCGACAGTTCTCGTAACTCATTGGATTCATTTTAAACCTATAAACCGTCAAAAGCAAGTCTCAATCCGCTTGGCAAGAACTCGAACGCTGTCAGCATGAATGGGATACGCTCTTACGCGAAGATCCTCAAAAAGACTGACGTAACGTTTCGCATGGAAACGGTAAAGGCCCACATTTCAAGGATTGCAATCTGAATCGGTCCTGGTAAGATCGTATGATGTGAAGCCTGGAGAGAGCAGGGTTCAAGTTTTAATAAGGGGTTGCTAAAATCTATTGAAACCTATGGCTTCATAACGGCAGCCCATCAGCCAAGTGGGCAAGACTGCATCCGCTCTACTGCAACTAAAACAAACGAGATCATATTGCAGTGCTTTATCCGGCATGCTGTAAGGAATGGCTCAAACAGGGTGAAAAACATCTTGGCACTAGGGACGAGGGCAACGAGAGGGCATGGCTTCTTGGAACCTTTCTTGGCAAGAAAGCGATATAGAATGGCGCAAAGCCTCATTCCTTCGGATCGTCGCAATGGTTGCATAGTTGACATCGGGTGTGGCACGTCCCCGCTTTTCCTGGCAAACAGTGACTTTGCCGAGAAGATCGGGTTGGACAAAAGTTTCAATTCCGGCATTGTCGAATCGTTCGCTTCCCCCAACTTCAAACTTGTCGAGCATGACATAGAAAAGGTTGTAGAATTGCCCTTGGAGAGCAATTCTTGTGATGTGGTCACCATGCTTGCGGTCATCGAGCACATTGAACCTCATCGCTTGAAACCTCTCTTCGCAGAGATTTACCGGATACTGAAACCAGGGGGCAAATACATTATGACCACGCCCGCCCCCTTGGGCGGATAGTTTACTGAGGATCATGGCAAGGATGAAGCTTGTAAGCCCCGCGGAAATCGACGAGCACAAAGGCGCTTATGATTGCGCATCCATTTTTGCCATGCTCGTGGTCGCTGGCTTTCGCGAGGAGAACCTACAGGGTGGGTACTTTGAACTCGGACTCAACGTTTGGGCCTCTGCAACCAAACCCTGAGAGGAGGGGAGATTTGAAGTTTTCGATTGTGATACCCTGTTATAATGAGGTCAATACGCTGGAACACTTGATAAAGGGGGTGAAGGATTCTTCACTAAACCCCAAGGAAATCATCCTGGTCGACGACAGTTCGAGCGACGGGACGACGGAATTGATTCGCAGTAATCTTATCTCGCAAGTTGATCAGGTCGTGTATCACGAGACGAATCGCGGCAAGGGGGCGTGCCTGAGGTCCGGCTTTGCGGCAGCGTCAGGTGACGTGATAATAGTTCAAGATGCGGATCTGGAATATTCCCCTTCGGATTATGACAAATTGGTCGAACCAATTCGAGAAGGCAAGGCGGATGTAGTCTTCGGGTCCAGGTTCCAGGGCGGAGACAGCCGTCGAGTTCTCTTCTTTTGGCACGCAATTGGCAATCAGGTGCTAACCCTCCTGTCAAATGCTTTTACCGACCTGAATTTGACGGATATGGAAACGGGCTACAAAGTCTTTACAAAGGAAATCATTAGGCAGATCACGATTGAGGAGGATAGGTTCGGAGTGGAACCCGAAATTACGGCCAAAGTGGCCAAGCTACAATGCCGGATCTATGAAGTGGGGATTTCTTATGCCGGAAGAACTTATGCGGAAGGGAAGAAAATCAACTGGAAGGACGGATTGACGGCAATTTGGTGCATCTTTAAATACAATCTTCTCCTTTAAATCCATGCTGAGTTAGCGATTTCTACCTAGTCATACTCGATCCCACAACACCCTGTAGTTCTCTTTCCAGCCTGAGGGAAATCGTTCGTCAAGAAGCGGCTCCAGTCGCTTCAAAGTGTGGCGCCAGGGCGAATCTCCTTTTGCCAAGATATCAAATAGTTCGGTGAGCAATGAGTCTAAATTGGCAAGATCTTCTTTGGGGAGATAGGATGTCGCTCCCTGTTGCATGGCCTTGAGGAGATAGTCAGGACTGAGGGCCGGGGCTGTCAGCATTACGCAGGGGAAATCTTTCTCGACTGCCGTATCAAGCAGATCGAGGCCTTTCACGCCCATAATGTCCAAGATCACCATGTCATAGCGTCTGGTTCTCAGAAGCTGCTGAGCCTTGTCAAAATTTCCGGCAGTTTCGATTCGGCACATATCGAGGAGTTCCACTATGGTTTCCAACACATCAGGTTCATCATCTACGGCCAGAATCGTTTTGCCTTTGAGCACCTCAATTCTCCTTTGTCTCGCTGAGTTGTAAGGATTGAACCAGCTTGACATTAAGAACCTCTTATCTATAGTATAAAGAAATCTGGAGATCAAGTTATGGCGTCAAACCGTTTGAAGGGTAAGCAGGTCCTGGCCGTTGATGACGAGCAGGATGTTCTGGATATCCTTCGAGAAGAACTTGACGAGCACGGCGTTGAATTCGATAGTGCGTCAGCCTATGAAGAAGCCATCCAGCGGCTGGCTTCTCTGACGTATGACCTCGTCATCCTCGATGTCATGGGGGTGCGAGGATTTGAGCTTCTCGAATACGCCAGCGCGAAGCAGATACCCGTAGTCATGCTTACAGCACATGCCCTCAGCCCTCAATCGCTGAAGAAGTCCATCGAACTCGGGGCACGAGCCTACCTACCGAAAGATCAATTAGGTCAGATAGCTCCTTTTCTCGAAGATGTCCTGACCCTCAACTATCGGTCAGCGTGGAAAGCACTTTTCGCGAAATTAGGAAGCGCCTTCGGAAAACATTTCGGCCCCGACTGGAGAAAATCGGAAAAGGAATTTTGGGAAAAATTCGAGAAGGATCTCGAGGTCAATGAGTCCACAATCATTGAATCGTGATCCATCAGTTTTCTCTCCTCAGAAAGCATCCGGGGGTTTTCTGTGACGATCAAGAACATCCAAACGTCTCATCTCGTTCATGACCTCAAGAATCCGGTGAACATAATTGAGACAGGCGCCAAATCTCTCCTCGACAAGCAGGACAGGTACGGATCGTTAAACCCTAAGCAGGAAAAAGTCATCAGGCGGATGTTGAGGAATGCCCTGAAGATTCGGAACCTGGCCAACAGCATGCTGGAAGTGGATATGGCCGCCATGGGGATAATTCGGGTCAGTGACTGCACCCTTTCCGGCATCCTGAAGGTGGCCTTCGTCGAGGTTTTTGATCTGATCGATCCGATGGTTTCCGACGCACTGGAAGAGGCAGCAGATGTCGAGACCTTTCGAAACATATTGTTGGCCAATGAAATTCATCTCGAAGCGGAGGAGTCTCAACTCAAGCGGACGATACAGATAGATGAAACCAAGATGTGTCTTGTCGTCACTAACCTACTTTCCAATGCATTCAAATATAAGCAAAAGAGCCTCTTTCTGAAATGTGGGGCGGAGGGGGACGCCATTAGGATTTCGGTCCGGGACGACGGACCAGGCATACCTGAATGTTACCACGAGAAGATCTTTGACCAATATTTTCAATGCGTTAAGGTAGATGGATTTCCAGTTCGGGGCCATGGTCTGGGACTGGCCGGGGCTCAGGCCCTTACAGAAGCCATGGGAGGCAACCTGTCTTTATGCAAGAGCCCGCAAGGGGCCGAATTCGTAGTTCAGGTCAAATGTTCACATGAAGCATGACACACTGATTTGCGGGACGCCACACTAGGTCTTAGGAAGTGCGTCGGGGTGGAAGGGGTGTGGCATGCTTATGTCCACGGTGACATAACTACCAAATATAACTAGTCTTTCTCTTCTTTTTCCCTTGACTCCGCCAGAAGCAACGGTTACCCTGAAGATGTAATCAAAGCTGCTCTCCAAAGCTCTGGAACAACCTCATCTGAGTTCATCGTGTCTTAGGAGAGCGGTCCACTACAGCGCAACCTCCACACCAAATAAAGACAGGAGGATACTTATGGATAAAATTTTGAGAATCGACATGGGAGCGGAAGGAGGCCCCAAGGCGACTGAGGTCCCGCTGGGTGCGTATGCGGGCATGGGAGGCAGGGCCCTGACGTCGGGGATTGTTGCCAAAGAGGTTCCGCCGCTGTGCCATCCGCTAGGCGAAGACAACAAACTGGTAATAGCCCCGGGCATGCTCAGCGGAAGCATTGCCGCCATGTCAGGGCGTATTTCGGTAGGTTGTAAGAGCCCCCTAACAGGCGGCATCAAAGAGGCAAACGCCGGAGGTCAGGCAGCCCAAGTGTTGGCCAGGTTAGGTTACGCGGGCATCGTGCTCGAAGGAAAGCCAAAAGACGACACCCTCTACAAAATATTCATCAACAAAGACGGCGTCAAAATTACAGCGGACAACAGCCTTAAGATGCTGGGCAATTACGCTCTCGTGGACAAGGTCAAGGCCGAATACGGCGACAAGGTAGCCTGCATTTCCATTGGACCCGCGGGCGAGATGAAAATGTCCGCGGCGTCAATTGCCTGCACTGACATGGAACAAAGGCCCACCCGACATGCCGGTCGAGGAGGAGTCGGAGCGGTCATGGGCGCCAAAGGCGTCAAGGTTATTGTGCTCGATGACACCGACATGAAAATGCGTTCCCCGAAGGACCCGGAAAAATTCAAGGAAGCCAACAAAAAATGGGTTGAAGGATTGAAAAAACACCCTGTTACGGGCGAGGGACTTCCAGCGTACGGGACCAACGTATTGACCAATGTCCTTAATGAGGCGGGTTCATATCCTACCAAGAATTTCATGTGGGGACGTTTTGACGGGTGTTCCAATATCAGCGGAGAGACGCAAGCTGCAACTGAGACTGAGCGTGGCGGAAAAGCGACTCACGGCTGTCACCGCGGATGTGTCATTCAGTGCTCGGGAACTTACATGAACAAGGATGGCCAGTACCTCACCAAACAACCCGAATATGAGACGGTATGGGCTCACGGCGGAAACTGCGGCATTGATGATCTCGATGCCATTGCTATGCTGGACCGTATGGACGATGACTATGGCGTCGATACCATCGAGATGGGAGCCACCATTGCTGTGGCTATGGAAGCGGGCATAGCCAAATTTGGGGATGCCCAGGCAGCCATAAATCTGGTGCATGAAGTGGGCAAAGGGACCCACCTGGGACGTATCCTAGGCAATGGAGCCGGGATGACAGGCAAGGCCTTCGGCGTAGAACGTGTGCCGGTCGTCAAGAATCAGGCTATGCCCGCGTACGATCCACGCGGAGTCCAAGGAATCGGGGTAACGTATGCGACCACCCCGATGGGAGCCGACCACACAGCAGGGTATGCAGTGGCAACAAACATTCTCAAGGTTGGCGGTTTTGTCGATCCGCATGCGGCCGAGGGACAGGTGGAGCTATCCAGAAACCTGCAGATTGCAACGGCCGCGATCGATTCAACCGGAATGTGCCTGTTTATTGCCTTTGCTGTCCTTGACCAGCCGGAGACGTTCCAGGCCCTCCTTGACCTGATCAATGCCTTTTATGGTCTGAATCTGACTGGTGATGACGTGACTGCGTTAGGCAAGTCAGTCCTGAAGAACGAAAGGGATTTTAATGCCCGAGCCGGCTTCACTGCGGCTGATGACCGCCTCCCGGAGTATTTCAAAAAAGAACAACTGCCGCCTCACAATGTAACCTTTACGGTGAAAGACAAAGATCTGGACACCCTGTTCAACTGGTAAACCAATTGAAACCAGGCTCGGCCTGACGGGAGAAGCGCAATCCAAGCCTTCTCCCGTTACTTTTTTCCATGCAACAAGCCCTTGCCATGTTATTCTCGGGCAAGAACTTTCGTCGCCCGGAGACCTTATCATGAGCACTGAAAACGAAATTCAGCAGGGCCTCATGAACGAGCATAATTTGGCAGACGTTTGTATTGTCTGGGACGCGGCGCCACTGGCGGCTTTTTCTCCACTCTTGCAGAAGGGATTCCTGATCAGAGCGCTAAGTGGAACAAGTATCAGAGCCGTACTGTGTGACCAGCTCGGCGTAAGTTCTCAATACCTCGACGATCGCATAAACACGATTTTCTTGGATAGCAAGCCTGTCGATGATGTTGACTCAGCGATCATCAAAGAAGGGTCGGTGCTCGCCTTGTCCGCGGCAATGCCGGGATTTGTCGGAGCAGCTTTTCGCAAGGGGGGTTACTACGCGCTGATGCGCAAAAACATCACACATGTGGAAGAATCGGGACCGACCACGAGTCGGGAAGGTTTTTTCATTCTGAAGCTCTACAATTTTGTAGCCAAAGAGCTTGGGCCGCTCTTCCTGGAATCAGGCATATGGCTTCGTAACAATGATGTTAAGGAATTATTCCAGGGCCGGCCTGACAATTTCTGGTCGGGTTGCAGAAGCTGCACAATAGGTGGCCGCGTAGTCGATCTGGCCTATTTTCTAGGAATGGAATGGTTACGACAAGTAGGTCTGGTAAGGCTCAGGGTGCTGCAAAAGTAATTCTTGCGACCTAGGAATAAAGTTCCAGGCTGCATCAAATAGCGTCTATAATGGCTTCTCCCAGATCGTGGGTCGTCGCCTTTCCGCCAAGATCGGGCGTCAACGGGGCACCGGCCGAACTGAGCACGGTCTCGATTGCGCGTAAGATCGCGCGGCCCGCTTCTGTTTCGCCCAGATGGTCGAGCATCATCGCTGCGGCCCAAATCTGGCCGATCGGATTCGCGATCCCTTGGCCTGCTATGTCCGGCGCGGAGCCGTGCACAGGCTCGAACATGGACGGGAAGCGCCTCTCCGGATTGATGTTTGCCGACGGCGCAACCGCGATGGTCCCGGTGACGCCGGGGCCAAGGTCTGAGAGGATGTCCCCGAACAGGTTGCTCGCCACCACTACGTCGAAGCGCTCCGGTGACATTACGAAGCGAGCGCAGAGGATGTCGATGTGATACTGGTCAACACGAATGTCAGGGTAATCGCTCGCGATCGCGGCGAAGCGTTCGTCCCAGAACGGCATCGAGTGATAGATGCCGTTCGACTTGGTTGCAGAGGTGACGTGATGCCGCCCCAGGCGCTCCGCGAGGTCGAAGGCGTAGCGTAAGATGCGGTCGGTGCCGCGCCGAGTGAAGACGGAAGTTTGAAGGACCATCTCCACATCCGTGCCCACGCCAAATCGGCCGCCTAGCTGAGAGTACTCACCCTCAGTGTTCTCGCGGACCACCCAGAAGTCTATATCGCCTGGTTTGCGGTCACGTACCGCGGGCGTGATTCCGGGCAACAGCCGGACAGGTCGCAGATTCACATATTGATCGAACTCGCGGCGGGTCGGGATCAGCAATCCCCAGAGCGAAACGTGATCAGGCACGCCGGGGAAGCCGACCGCGCCCAGCAGGATCGCGTGGTGGTCCCGGAGTCGAGCGATGCCGTCCTCCGGCATCATACGGCCTGTTGCTTTGTATGTCTCACAGCTCCAGTCGAAGTGGCGGAATGCGAACCCTATTTCGAACTTGGCGCTGACGGCATCAAGAACGCGCAGAGCCGCGGGCACGACCTCTTTTCCAATTCCGTCACCGGGAATGACGGCAATTTCGTATTTTCTCATCGGAACCCTGACATCTCCTTGTGATCATGCACCAATTCTTCAGATCCCATTTTCGAGCATACCTCTCCACAGACTTCTCGATCAACCATGATTTGGATTCAAGCACACTTCTGCGATTCTTTGGTCATAGGTTTGTCGGCGGAAGTGCTAGTCTGGAGAACCGAAACATGTTATGCCTTGTGTGAGAATATTCGCCACATGAAAATGAATCGCGACCAAATTTTGAAGAAACTAGAAGAGAATCTGAAGACCGGCCGCGGCTTCGGAGTGCGCTGTCTAGGTATCTTCGGTTCGTGCGCCCGCTGAGAACAAAAGGGGCCAGCGTTGATAGGGGCGGTTCGTGAACCGCCCCTACTCAGGGGCTTCTAGACACGCAGGCCCGCTGTCCCGGTCAGAGATACTCATAGGCTATCTGGAAGGCCTTCTCTATCAGGGCGGTACATTTTTCTCTGCCGCCTGATTCCGTCCATTTCTTATATTGCTCTTGGTCTCCCAGATTGTAGCCGATGATGGTAGCGCAATCCCGGCTGCCAAACTCCTTTTCGAATCGGTCCCAATATTGCTGGACCTTCTCGTACGTTTTCAGCACAGCGTCTCGGTCTTTGGCATCCTCTCTGCCATACTTGATTCCGATGGCCATGACCGTCCCGATCAATACTCCGCAGTGCGACGACCCCGACCTGCCGACTCCTCCGGCAAGTCCGGTGGCGATTTTCGGAATGATCGGATCCTTTTCTTCTATCCCCAAATACTCCTTGAGACCCAAGGAGGCTGTTTCCGATCAGTTAAAGCCGTTATTGAAATAATATTTTGCATTCTCTATGGCCTTCAGCCCTTTTTCCTTGTCCATGACCTTGACCTCCCTTTCCGATGATGGCTCTGAAAAACCCTAAACGAGAAAGTCGTCAAGCATTACCTGTACGGTTCGCCTCAACATGGCGTTGCATCTCTTGACGCCGCCCGAATCTACCCATTTCTTCCACTGCTCCTTGTCTTCAAGTCGATAGCCTGCCAGTTGGGCACAATCCTTGCTCCCAAACTCCGTTTCGAACCGGTCCAGCAACTTCTGGACCTTAGCATTCACCGTTAAGAGGGCCTGCCGGTCCTTGATGTCATTTCTCCCAGACTTCAGGCCGATAGCCATGATCGATCCGATGAGGACTCCGCAGAGCGACCCTTTCAAACCGAATCCTCCTCTAAACCCTGTCGCAATCCTGGGAATGAGGGGATTATCTATCCCGAGATACTCCTTGAAACTCAAGGAGGTCGCCTCTGCTCAGTTAAAGCGTTGAATGAGATAGTGCTCGTTGGCCTTCGCCTGGACCCATGCTACGTCCTTTCCTGCAGGAGCCTGTTGCTCCTGCGCGAGGGCATCGGAAGAAAGCACATCCAGTCCCGCGACCGCTATACCGATCGCGGTTGTCTTGAAAAAGTCTCTTCTGTTGAACCTGTGGTCCTTCTCCATAACCTTGACCTCCCTTCCGAACAATCGGAAATGATTTGGCCGTAGTACCAAGGAATTCCATTGCCTCCACCTCACGAAGAATGGCAAGAAGTGTACCATACGACGCCATCCAAGTTATTCTACGGAAACGCAGAGTGGAACCTACGCCAAGTGCTCCCACCCGCTAACAGCCGCGGCGTCTGAATTGACAGTATGAGGCTCTTGCAAAAGTGTTTTCTTGTTGGGTCTGGATGGTCAATAAGCTCGCGGCACAGGCAAGGCTTTGATATTGTGCGTTCGGCAAAAAGGATGCCTTATCAGAGGAGATGGCCGTGA
>Ga0074045_10002786_pt1 | contig 16034 bp, 12 predicted proteins | sample BogForMeECP23OM2_FD_94442 | JGI IMG/M metagenome (GOLD analysis project Ga0074045, IMG submission 94442) | Bog forest soil microbial communities from Calvert Island, British Columbia, Canada - Bog Forest MetaG ECP23OM2 | ecosystem: Environmental > Terrestrial > Soil > Wetlands ...
CTGTGATCCGCAACAATTCAATCACGCAGAGGCTGGCGCGAGAAAATATTCGTGATGCAAGCCGCCAAGGATCGGTTTGACCGATGGGATTCGTATGGTCGCCGAACTCACCCTTTCGACCCAAACGCGCCAGTGGTGAACGGCAGGTATCGGGCAACTCAATTAGGTATTGGGCTTCTTACCGGAGGACTTCTGGTGATAGTCCTCGGCGAAGCGATTTGTCGCACGGAATTTGCGCGGTTACGTCGACGGGGTCAGTTGTGTGGCCTAGTCGCCGGCATCGTAGTCGCAGCCCTCCACGCTGGATGATTCTAGTCGCACGGTATCAGCAGCACCGCATGCTCGTCGCCGCTTGGGGTTATTGCCGCCCCGGCAATCTCTCCACGATCGTTGATGTCGTAGGCAGCGATAACTTCAAGGTCCGATGCAGGAACGATCAGGGAATTCAGGTCGACCATGGGTTCGCCGTGGTCTGAAAAAAAGGCGGGTCCGTCGTTCCCTGCGCAATCACCGGTATCGCCCACCACCTGGCCTCGAGCATTGACGCTCAGGGCAGTGGTGCACGGCCAGGCCGCTACGATACCGAGGTCGGTCATCGCGCCATCGATCCTCATACGAAATGCATGGTGCGACTGCGACCCGGGCAGATCCGCGTTGCCGACCATGAAGCCCGAATTGTTGATGGCTTCCGCTACCGAGCTATCGCCTCCCAGGGTGCCGAGGTCGGTGAGCGTGCCGTGCTCCCACAGAAAGGCGTGATTAGTCGCGTCTCCGGCGAGGTTCGAATAGCCGACGACCTGACCGAGGTCATTCAGTCCGTACGGCATCCCGGACGTGCCTCCCAGAGAGCCGATATCCGTCATCCTGCCGTCTTGCCAGAAGAACGGATTCGTGGTCGCGTCCGCATTCGTATACGAGATCCCGGCTACCTGACCGCGCTCGTTGATCAAGGCCGCGAGCGCGTCCGTGCCGCCGAGCGTGCTCAGGTCCTGCAGGACACCGTGCTGCCACAGGAATGCCCGGGTTTGCGTGGGCAACCCGACCAACGAGATGGAATCGGGGATGTCGTTGCTGGAGAAGCCCACGACTTGGCCCCGGCTATTGCCGGCGGTGGCGAGGCTCTCGTTCCCCGCCAAGGCCCCGAGATCGATGATCTGCCCACTCTGTGTCCAAAGGACCGCGTGGGCCTCCGGCAGGCCCAGCAGCGGATCGATCCGCCCATCTTCCGACCACCCGACGATGAGTCCATTGTTCGCGATAGCATCGGCCTGACCGTTGATTCCCCCCGGAAGCACACCGAGATCGGTCAGGGTGCCGTTGCGCCAGACCGCCGGGTGGTAGACGAAGCAATCGTTGGGCCCCTGAAACGGGAGGAAGCAATTCGGGTTGGGATTGGCGGCCGCGGTATTCGCGAAGCCCACCAGCGATCCCATGTCGTTCAGAATCTGAATATTCGGGCCCGCAATGAAGCTGTTGGGACCGCCGAGCGTGCCCAAGTCGATGAGCTTGTAGTGGGGAACCCCGGCTTCGTGTGCGCCTTGCTCTCGCGCGCCATTGGCCTGCGCCGGCAAACCAACCGGCATCGCAATCGCAGCGATTGCGGCCATTGCCATCATGTTCGCAAACCTGAATTTGCAGCTGCCCTGAAGTCGCATAGTCGATCTCCGTTTCATGGTTTTGGTGGCTCTTGAGTGTTCGTCCGCAGGCAGCAGCTTTGATCGAGAGGGCAGGAACGCTCAATGCAGCGGAGATCACATATTTGTCACCAAACTCTTACACAGTTACACCGTTGAAAAGGCTAAAGAATTTATGATCCAGCGAGTGCAGTGATAGAGTCTTCATCGGACAGCCCCATGCATTCGCCCGAACCACCGCTCATTCGCTTTGCTGCTTTCGAGCTGGATCTGCGATCGCGGGAATTGCGCGAGAACGGCCGAAGCACCGGGTTGGGGGACCAGTCCATCACGGTGCTTGCCATGCTGCTCGAGCGTCCAGGCGAGCTGGTCTTGCGCGAGGACATCCGCGGCAAGCTTTGGCCGAATGACGCGGTGGTCGAGTTCGATCACAGCATCAACACCGCTATTGGCAGGCTTCGGGTGGCCCTGGGCGACTCGGCCGAGAACCCTCGGTTCATCGGAACTCTCCCCCGCCGGGGCTATCGCTGGATCGGGCCGGTGGTATCCCGCGAAAATCGCGACCTCGTCGAGCAGATTCCGGCCATGGCAGCCGAAGCGAGTCCGCAGCGGATTTCCGCCGCCACCTTGATCGGCAAGAGGGTCTCGCACTACCGGGTGCTCGAGGTTCTGGGCGGCGGCGGCATGGGGGTGGTCTACAAAGCCGAAGATTTGAAGCTGGGCCGCCCCGTTGCGTTGAAATTTCTTCCCGAGGAGTTGGCGAGCGATTCCGCAGCGCGACGGCGCTTTGAGCTCGAAGCACGCTCGGCTTCGGCCCCGAACCATCCCAACATTTGCACCGTTTACAGTGTCGAGGAATACGAAGGGCAGCCATTTCTCTCCATGGAATTGCTGCAGGGCCAATCGCTGCGCGACCTGATCGTTTCGGTGACGCCAGGAACGCCCCGCTTGGGACTCACCCAGCTGCTCGATCTCGCCATTCAGATCACGGCGGGATTGGAGGCGGCCCATAAGCAGGGCATCATTCACCGCGACATCAAGCCGGCAAACATCTTCGTTACCAGCGAGGGGCAGGCAAAGATTCTCGATTTCGGTCTGGCCAAGTCATCTCTCGCGGGATCCGCTGCGATTGATCCGCCTACCAGCGATCACCTCGAAAATCGCCGTTCGGACGAGTCGAAGCACGAGGTCGAATCACTTACCGCAGCGAGTCCTTTTCTCAGTCGAACCGGCGCCGCAATGGGCACCGCCGGCTACATGTCGCCCGAGCAAGTACGCGGTGAGAAGTTGGATGCGCGGACGGATCTTTTCTCCTTCGGCCTGGTGCTTTATGAAACGGCCACCGGCAAACGCGCGTTTTCGGGGGACAGCGGGCCGCAGCTTCGGGATACCATCCTCACGCAGATGCCGAGCCCCGCGCGCCAGGTGAATCCCGAGATCCCCGCCAAGCTGGCCAAAATCGTTCATCGGGCGCTCGAGAAGGATCGCGAAGCGAGATACCAGTCCGCATCGCAGATACGCGGCGATCTGGAGGACTTGCGGCGTGAGATTGCGCCGAGCAAACGGAAGAGGTGGCTAGCGATGGCGGCGGCCGGCGTCTTCATAGTGCTCGTCGCGACAGCAGTCTGGTATGTCAATCGCGAGCTGCCCTCTTCCGCGGCTTTGCCGCAGATCAAGTTGCGGCAACTCACCACCAGCTCGCGCGAGAATGCCGTGCGGAGCGGCGCGATCTCGCCCGACGGGAAATATCTGGCGTACACCGATAGAGCTGGGATGCACCTCCAGCTCATCGCAACCGGCGAGACGCGGACGATCCCTCAACCGGAGGAAGTCAAAGGCGATTCCGTCGAGTGGATGCTCGGTCCGGGTCTCCCGTGGTTCCCTGACGGTACGAGATTTTTAGCTTTGCTCAAGCCCCTGGGTCTTAGCGTCGAGCAAGTGAGTTCCCAGGACAGCAGCATATGGATTGTCTCCGTTCTGGGTGGGCCTCCACACAAGATTCGCGATGAAGCAGTATTCGATGCAGTTTCCCCGGACGGCTCTTTGATAGCTTTTGAAACCAGCAGGGGCAAGTTTGGCCAGCGCGAAATCTGGCTGATGGGACCCAATGGAGAAAACGCGCGGAAGCTTTATGGGACAGACGAGAGCAGCGGGATTGGCGGGCTGCAATGGTCTCCCGATGCGCAAAGGGTCGTTTACGTCAAGACGGATGAGGCGAAACAGACACTGGTTGGCGGCGACTCGAACGGAGGACCCGTCACCGCGATCGCGTCGCCTTTTGATGTGAAAAACGTGGAAGAATTCGTGTGGATGCCCGATGGCCGGATGATCTACAATTTCTTTGAAGAGGGTTTCAGTTCGACGACTTGCAATCTCTCGCAGATTCGCTTCGGTTCGCGAGGTGAGTTCGTCGGGAAGCCTCAACGCATCACGAATCTCCCCGCTGTCTGCAACGCGAGGTTCAGCGTGACGGCGGACAGTAAGCACCTGGTGTTCCTGGAGTCGACCGGACATGCGAGCGTCTATGTGGCCGACATTCAAGCCAGCGGGACCCGCATCGTCAACCCAAGCCGCCTCACCTTGGATGATGCATGGAACAACCCGGCGGCCTGGACGGCCGATGGCACGGCAGTTTTCTTCTATTCCAACCGCAGCGGCGCAGAAGGACTTTTCCAGCAGTCCCTCGGCCGAGACACGGCGGAACGCCTCAGCCCGATAGCAGAGGGCAAAGCCTCGGCGGTCAGCGGCTGCCTGAGCGAGGGCTCCTTCCTTTTCTACGGTACGATACAGGGAGGCTCCTGTACGTGCCTCAGCCCGGAGGGCTCGTGGATCATCTACGGTACGGTAAAGGGAGGCTCGCCGTCGCCGGGAAAACTCATGCGTGTCCCAGTAGCAGGAGCATTTCCGCAGTTGATCATGACGGCGAACTTCGTTGGCGGGCCCCGCTGCGCGAGATCCCCGGCAACTCTGTGCGCCATCGCAGAACGAAGCGCCGACCGACACCAGCTCGTATTCACCGCCTTCGATCCCGTAGCAGGCCGCGGACGCAAGCTCGCTGAAATTGCAGCGGACGCGACGGCCGATTACGAATGGGATCTTTCGCCCGATGGTACTCGCATCGCCATCCTCAGGGACCGGGAAGGGAAAATCGAGATCCTTGAGCTGAACGGCCGAGCGCAGCATGAGATCACAGTCAAGGGGTGGAGTGTCCTTACCACTTTGGCATGGGCGGCGGATGGGAACAGTCTCTTTGTCTCCAGCTTTGTCGAACGGGGCTCAGTCCTCCTGAACGCGGATCTCCAGGGCAACGCTAGCCTCTTGTGGGAAGACAAAGGCGGCGTCAGCACCTACGCCGTGCCTTCTCCCGACGGCCGCCATTTGGCGATGCAAGGATTTACGGAGGATGCCAACCTATGGATGATGGAGAACTTCTGAGCGTGACGCTCACGATCCCGGGCATCAAGACGACTCTCGCGGATCCCAGCAAATAGAGCCGGTATCGCCTCTGCTCCGTTCGCCCTGGCGCGCCCGGGGGTTCATAATTCCCGCTCGCGCGGGCTTAAACCAAAAAGTATGCAACACATGGGGCGGAACTTCGCAAAGCGTTCGCTGCGCGCGTTCGGCAACTCGAATCTGGCGGTTCTGCTGCTCATGGGCGCGTGCTGCGCCGACGTCCGCGCCGCGAGCGTCGATCGCGAGGTCGAGTCCGACATCCCCGCGCAAGGGCCCTCGCCCGCTGCAACACCCGATTCGGACAGGACCACGGTAGGGCTCGCTGAAATCCTCGTGACGGCTCGAAAGGTGTCCGAGCGGTTGCAGGACGTTCCGATCAGCATCACCGCACTTTCCGCGGACACCCTGCAAAGATCCGGAGCCGAGAATCTTGCCGACATTGCTCGCGACGTGCCGGGCCTCAACGTCAACAGCGTCGGCCCGGGACAAAACGGGATCATCATTCGCGGTGTCTCATCCAGCGGGGGAGTTCCCACGGTCGGCTACTACATCGATGACACGCCCATTCAATCGGTTGGGAACGTGGCCGGAAGCGCGATGGATCCGGCGCTCTTCGACCTCGAGCGTGTCGAAGTGCTGCGCGGCCCGCAAGGAACGCTTTACGGAGCAAGTTCGATGGGCGGCACCGTCAGATATGTGACGCGGCAACCGGATCTTCTCGCAGCACAAAGCTCCATTGACTCGACACTGTCCGACACCGAGCGTGGCGGAGTCAATTACGAAGTCAACGGTCTGCTGAACGAACCGCTGATATCCGGGCGCATCGCGCTGCGCCTCGTCGCCTTCTACCGCGATCAGGACGGGTACATCGACCGCTATCCGATCGCCCCGCACAACTATCTGGGCGTCCTACCCGGTCCGGTTATGAAAGACGTCAATACTGAAAACACCTACGGAATGCGCTTGAGTATAGAGTTCAGGCCGAGCGATGAGTTCTCCGTCGCGCCATCGGTCTGGATCCAGCGCACTCGACTCGGCGCGCCATTTACATTCGACGATCCTCCCGGAAACTTCGCCAACCCGATCCAGACGCGCGACGTCGCCGAGCCAATCAGCGACCGGCTTGAGCTCTTCGTGGTAGAGATCGAAGGCCACATTCGAGGCTTGCACCTCACATCGTCTACCTCGTACCGCGATCGGACATTCGATGCCACTGAAGATGACTCAAAACAGGTATATTTCTACGAGTCGCCGGCACCCCAGTCGTATGTATACCCTTCTCCCAACGAAAACGATTTCGCGAATCATGACTTCACGGAGGAGATTCGCGGCTCCGGGATTGCCGGTCCGCTGCACGGGCTCGTCGGGCTGTTCTATTTTCACCAAGATAACTTCTCCGTATACAACCAACCCGTTCTCCCGGGCTACAACGCCGCCTTCGGCACGCCGTTCGGCGATCAGCCCTTTTTTCTTGGCACCGACTCGAATCAGATCGTGCAAAGGGCCGTATACGGCGAATTCAACCTCGACGTGACGGAGCGGCTGCAAGCGACGATCGGCGCACGCGTGTTCAGCGTCACCCAGCACGACTATGCGGTGACCACCGGAGTTTTCAACGGCGGTTATAGCGCCGGCGGCGGCGCGAGCTACGACAGCGGCACGAATCCGAAGTTCGAGCTCTCATATCGCTTCGCGCCCGATATTCTGACTTACGCTACTGCCGCGAAGGGATTCCGGCAGGGAGGCCCCGTCGCGCCCTTCCCGGCCGCCATATGCGCCGCCGATCTCGCCGCCCTTGGGCTCGGCTCGCCGCCGACCTCGTTCAAGGCGGATACGCTATGGAGCTACGAACTGGGCGCCAAGACTGCCTGGCTGCAGAACCGATTGACCGTCAACGGCGCTGTCTATTACATCGATTGGAGCGACATTCAGCAGAACATTTCGCTCCCCACCTGCGGCGTGGACTTCACCGGGAACTTTGGATCGGCCTCGAGCGAAGGCGGCGAGCTCGAAATCCACTATGAGCCCGACGCAGCGCTGCGCTTGACGCTGGGGGCGGCCTACAACGAAGCGAAGCTGCTCTCGACGGTCGTCGGTGCTCAAGGCGCGAAAGGAGATCCCCTCGAGAGTGCACCGAAGTGGATGGGGTCCGCATCGGCGGAATACCGCCGGCAATTCGGCGATGCAACGTCGGGATACGCTCGATGGGACTTCAGCACAACCAGCCACCAGTACAACAACTTTACGCCGACGAGCATCTACTACAACCGCGCAGGCTACAGCCTCGCCAACATGCGGATTGGCGCCAAGCACGAGGCCTGGGACGCAGCGCTGTTCGTGGACAACGCCTTCGACAAACATGCGGAGACCGCGCTACCGCTGTCGTATGCGATCGACCTGCCGACGACGCGAAGAGTTTCCCTGAACCGGCCGCGAACCGTGGGAATTGAGGTTCGCTTCGATTGGTGAGCCGCGTCGGCTTCCCACATTGCCCTGTTCCGCGAAAACATATGGGGAGTAGCGTCGACCACCCCGCCCAGTGTTTGAGGTCACAGATTGGGGATGGGTAAACAGATTCTGTTGAGATACCGGTTAGTTTGCCAAGATACAGGCAACCCCCGGAACTGCCGTTGCAATCAAGCGTAGGTCATGGGCCGTAGCCTACCGCAACTCGTGAGCGACCGCTTTGCCGCCGCCATTTCCGTACCACCGCTGACTGGTCATGGCCGTTCAGCGACCGATTCTCGGCCCGACAGCTGCCGCTCAGCTAGAAATCCTAATGCGGTTTATATCCTCGCGGCGTTCATCGGCGCCGATCGCAAAGCTGTCACGGCGCACGAGCTAGTCCGTTCGATGGCGCATTGGAAGGCCTTTATACTTCGCCGGAGTCACTTCGTCCGAGTGAGCGAACCACGGCAGCGTAGAATTCCCGATCATCCCAAGTGGCGATCGACTCGCACTCGGCCGCGATCGTTGCCGCCTGTTCTGGCGCGACGTCAATCACCGTAAAGCACATCACTATATCGCCGTCCGATGCAACGTAACGCGCCGTGCGTGTCTGCGCGTGGTACGCATGCAAATGACCGGGACCCATCTCAATGAGCAAGCTGCGAAGTTCATCCCCATTCGGAATTCCAGCAAGCAACTGAATCATTGCCGACGTATCGGTTAGCTTTGCGGACGCGAGGTAGACCTTTCCCACTGCCGGCTCGCTCACGCCAGCACCCCCGGCGCCGTGCCAAACGATAGTAGCCGGCACTCGACTAGTCCCGATGGAACTGTGTAGCAGAATCTCGGATGTTGATCCCATGCGGTCACGACGACCAAAGCAGGCAGTCCCCTATCGCTACCGCAGGTCGACTCGGGGAAGGACCACGATAACCAGGGTCGCAATCGGACCTATGAAGAGAGATGCTACCCACCAAATTAGTCCGCTGCGCCCCTTGCTCTGCGCGAGTCCAGCGTTAATAAGTGAGAGCGTTCCCCACCCCACGAAATAGAAACGATCCATCTCTGTAATCCTTCGTCACGAAATGCATCAAGTCAAAGTAAACGCCGCCGCCCGTGATTGCCTCCGAACCCGCGAATGTGCGCAGTTTAACAGTGCTAACTTATCGGGCGGCCTCATGTTGACCCACTGCTGCCGGTGGCCAACGGCGGTTTTGCGGCAGTTAGCAAAAGCTGCTTAATACTATACGACGTATAATACATCCCGCCTGACCGCCACGGCATTTGATCTGTTTGAGGCTCAAGGCTACGAAACGGTGACGATGGAGCAAATCGCCGCCAAAGCGGATGTCGCCAAGGCGACTCTGTACAACTACTTCCCTGTGAAGGAAGCGCTCATCGCGCATCGGTTCAGGGAGGAGATCGCCGAAGGCATGTCTGCAACCTCCGCTGAACTCACTGCACACAAGACGTTTGTGTCGCGAATGCGATTTCTGCTACGCGCGTCAGCCGAGTGGCATACCAAAAAAAGAGCCTATTTGCTGCATTACCTGCGTTTTCTCAACAACTTGGCTAGCTACGGCCACCAGAAACCAGACGCTGGCACCTATGACAGCGGAAGCAGGCACATTCTTGCAGAGATGTTCCGCGCCGCACGAAAAACCGGCGAGATCAACTCGACCTTGTCGCCCGAGCAGCTCGCATGGTCGTTTGAGTACCTGCTATTCAGCGCTGTCACCGCCTGGCTGTGTCAACCAGGGGCTGATTTAGCGCAAGGATTCTTATCTGCGTTTGATTTGCTATTAAACGGCATCGCAAGTCCGGCCTCTGAGCGGCCAAGCAATCGAGGCCGCGCGGGCGGCCGAAGAGCCGCCAGCAGGCGCGCCAAGTGACCACGTGGTCCACGCTGAATGTGTGAGGAGACCCAAATGGCCAATGAGGCACGGTGTCGTCCCTCACCAATGAAGAAGTGGCCCTTTGGGCTCCCGTTATTGAAGGCTATTCAAAGAGATCCCCTGGGCGCGGCGCAAAGACTGCAGGTGGAATACGGTGACGTCGCAGGGCTGAAGATACTCGGCACACGTATCTACTATTTCTTTCGCCCAGAGGCCGTGCGCGAGATTCTGATTGATCACCACAAGGACTTTGCCAAAGAACTGCGTCAGCTTGAGATTTTTCGAGCGGTTCAGGGCGCGAACGTCATTACCACCGAGGGTGAAACATGGGAGCGGCAGCGCCGCATACTGACGCAAGCTTTTACGCCAAAACGGATCGCGGAATATATACCGCTGGTGGCGGCGGCAGCCGACAAGGGCATTGAGAATGGGTTGCCCGACCAGAGCGGTCAAAGTGAACTCATTGACGTCGATCGATTGATGACTCGAATCACGATGGATGTCATCTTACGCGTCCTGTTCTCCTACCAGGGAACTCAAGAGCAAGCTGACGCAGCATCCATCGCTATGAGGTCATTGACACGACAGAATATGCGGGAATTGTTCTGGCCGTTCATGCCACCCGAATGGATGCCCTATCCGGGGCGAAGAGCCAAGATGCGGCACCTGTCCGTTATTCGCAGTCTCGTAGCGGCACAAATCCACGCTCGCAAGAGTGCGGTGGGTCCGATGTCAATACGCCGTGATGTTCTTGGCATGATGTTGACGGCGTGTGATGAACAGGCTGGACCGTCCGGCGCGACCCTCAGCGACAGTGAAGTTCACGACAATTGTGTCGCGCTGTTCGGTGCGGGTCATGAGACGTCGGCAACGGCTCTTACTTGGTGGATCGGATTGATGGCGGCCTATCCGGAGATCGCCGGGCGGGTTCGGCAGGAAGCTAACGTCTCCTTGGTGAATGCAACAACACCATTCGACGCGGTTGAAAATCTCCCGTTTCTCAATGTCACCCTTAAGGAGGCGATGCGGCTCTACCCACCCTCGACTGCCGTGTTTTCAAGAAGCGCTCTTCGGGATGTGCGGATTGGTGACGCTGACATTGCCAAAGGCTCGCTGGTCATCATTCCCATTTGGAGTATGCACCACGACAAACGCTGGTTTCCGGAACCCGACGAGTTCCAACCGGAGCGCTTTATGCCCGGAGCACCGACCATTCCCCGCAGCGCCTTTATGCCATTCGGTGCTGGCCCGCATTTTTGTCTGGGTCAGCAATTTGCGATGGTCGAAATGGCGTTGATCGCCGCCAAGCTGATGCATCTCTACGATGTTTCGCTGGAGAGTGGAGCGACTCTTCCTGAGGCCGTCGTAGACCTCGTGCTGAAGCCCAAGACTCGATTGCACGTACGATTTGCACGCCATTGATGGATACCGTCCGCGTGCCTGGCCGCTAAGCAGCAGGCTATCTGCCCTTGTCGCCGACAGGGTTTATCCGTGTGGCGATCGATGCATTTGGAATCGCCGGCGGATTCACCCTCTCGACCCGTTGTTGCCGGTCGCGACTGGCAGCAATAGGGCAGTCAAAAATGCGAGCTTTTCTGTCTACGATTCGTTAACACCAGGTTGCCTCGGGAAGGCTGGGTTAGGCGACCCTCGACCTAAGTCCAATGTGCGCGCCCAAGCGCACGTGAAACGATGATCCGAGCGCGGGTAGTGGACGATGCGAACCCCCGCCGCTGAACCACCGGAAGCCACTGGTTGAGATCGCCAACTCGTGAGAGGTTGCTCCATGAAATCGACGTTGACTGCCGCGCTATCCATCTCTGTCCTTCTAACTGCCGTCGGCTGCACTCAGAAGCCACCCGAACCCCCTGTAGCCGCGGCGCCTGCCTCGGCCGCTCTCGATACCAAGGTGCAAGAAGCGAAGGCGATCGCGCAGGACGCCTACATCTACGGCTACTCGTTGATCACCACCGAAGTCACGCGCGTGCAGATGTCGAATGTGCCGAAGGCCGAGCAGGACTTGCACGCTCCGATGGGGCAGTTCTCGAACGTCCCGCGCTACCCGCCTGCCGACTACCGCGGCGTTTCGGCCCCCAATGCCGACACGCTGTACTCGTTTGCCTGGGTAGACCTCGCCGAACCACAGGTCCTCAGCCACCCGGACATGGGAAAGCGCTACTACCTGTTCGAAATGGTTGACCTGTGGATGACGATCGTGCAAACCCCAGGTAGCCGCACCGACGGTGGCAATGCCGCCAACTACCTGCTTACCGGGCCAGGCTGGAATGGCGAAGTGCCCAAGGGCATGACGCACGTCGCTTTCCCGACGCGTTACATGGTCGTCGCCGCACGCACCTACGCGGATGGCCAGCCGCAGGACTACAAGATCGTCAACGCGCTGCAAGCCAAGTACGCGGTCACGCCGCTGGCCTCTTTCGGCAAGCCGTTCAAGCCTGAGACGCCGCCCGTGAACGCCAATCCTGGCTTCTCGATGACCGACAAGCCGCAGGCCCTGATTCTTGGGATGGACACGGCAGCGTACTTCAACATGATGGCCACGCTAATGTGCAAGGATGCCCCGCCGGACGCGGTCGATGCCCCGCTGCTGGCCAGGATGGCAACCATTGGCATTGCGCCTTGCCAGACCTTCGATATAACAAAGCTCGACCCTGCCGTCCAGGCAGCGCTCAAAGACGTTCCGCAAACGGCGCTCAAGGCGATCGAAGAGCACAAGATCAAGATGGGCCAGGTCATCAATGGCTGGATCATCCCGGAGGGTCTCGGCCGCTATGGCACCGACTACCTGAAGCGTGCGACCGTGGCCGCGTTTGGTTGGCCTTCCAACTTGCCGGACGACGCCGTATACCCAACGTCCCTGGTCGACAGCAAGGGCGAGAAGCTGACCGGGGCCAACTCGTACACGGTGACGTTCGCCAAAGGCCAAATGCCACCCGTGGACGGGTTCTGGTCAATCACGATGTACATGGTCGACGACGGCTGGTGGTTCACGCCCAATCCGCTAAACAAGTTCACGGTCAGTGGGCGCGAAAAGTTCAAGACCAATCCTGATGGGTCCACCACGCTGTACTTCCAGACCGTCTCCCCAGGCAAGGACAAGGAGTCGAACTGGTTGCCAGCGCCCACGGGCGAGTTCGTCCTCATGATGCGGATGTATGCACCACAGCAGAAGAATCCCTCGATACTGGATGGCAGCTGGGCGCCGCCGGCCGTCGTGAAGGCAAACTGAAGCATAACGTTGGTGCCAACGTCTGGGGTCCCGCTTACGTAAGTGCCAACCGCAGTTCATTCTGTGCGAGGGCTGGCATCGCCCAGAGATAGGCTTGCACAGCGCTACCCCATCGCGAGTGCCCGCTTCGCGGCACTGAGTTTGGCACCGCTGCTGCCCGCTTTTGGCCGCCTGCGGGCGGTCGACGTGCTCATGAGACGGTGGTTGGCGCGTCCTTGTACGGTCACGCCGCCTCGGCAAGAGGCTTCCATTCAACGGGCGCAACCTTGGGCATCACCAGCACCCAGCCGATAAACCCGATGACATTGGCTACACCTGCGACCACGAACGCCGACACATAGGAGCCCGTGGCGTCGATCAAGGCGCCAGACAACGCAGGGGCGACGATACCGGGTAGGATCCCACACAAATTCTGGATACCCACCCAGCGTGCAGTCGCGGCCGGACCCGCGAAAATCTGTGCTGCAGCGTATAGGCACGGTGAAGCAAGCCCACCGAATAGCTCATAGACATACAAACATGCAATGGAGCCGTTACGTGGGAGCAGCGCCATGCCAACCATGGCAACAAGACTCGAGAGGTACCCGAACACCATCAGCCATTTCTGCGCGCCACTCGATGAACCCTCGACACGCGTACAACGATCGATCCAGAGACCGCCTATGACAGCGGTCACGGCGGCGAGCGCATAAGCCGGGGCGGCTATTTGCGCCATCTCATCCATCGAAAAGCCGCGCACCTTCACGAGGTAGGTCGGCAGCCACGCGAGGGTGAAGAAAAAGCTGTAGTTCAATCCAAAGTTGCCGAGTGAGGCGCCCCACAGCGCCCGCTGGCGAAGGATAACGCCAAAGCGGGGTGCCTCGGCCGATTCTCCTCTGCCGCGACTGGTCTCCTCGTTGATCCGGACACGGGCCCATGGCAAGAGCCAAAGCAGAGACAGGGCGCCAAACAACATGAATACGGGGCGCCAACCGAGACGCGCCATCAGCAAGCCGCCCACAAATGTGCCGACGGCGGGGCCGATCTGATATCCGAAGCCAATAACGCCGTTGGCGAAGCCGATATGACCGCTGCCCACTCGCGTGCGGATGAGCTTTGACGTTCCCGGCATGATGGGCGACTCACCCAGGCCCAGCAGAAGCCTCAGCACGAGCAGAGAGGCGAAGCTATTGACAAAGCCGGTCATAAACGTGGCGACCGACCAGATGCCGACCCCGATCCCGAGAACCATCCTGGCCCCGTAGCGGTCGGCCAACCAGCCCGCCGGCACCATAGCGGCCGCGTACGCAATATAGAAGGCGGACAGCAGCGTACCGAGTTGGGTGGGCGAGAGTTTGAGCTCATTCAGTAGCAGCGGACCTGCTGTCGCGAGATTGCCGCGGTCGATGTAGTTGATGAGGAGCGCCAGTGTCAGTAGGAACACGACCTGTTTTGGCGACGTCGGCTCGAGAGCTTTTCCCACCATACGCTATCCTCCATGATGACTTTCGGCACGCGCGAGCCGCTAAGCGCACCGATGGTTGTGCGTTGGCCGATTGCCCGCAGTACCGGCGGTAGGCAGAACTAGCGATCGATTGTAACTATGGTACCTCGCGAAACGCGGAGTTTCGATGGCCTGGCGACTCGCTACCGGGAACGGCTGGTGTGGGGAAGGCATTTCGGTTGCCCGAATGTCCCAAAGTGGCCGATTTTTGCCGGATGATCCTCTCGGAACCCGCCATTCGGCAAATTATTGGCAAATCAAATAAGAATGCCGGTCTATTAACGGTCAAAGTCGACAGAGGCTAATGGCACGCTGTTCTCGGCGTTCCACATAGGTGCCCATTCCGGTTGTAAAGCGTAACGTTCCGCTTTACACTGTCATGTGATGAAGAGTTTCCGCCACTAGGGTTTGGAGGCGTTCTTACGTCGCGGCACGAAATCGGGAATTCAACCGCATCATGCGGCGACGTTGCGCGTGCAATTGACGGCCCTCAATGCCCAACGAAGCCGGATGACCTCTCGGCGCCATGATGGCGATTGCATCCGTTGACGGGAAGGCTCAAAGCCTTCTACTCGATCACGGTCAACGGGAACTGGCGGGTGGTTTTTTGGGTTTGATGGCGCTGATGTGGAATTGGTGGATTACCTCGATTGTCACTAGGAAGACGATTTATGAGTTCGATGCACAATCCGGCGCACCCTGGGGAAGTTCTCCGCGAATATCTGCCGGCGGGTCTTGGAATCGGCGACGCCGCGAAGCGTCTCGGCGTGACCCGTCAGGCATTGTCGGCGCTCATTAACGGGCGTGCCGGCGTCAGTGCGTCAATGGCGTTGCGATTGGAAGCCGCTTTGGGAACAAATGCCGAGTTCTGGCTGGGTATGCAGACGAATTACGAACTGTGGCAGGCGCGCAAGCGGCCGCCAAAAGTGAAGCGCCTGGTGTTGCACAGTGAGGCGGCGTGAGCCACAAGTCCGATCTGTCAAAGGTTGCCAGTCTCGCGTGCTGGCAACACGCACCGCAGCAAAAAGGTAGCGCTTGATGCCGCTTAATGAGCTACGGTGCCTGTTTGAAGGGAGAGCGGGCGCGTTGACATCATCGCCGTGATGCCACTCGATGGTTGCGATGGCAAATGCTTGGGAACCCCGGATCTTGGCAGCCCTCCGCCCGACCTCGCTGTCGCGTATCTGGGCTAGTTAGCGGATGCTTTCTACATGAAGGTTCGAGAAGTAATTCGATTCATAGAGCAGGACGGCTGGCACCACGTTCGGACAAAGGGTAGTCACCGGCAGTTTCAGCATTCCATTAAGCCCGGCACGGTCACAGTGGCCGGGAAACTCGGGGTGGACGTGCCAATCGGTACGCTCAATAGTATCCTCAAGCAGGCGGGTCTCAAGCGGTTGTAGGGGCATGAACATGGAATACTTGGTGGTTATCGAAAAAGGTGAGACAAGCTACGGTGCATACGTTCCAGATCTACCTGGTTGCGTTGCCGTAGGCGAAACGCGCAGAGAGGTACTGAAACTTATTCGCGAGGGCATTGAACTCCACATCGAAGCCTTGCGCGAAGCGGGTGAACCCGTCCCGCCACCGACGTCGAAGAGTGAAGTCATCAAAGTTCGTGCTGCATGACAATCCGTTTGAGCGATAATGCGGTGAGCGTCTCCCACATGCTGCCGGGAAGCACCGTAGCGAAAACGTAGCGTTTGATGCCTTTTCGTGCGCTACGGTGCCTGTTTCGAGTGAGGGCGGGCCTGCTAAGTTGTTGAAAATAAAGAACCTATAAAATTATCTCTGCGACTACGAACCAGGAGGTCGGGAGTTCGAATCTCTCCGGGCGTGCCAATAATCAATAACTTGGACGCGCCAGAAATTCC
>Ga0074045_10002787_pt1 | contig 16026 bp, 7 predicted proteins | sample BogForMeECP23OM2_FD_94442 | JGI IMG/M metagenome (GOLD analysis project Ga0074045, IMG submission 94442) | Bog forest soil microbial communities from Calvert Island, British Columbia, Canada - Bog Forest MetaG ECP23OM2 | ecosystem: Environmental > Terrestrial > Soil > Wetlands ...
AACAAAGCCGGATTCAGCTCCTCCATCGGGAGCGATCCGCTCGGTGAAATATGCCTGCAGAGGCTGGGGGAATGCGGCGTGGACCTCACCCACGTGCGAAAGTTCAAAGGAAAGATCACCGGGCTGACGGTGATCCTTCCGATGCGGAAGCAGCGCTACATCCTGACCTATCCGGGAACCATGCATGAGATGAGCCTGAAGGATCTGGACTTGGGCTATGTTTTCAGCGCCAGGCATTTGCACCTCTCGTCCTATTTCCTGCAAAAGGCGCTGCGGCCGGACATGATCGAACTCTACCGCCGCGCGAAAGAGGCCGGTCTGACGACTTCGCTCGACACCAACGACGATCCCGAAGGTCGCTGGTCCTCGGACATTCTGCTGCTCTTAAAGTACGTGGACGTTCTCCTGCCCAACGAAAATGAGGCCTGCAAAATCGCGCACACGGACGACGTGAACCAGGCTGCGGAGGTATTGTCACAAAAAGTGCCGCTGGTGGTGATCAAGCGGGGTTCGCAAGGGGCCATCGCGCGCGAAGGTAAGAATAAATTTTCGGGATTCCCGCCGGTCACCGACATGGTGGACGCTGTGGGAGCGGGAGACAGCTTCGATGCCGGGTTTATTCACCAGTTTATTCGCGGCGCCAAAATTGAAGATTGCCTGAAATTCGCGAATATCATCGGGGCGCTTTCCGTGTCGCGGGCGGGAGGGACGGAAGCATTCCGCGACGCGAGACACCGGGAGGGTTTTTTAAACAAACATTGGCCCGCGGGATCGGGAGCGGCGCCGCGCAGCCCGCGAATCTAAGTCTCAAACCAGAAGTTGAGAAATTGCAGGCGAGCGCGTCTCGTCTTGTTTCAAGCGGATATACTGAGAAGACTCAACTTCGCTGAAGTTGGGTTTTCTCGCATCATCCGCGACCCGAAATTTGTCATTCCGACCGAAGCGGCCCGAATTTCTCTTTCGCGCCGAATTGTGGCGCGTCGGGCCGCGCAGTGGAGGAATCCCTCTTCGGCTTGCGATTTCAGGGTATCTGTTTTGGAGTCACCCGGCTATTTTGCTGGTGTGGCCGGCACGGGCGTCGCTTCCAACAGCAAGCTGTCCTGTATATCCACCTTCAGTTTGGCGGCAGGCCCGGTGACCGTGCCGTAGTCCTTGTTGTTGACGTAGTCGACGATCCTGTAAGCCTGGGGGCCTAATCCCCGCAGTTCGATTTCGCCCGACCACCTCCCTGCATCGGCGGTCTGCTCCGCCGCTTTCGTGGACTTCTCCGGAGCATAGAAGGCGTAATACATGCTGCCGTCTTTTTCGATGGCATAAGCCTCCGGCAAATCGTAGCCATAAACATAGAGGTTCCGGAAGTCGCCCTTGGAAAGCATTTTTTCGTTGTAGAGAGCGATCCATTTCTTCCAATGCGCTTCCTTCTGGGCATCCAGGTTGACGTTTTTGAACTTCGGCCCGTAATCGGGCCACGTGAACTTGGTGCCGAGCACGCCGCCGGTGCCGAGCGTAGCGGCAAAATCGCTCCCGACATCCTGCTCCTTGTCCGTGTTAGCGCCGGTCATGCGCGTCAGCTCGACGTGATCGCCATAGACGGCGGAGCGCGGCCCGAGAAGCGCCTTATACATCTTGATGCGGCGGCGCACCTGAACGGAGCCCACTGGATCCGCCGTGACTGCCTGGTCCATGTAGCGGAGCCAGGCCAGGCTTGGCGGAGTCCCGCAGGGGCAGCTCTGCGTGACGCTGTCCGGCTTCAGGGCGCGAGTGGTCTCGAAGATGACCTTGTAAACTTCTCCCATGGCGTAAATGGAATCGTTTGGCGATTTGTGGTGGTGCTTGGGGTTGTAGCAGGGCGGCACGCTGTAGATATTGTCGAGCTTGTGTCCGTCGAAACCCCAATCGCGGATAAAACGCTCGGTGAGCTGCTTGTAGTAGGCCTGCACTTCCGGCAGAGCGGGGCAGAGCGTCGCCAGATTTCTAGCCATGCGCGCCGGCTTCCCCGATTTGTCCAGGACCAGCCAATCCGGATGTTCTTTCAGAACGTTGGAGACGACATACTTGCGGCCACCGTAACCATGCTGGCCGTCTTCAACGGCCAGCGGCAACCACCATAGCTGGACCTTGATGCCTTGCGCGTGGAAGTCGCTCACCATTTTCTGCATGGAGTCGCCCGGAAAGGCCTTTTCTGTGGGCTGCCAGTCGCCGTAGTTATTGAACCAACCGTCGTCCAGCGTGGCCCAGTGGATGCCGAGTTCCTTCAGCTTGGGGATGGTGTCAAGCATTTGCTTGGGGGTAACGCCGAACTCGTAGCCCCAGCCGCACCAGCTCACCGCATAGTTTTCCGCGTTATTCGTGGGTTTGGCTAAGCCTTCGCGCTCAACCGCGTTGGACCACATGCTGAGCGGTTCGTAGAAATCGCCCGCGTAGCCGGCCAGGAAAGTGCGCGGCGTGGCGAACGTTTCGCCGGGTTTGAGGATCACGTTCGCGGGGAAACGCACAGAGGCATCGACGTGGCCATCCGGCGCGGTTTGCACCGGAATGGAAAGGACGAGAGGGAGCGTTTCGAGATGGCCGATAGCCTCGCCAACGCTTTCCGTCCAGAAGGCCACAACGGGAATGCCACCGCCGGCGCTGCCGAGGTCGCCCCCAACGGCGACAGGCGCACCGAAGGGGTTTTCCTGATTGAACTTGGCAGGCACCGGGAACATTTCGTCCTTGCCCCACTTCAGGCTCGATCCATGGAAAGACCACATTTCGTGCGGGGCCGCGGCGGAATTTGCCAGCGTGGCACTGAGGTGGTGCTGTTGGAGGGATACATTGTCGAGAGCCAGTTCCTTCTGTCCGCCGTTTGTGAATGTAGCAGAGACAAGCGCGAGCTCGGGGAAATCGTCATAGACTTCCAGGACCATCGTTTCCTGCAAGCCCGTGCTGGCGCTGCTGCCGGGCACCTCGATGCGTTTTCCGCGTGTGCCGAGTTTCCCCTGCGCCTCACTTATTTTTGCCTTGGCCAGATCGAGAGTGAGATCCGGAAGTTGCTTGTGGGCGATTGTGACCCATTGCCCTGGCTGCGAACCCGGTTCATCGAGGCTTAAGGACGTTCCACCGTTTATGAGTGCGCCTTTCAGATAACCGTTGGCAGATAGCACAAACTCCGCCATGGGCGTGCGAACGTGGATCGCATCTGGCGCGGCACTCACACTGATCGCCGAGGCTCGGGCCGCTGACGCGGCTGCCTCCGTCTTGGCCGAAGGGGCCGGCTTTTTCTCGCACCCGCCAAGTTCTGCGAGTCCAATTCCCAACAGCAGAAGGAGTGCGCTGCATCCGGCGAATTTGGCGAAACGTTGCAGTTTGATTGCTATTTGGTGAAGTAAGTTCATGGCTTTGCGGCTCCCAACTGGCTTAGGCCCTTGAATTGGGCAAAGATTTTCTCTGCGTTTTTGTTGTAAACCTTTTCCAGGACCTCGTCCGGGAGTTCCATCCCGTAGATCTCCCAACGGCCTTGTCCTGGATAGCCCGCGTAGTCGAAGTATTCATCGGCGGTCTCCAGCCAGCGGAAATAATTGGCATACATCGCTTCCTCGGGCACGCTGTCGGTGCCAAACATGATCCGGTCCTGATAATCGAGGAAGAACTTCCGTGCGCGGCGTGGCTGGCGGCCAAGTTCGGCCTCGCGAGCGCCGAATTCCACATACATATTGGGATATTTGTCGAGCCATGCGGATACGGCGTCGAGATTTTCCGGCCAGTTGGCGACGTGCAGCGCGATGAATGTAGTATGCGGATGTTTCGCGAAGACGTGATGTTCCTGGTCCAGCAGCGTCTGCTTGCTGGGAAATTTCGGGCCGTAGAAACTCCAACTCGGATTGGACATCAACTCCTCGTAGCGCTCGTTGGTCTTGTCAATAGGGGCAAAAAAAGCTTCCGGATCGGATGTGTGGATGGAGACGGGAATGCCCAGGCGGCCGCACTCCTCCCAAACAGGATCCATGCGGGGATCGTCGACGGGGATGAGCTTGCCGGAGCTGTCGCGCACGCCGAGGCCGAGGTCCTTGAGGATCTTCAAGCCGCGGGCCCCTCGGCGCATCGCGTCATCGAGCTGCTGGACCATTTCCTGGCTGAAGTTTGCATCGTTGATCTTGCTCCAATCCATCTGCGCAAATACTACGAAACGATCCGGATAGGGCTTCACCATCTTGTCGATGACGCCCTGCAGCTTGTCGCCCCACATGCCCGTCAGGATGACAATCTTCTTCACGTGCGCGGCGTCCATGCGGCGGACCACCTCGGCCGGGGGAATGTCCTCGCCGTGAACTCCTCCAGCATCGTTCACATGGTTGTGCACGTCGATTACCGGGAATTTCGCGCGGCGCACCTCATGACTCGGCACGTGGAGCATGGATTTTGGTTGATAATCCTTAAGCAACAGGGTCATTCGTTGGGCCGCGGCAGGGTCTTGGCTGTATTTGATCTCCTGGCTCAGGGCAAGACTCAGACCGGCGGCGGTGGCCACCATTAGCAGCGATGCCGCGACAAGAATCGACCTGTGCTCTAAAACACCCTTTTTCTGATTACGAAGCATGGAGGAGACTGCCTCCTTTTAGGGGCCTCCCTTGCGGAGGCATTTTTGCAACTCGCGTTGCGGGTCGCTTGATTCAAAGGGAGTGTACACACAAACGAAAGAAAAGGAAATGAAAAGCACAGAAGCGTAAGTAGCCCTCGAAACGCTACCGCACCAGGTAGTTCTGCTTGACTCACCCGTTTCGCGTATCGCCGGACTGCAGGCCCGGATGCGGCACGCCGGCGTGAGAACGTCGTTCAAGGTCCTCTCCGGAGGAGCGCGCCACAGAGGAAGAACGAGATGGGCGGAGGGCACCTTGGTGGTCCGGGGAGGCGTCTCTCAAGGGCGCAATCAGATCGCCTTTAATGACCAAGGGAGCATCCTGCTCAATCGGGATGCACTCCGAATTTCTCGATCTCTACGCCGCCGAGCGCGGAGCAAGGGGCCGATACATCGCGCCCCGCGGGCGATACGAACACCCAGCGTCAGCTCTGGAGCCGCCGGTAACTCAGGACGCTTAAGCTAGGACAGGGTCACTTGTGCCGGTGGTCAAAGTCGCTCGTCAATCACGCTAGCCAACGCTTTCCCCCCGCTGCTAATGTGCCGTAATCGTCAGCGAGGTTGATGAAGTGTCCACAGCTTGTCCGTTTATGGTTGTGGTGGCTGTCGTCGTATAAGTTCCGGGGCAGCTTCGCTTCGGAATTCTGAAAGGAAACGACCAGGTCCGCAGCGTCTTCGGTTGCAATGGAAAGGGAGGCGTTGCGAACATTTCGGATTTGGTGGCGCTGCAGCTGTCTGACTCCGCCGGTCCCGACAGAGCAAAGTCGAAAGCCACGGTTTGTGTTGCATTCGAGCAGGATCTTAGCGTCCAGCTGACTGTGATGAAACCGCCCTCTGCCACAGTAGACGGGGACAGGCCGATTGTAATGTAGTGGCAGGTCACCGTGAGCATCCCGGGAACATAAGTGAAGGTGTAGTTTACGGCGGCTGCGCCTGAACACGTGATCGGATAGCTTCCGACCGGGCTGGTCGGGGTTGCCGTGGTGGTGCACGTGGGACTTGCCGTGAGGACACTCGTAGTGTCGCCGTTGACAAATCTACTTGCCGTCCACGTGAGCGTGGGGTTCGGTGCGTCGAAATTCTTCGTGAGGTTGTTCGCAGTGATCGTCAGCATCGCTGACGCGACGGCGAGTTGGCCCGGCAGATAGGTGATCGAATAGTTTGTTGCGCTTTGACCACTGCAAACAATGGGATAGGTGCCGACCGGACTGGCCGGCGTAGCCGTGGTAGAGCAGATCAATGCCCCTATCAACACCGAAGCATTATCTCCGTTGACGAAGCCAGCATAGCTAGCAGTGAGCATTGGGTTCGCACTTCCATACACCCGCGTCGCATTGTTAGCCGCAATCGTGAGTGGCGCAGGAGTGATCGTCAACGTGCCCGGAGCGAAGGTGATCGCGTAATTTGCCGAGCTGAGCCCGGAGCAATTGATGGCATAAGTTCCGACCGGAGTGGAAGCCGAGTCTCCGGCGGTGCAGGTCAGCGCCCCAGAAAGCGAACCGGGCCCGTCCCCATTCACGAATCCCCCGTAGGAAACGGTGAATGCCGGGTCTGGCGCTCCGTACTGTCGAGAGGCGGGGTTGGCTGTGACTGTCAAAGGAGCAGGAGTCACGCTCAATGCGAGCGCAGTCGAGGTGCTGCCCGCGAAGTAGGTGTCGCCGCTATAGGTGGCGGTGATGGAATTCGGTCCGGCGAGCAGCAAGGAAGTATTGATGCTGGCTGATCCCGCACCGGTCAGCGTCCCAGTTCCCAATACAGTGCCTCCGTCGTTGAAAATGACTGTGCCGGTGGGCGTTCCCACGAGGCCGGGGGTGATCTGCGCCGTCAAGATGATGGACTGCCCCTCGACCGAAGAGCTTAGGGATGAAGTCAGCGCCGTTGTTGTGGAGACAGGGCCCGTCGCTCCGAAGATGGCAAAGGGCGAAAGCGATGGGGTTAACCCACAAATGAGACTGTTGATTGTGTCCACGGATGTGGTTATGTTCGCGGGGTTGGGGTCGCCGTCGGCATAATGGAACAGCGCAGGCTGTCCGGCGAAACTCAAGCCTGTGTAATTGATGCAGATGGTGACCGGAGTACCATAAGACAGTGTAGACGGACTGGTAGTTAGATCGTAATACGCCGTGTAGTTTGGTGGATTGCCAGGACCGAAGCCGGGAGGCGGCGCAGGTCCTGTATTGCTGACGCTCAAGCTGACCTGTCCTCCCGGTGAGCTCACGCTGGGGAAATTAAGCGTAACTGGCGCCGGCAAGGATCCTGTAGGCAGAGTCCCCGTGGCGGCGGGTTGAATAGTGACATTGCTCCTCGGCGGCGCATTTTGCGCCGAGCAGCCGAGGTTGACTGTCGAATTATCTCCCAAGTCGTAGGGCTGCATTCCTTGCGAGGTCGTGTCTACGGCCATTTGTTCCGTGGATGTAGCCGAAAGTGCGATATTCCCCACGGGAATTCCCGAGGTGTCCGACACTTGACTCCCGTCTACCGTGCGAATCAGTTGGATATCTTCGAAGCTTGAGTTTGGCTGCGTGACAACAGCGATTGCATCGCCGCACGGATTGAATTGCCAAAAGCCGGAAGTGATCGAAGTCAGCGAAACGGTTGTAGCGCTGCCGACTGTATTCGAAGTGGGTGGCTGCTCGAGATGCACGAGTTCCCACTGGACGCTGTTTTGCCCCGTCTGGAAAACATAGACAAAGCTGGTCTCGGGAAGATCGGGGCTGAAACCCGAAAGTCCAACCACGCCGAACATGTCCGCACCGAGGCCGGGCGTGCCCGAAAAAGTAAAGGAATTGGAATAAACCATTTTTCCGGTGTAGACGTTGAAGATCTGCAGAGTCGTGGACGAAGAGCTGGTTAAGTTCTCGTAGACGAAATACTGGCCGGAAGGGCTGAATCCGAGTTTGGACCCCATCGCAGTTCCGCCTGTGGAAATCACGGCATTCGTGCTTCCGGAGGCGTAGACGTACACGTTTTCCACCGACCCTATCACTTGGTCAGATACGGTGTAATTGCTGTTTGGCGAACTGGTTACAGCGGCAGATGGATTCACATACGGGCCCGTCTTGCTGCAACCGCAAGCAGGCGTGCCGCCCCCGCCGCCGGTCGATGCCGTGACCGTCAGGGTCGTGCTTCCGGGCGTTGCCGAACCGAAGCTTGCCTTAATTGTTGTAGTTCCTGCCGCTACTGCGGTGGCCAAGCCAGTGGAGGGATTAATCGTAGCAACCGTCGTTGGAGGGCTGGTCGAAGTGGAAGACCACACAACGGAGTTCGTTATGTCCTGTGTCGAGAAGTCGCTGTAGGTACCCTTGGCGTTAAACTGCTGCATAATTCCTACACCAATCGTGGGGTTCACAGGGGTAACCGCTATGGAGCCCAGGGTAGGTGCCGGAACAACCCCGGTACCGGTCAGCATGAGGGTCTGGACACCCGCGTTATCGTCGACTTGAAAGCCGATTCCGGAAGAAGTCCCTGGAACATTTGGGGTGAAGCTGATCACCAATTGGCAAGAACCCCCCGGCACTGCGATTAGGGAACTGGGCGTTCCTACTGGGCATGAGTTCGACACAGGGGAGAATGGAGAAACGATCGGAGGGAAAATGGCAGTGATGTAAAGCGGCGTCGAACCAGTGCCGGTGACACACACCGTTTGGGTGGCCGTCGTTCCGACCGGCACACTGCCAAAATTAAGAGTCGTGATAGGTGCAGCGGAAACGGAACAGGGCGCAGTCGAGAGGATGGCCGTCGTAAGCGCGAGTCCCGTGCCGGTGAGGGTGACTGTCTGACTTCCCGCGTTGTCAGCAAAAGACAATTCAACTGGAGCACTTGGTCCCACGCTCGCAGGACTAAAGTTGACCGTTACATTACATGAGCCGCCTGGCGGGATGCCGTTGGTGGCGCTGGGCGGGGTTGACTGAAGAATATTGCAGGTTCCCAAAGAAGCCGTGAAAATTGCCGTGGACGGAAGGAGAGTGCTGAAAGAAATATAAAGATTCGAAGTTCCGGTGTTGTTGAGGCAAATATACTGAGGCCACGTTGTCCCTACGGGCACGCTGCCAAAATCGAATGTAGTTATCGGAGTGGAAGAACAGGACTGCGCGGAAATCGTCGCAGAGGTGGCAGCATAAATGAACAGGGACAAGCTTACTGTTCCCATGTTGCCTGATGAGTCCGTGGCCATGATCGTAATCGGGAACGTGCCTGACTGTGTGGGGATGCCTTCAAGGACCCCGTTCACGAAGGTGATTCCAGCCGGAAGTGGGCTGGTCGTCGACCATGTAATGCTGCCCGTTCCACCCGTCTGCGTAAATGTGATGGGGCCGTAATAGATTTGCACGGCTCCCGCAGGGAGGGTAGTCGGCTGAATAGTGACTGTACCGGTTGCGGCGCTGCCCAGCTTGAGTAGGAAACCTCCGGTGGGTTGCGTGAGTAAGGAATCGAATGCGCCGGCGGTCGTCGGGAAACCCGTAGCCGAAGTGGTTCCAGCGACGTAGATGTTGCCTGGACCGTCTACGGTCACCGCCGTCGCGCCCGTTAACCCTGCAGAGCCGCTTAGAAAAGTTGAATAGACCAGGGCACTTCCGTCCGCGCTCATTTCAGAGACGAATCCGCCGTAACAGTTTCCACCCTCCGACACACACGAAGTTTGCACGGCATCAGACGTGGTAGGAAACGTGTTCGCTCCCGCGGAAACCGTTTCGCCCGCGACCACCGCCTCGCCAGACGCACTGACCGCAATGCCAAAGCCCGCCGTGGATGCCTTGCCCCCCAAATAGGTCGAGTAGACCAACGCCGTGCCTGTCGGATTAATCTCGGCAACAAACGCGTTCGCCGCGCAGGACGGTGTTGCAGGAGGAACCGTATTCAGAGGGCAAGTGGTCTGGTACGCACCGCTAGTTGTCGGAAGGTTGGCCGTTGCCGGATTGCCACTGCCACTAGCTCCACCGGTGATGTAGGCATTCCCCTCTGCATCCGCCGCAATCGCTTTGGTGTAGACAAGTTGCCAGGTACCGGGGGCCGCGCACCCGAAAAGGGTGGCATATACGAGAGCGGAGCCGGAGGGGTTCATTTTCGCTACGTAGGAGCAGTCACCCACCGTGGAGGAGGTAGTGCCAAAGCTCGGCTGAAGAACACCTGGAGTAGTCGGGAAGTTAGAGAATGCTCGGCCCGCAATATACGCGTTTCCGGATGGATCAATCGCAAATCCATCGGCAGTTATAATAATGCCGCTGGGCATCGAAACGAGATACGTAGCGTAAATCAGCGATCCAGCCGACAGCCTGGCAACAAAGGGCACCCACGCGTTTGCGGTGAGAGTAGTCTGCGCGGCACCGCTGGTCACCGGGAAATCGCTGGAACTGGTGATGCCGCCGATGTACACGCCAGTGGAGTCAACCGCAATTCCCGTGCCTGCCTCACCCAACTGGCCTCGATCGGCATAGATCAGTCCTGAGGGCTCTGAATAGTACTGAACGGGAGCATAGAGCTCGGTCCCGGTCGTGGCTGTAGTTCCTCCCAAAAACGTCGAGAACACTAATCCCGAGCCCGTAGGATTCAGCTCGGTTACAAAGGCCACCGCGTGACTGCAAACCCCGTTGCTTTGATTAGCTGCCAGGCAGGGCGATGTACTCTGAAAAACGTTGGCCGTGGTTGGGAAATTTAGGCTGTTCGCACGCCCCGTTAGGTAGGCATTCCCCTCGGCGTCGCCTGCTACTGCCGTGACCGCATCGGGATACGGTGTGTAGGAGGGGCCCGGTTCAATCCCACCCAAGAAGGTTGCGTAAACCAGAGCCGTCCCGGAGGCGTTTAGCTTCATCACGAAAGGTACATAGGTTTCCCCGGCTGGCGGTGCACCTGTTTGAAAAGCGCCAGCGCTCATGGGATACGTGGTACCAGCCATGCCCACCACAATGGCCTCTTCCAATCCATCGACCGCTATCCCGGAAGGATAAACCGTCGCGGTGCTGCCTCCGAGAAAAGTGGAGTAACCCAAAGCAGGGTCAATCACGAGCGTTGTATCCGGGTCGTAGTTCTTCAACCGAAAAGAAATGCGCCCATTCTTTTGGATCACATAACTGCTTGCAACTTCCTGTCGCTCCGTACCCGCGGACACGTAGCTGAAGGGCCTGTTCAAAGTAATTCGGCCGCCCGCGTACTCGTACGTAATGTCTCCAGACTGATCCAGAGCATGTGTCTGAGCCCCGAGGCTTTCCAACTGGATTAATTCCGGATTTGCTCCGGGGTGGACGATGAAATCGAATTCGAGTTTGCCTTGGTTCCCATGAAATACGAGGTCAATGCCGGGATAGACATCTTTGTATAGAACTTGGGCAAACGTTGGCAGATTGGTGCGCCATTTCTTGGGATCGTTCCCGAGGAGATAATTGACTTTGCCTGGCAGTTCGTCCGTTCCAACGATTTCCGGATTGGGGTTCGCGCCGACAAGACTAATGCGAGGAGCCGCTTCTGTTTCCGGCAGTGACCCCGGACTTGATCCCTTGTGCAAAACGAGAAGAGCACCGTCGCGGGTTAAAGAGAGCGAGTATCCCTGGCCGTGCGCGAGAAACTTTACGCCCTGGCTCGCCTGGCCTTCATTCTTTTCGAAACTAAGTGGAAGTTTGCCATATCCGGAGGCAAGCGCAGCCTTCTTCTGAGCGGAGGATAACGGGGTGATCGATTGCGGGGAGCTGTTGCTCGCCGAAGCGAGCATGAGGGCGAGGAGGCCCACAGAAGCGAGCATCCATGAGTAATGGCCGCAAGACTTCTCTTCATTTTTCTCACGTTGATTCATTGGGTTCCTCGCTTTGCCTGTCGTACTTTGTCTTACCGGGACAATTCAATTCTGAGCCTCGCCCAACTGATTGCTCTCGCAGACGGACGCGCTCCGCTTCCCATACCGAGGCAAGCCACTCCTGGAATTCCGCTTCGTTGCAAATGGGGAACGACTTTTTCATGGCTCGTGGGCTCCTGGTGGACAACGCTGCTGCCCGAGGTGGTGCTGCCGGTGCTCGTCCCCTCGGCCAGGAACTCCCTACTTGTATTAGCGGGAAATACTGGAAAACACTGTCATGCGTTCTCGAAGAACTCAAAGGGTGGGGAGCCAATTGGCTTGGAATGGCTTAGATCCTTGTGATAGGCTCTCGGCTCATAGTTGACGGGGCCTGGGCCAAACTTCTCCTAAGCAAGGAGGGTGGCATCGCATGAGCGAAACATCGTCGCCCCAAATCACCCAGCTCCTGCATGACTGGCGGGGGGGCGACCAGCATGCCCTTGAACGACTTACGCCGGTGGTCTACGAAGAACTGCATCGCATGGCGAAGCGGTACATGGCCCGGGAAAGAGACGGGCACACCCTCCAGACCACGGCTCTCATCAACGAGGTTTATTTGCGGTTGGTCAAGGCCAAGGAAGTGGAGTGGCAAGACCGGGCTCACTTTTTTGCGGTCTCCGCTCAGTTGATGCGACGCATCCTTACCGATTTTGCCCGCTCCCGCGGGTACCAGAAGCGCGGAGCGGGCGCCCACCAGGTGCCTCTGGAGGAGGCCTTCACCGTTTCTGCAGAACCCTCGGTCGACCTGGTGGCCTTGGAGCAAGCCCTGACCCGCCTCGGAGAGACCGATGCGAGAAAGAGCAAGGTCGTGGAATTGCGTTTCTTCGGCGGCATGACGGTGGAGGAAACGGCGGAGGTTTTGCAGATTTCGGCCGAAACCGTGATGCGGGACTGGAGCATGGCTCGAGCATGGCTGCAGCGGGAACTCGACACAGGCGTGCGCCATGGAGGCTGAACGTTGGAAAGATGTGGAGCGCATCTATCACGCCGCGATGCAATGCGCGGAAAGCCAACGGATCTCGTATCTGGATCGGGCTTGCGCGGCAGACCTGACTTTGCGGTCTGAGGTGGAGTCGCTGCTGAAGTACGGACAGCGCCCGGCGACGTTCTTAGAAACACCGGCCCTTGAAGTCGTCGCCCGGACACTCGCCGAGGATCTTCTTGCTCGGGATAAGAATAAGACTGACCCGATGATCGGCGCGAGGATCGGGCAATACCGCATCGTGGGGAAATTAGGTGCGGGCGGGATGGGGGATGTTTACCGGGCCGTCCGCGCTGACGATCAATACGAAAAACAAGTTGCAATCAAGCTGGTGCGGCAAGGCCTGGACACGGAGTCTGTCTATGCGCGCTTCCGGAACGAGCGCCAGATTCTGGCTGGCTTTGAACACGAGAATATTGCGCGCCTCCTCGATGGTGGTACAACGGACAATGGTTATCCCTACTTCGTCATGGAACTCGTGGAAGGGAAGCCCATCGACGAATATTGCGACGAGCGCAAACTGGGAACGGCCGCTCGCCTGGTCCTTTTTCAGAGTCTTTGTTCGGCGGTGCAGTATGCCCACCAGCGGCTGGTAGTGCACCGGGACATCAAGCCCGGGAATATTTTGATTACAGCCGATGGCGTCCCCAAATTGCTGGACTTCGGCATCGCGACCATCCTGAGCCCGGAAACCTATTCTCCAGAATCAAATCCCACCCTTACTGCTATGCGCATCATGACCCCGCAATTTGCCAGTCCCGAGCAAATTCGCCACGAGGTGATCACCACGGCCACAGACGTCTATTCGCTGGGCGTCGTCCTCTACAAGTTGTTGACCGGATACTTGCCTTATCGTCTGGATAATGACTCCCCTTACGATTTGGTACACGCGATTTGCGAAGTTGAGCCGGAGAAGCCGAGTACAGCGGTCACACACACCGGATACATGGATCGCGACCGCGAAGCATCCAAGGTTACGCCGGAATGGGTGAGCAGTTGCCGGAATACCAGTCTCGACAAGTTGCGACGCACATTGTCTGGAGATCTCGATCAGATCCTGCTGAAAGTACTGCGCAAGGAGCCGCAACGGCGCTATGCGTCGGCACAGGATTTTGCCGCAGACTTACGTTCTTACACTCTTGGATTGCCGGTGTCGGCGCGGAGTGACACCTTCAGGTACCGCAGCGGCAAATTCATCAAGCGCAATAAACTCTCCCTCGCGGTAACGGCGGTTTTCGCGTTGGTAGTTACTTCCGGCGTGGTGGCGATTGTGCGCGAGGGGCGTGTCGCGGAGCGGCGTTTCAATGACGTGCGCAAGCTGGCCAATTCGCTGCTTTTTGAAATTCACGATAGCATTCGGGACCTGCCGGGATCGACAGCGGCGCGAAAGCTTCTTGTGGACCGCGCACTGCAATACCTGAACAGCCTCTCCCAGGAGGCTTCCGACACACCAGGCCTGGAGCGCGAATTGGCGACTGCCTACGAGAGGGTGGGCGACGTCCAGGGGAATCCCCAGTTCGCAAATCTCGGCGACACTGCAGGAGCCCTTGAAAGCTATCGCAAGGCTCTTCACATCCGGCTCGCACTGGTGGAAAACCAGCGTGGCTCCCCTGACGATCGGGCGGCTTTGGCTACAAGCTACTTGAAGCTTGGTTCCATTCTCAGAATAACGAACGCTTTTCCCGCGGCCATAGAGGCTTTACGGCGCGCGTACCTCATTGCGGATAAGTTGGCGGCTGAACAGAGAGACAATCCGCAATCGCAAGAGACATTTGGCGGGGTGTGTTTCGAGATGGCTCGCTGCCTCGCTGATATGGGCAATGTCGCGAGTTCGCTCGAATACTACCGTAAGTCGGCCGCCATCCGCGAAGCCATTACCGGAGGCTCCCCGGGATTCCAGGCATACGTGCAAACAAGGCTTGCAGGCGTGTATGGATATATGTCGGGGGTTGTGCATTTGCAGGGCGACCTGGATGGGGCGCTGGCCCTTCAGAGCAAGTCCCGCGACATCTTGGCCAGGCTGGCAAATTCCGACCCGCAGAACGCCACCCGGCAGCAATTCCTGTTGCAGGCTGAGTATTGGGTCGGATACTACCTTGCAGAGAAAGGGCTTCCCGCGCAAGCGTTGCCCCACTACCAAGTAGCGCTCGCGGGATACCAAAAATTCACCTCAGCCGATGCCCATGATGTACTGGCAATGCGCTACCTCGGCAAATGCTATATGAGCACGGGACAGGCTCTCGCCGCTGAGGGCAACGCGTCCCAAGGCGTGGAATCCGCTCGAAAGGCGGTCCGGATTTTCGAGACTTTGGCTGCCGCCGATCACGCCGACACCTACTACAAACCAACCGAACTTGCGCATGCCCGTTCCGTGTTGGCAGAAGCCTATTCGCGATTGGCCGTGCAGCCTGGCGTTCCGAAAGCCTCGAAAATCGCAAGTTGGCGCGAAGCCCGGACCTGGTATGAAAAAAGTCTCGCCACTTGGTCAACACTGCAGCAGAAAGCTCCGCTCGCGCAACAGGATGCAGCGCAACCAGCGAAAATCGCCAGAGAGATTGCGAGATGCGATGCCGCTATTGCGAAGTTGCACGCAAACAATCCGTAGCTCCAGCTGGGGTCTCACTCGCTTGCAAAGCTCGCCTTTCTGCCATTCCGTACAGGCAAAAAGCTCGCGAGGCAGTTGAGGCATTCCTGCATCTCTGGAATGACACCATCGCAGTGGGTGTCGGGGCATTGGCGCTGGTTGTCAGCGTTGCTGCGCATCTTGGCTGCAAGAAATTTGGAAATGTATTGTCGTGGCCCGCTGTTTCGATTGCGGTTCCACCCCTCCAGAAAACTTACGGGCGAGCCCGCACAGGAATATTTGTCCGATGGCGTCGCCGCGGCAATGATCACCAGCCTGGCGCAAGTCGAGGGCGGTCGGTTGCAGGCGATGACGCACACCTCGGCGATGTCTCAATAATCCAGCAATTAAGCCGTTCAGGAACCTTCAGCCCTCCATCCGTGGCGGTAGTTGACAATAGATTCGCGAGAGGCTTCAGAGGCTGCTTGAAGTCCACAGGGAATCCTACCCTATTCTCTTCGTCTCGGCGCACGCCAGAGGGGCTGCGCGAAGCTGCAATGATTCAGCTATTGGAAAACGGTAGTGCTAAGAGCAGTTCGCCGGCTTGCCATCCGCGCCGCGATATTTGACCCATTAGCCGGTTTCTTATTGCTGCTTTCTGCTGCCTCGCGGAAACTACAAGTCCTTTGAGGTGAATGAGAAAGCTGGTAGGGGCGGTGGGGATCGAATTTATCAAGGCGCAGAATCTAAAGGAACTCTGCGGAATGTGTTGTAGTCGTAAGTCATTTGTTGTCTTGGGCCGGAACTACTGCTGCCCCCGGATTGCCCCCGCGTTTTGGTAAGCAATTTCATGCCGTTTTTTTCTCCGGCAAAATCATTCGAACAACTTTGCTATTCGCTTCCCGCAGTGCTAGTGACACTGTGTGCGTGTAGATATTCATCGTCGTGCGAATGTCCGAGTGCCTTAGCAATTCCTGTTGAACTTTCATGTCAGTCCCGTAGGCGTGCAAGAGAGTCGAATACGTGTGACGAAACGTGTGCCA
>Ga0074045_10002788_pt1 | contig 16017 bp, 12 predicted proteins | sample BogForMeECP23OM2_FD_94442 | JGI IMG/M metagenome (GOLD analysis project Ga0074045, IMG submission 94442) | Bog forest soil microbial communities from Calvert Island, British Columbia, Canada - Bog Forest MetaG ECP23OM2 | ecosystem: Environmental > Terrestrial > Soil > Wetlands ...
AATGGTACCGGCGGCACGGTTGTGCAATACATCGACAACCTGGGCCTGGAGCGCGGTCTCTCCTCTTTTGACCAGCGCAATAACGTCTCGGCGACCTTTCTACTCTCATCACCCGTCGGAGTTCACGGCATGTTGCGCAACGGCGGCTGGATGACGAAAACCCTGGCTGGGTGGACGCTGAACGGGACTTTCACGGCTGCTTCCGGAATGCCGCTCACCGCACTCGTCGCCGGCAACCTTTCCAACACCGCCGGCCTTGCCGGCGCGGCGGGCAGCACGCGCGCCCAAGCAACCGGGCTGCCCATTTCGGCGCCCGGCTATCCCTATTTCAATCTCCTGGCCTTTACGACGCCTCCATCCGGTGAGTTCGGAGATGCCGGCAGAGACACGATCAGCGGACCGTTCCGGGTCGCTTTCAATTCCGCGTTGAACCGCGCCTTCCGCTTCGGTGACAGCCGCCGCCAACTGCAGTTGCGCCTCAGTGCGACCAACGCGTTCAACCATATCTCCATTACGAATTTCGGCACCACTGTCAACTCGGCAACTTACGGACTGCCCACCGCGGCTTCGGCCACGCGAACGGTCCAGCTGCTGATGCGGTTCAGTTTTTGAAGGAACAGCGAATCATGCGGATCGTTTGGATCGTGACTTTGCTGGCGCTTGCGGCGCTGGGCCAGCAGCGGCCGAAAGAGCCCGCGGCCGAAACCGGGCAAGTTGCCAGATTCACGGCCAACAGCAACCTGGTCATCGTCGACGTCGTGGTGCGGGACAAGTCCGGCAAGTCCGTGGAAGGCTTGCAGCGGGATGATTTTGCCGTACTGGAGGATGGTAAGCCGGAGAAGATCTCCGTATTCGAATTTCAAAAGCTGAGCAACGAACCGGAACCACCGCCGAAATTGTCTTTAGCCGACCAGTTCAAAGTCCCTGAAGCTCCTCACACCACGATTACCACGGAAAAGCCGGGCGAAGTGCAGTACCACGATAAGAGACTGTTGGTCTTTTATCTGGATTTTTCCTCAATGGGCGTCAGTGAGCAGTTACGAGCCCAGGAAGCGGCCCTCAACTATCTCGACAAGCACATCACCAAAGACGATATGGTGGCGATCCTCCTTTATACCAGCATGGTTCAGGTGCTTACCGACTTTACCAGTGACCGCGAGGTGATGACCAGCATTCTCAAAGCGCTGCCCATTGGAGAGATGAGTGAATTGGCCGGCCTGGCCGATACCGCCAATGACAACGGAGAAGATACCGGCGCCGCCTTCGTGGCCGACGAAACCGAATTCAACATTTTCAATACGGACCAGAAGCTGGCCGCCATTGAGCAAGCGGCGCGCATGCTTTCCCCGCTGCCGGAAAAAAAGGCGCTGCTCTATTTCTCGGCCGGTGTTAACAAGACGGGAATCGACAACCAGGCGCAGCTGGAGGCAACGATCAACGCGGCGGTGAAGGCGAACCTGGCGATTTATCCGATTGACGCGCGCGGGCTGATGGCGGATCCTCCGGGAGGAGACGCCAGCCGTGCCGCTTCGCGGGGAACCGGCATTTATAGCGGCTCCGTATACAACCAGCAACGCGCGACCATCAACGATTCCCAAGAAACGCTGTACACGCTGGCCGCCGATACGGGCGGCAAGGCGTTCTTCGACAGCAACGACATCACCGCCGGCATTGTTCAGGCGCAGCAGGAGATGCGCAGCTATTATCTGCTTGGATACTACACGAGTAACTCGGCGATGGATGGGAAATACCGGAAAATCACGGTGAAGCTTACCAACAACTTGTCGGCGAAACTGGAGCACCGCAAGGGTTACTACGCGTCCAAGGTCTGGGGTAAGTTGAATGGGCAGGAGAAGGAGCAGCAATTGAAGGAGGCGCTTTCGGCGGGCGATCCGGTGACAGACCTGCCGCTGGCGCTCCAGGTCAACTATTTCCGGGTATCTCCTACTAGTTACTTTGTTCCTGTCTCGATAAAGATTCCAGGATCGGTCGTCGCGCTGGCCGCCAAGGGCGGCGCCAAGGTGACGCAATTCGATTTCGCCGGCCAGGTCCAGGACGAACAACACGCCGTGGCCGGCAATGTGCGCGACAGCATCACGATCCGGCTGGATCAGGACAAGGCCGTGCAAGCCGGCCGCAAGAGTTTTCAATATGACGCCGGGTTCACGCTCGAACCGGGCAGGTATCGCATGAAGTTCGTCGTGCGCGAAAACATGAGCGGCAGGATGGGGACCTTCGACATGCGATTTGTGGTTCCGGATCTGAGCGCGGATACAACTGGATTGAAGTTGAGCTCTATTGTCTGGAGCAGCCAGCGCGAGCCTCTGAAAGCCGCCGTCGGCGCCGCGGAGAAGACTACCAGAAAGGAACTCCTGGCTAACCCGTTGATCGTTGGCGAGGAGAAGATCGTTCCCAGCATCACGAAGGTTTTCCGGCGCAGCCAGAATCTGTACGTGACTTTCGATGTCTACGATGCGCAGCCGGACACGGCGGATTCGAAGTTGCGCCGCGTCAAGGTGAGTATGAGCCTGTTCAATGCCAAGGGCGTCAAGGCGTTCGAGGTCGGACCCGTCGACGCGACGCAACTGGCCAGTACGCGGCCGGAGACTGTGCCAGTGCAGATTCAGGTTGCGCTGAAGAACCTCGCGCCGGGACGCTATATCTGCCAGATCAACGTGGTGGATCAACTAGGCCGGAAGTTCGCATTCCCGCGAGCGCCACTGGTAATCCTATAGGCCTTTATTGGCGATCCCTAACTCTTGCAGCAGCGGCTTGGCGTCGTAGACTTTCTCCAGCGCTTCGGCGATACCTTGCGCGGCTACATGGACGGCTCGCGCCTGCTCGTCTGTATAGAGATACGTATTCGGCAGGCTTTCCAGGTTCCCATCGAAGACTACACCCACCAATTCACCCGCGCGATTGACTGTCGGGCCGCCATGATCTCCACCGCCTATGTCGCACGTGCTCACAAAGTCCAGAGGCGAGATGAGATGCAACATCAGCTTTTTGTCCAGCCAGCGTTGGGGCACTTGATAAGGGCCCGCGTTGTTCCGCCGATAATACAGGCCGCTGAATGTCGCCGCGTACGGCTGTGGGATTCCGGCGCGGTCGGTATAACCCTTAACTACCCCGAATTCTACTCGTGGCGTGGAGGTGGCATCGGGATACTCGGCATCGCCGAATAACAGGTAGCGATACTGTGCGATTTTCTCAGCAGCGGATGTTTCGAGCGACCCGATGAGATCCTCGCGCTTCATTCGCAAACGCTTTGCCGGCGCGTCCAGTAGCAATGCCAGGCGGATCATCGCATCGTCGGACTTAAGTACTGCTTCGGGGCTCGACGCGAGCCGCCGCTGCTCACGAGCGTCTCGTAAGCGGCTCGATTTCACCAGTGCTTCGGCCGCCTGCTGGGGCGTCCGGCCGCCCAGGATGGACTTCACTGGCGCGTCCTTCTCTTTCAGACCCTTCAATTCTTCGAGGTATTGCGCCAAAAGAATCGTCTCCAGCGGATCGGGGACCGGCGCAGCGGAGTTCTTCGCCAGCGCCGGCGAGCCCGGCTCCTCGCGCAGCCGCACCAACTGGCGCGCGATCCGAAACAGATTCGATCCCGGCGCCGGGGATCCTTCCAGGAGTTGGTAAGGCTTCTCAAAGCGAGCCCAGGCTTTGTAAGCGGCCGCCACCTGGTCCCACAACTTGCCGCCCGCCGTACCCAGCTTCGGATCGTTTTCGACGGCGTGCCGGATCTTGAGATCGAACGCAGTCTTGCGCAGCACAAGCCGGTCGTCACGCAAGCCAATGAGCTTGCCCGCAGCGGCTTTGTAGCTCTCCAGAAAGTCAGTCAGCAACGGTTGAGCCACTTGCCGGTTTTCTTCGCTCTGGGCCGCAAACGCGGTCAGTTGTTGAATGCGCGGCCGCAATCGGGCCAGGGCGGCCGGCAGGGCGGTATCGCGATAAAAAGTGAGTTGTGCGGCCGTAGTCTCGCGCACCGTTGTAGCGGGATTCCCCGCTGCAAACACTAACTCGCCGTCCTTCACTCCGCCGGCCGACCACTTGAGGTAGTGTGGCGTGGAAACAGGCTTGTCATTCTCATAGACCCGGAGAAAGGCGATGTCCATGCCATATCGCAGATAGGTGATACTATCTCGCTCCCGGCCAAAGAAGGCGAGCGCGTATTCGGGAGCAAACACGAGGCGAAGGTCAGTGTACTTCTTGTACTGGTAGAGTTCGTAGCGGCCGCCCGAAAAGAGCGTAACGACCGTGCAGGCAGCTCCCGACTTGGCCGCGCAGTCACTCTCGATGCGCGCGATCCCGAGGCTACGCGCCTCCAGCGCCCTGGCGGCCGGCGTTCCGTCCTGCGCCGCGGCTTTGACCTGCGTCGTCACGTCCTCGATATTCGTGAGGACGCTCGCCTCCAGCCCCGCACACCGGGCTTCGGCGGGCTCCGAGGCCGCATAGAAACCATCGCGAACGTAGTCGTTATGCGCCGAACTGAGCTGGGCCAGGCAACCGGAGATGATATGCTGATTCGTCAGCAGGAGTCCTATGGGCGAGACGAAGGAGCCTGTCCCGCTGCCGATTCTTACCGACGCCAGCCGCAGATTGTCCAGAAATCGAGTGGTGAGATCGAAACCATATTTTTGCCGGACCGCGTCCTTGGGGAACTGGCGATACGGCCACAACCCCTCGTCCGCACCGAGCGGCAGCAGGCTCATCCAAGCGAGCAATATCGTCTTGCGTATCATGCAATTTCCACGCCCATGATAGGAAAGAGCGTCGCTTGTACTCTCGGGTTACCACATTTCTGAGTGGTTCGCAGCTTCCGATGGGGCCTGGATGCGCCAGGCGACCTTTGGTAATCCAGAAAGGACGCAAATACGGACGCCAACCAACGGGGTTGCTTCGTGGCGCTACGGTATTCTGCCGTTTTGTGCCGCTTGAAACAGAATGGTCATTGAAATAACTCCTGCCGCGTGACACGAAGCATTTTCGCCATCTGCTGTAACAGCTTCCATCCGAGTACGCCGTTGGCCTTCACAACCGGCCGGAAGTCCCAGTAGGTAAGTCCGTAACAAACCATGTCGGTCGCAGCCATGATCGAAGCCATGCGCGGGCCGTCGTCTATCAGAGAGATTTCGCCGAAGAATTCGCCCGCCTTCAGAGTTGCTTTTTTCTTGCCGCGGATGATCACTTCGGCCTCACCGGATTGGATCACGAAAAAGGCTGCCCCGCCCGAACCCTCCTGGATGGCCGCCTCGCCCGCGGAGAAGCTCCGCTCCTTGAACAGGCGAGCGATCTGGCGGAGTTCCCGCAAACTCAAATCTGCAAACAGCGGCACCCGCTGCAGGGCCTCGATGGGCACTCCTCGCGTTGGCATTGATCCTCCCTAGACGGCGGCGCCGCGGCCATGCACATGCAATCCGTCCGTCAGCGTGCCGACTTTGTAATCGCCCGACATTGAAGCAAGTAGAGCGTGTCACTGGCAAATGCCCACTCAACGTCCCGCGCCGTGCCATAAACTTCTTCGCAGCGGGTGGCGAGCTTGTTCAGTTCCTGCAGATGCTGGTCGCTCAGGCAGAGGCGCTCGACGAGTTCCGGCGCCACGTCCTCCTCAATCGTGCCGCCAGCGGACACACTGCGCACCGCAATCCGCTTCACTCCTGGCCTGCGTTCGAGCACCTGGCCCGAACGGTCCATCCGGTAGTTGTCCGGAATCACCAGGCCCGCGACGACCGCCTCGCCAAGCCCCCAACTGGCCTCAATCATGCGTTCGTCCGCGCCGGTCACAGGGTTTCTGGTAAACATTACACCGGCTGTTTCCGGATCGAGGAGCGACTGAATCACGACGCCCACACTGGGGCGAATGAACAAGCCCACTTTCAGCCGGTAGGTGATCGCTGAATCCGAATTTGCCGACCACCAGATCTTGTTCAATGCCGACCGCGCGTCGTCCACCGACAGGATGTTGAGCAAGGTCAGGTGCTGCCCGGCAAAGCTCGCCATAGCGCCGTCCTCATCGACGGCGGAGGAGCGGAATGCAAGCGGGGTCTTGAGGTGGCTGATCCGCCGGGCGACCTCATGGAGCGCGGGCTCCTCTCCGGCCGCAACGGCTTCCACGATCGCCCCGGTCAACGCGACTCCGGGCGGCACTGGCAAACCATCCCGGATCGCTTGTCCGAGTCCCACGGCCTTCGAGCCGAAGATCGAGTCGTCGATCGCTTCCTCGAGGGGAACGACGCGTTTCATCCTAGCACCCAGACCTCGCCCTTATCGCCGTCGACGCGGACCCGCCCACCGTCGGCGATGCGCCGGGTGGCGTCACGCGTACCTACCACGCCGGGAATCCCGTATTCGCGCGCGACAATGGCCGAATGGGACAGCAGGCCGCCGCTGTCGGTCACGATGGCGCCGAGCAGAGGCAGAAGAATGTTGAAGGCTTCGGTCGTGGATTCGGTGACGAGCACATCGCCGCGGACGATGCGGTCGAATTCGGCGGGATGGGAGACGCGGCGCGCGGGCCCTTCGTACACGCCCCGGCTGGCCGCCAGCCCGCGCAGCTTGAACTCATCGTGCGCCGCCTCCGAACTGCCGAACAAAGCCTGCAAGGCGATGCCCGCCGCGCGCATCACTCGAGCGGCCGCCGGGGGCAATTTGGAAAAATCCGGGGCCGGTGGGGGCGTCCCGAGCGTTAATGGGGCGTCTTTGGCACTGTGGGATGCCCGGTAAGCGGCACGTTGGGCGAGTTCGTCCGCGGAAGGTCCGCCGGAGCCGGTGACCAGCGCGCACATTTCATCGATGCCGGCGTCGACGATGTGCCCGGCTTCGTGGATCCGCCCTTTGCCCGCGAGCCGCTTCCCGGCCGCGAGCGCGGCCCGCCGCATCAGGCCGGAAGCCCAGATGTCGCTGAAGACTCCGCGCTCGTCGCGGATCGGGTAAGTAAGGCGAGCCTCCTCGAGAAGTTCATCGAACTGGGTGCGATGCTGCTCCGGCACCTTGGCACGCACGTCCGCGATCCGGTCCTGCAAGTCGGACGTTTCGGCTCGCTTGCCGGAAACTGCGACGCAGATGGCGCGGCGCAGCGCGTCGGGCAACTCGAGCGCGAAGGGGTTTGAGATGTCGAATCCGTCGAGCAGGCGGTACCCGATCAGATCCAGGTATTCCGACACGGCAGTGCCGGTACCGCGATCGAGCGCGCGCAACTCCTGGATCACCTGCGCCGGAGCGTCCTCGCGCTCGAGCAACTTCTGCGCGTGCGGATCCTGCTGGATCGCAGCGACCATCTGCGACATTTGCGAGGAGGCGCCGGCCGACACCGGAGAGGCACCGCGCATCAATCCCAGCAACTCGGAGGCGGGAAGGCCGGTCCAGTCGCCGACGTGCGCCAGGAAGTCTCCGGTCGGCACGACAGCCGATGCGGTGAAGCGCATGTGCTGGTACAGCATAGTCGCGTGGTGGTCGCGGCAGCGCGTCAGGTACGCCGCCAGTGCGTCGTCGGAGAGGCCCTCCGGGTCGACCGACTGGATCTCGCGGTGAGCCCTGATCGCGGCCGGCTTGAACGTGCCATTCCATTCGCTGAGCTGCTGCCGCCAGAACTTCTGCTGGAGAACCTCCTCAGCACGTTGGAATCGTTGAGGCACCTCGCTATCGGGAACCGGAGCCGCGCTCTTGTACGCGAAGCCGTTCACATACGCCATTTCGAGTGAGTTAATCATCAGCCCGTAAAGGCGGCAGAATTCCGCGGTCCCGCGCTTGAAGGATGCGGGATGGACTTCCGTCAAGTAGCGCGTTGCCGGGCGCGGAAAGTGAACCGGATCGAGTTCCCAGAAGCCTGGGCCCGGAGCTTCGAAGTGAAGACCTGTTGCAGTGGCTGCACTCATCGACTTTTCCTCTCGCACTTCGAGTCTTGTACCCTGCCCAAAAACCGTTTGGGAGGTAATCCTATATACATTAGCATGGAATCCACTTTTCGATGCCCCGAATTTGTGTCGTGGATGCTGGCCTTAGAAGTTGGGGCGACGCCGCAGACCGATTGGCAGACGCTTGCTGCCGCCATCTCGCGGTGTATCGATCAGTCCATGACCGCGAACCCGATCGAGAACTGGTATTTTGGGACGTTCACGGCTCAATTCCGACGCCGGGCCCCGAGAATCCCGGTTCCGGCGGCAGCACAGTGTGGGTCGCCACCCGATGCGACGGCCGGCCTCCCCCCAACGCGACGGTTGTTGGGGAGCATGGCGCGCAGGATCGACGCACTGGCACCTCCAGCGGGGCAAAAAGACTGGCCTTGCCGGAAGGGAAATCCCGGTTTAAGGCAGTTGGCTATGCCCGGCGCCCCAGCGCCTCGCAGCGGTCTCCCGGGCAGCGGCTGGAGGCAGCCAGATGCGGTATTCGCGGGCCTCGGCAAATGGGACCAGATGAAGCGTGACCGGGCGGGCGTGGCCGTTTTCCGAGACGATGCCGGGTAAGGCGTAAAGCCCGGGCTTTTCCTCGGTGAGACGCTCCGGAACGGCCTTCAGCGCGGCGTGGCCGAGGTCTGGAAGCTCTAAGTTGGCTCCCTTGTCGAGGGCCAGCACGAGCGGCCCGCGCTCGACGGCGACCTGGCCGGGATAACTCCTGCCGCCGGGGGTGAAGCGCACGGCCAGATCCACGTCAACCTCGACGCGGTCGCCACGATTCCACTCGCGCGTGATACGCAGGTAGTCGCCGGGCCGCCCGGTAATCACGCTTCCGCCGGGCGCGGTGGCGTGGAATCCAGTCGCCCACTCGGGCACGCGGAGGGCGAGAGTGAAGCGGCGCGGCTGATCGGGTGTCAGGGTGTAGAGCACGCGTCCGTCGAAGGGGTAATCGGTCTGAGAATTCACTGTCACGCCGCCGATCAGGGCCTTTCCGGGAGCGAGAATTTCGATGGCGACGGCATCCGGTTCGGAGGCGCTGCGCAGCGCACCCCACAGCAACTGCGGGAGCAGCGATATGCCGCGCGGTTCCGAGGAGCGGCAGCAATTGATGTCCGTCCGTGGCTGTTTGCGGCCGTTCATCGGCGTGAAGTAGCAGATGTTGCCGGTGAGCGGATCCTGGGCGGCGAGCAACTGGTTGAAGACGGCGCGCTCGATCTCCTGGGCGTAGGACGGCTCGCCGGTGAGGCGCAATAGCTGCAGGTTCAACTGGATCCAGGTGACGGTGACGCAGCCCTCGCCGACGTCGTCCTGCTGCTCGGCGGGCAGGTCGAAATCGTCGCGGAAGTGCTCGTGGGCGGAGGTCGTGCCGGTGAGATAGCGGCGGCGGGCGACAATGTCTTTCTGGGCCGCGACGGCGGCGTCGAAGAAGCGCTTCTCACCGCTGAGGCGGTACAGCTCGCACAGGCCGACGAGGTTGGACATCATCTCATAGGCCTTGGCGTTGGCGGTGCGGAACACGGAGCCCGTCGAGAGGAGCGAGGTGAGAATGTGCGGGCCGTTGGGCTGCTCCCAGGCGCGGTCGACGATGAACCGCGCGAAGGCCAGGTAGCGCGGATCGCCGCTGTAGCGATAGAGCTGGCAGATGGGCTCGAGGACGCTGGTGGCGGCCATGCCGACATGCTCCGAGGAGGCGATGATGTCGCGTCCCCCGGTCTGGAAGGTATTGATCAACAGGTCGCCGATGCGGCGCGAGGCATTGAGCGCCCGCTCGTCGCCCGAGACGCGGTACCAGGCCAGCAGGCCGATGAGGTCGTACTTGTGCACCCACACGTCCCAACTGGTCCAGCGCTGCGCGTCCACGTAGGTGCCGAGGTAGCCGTCGTCCTTCTGGCAGGCGATCAGCGCCAGGGCCATGCGGTCCATCTGGGCCTTCAGACGCGGGTCGTGGGTATAGCGCCAGGTATTGGCGGAGGCGTCGAGGTATTTGCCGATGTGCTCGCCGATCCACTTCTGCGCGCCAGGGCGGTGGCGGAAGCCGGCCAGGAGGGCCTCCTCCTCAATGTTCAGGAGGCGCTTCTCCAGGTTGATCCGCATGCGCTCGCCGAGCAGGCCGAGGATGCGCTGGGCTTCAAGAGGAGCCGGTACGAAGCGGTCCCGGATCGTGTCGGGAACCTTGGGTTGAGGGACAACGGCCTTTGCCGGGGCCTTTGTTGGCGCCTCCGGCGGGGCGGCCGCGAAACCGATGCTGGACGTGAGAAGGATCGCTAAAAGTACGGCACAGCGCATGAAGAGCTCCGAACTGGATCATACGCGCAGCCGCACGGGGGGCGCAATCGCGGCGAATTGTAAGTTTGAAAGAAGCCGCCTGGGATTCTGAGTGGCTTAGGTGGTGCGCCCGGACAGATTCGAACTGCCGACCTACTGGTTCGTAGCCAGTTGCTTACGAAAAATCAATGACTTACGAGGATTCGCCACAATCTTCTACGCTCGGCTACAATCACTTACAAATCATTGGAGTTACTGTAGAGAATCAGTCTATTACTACAAGTGGCGTCCAACGCCGTCTATGCGTGTAATAGTCATACTATTGGACATACTAAATTGGAATCGATTGACTATGGTAAGGCGTATTTGTTCTTTGTGTTACGGTAACACTCCCAGATGGGAAGAAATGTCGAAAACGTGTCGCACTTTGGCCTTGACGGCCGGCCGGAAGGGCTGATAGGCAGAGTTTGCCACCTAGCCACGGTCTGATCCACCGCGGCGAAGTCGCGAGAAACCCTGCTCGCGGGGCGGCACTTTCCCTCCAGGGAGTCGTAAGGGAGCGACGTGGCTGGCTGCTGTAAGAGTTGCGGAGAGAAGCTGATCCGGCGCCACAGCCGAGTCCAAATCTCCTCCGCCTATCGGGCCAACCCGGAGTAGTCCCCGCTTGTCGAAGATGAGACCGAGGCGGAGTTCCAGGATCGGGAGTTCTGTTTCAAGTGCCTGTGGAGGATCGGGCAGCATCCGTGGACGGCCAACCGGCGCAGCAATGGGTCAACTGCGCTCTCTGAAGACGTGCGCCTGGCCGTCGATTACGCCCTCAAGATCAAGACCAAGGAATCGGGCATTCCCCTTTGGAGGATGGTGGCTCGGATTGTTGAGAAGCATCTCCTAGGATTCCACGCCGAGCCCGACCTGGCCCATCGGGTTATCGGAGACGTTCATGATCGCTTCGCCCGCTGGATCGGGCGGTGGGGCATTCCGATTCACTCCGAACGCTGGCTCGCAAGGATTGCCCGCCTTGCAGCCCTCAAGGCCCGCAAAGAGGCAGCCGAGACCCACCAGGCAGCCGGCCCGCGCGAAGAATCGCTTCATGGGGCATGGAGCCCCGAGAAGGACGATAGGGTGCGATTCCTGGCTTTGGGCCGGGGGAAAGAGGCTGCTGGGTTTCACGAGAATTGGCGCGCGGACCGCACGGCGGACGTGTCCGCGGCGAAAACGATTCATCGGGGGATGCGTTGGTTAGACCGCATGCGGGAGTGCCAGCGCACGGTATCTCGGTCTCAGAACAAGCTGCACTGCCACCAGAAGCCTGTCTTCGGCGACCGCTACGGGCGGCCGGCAAAGGGCGAAGCTGGCGGCGGTAAGTATTGGGTGCGGCCCGGCGGCAAGGGAGCGCGGAAGACCGAGGCCGATCATTGGGACTGCGGTATTGAGTTGCGCGACGGGCAATCGGCCCCGCCGGATCAGGTCTGGGAAGTGGTTCCCCGTTACGAGCCGGGCTATTGGTTCCGGCGGTACGATGGCCCGATGCCACAGGCGCCGAGAGAGGGGCAGGGTCTTCCACCGAACGATCTTTCAGACGGGGCGGAGTGCCTGAAACTCTGGCTTGAGGGGTGGTACTACGAAGAGATCGGAGCGCGCCTGAATCTCTCGGTCGCCAGCGTCCGCGATAAGCTCCACCGTGAACGGGAGAAGAGAAAGGCCGAAGTCTTGAATAGTCGTGTGGGGCCGGGGATCAGAGAACCCGAAGGCTCACCCGAGCCCGACCGGCACCCGTTCGACCTGACCGAGATGGGATGGAGTAGGGGCGGCGTGATGCAGGACCGACACGAGCAGTGGCAGCGCGAGCATGCGGAGTTTTGGGAGGATTTCCGCAGTAGGGAGTCGTACTGGTAGGAATCATGAACAGGATTTAATGTTATCCCAGCACAACATTCTGCCTGTCCAGACCCCTCTACGTATGTGAAGAGTGAGAGAACTCCCGTCGAATGGGTCTTTCTCCGGGGCGGCGGGTATCTTTCGGTCATATCATTCTGTACTATCTCATCTTTCACCCCAGTTAGTCGCTTAGAGAAGTGTAGCGTCGGGTCGAACATCCGCCATGCGGGTGTTCCGGGGTAGCCGGATCCCCTCGATAAGACATGCACGTCTATGGCGTGCATGAAAAGCCGGGTGTTCAAGGTATTCCCACCTCGAAGCCGGCCCGCGGTGTTCCTGTGACGCGGGCCATTTCCAGAGCAGGCGATCCCCCCAATCGGAGTGTGTCCCTTGTCCCCCCTCAACCCTGACGAACTCCTGACCGTGAAACAAGCGCGGTCCATCCTGCCGATGAGCCCCGCGTGGTATGCGAAACACCGCTGGCTTGGCAGCGGCGTCCCCGCCGTCGTCATCGGCAACCGCGCCCTCTACCGCCGCGCCGATCTTGTCGCCTTCATTGATGCGCACCGCAAGCCCATGGCGGCCCCGGCGGCGCCCGCCGCGGCGCAGGGGGTTTCTATAGCATGACCCCCTTGAACACCGTCCAGAACCCTGGGCCGGCTCGCCGGCGGAAAGCTCGCGTCTTCACTGCCGACGGTCATTTCCTCATCCGTGCCACCCCGTCTCAAGTGGATCACCTGCTTGCGGCGGGCCTGGCAGAATGGCGCGGCGATGCCCTCCGCATGCACGGCGCCAGCACCCCGCAGTCCATCCTCGCCAATAAGCTCACGGTTGCCCTCGCGGCGGCCGAAGGCGACCAGGCCGCCGGCGGGGGGGCGCGCTGATGCCCGAGCATGGCGACCTCTATAACCCGCACAAAGCCTTCCGCGAAATCATCGTGGTGCCAGCGCAACTGCTCAACTCCGGCCTGAGTTCGACATCGCTTCTTCTCTTCGGCCTCCTGGCGCGACACGCTGGCAATGACGGGCGTTGTTTCCCGAGCGTCGCCTTACTGGCGGACGAACTGGGCATCGGCCACCGGCGAATCAAGGGCCTCATCGCCGAACTCGTCGCGCACGGGCTCATCACCAGCACGCGCGGCGCTGGCGCCCGCAATCGCTACACCTTTACGTGGGACCGGATGTTCGATGAAGAATGGCCGGGGCAAAGAATTGCACCTTCGACCGGTCACGCCGTGACTAACGTTACGTCACGCCCTGTCACGCTGGCGTCACGCCCTGTCACGTTTCGTAACGGGGCAGAGAATTGCCCCTCGAACGGGCAAGAAATTGCCCGGGAAGGTGCAACGGATTGCCCCTCGAACGGGCAAGAAATTGCCCCTTCCGTGTTAAAGGAATCCTTAAGTGAATCCGTAAAGGAAAACAGAAAGGAGAACACAGAAAACACAGACTCAGATGATATGCTCCAGCATCGCGAAAATCGCGACGCAGGGGCATACCTCAGGTTGTGCGCGCTGGTTGCGGCTCACCTCGGTCGCCCCGCGTCCAGGAGCAGCATCGAGCACATCATTTCGGCCACTCGGTTCAAGACTCCGGGCGAAGCTATCGAGGCCATCGAGGCGGCGCTTCGGCAAACCCCGAAACCTCCCCGCACGCTTTCTTGGTTTGTCACCGTTACCCAAAATCACCGCACAGAGCGGGCGCGGCGGGCGCTACCTCCGCAGGCTTCAGACTCCGGCCTCGACCCGGCCAAGTTTGCAGACATGGCCGGATACCTCGATCCCGACACGGACGCGGCCCCGACTCCCGCCCCGGCCCCCATCGATTCGATGGCGGGTGTGCGCGCCCGCATGGACGCCAAGCGCCAGCGGGCGGCGGAGGTTGAAAGCAACCGCGCGACCTTCTTCCGGCCCGACACCGACGCGGCCTAGACCCCGGCCGCCGGGCCGCTCGCGAGCCTCTGGCGGCTCAACTCGACCCCCCCAGCCGAGGCATTCGGCGCGCCCTTCAGCGCGTCAGAGGGCAATTCTGCGCTCACGGCGGGATGTCGCTGTGAGCACCTGAAAGGAAAAAATCGAATGCTGAGTCAATGCGCGCCTGTAAAATCTGGCGCGATACAGGCGGTGGAACGCGACCCACGCGGCCGCATTCTGCCGGGCGCAAGCCTGAACCCAAGCGGAAGGCCGGCGGGCTCGCGCAGTAAGGCGGCGCTGGCTGCTCAGAGGCTCATCGGCGAACGCGCCGAGGAGCTGATGGAGAAGGCCATCACCATGGCCCTGGCCGGCGACGTGCTGATGCTCCGGGCGCTGCTCAACAAGCTCATCCCCGATGCGCGGGAACGCCTGCTCGACCTCGGCGAGCTGCCGGCGATCCTGAAGCGCGGCGACACAGCCGAAGCAGCCAAAGCGGCCTTCCGGCTGCTCGTGGCCGGCGAGCTGTCGCCCGGCGAACTGAAGAGCATCATCGACTCCCTGGACGCGATCTATCAGCGCATCACGCAGCAGCGCGACGATGCGATGTTTGGAGGCGAATAGCATGGCGGCCCTCAAGAAAGTGCCGGGGCGCCGGCGGCGGCAGACCTTCGATGAGCGGGTCGAGGCCATACTCGGCGCGCTCTCACCATTGGACCCGACCCACGAACAGTTGCAGACGATGGCCGAAGGGCTGATCGGCGAGCGCATCATCGACAAGTTGACCCCGGCCCAGCGGAGCAAGCTGGAGGCGCGGCTCGCAGAGGGACGGCGCGGGTGAGATGACTTCCTCCGTAAGAGTGGGCTCGGTCCTGATGATATCGAGACCGATCCCCCAGACCCCACGGCACTGCCGGAAGGGGTCATGGCGCCCGAATTATTGGACACCAAAAAAAGCGCGCGCCCGCGTGCACGGGGCGCGGTCCGGCGCCGCCGGGCGTGAGCATGGCTCACACCTAATCTCAAGAAAATGGTTTGTGTTCTTGGTTTCAATGATTTACGAAAAGCGGAACAGGGGTGGGTGAATCAAACGATCTTGTGATCGGGTTCCGGCCAGGCTGGCAGAGCTGCTGCAGGCACCAGGCCGCGTGAGACGCCTTATGACGCGGGCGCAACATGCCGAGTGCAACGCAGCGGCTTCCCGGCGGGATGGTCAGATGCACGCAGCCGTTTGGCTTCAGGCCGGCGCCGGTGTCATCCGGCGTCGGCTGGCCGAGCGCGCCCTGGCCGGCAACGGCGCGGCGGGGTGATCTCAGCTTCCGGGGCTTTGGCTCGCCGTCCATCGTACGCTAAAACCCCTTGCTTCAATGGGGCCGCGATCGGGTGATCGCGGAAACCCAGGAACCAACTGCCCATCAAGTTCGTTTAACCTCGGGCGCCTCGCGCTTTGTCCTCTCGGTTGGCTGCCCGCTCAAGCGCGTCGTACACCCTTATCATCCCTTCGGTATCCTGCCGGCAGTAGGCGAGCAACGCAGCCCGCAGCCTCGTCTTCTCGCCTGGGTTTGGCTGTCTATGCACGAGCGTCTCCCATGCGAGCCCGGCCTCCCCGCCTTCGGCCACCTCCATGCCCTCATAGGTCAGCTTTGGCACCAACGCGGGCAGCGTGCTTTTGATCGAAAAGGACCCCCGGAATTCCGGGTGGTAGACGTTGTCCCAGACGACCGGGAGCAAGTCCCAGAGGCGCGCCTGCACACTGCCGATCTGTCTGGCATACCCAGGGAGCCATCCGGCGAGATCCTTCAATCGCTCCGCCTCAAACGGCCGGTTGTACACAACGATGCTCCCCGTCGTGCCCAGGACTTTCAGAAGCGATTCCAGGAATCTAGGTCGCGGGTCGCTCGCGTCTTCGGCAAGGAACTCGTGATGGCGCAGCTTAGCACCCGGCCGTTCTCGAACGTGGACTGACCATTGGAAGGGGATGTGGCTGTAAGGCCACATCCCCTTGTGCCGGGGCAGTGCGGGATAAAACGTCTCGAAGTCTATGAAATAGCACGGGTACTTGATAGTCGACAG
>Ga0074045_10002789_pt1 | contig 16001 bp, 12 predicted proteins | sample BogForMeECP23OM2_FD_94442 | JGI IMG/M metagenome (GOLD analysis project Ga0074045, IMG submission 94442) | Bog forest soil microbial communities from Calvert Island, British Columbia, Canada - Bog Forest MetaG ECP23OM2 | ecosystem: Environmental > Terrestrial > Soil > Wetlands ...
GCCGTCATCAGGAAACTTCCCACACTCCCGGCACTGACCAAACCCTTTCCATCCCGCGTCTTACATCTCCTGCCGTCACTCGCGAACCGCCAAAGCCTGTTGCACAGCGTTGGAGAGGTCGCCGACGCTGAACGGCTTTTGCAGGAACGCGCTGCCTCTTAGCAGGATGTCGCGCCGCGCGGCGGTATCTTCCGTGTAGCCTGACATAAAAAGCATCTTCACCTCCGGATGGCGCTCGGCAAGCTCTCCAGCCAGTTCATGTCCTCCCATAGCCGGCATAACCAGGTCGGTCAGCACGAGATCGACTTTGCCGCGATGCTCTTCGCAGAGCTTCAGCGCGATTTCTCCGCTCTCCGCCTCAAGTACCTGGTAGCCCAACTGCTGCAGACATTCGCGGACATTGCTGCGAATCATGGCTTCATCTTCCACCACGAGCACGGTCTGTCCCGCTGGCCGATAGGTCGTTTCCCGGGGCGCCACCGGAGTTTCCAGCGCCGCCCTGGTGACAGGGAAATAGACTTTGAAAGTCGTTCCGTGTCCGGGTTCGCTGTACGCCCAGATATACCCTCCGCTTTGCTTCACAATGCCGTACACGATCGAAAGTCCCAGGCCCGTGCCCTTGCCGACCTCCTTGGTGGTGAAGAAGGGATCGAAAATACGCGGCAGGATCGACTTATCGATACCGGTACCGGTGTCGCTGACTGCCAGCATCACGTAGCGTCCGGGGTGCACCGGAGGATGCGTCTTGGTGTACGCGTCATCCAATTCCACATTGGCAGTTTCAATTTGCAGTGTGCCGCCCTCCGGCATGGCGTCGCGGGCGTTGACCGCGAGATTCAGAATCACCTGCGCCACTTGATCGGGATCGAGCCGCGAGTTGTACGTGGTGTCAGAAAGTTTCGTAACCAATTGAACATCTTCTCCGATCACGTGGCGCAGCATGTGCGTGGTCTCGCTGACCACGGAATTCAGGTTGATAACGCGCGCCTGCATCATTTGCTGCCGTCCGAACGCCAGCATTTGTCGCGTTAGAGCCGCCGCCCGGTCAGCCGCGCTGGAAACCTGCAGCAGCGGCCTACTGAGGGGATTCTCTGGCGTGATCTGGCGAAGCATCAGCTCCGTGGACAGCTTGATGACCACCAGAACGTTGTTGAAGTCGTGGGCCATGCCTCCGGCCAGCCTGCCTACCGCCTCTAGCTTTTGCACCTGCCGGACCTGCTGTTCCAGGGTACTTTGCTGGGTCATGTCCTCGACGTATCCCTCAAAGGTCTCGGCTCCAGTCTCTGCGTCTTGGATGAGCGAACCTGAAATGCGCACCCTGACGGTATTTCCATCGCGCCGCCGGAAGCTTGTCTCAAAGCCCTTTATCGTGACGTTGCGCCGCAGTATCTCGATCAGTCGGTCGCGGTCCTTCGGGTCAGTCCAGACCTGTTTTGAGATCTTGAGCTGCAACGCTTCCTGCAGGCTGTAACCGCCGAGCATTTCGCGCAAAAACGAATTCAGGGTTTCGACGCGGTCCCCCTCGATCGAAGTCCGACAGATGCCGAAGGGGGCATTGTCCACTAGCGATTGCAGGGAGGCTTGTGATTGTCGCAGAGCCATCTCGGTCAGGATGCGCTCGGTAACGTCATAGGCCAGCACCTGTTGCTGTCGACGGCCGTCCTTCTCGAATTCGAATGCTTGCACCTCGGCCAACAGAACACTGCCGTCTTTCCGCCGATGCCGCCAAAGGTTCGCGCTGTTCAAGCCGCCGTGCAGTCTCCCCAAAGACTCCATCAAGGGGGGTACATCATCGGGTGGACGAAGATCTAGGTGTGTCATGTTTAGGAATTCCTCTCGCGAGAATCCATAAGTCCGCACTGCAGCATCGTTCACTGCGAGGAGCCTTAGTGTCTCGCTGTCATAGATCCACATGGAATGGGGATTGGCAGAGAACATCAGCCGGTTTCGCTCTTCTATGTTGCGCAGCTCACGGCGTTGGATGGCGTAACGTTGGAAAAACCAGAGCAACGCCCCGGATAAGAGTACGAAAGCGACGATAAGGAACAGCGACATCCGGCCAGACCTGCGCACCTGCATGATGCGCACCCAGTCACGGTGCCTGGGATCATGCAGGTGTCGATTCAGAATGTCGTAACTGCTACTATCAGCGCACGCGGAATCCGCAGGCGCCTCTCCGCCACGTCCCTGAATATGGTTCTCAAACGCCGTCCTCAGCCTATCAATAAGCTCGCGCGATCGAATTCGATGTCAATACCGGTCAGTCTCTGATTGGAGCAAACGCTTCAAAACGGTACCATCCCGGGTATATAGCATATTAGAGTTGGATGTAAATAGCATATTAGTGGTAGTGATCTGGCTATCAAACAAGACCACAGAATAGGAAATCTGTCGCAGATAGGGAATCTATGCCTAGGAATCAAGGACTTACTGCCAGGCACTGCTGTGCCCTTGTTTGCACACTTCTTGGCGATGGAAATCGGATGTCGACCCTGGCTTCAGTGAGCCTCGTCTGTCTCAGTTCGTGGCCCGGCACTCAGTACGCCGAGCCGTATGCTTTCAGTTTCCGATACAACGTGGTCTTGCCAATGCCGAGCTGGCGTGCCGCCTCCAGCTTGTCGCTTTGCAGCACCTCGACGGCATGCAGGATGGCTTGCTTCTCCAGTTGGTCTAGGGGAGTAATGACGTCGGTAGCAGAATCGCCGTCTGCTGGCTTGGCATGTGCCTGGAAGTTTCGCAACGGAGTCGGCAGATCGGCGATTTGGATGGTGGGAAGCGAGCAAGTCGTGCAGGCGCATTCCACGCAGTTCTCTAGTTCGCGCACATTGCCTGGCCAGTCGTAGCTGACCATCAGTCTCAAAGCATCGTCTCCGAAGGCGTGCTGCATCTCGGTCGCGCGGTTGATCCGCTCCAGCATGTTACCGATCAACAGAGGAATGTCCTGTTTGCGCTCGCGCAGTGGAGGTATGCGCAAGGTGAGTACGTTCAGGCGGAAGTAGAGATCGCGGCGGAACTTCCCCTGCTGTACTGCAGCCTCAAGATCGCGGTTGGTGGCAGCCAGAATACGAACATTGATGGGAACTGGACGCGTACCGCCTACGGGACGGATCTCTTTTTCCTGTATGGCACGCAATAGCTTGGCCTGCAAGTCCACCGGCAGTTCACCCACCTCGTCAAGAAAGATCGTCCCGCCCTCGGCCGTCGCCATCAGGCCATCTTTCGCGCGCATCGCGCCGGTGAAGGCGCCGCGCACATAACCGAACAGCTCGCTCTCGATCAAGGTCGGAACCAGCGAGCCACAATCGATGGCAATGAAGGGCTGGTCGCGGTGCGGGCTGGAAGAGTGAATGGAGCGCGCCACCAGCTCCTTACCCGTGCCGCTCTCGCCTAGAATGAGTACCGTGTGCGTGCTGTGCGCGGCCTTAGCGATGATGCGATACAGCTTTTCCATCTCCGGGGTTTGGCCGACCAGCGACCCGAAGCCGTGCTTCGACTTCATCTGCTCCCGCAGCAGTCGGTTTTCGGTCGTGAGCTTCAGGTGCCCCGTTGCGCGCTCCAGCGCCAGACGCAGCTCCTCGAAATTAAACGGCTTGGTGATGTAGTCGTAGGCGCCCAACTTCATGGCTTGCACCGCTGACTGCACGGTGGCAAAGCCTGTCATAACAATCACCAGGGTTTCGGGGCGGCGCTGCTTGATCTCCTCCAGCACCTCCAGGCCGCTCTTGCCCGGCAGCCGAAGATCGAGCAACACCACATCGGTACTGGTGGCCGCCAGGGCGCGGTAGGCCTGCTCCGGCGAGCCAGCCACTTCGACACCGCAACCCAGCGACCGGGCCACCTCGCGGCACGACTCGCGCACCGAGCGCTCGTCGTCCACGATCAACAGGTTCAGGTTGGTTTCAGAGGTTGGCTCGGTAATTGCAATAGCGTCTGCTGCAAGCACGTGGCGCATCCCTTCTCCAGCGGCGCAGCACAAGGGCAGCGCCGATTTCATTTGGGCTTCAATACTCATCACCATCATCCCTTTTTGGGAAAACCGTTAAGCATAGCGTTAGCCCCGAGACTTCGTTCTGTCAACTTACGAAGGTGCTGGTTACGAAGGTGCTAGGGTAAGAAGGGTCATCAAGACCTGGGAACCTTCTTGTGCAAGCGGCTCGCTTGATCGAGCGCGATATTCTCCTTCCTTCAGGTGGCATAGACGGCGGCCGGGGAACCATCCTGAAGCCGCTCCTCGTGGTACAGGGGCCAAGACCAGCTGGCGCTTCGCCGAACGAAGGGCGCGTGTTGGTAGAGGCCACCGTATCTTGGCGGATGGGTAACTGAGTGGCGTGTCTGGATGTGATCGGCCGATGAATCCAAGGGTTTCGCTCAACGACTTAACGCTCACGCTGACGCGATTAGTAGCGCTGAGAATGATCGGCGCCGAGGTTCGGTAACAACTCCGAACTTGCCTGGCTGCGAATTCTTCATATGTCTCGGCGAATGACCAACTGCACGATGGCGCACCAGATGCTGGGTGCCACTACGGCCAGACTTGGACTCGGATGTTTCGTTCCTCTCAAGCCAAGAGGTAAGTTTGCTACAAGAGAACCTTTTGCCTTAAATCCTCAGCGGCTTCTGACACACTGTCCGGAGTGCCGAGATCACGCCAATAATACTCATCGGCGCGGAACGCCAGGATCTTTTCCCCCCGGCCAGCGAGCTGCAAATACGAGGTGATGATCGAGAAAGCGCCCCTCTCCAGCATCCTCGCGAAAAGACGAGTAGAAATAACGTGGATGCCCGAAAAAGCCAGCGTCTGCACCTGCGATGAAGGCCGAACCAGTTCAGGAATGTGTCCGCGCCCGGGCTGGCGGCCGCAAAGCTGGCCCTGCTCGTCGAAGAGCAAGTATCGAGAAGCCTCCCGATCTTGCACCGCTAGTGTGGCCAGCACCTGATTTTCACTATGGAATTGCGCCATGCGTCGAAGATCAATTGTGCTCATGACATCGACATTGTGCAAAATGAACGGCTCTTCAAGACCGCTGGAACCCTCGAGAAAGAAGGATGCTGCCTTTTTCAAACCGCCGCCGGTGTCGAGCAGCATCTCCTCGCGGGAGACTTCAATATGCATACCGAAGTAATTGTTCGTTTCCAGATACTCCAAGATCATGTCGGCAAAGTGATGCACATTGATAATCACCTCGCAAACTCCAGAGGCGCGCAGACGAGAGAGTGTGATCTCCAACAGCGTACGGCCAGCGACGTGCACCAGCGCCTTGGGGCGATTGTCGGTGAGTGGCCCCAGACGCGTACCGAGGCCAGCGGCCAAAATCATCGCTTTCATTTGCCGAAGTTCTCCAACTCCCGATGCCGAACCACCACCTCCACCCCATTCCTGCCGCGCAAACGTTTCGCCAATTGTTCCGCCAGATATACCGAGCGGTGCTGCCCGCCGGTGCAACCGAACGATACCATCAAACTCTTGAAGCCGCGCCGCTGATAAGTGCTCACGCTGGCATCCACCAGCGACATGACGCTCGCGAGGAACTGATGTACGCATTCTTGCTGATTGAGATAATCGATTACCGGCGCGTCTTTGCCTGTGAAAGTTCTGAAGTGCTCTTCCCGTCCGGGATTCGGGATGCTACGGGCATCGAAAATAAATCCGCCACCATGCCCCGTCTCATCATCGGGCAACCCACGGTGAAATGAAAAGCTGAAAATCCGCACGGTCACATTTTCTGTTTCAGAAGCCAGGCTCTGTAATCTCTCCGAGGCCACTACACTCTTGAATGCGTCCATCAGCGTCGGCAGCGCGATGGGTAGCTTGACGTGATGAAGCAGCCAGCGCAGGTTTTTCAGCGCGTACGGTACGCTTTGCAGAAAATGAACCTTGCGCTCATAAAAGCCGCGAAAGCCATAAGCACCCAAGGCTTGCATGATGCGGACATACGCGTAGGCATAGTAATGATGCATGAACGCGTCGCGCTCAACCTCGATGAAACCGGCAAGCGTTTCGAGATAATGATCGAGCAAATCCTGGCGCAGCTCCGGCGGCAGATCGGCCTTGGCATCGTACAGAAGAGAAGCGATGTCATATTGCAGTGCGCCTCTGCGCCCGCCTTGGTAATCCAGGAAAAATGGATGGCCGTCGCGCAACATGACGTTGCGGGATTGAAAATCGCGATACAGAAAGTAGTCGCGCCCGGCGCTCAACAAGAACTTCGTCAAGCGCCCGAAATCGTCTTCCAGCCCTTGTTCGTTGAAGGAGATGCCCGCGAGTCTTAGAAAATAGTACTTGAAATAATTTAAATCCCAAGCGATGGACTGCCGATCGAAGCTGGCGCGCGGATAGCACACCTTGTAATTCAAATCGCGGCCGCCGGCGATCTGAAAGCGCGGCAGCACGGCCACAACCTTGCGATAGGCTTCCACCGCTTGCGGTGCGATGTTCTCGCCGACGCGATTTTCCCAGAGAAACTCGAAAAGCGTCGTGTTTCCCAGATCTTCTTCGAGATAAGCACACCGGCTCGGATCTTCGGCATAAATTTCCGGCACCGGCAGACCGTGCCGGCGGAAGTGTCTGGAAAATTCCAGGAAAGCTACGTTCTCTTCACGCACCTCAGAGAGAATGCCAATAGCGCTGAATTGTTCGCTGGCAAGCCGGAGGATCGTACGCCCTGAACCACCGAGCTGACCCTGCAGGGGTTGCATCCGCCCTACCGGTGAGTGGAAATACTGCTCAAAAAGCTTCTTGAGAACGTCCATCGAATGTGAGTTCCAGAGATTCAGTTTTGAGTCATCAGAGAACTGCCGCTTTAAAAAAATCACTGATCTCGATGAAGACGGTGACCCAGCGAATTCATCGAACAGTCGGAGAACATTTCCGCTCTTGGCCAAAGATAACATCGAATGCGGGATTCAAGAACGGTACGGTCATCGTCAGCGGTGACAGAGCGACTGCGGAGCAGCGCCCGGACAGTTTTCCACAGTGTACTTATGCGAACCCATCGAGTAAGAAGTGCTTTGCAATTCAGAGGCGAAACGTAACCGCAGGTCATCCGGTGGCTGCGGAAAGTGATCGTAAACCTCCGCGGGTGTTTAGGAGTTATCGATTTTTGTCCCCGTGATCAGGTAGTGGAATCGGAATTGCAAGCGTACATCAGTATGATTAATGTTATCATCGCTGACCACCAGACAGTCTTCAGGGTTGGGACCTCCAGGGTACTGGCTGTTGAAGATGACATCCGCGTCGTCGGGCAGCCGCTGAGTCCCGAACAGCTCGTTCATGCAGTCGCGAGCCTTCGTTCGCACGTGGCTTTGCTCTCGTCAACCTTCGTGCCGGTGTTGCCACAAGTTCAGCCGATCGCCGCCAAACAGCGAATCGCCTTGCTGATGGTGGCGGAGAAGGGAGATGACGCTTCCCGATACATCCGGCTGGGATTTCAGGGAGTGGTCTTCCGCTCAGTTGATTCTGCAACGATGGTCCGGGTTGTGCGGCGGTTGGCGCAAGGCGAGTCGTTTGTGCACCATCCCGATCTCACATTGTCAGACATTGGCGCGGATTCCGTTGGCGCTCGCGTCAGCAAGCATATGTCCCCCACGGAGCTGTGCATCATTCGAGGAGTGGCCGGCGGATACAGAAACCGGGAGATCGCGCAGCAGATCCGCAGCAGCGAGAAGCTTGTGAAGAATGTCCTGAAGACGATCTTTGACAAGCTTGGCGTTTCAGACCGACTGGAGCTAGCCCTGTACGTGCTGCACCACAATGTGTTGGCACCGGCGACGACATCAGATTCCGGGCTTGGTCTGGTCTCCACAAATGCCACCGGATACGGCATGCCTCCGCGCTTGCCATTCCTGATAAACTAGCCGACGGTCGAGCCCAGGCCCAAGCGGCGGCGCGCGCCTTCGGCCAGTGGCGCATGGCGTATCCCCGCGTAGTGCGACAGCCGGTTGGGTCGGAACGCCACTCAGAATGGCGAGATTCGGGGGCTTCCACCTAAATGTAGCGGGTGTAGCCTTGATGACGGACGTTCCCGACAGCAAAGAGTTCTTTTGGACCGACTATCCCAAGCTCTCTTTAGTCCCCTACATGCGGAGAGCCCGATTGTCAGTGTTTTCTGAGTCGGCGCCATACCTGTTGGGGCAGCCGTTGAACTCAATCTTTGAACTGGCTTCCGGCGATGAATGCGCAGGGGAACTGGAATCAACGAGCATGGTGGCTGATGCTGCACGAGTTCTTCGAATTACGGGTTGGGCCTGGGACTACAAACATCGCCGCCCTCCGTCCAAAAATCGTTGCGGCGACGGACGGCGTTATTGACGACCTAGTGGTAGTGGGCGACTACCGTCTCATGAATAAGGCATCTCATCCGTGGATGACGACCAACTATATTGGATATACCGGATACGCTCAGCATGTGCGGGCGTCTAGTCCGGTGGAAGTATGTGCCATCCTGCGTGGTAGCCCTGCAACGGCTTGTTCGATTGCCACGGTAGAGTTAGGCGTCACCGATGTCTCCGGAGCAGATCGCGGGTCGGGCACAACAAGCAACAGGTAGTTGCACTTTATGCCATAGACACCGAATCAAGACCTTCCAACCACTTCCAAAGCGGTCGCGGAGGTCCGTACAACCTACCGCGCAGCAGCTTGACCATTCGCGGGGCCCATAGCGGACGACACCAGACCGTGCTTCGTTAAGTTAAGGCGAGGTACAGGCCATGGCCGTCGGTCTGCAGAACGCCCTCACACTGGAGGCGGAACTTCGCCGGACGTCGACAACTCGGTAACAACCCAGAGTCCGTTCCGGCAGCGGGAGAGCGCATTAGTTAGCGCAAATTTGCGTGATGCGTTAGCATCGCCGCCCACTCATTGCTAATTCGCTGTTGCCATAAGTCCGAGGGCAAGCTTCCCTTCGCCTGGTATCCACGGCGGCGCTTCGTCTCGGCGATTACCGCCTCGCGCACCGTGTTGAAATCTCCCAGTTCCAGCCGCTCGTAGAGCTGTTTGAGCACCTCGGCAGGATTAGCGATCAGAGACTCGTAGGTTATCGTGGTGAATCGGTTCTTGGGCAGATCGGCGGTACTCGAGGCCAGCTTCGCCTCAAACCGGGGACGATCGGCGATAACCGCTTCTCGGATTTCGTCCTCTGGTAGCATCGGTCCCATGGCGTACGTTTCAAACATTTTGCGCCACATCCGGACCACCGATTCGAAGCTGGTCCGGGGGTCACGCACGATCACCACGAAACGCGCATCCGGAAGCAGTTCGCGAAGAGTGGCGACGCGACAGCCATGCGTCGGCGATTTGAGGATTATGGGCCGACCCATTCCCCGCATCGATACACCCGCGAAAAACCGAAGGAAAACCTCGCGCCAGCGCTCTTCATCTCGCGATGAAAGATCTCGAGGGTCCGTGAGCTTCAGAGCCTCTGGCAGTATCATCGGAATCAGAAGCGCTTCGTAAGGAGAACGTGCGCCTAGTGACAGAAGTGCGAACTCGTCTTCCTGCGGCGAACCGGCATGAACCTCCATCTCGTCCATCGGACGCCGCCTGCTGGAACCTCGGCGAGCCAGGACGGAGGCTTCCGAAAGTAGGAAATGATGAGGGTTCATGCAAGCATGCGTGGTCGGATACGTATACCGGGCATCAAGACATAGCAACTCGTGCAGCAGCGAGGTGCCGGAGCGCCAGTAGCCAAGAACCACGACGGCGTTCCGGTAATTTGCCTGGGCCAGTTGCTCGCGAGCGACCGTCGCCTGCAATTTCGCCATCGCGGAGAATAGGGAACCGGGCGCCAGTGTTTGCCAAAGCAGCATAGGACTCGGTCGGAGGTGCCAGTTCCGGCGAAGTTGCCGCCAAGCGCTCGCAGTGAGGTTCAGATATTGTCGGCTCACGTCGGTTCTTGCATTAGGTCTGGAAATCGCGCATGGATCGCCGCCCGCAATGCTTGGGCCCGCGCAGGATTTTCCGCACTGCGGTCGAGATTCCAGTTCTGCGCTTCGTTCAGCGGGCGAAGCACACCGTGTTGGTTAGAGAGGATAACGACGTATTGGTACTGCCCGTCGATCACGCCCGCCGACCCGTGCTGCGGCGGCTTGAAAATGCTGTTGATTTCCAGATACTGGCAGAATGCGAGTCCCTGGCCCTCGCCTGCGCTGTCGCACTCCAGCCACCTGGCAAGCGATTGACCGGGCATCCAATCCGGCTTCGGTTGACCGGCGAGCTCGAGTACGGTGGGGGCGAGCGCCGTCTGGTCCGCTACAAACGCAACCGTCCGGCCTTCCTGCTGGTTCGGTGTCCGGATGATCAGAGGGATGTGGAGAACCGGCCGGGTGAGATACCGGCCACCATGTTGATAGATGCCGCCCCGAAAGCTTTCCCCATGATCGGCCGACACAATGACCGTTGTGTTGCGTAACTTTCCGCTGCTTTCCAATTCCGACATAAAACCGCCAAAGGCGCGATCGGCGGTTGCCAGGCACTCATCGTACGCAAGGCGGCGCTGGTCCACCTTGTATTGCCATTCCGGTCGATATACAGGCGGAATCGCGACGCGAGTGCTGTCGTTTTCCTCATCTTCAAAGGTTCGCAATTGGTCGTCAGGGATGAAACGTCCCCGCTCCGCCGCACCTGGATGATAGGGGGCATGTGGCGGCATCACGTGAACCCACAAGAAAAACCCATCGGGCATTTGGGCGAGGATTTTCCGTGCCTGTGCGAAACTCTCGGCCGCCGGGAATCGTAAGTTGAGATCGTCGGGTAGCCGGGCCATAGAATTCCATATAGTCATCAGATCGTGGTACTCGTCCGCGCGGTTGCCGATCCCCGTATGCTGGTGCAGCGAGCCGGTAGCTTCCCACAAGGGTTGCAGCCCACCCTCCTGAAAGGTGGGCGCCGGCAGGAAATCGTAGCCGCTTTTGAGGTCTTCCACGATGTAGTATGCAGCCCAGTTGGACACGAACGCGCCAGTGGTATAGCCGGCGCTTCGCATCAGGTGCGCTAGGGTCTTATTGGCATACTCTGCCCGCACCCGGCCCATCAGATGATAAACATGGTGTTCCGAGGGATAGACTCCCGTCAGGATCGTCGCCAGGCTTGAACCCGTGAAGGTTGAGGCAGAATAGAAGTTCTTGAAGACCGTGCCCTGGCGGGCAAAAGCGTCGATGTTCGGGGTGGTCGGCAGCCTGTACCCGTAAAGGGACATATCTTCCGCACTCAGGGCGTCGAAAGTGATCATCAAGAGGTTGGACTTGGGCCGTCGCGGAGCCAGCGCTGCCTTTACCACGGGCGCCGTCTTGCTAAGAGCAAATTCCGTGGCCACCAGCCCAACGGTGCCGACGACGGTCGCAATAGCAGTGCGTCGCGTTATCTTTTCGCCCAGGAAGCCGTCGATGCTCGTCACCACCTGTCGCCGCGCGCGAGGAATGCAAAGAACTACGACGAAAGTCAGGAAATGTGCTGCAAGCAAGGCGGTCGTAAACCTCGGGCCGCGGTTAGGCGCCCACGTTTTGATCAGGATTTTCAAAGCGAACCGGGAATCCAGGAAAACGACCAGAACTACTGCAACCTTTGTCGCCCACTCGTTAATTCGTTCGCGCGATGACTTGAAATGCCAGAGAAAGGGTGCAATGGCGGCTGTACAGAGGGTCCCTAAAACGATACCGGCCAGCGAGGCGAAAACCAGGCGCACCACAACTTCAAAAACGACTTCAGCAGTGGTGAGATAATACGTCCAGCCCTGAGCCTCCCCCTGCGCCAGCTTGAGAGCCACGGCAAATGCCAAACCGACAATCCCGAGGGTGATCAGCCGGAACCAAAGCGACACGACTGTGGGGCGGAAATTAGACCCAGTAGGCATCGGCGCGTCGGCTCAGGCGCCGCAGCGACGCGACTGTGGAGCGGAAATCGACTCACTAGGCATCGGCGCGTCGGCTCAGGCGCCGCGTCAGTGCGCCCAAAGCAGCTCCGATCTGTTTTCTAAGGAATGTGACGCCCGCGGCGGCGGCTATCAGGAGAGGAGTCAGGATCTGGGAAACCAAACCCGCAGCGTTAGGGTCGACGTATGCGTATGCCGGAGTTGTGATAAATGCAAGACACACAGCAAAGGCCACAAAAGCAGTTGCAACGTTCCGATGGTACCTCATCAACTCCTCCGGATCTGAAACTGGCGCGCAACCTCGTAAATTTATCCCGAGATTGTAGCACGGGACCGAAGTTTATTCCGCCGGAGTGTGCAGCGTCGTATCCGTTCTCCTTGGTTCCGGCCTGTACCTTTCGTCCGCTTGCATCTTCTCCCGCGCTGCCCCATCGGCTCGGATGAGCCCTACCAGGTTATCCCTGGCCTATCTAACATCCCTTACCGAAAGAACTCCGCTCCCGGCGCACCTCATCCAACGTCGCTGCCGCGTGCTGCATAATGTGGAATTGGCGGCGACAATTCCGACGACTGAAGCCCAGGCCATTTACCTAGCGCTTTTTGGTCTCCAACCTGTCCTTGGGAAGGCACCCAGTTATCTACAAAGCCGATTTGCAGGCCCTTGGCTACCGATTCTCGGGTCACATCTGTAAGCGCTCCGGACGCAGCTTGGGGGGGCACCATTTTCCAGATCAGGGCTTCGATGCCACCCATTCATGATGCTTTGCCGGCGGGGAGCAAACATTGGCTAGGGGCAAATCACACGCCAGGGGATGCGAGGAGCAGCACTACTGGCATCAGGGTAATAAGCTATTGGGGAATGACAGCAACCGCCTGATTGGAATACGCGCTTTCAACTCCCTGGGCGTCCACTGCCGTGGTGACGTAGTAATATGTTGAGCCGTTCTCTACCGTCTGGTCAGTGTAGCTCGTCGAAGAGACCAAGCCAGCGTTCAGTGGGTCATACGGCCCATTCGAATTCGTCGAGCGATAGACATTGTAACCCACCACTGGAGATGTGCTGGGTGTCCACGACAAATCCACCGAATGACGGTTGGTGACGGTTTCGGTCCCGGCCCCGGTCCCCATCCCGCAAGATACCAAACCGATAATCATGTAGGACAAAACTGGAAACCACAGGGCTCGAACCCAAGGCCTCAGCCTTGTCTGAGTCTCATGGAAAATCGTTCCCGCCGTGACCGAGGTTTGGCAACCACCAGTAGAATGCAGCAGCGTGGTTCGCAGCGGCCCAGTCTCTCCCTGACCGCGCCACGGATACCTAAAGCCTTGCGGCCAGCGCAGGTGAGGAGCCCTGTTCATGCTCAACTCCTTGGGGGCTGCTGCCGCACGCCTGCGAGCCAGCCCTTGGCTGATGGACCGGACACTGCGAACTGGCGAGAAAGATACGCGGTAGGCTCACTTCCTGTAGGCATCGTACACTGGCTATCGCAGCGGCCCGGTTGTTCCTTGAGCGTCCACCTGGATTCGGCCAAGGTTTCAGATTTTCAGTTCCCCCGTTACCTGTTTTCCGCTGTTCTGAGCGAATGCTACGCCCTCTGGGCTGAACTTGTCAGCTGGAAGTACCTGCCACAGAATCGCCGCCGGGACGCGGCATAAGCTCTTCCTCAGCTTTGCGCATGCGCCGGTCGCACGTCTCCCATTCGCCCATGATGCATTGCTTCTTGCGGCAATCATATTCGCACAGCCCGATGTCCTCCGGTACCTCTTGGACGATCTGATCCTTGAGCCAGTGCCAGAGCCGCTTTAGCGAGGCTTTGGTCGTGGAGTGTTCTTCCATAATTAGGGACATCAGACCGCCCTCTCTAGTTGGGTAGTTTAATCGTCGCTTGTGACTCAAGCCGCACCGCGACAAAGGACTGGCATCCTTCGTATGTGTCAGGAGCATAGACTCGACTCGAAGTTCAGTCAAGGGTGCCTTAAGGAGATCGCGGTCTGCGAGCTCCAAGGGGGTCGCGTGACCTCCAGCTTCTTAAGTCGACTCCGAGGGAGCTGGCCGACCAAGGACAACCAAGCTCTAACGGATGGGTAGGGACTGTGCTATCTTGGGCGCGTTAGAAGATTGACTGCTACCAGAAGTGTGCTCCCCGTTTGGTGACGGGTATGCCCCGGACCGCTTTCTTATGGGTCGTGCTCTTGACTGTGGTACGCGAATGTGATCCCCAGCAATCGGCAGCCGGCCAGCTACGCAAGCAGGGAGCTGCAGTCCACTTCGCCGGTCGATGGGCCATCATTATTCCGGGATGATCGAGAGATTAATCGTTCAGCAGGCGAGCAATGGTGTCGAGCAGGACATCTGGCGCTTCGCCTTTGGGAAGAAAGCCCTCGGCAAATTCAAGTCCCGCCGGCTTGTCGGCGGTTGCAGAGACAATGAGAATTGGCACCTTTGGTTTCAGTTCTTTCATCTCTCTTGCGATTTCTGTTCCTGTCTTGGCGCTCAGAAAGTGGTCTGCGATGACCAAATCAACAGGATTGTGTTTGAGTATCTCGAGACCAGCCTCGCCCGACGAAGCTGTGAGGACATCGTATCCCGCACTGCAAAGCAGGAGCTTGCGGACGCGCAGCGCTACACCGTCGTCGTCGATACACAAGATGAGCCGGGGTCCCGGGCTCTGGAATGAAGATGTCATCGCGCACACCTACCCGAATCGAAAGTATAACGCGATGGCTGCGCGAGGCAGTTCGATTAGCAGAGGATTCCAGCAGAAGTGTGCAATTTTGACCAGCCAGCAGATCCCAAACTGTCGAATAATGGCAGACCGGCGGAGCGAAGACTGGGCCGGCATGCGGGCTGTCCGCAATTTTGATTGACAGCGCATCGCGCGGTGCGAAATAATCGCAACCCTACCGCGTGGTAGAAATGCGCAGTATTCGGCCGTCGCGGATGAGAGGCTAAGTCTCTCGGAAGGCGGCATCGAATTGCTCCACGCGAACCACCGCAGAATACCTGCATTCACTCTGCTCATACTGTTTCTCCTGCCTCCGGGTCTGTTCGCCGACTCGTCCGCCAGCACGTCCCGCTTGATCATTCCGGACGGAACCGCCATTCATCTTCGATTAACCAAAACCGTTTCCTCGGCGCACGCTCGCGTAGGCGATCCTCTGGACTTCGTGGTCGAGAAAGATGTAAATGTCCGGGATTTCACAGTCATCCGCGCGGGGAGTACCGCCCGTGGTTCGGTCATCGGAGTCAGAGGTAAGCGCTTGCTCGGAATCGGGGGTAAAGTTGTCTTCAAGCTGGATTCTGTCGAGTTGGTCACTGGCACGACAGTGGGGTTGCGTGCCCACAAGGAGGTGAAGGGAAGCTCCCACACCTGGCGCATGGTTGCAGAGATGGTGGTCACCGGCTTGTTCTACTTGCCCGCCGCGCCGATCTTCCTGCTCTCCCGTGGCGGCAACAGCACTGTTCTGAGCAGCACGGAGATCACTGCGCAAATCAACGGTGAAGCTTCGCTACTAGCAGCAGACTTGCCGAGAGCTGCGGAGAGTGCTTCCGGGGTGAATGACGCAATGGAAAATCTGCCGCCGCGTGTCTTTGATGGCGAAGGGCGCGAAGGCGATATGGTGAACCTGATCTTCATCGCTCAAGATGACGACTTGCGAGGAGCCTTTGAGCGCGGCGGTTGGGTCAAGACAGATGAGTGGAAGCCTGTGATGGCCTGGCATCTGTTATCGCAACGAACCCACGATGCGAAGCTGCCCATGGCCAGGTTTTACATGTTCGGAAGAGTTCAGGACTATTCGTATGCTTTGCCCGATCCCGCGGCAATCATGTCGCGGCGTCACCATCTACGGATCTGGAAGACAGAATACACTTTGGATGGCAACCCCATCTGGGCCGGCGCCGCTAGCCGCGACGTCGCCATTGAAATTGGGAAGAGAGGGCATTTGATCAATCACGCGATTGATCCTTATGTGGACGCTGAACGTGATTTCATCGGGACCAATCTGACGGAAACAAGCCTGGTTCACCGCCAGGAATACCTGCATTGCATGGAGCCGGTCTTCCAGGCACAAACTGCCTCCGGCGAGGCCTACTACTCAGACAGCAGAATCCTGTTGCTGGACTTGCATGAAGCC
>Ga0074045_10002790_pt1 | contig 15997 bp, 10 predicted proteins | sample BogForMeECP23OM2_FD_94442 | JGI IMG/M metagenome (GOLD analysis project Ga0074045, IMG submission 94442) | Bog forest soil microbial communities from Calvert Island, British Columbia, Canada - Bog Forest MetaG ECP23OM2 | ecosystem: Environmental > Terrestrial > Soil > Wetlands ...
TCCGCTTTCACCTTTTGCGGCATGTTCTCCGCCTAGTGTCAATGAAGAAACACTGTTGCGGCAGTTCTGCTCAGTCACTGCAGCAAATATGCCAAGGATACTGCCCGCTTTAGAGCGTATTCGGGGAACGAAAGGATACAATTTCCCTCGAATGTGTCCTTCGGAACCAACGCAATCAGCCACGAAAAGCACGCGAACCCAGGCAGCCGGTTTTTTTGCCGAGCCGCGGCAGACAAGGCAAAAAGTGAACAAGGACCAAGCTCTGTAGTGCGGCCCACGACAAGAACCACTTTTTGTGATCACCTCTGATCAGATTCTGCGATCACACCTGAGCACATCGCGCTCCGCCTCGGCAGAAGACAAACGAGAAATCCTGCTAAGCCTCGGCATGGATTATGCGTTCTTGCCGAGCATTGAAGTTCAGCGGGAGCGGTCGCTCGCAAGGAACCCAGACCTCTAGGATCATCGGAAGGTGCTGCCCGGCCGAAACGGGCCGGGCGGCAGGAGGAGAGCCGATCATGACTACCAGCAGCAATACTCGACCATCCGAGCGCCGGACGGACACCGCTCGGCGTTATGCGCAAGGTTAATCTCGGCGGCACGGGTGGCTGAGCGGGATCGAGGAACACACGCGGTAGGCGGTGCCGTTACAACGCCGATTGCCACGGTAACATTACAAGTTCGGGTGGGGAGAGAAGATGAGCATCGATATTTTTCGCTGGCGCCGCTTGTCCGCGGCTATCGCGCTCCTGATGCTGACCTGGGGCACGCCGTCGGCCGCATGGTGCGCGGACCTGTGGATATCGGTCACTAGCGGCTTCGGCGGCGGCATCGTTTCATACACACCGGAACAGCTCGCCAGGAGTGGGGCGCCAACGCCAACTCAACTGAGTACGTTTGACTCCGCGACAGGCATTGCCTTTGACGAATCTCACAACCTTTGGGCTGTTATCGGCGGCGACGAGGTGGCGCGATTCAGTCTCGCGCAACTCCAGAACCTGGCACGCAATCCGAGCCCGGCGCCAGGCGTGATCATCAAAAGTACGTTTGCGTTCAAATCTCTCTACGGCTGCAGCTTCGACCATCAGGGCAACCTGTGGGTGGTGGACGCGGTCAACAACTCGATCGATGAACTGTCGGAAGAACAGCTTGATGCGGGCAGCGGAAATATAACGCCCCGCGTAGTCATAACTTCCTCCGATCTGGATGCTCCGAACTTTATGACGTTCGACAAAGCTGGGAATGCGTGGGTAGATAGCAAGGACGGCAATCAGATCGCCGAATTCACCGCCGGCGAACTGACGAGCAGCGGTCGCAAGTCGGCCGACGTCCTGCTTTCCGACGACGGCAACTGCACGAACTTCTGCAGCCCAGGAGAGATCGCGTTCGATCAAAGGGGCAACCTTTGGGTCCCCAACGAAGACGCGGACACGGTCGTGGAGTACGCGAAGGATCAACTGACCATCTCCGGCAAACCCGCTCCGATGGTGACGTTAAGCAGCGCGATCTTTGACGCACCATGGGGAGCGGTATTCGACACCAGCGGCAATCTGGTGGTGATGAACTACTCCGACGGAACTATCGCGAAGTTCACGTCGGGACAGTTGAGGGTGAGCGGCGCACCGGTTCCCGAGGTCTCAGTGACCGGACCCAATATCTAGGACTATCAGAGACTATCAGACCATCTTCGGACGGGCTTCATAGCGCCGTGGCTGTCGCCGTTAGGGCGCTGGGGCTGCGTTCAGCAGTCTGGCGGCCTATGGAAGCAGGCTGTAAGAGTTACTTTTTTCAAGGCTGATTGCCGCGGGGCGCGACGATTCGGGCTTCGGTACGATCCCGGGACGCTAGCGCGACTTCTCGAACGCTTCTTCCATCGCGGCGGCTTCGAGCGAGAGGCCGCGCGTCTCGGGAAGGAACAGCGCGACGATGATCGCGTTGGGTATCGCGAGCAGGCTCAAATATCCGACCACGATCGAAAGACCGCCAAGACGTGCGGCGAGTACCGCGATCAAGGTCTGGGCGGAGACCGCGGCGGCCGCGCCGACGAGCGCGAACCATCCCATCATCGCGCCTCGGATCGCGGTGGGAAAAAGTTCGGTCGCCAGTGAATTGCCGCCCACCTGCCCCGCGCTCAGGCCAGCGGTGAAACAGCAGTAAGTGACCCCGATCCACAGCAAGCGAAAGGTCAAGTGCGCCGGCGGACCCCAATAGAAGGTGAGCGCGCCGAGACTGGTCATCAGACCCGCAACGAAGATCGTGGGGATGCGGCCGTAACGCTCGCAGTTTCGCGCAGCGAGCGGAAAGCCGAGCATCCCCACGCCGCCTCCGACCAGCTCCAGGGTGCTGGCGATGCCCGGCGCCAGCTGCACGACCGACACCAGGTGGAAGTACGCCCAACTGCTGGCCGCGACCACCGCGGTGTTGGCCAGGAATGCGCAGACCAAAATCGTGATCGCGCGGCGCCGATAGAGCTGTCCGAACGCGTCGTAGAAACTGCTGGCCGAGGTCGTGCCGGTGGCGGCGGCGCGTTGCCAGCGGTCGCTCTCGGGGATGACGCGGGCGGCCCTCCACAACGCGGCGACACCCATCGCCGACGCCAGCACCAGCATCCATCGCCACGAGTAACGACTCGCCACCATCGGCATCACGATCAGGCACAGCCCGCCACCGAGACCAATCCCCAGCCCACCCCAGCTTTGCCCCCGCGCGCGCTCCTCGATCGCGAGTTCCTCGGCCAGGATCACGACACCGTCGGCGATCGTCGCGCCGATGAAGGCGTAGAGCGCGATCTCGCACAGCGCGAAGGCCGCGATGTTGGTCGAGAACGCAGCGGCGAGCGCGCTGACGGAAGTGCCGGCCATGCACACGAGCAGCATCCGGCGGCGCCCGAGCCGATCGATCATCCGCGAGAGCCCCAGCGCGCCGATCGCCGAGATCGAAATCCATGCGAACAGGCCCGCGATTCCCGACTCGCCAAGGTGAAAACTCTTCGCGATCCAGGGTGCGCCGATGCCGTTGATCGACATCGTGAAGCCTTCGAAGGCGAGCACGCGCGCGATCGAGTGGGTCAACCGGCGATTTTTCAGCGCGGCGTCCTCATCACCGAGGCCGGGCGAAGCTCCAGCAACGTTGGCGGCCGAACTCGCGTCAGACTGGTTGCTCATTTTTTTTCCGTCAGGCGCCGGCGAGTGCCCGCCGAGAATAGCTGTCGCCGTCCCGGGCGGTCGAGACTAAGCGCCGCGCCGGCGGTAATTCATTTTTCGTTTTTCGTTTTTCGTTTTTCGTTGCTGCGCTGCGATGCTAATTCCCGCGGCGCGCGATGAGGGCGACAAAGTCTCCCTCCGTGACGATGCCGACCAGGCGCCCATTGTCGACCACCGGAAGGCATCCGATCTTCCGCTCGGTCAAAAGTCGTGCGGCCTCGATCAGAGGAGCATCCGGGCTGGTGGTGACTACATCGCTGGTCATCACGTCTTTGACCGAGAGTGTGTCGAGAAGTTTGCGCTGAGCGTGCCTGCCGTAGCCAAGCGCCTGCGCGAGCGCATCGCGAAAGAGATCGCGCTGGCTCACGATGCCGACGAGGACGTGACCGTCATCATCGACAACCGGCAAATGGCGAATCCGTCCCAAGAGCATGATGTCGTCAGCCAGGGTGAGTTTGTCGTTGCGTTTAAGAGTGGTCGGGTCCGCTGACATCACGTCGCGGACTTTCAGATCTTTCATGCTAAGTTCTCCAGCGTCAGAGCTTCACAGGCAACCCAAAAGGAATGTAGCGCCTTCCGCGCCATCGCAAAACCCCAGCCTCGGATTGTCTGATTGGCGCTTTGCGCCGGGTTGGCGACATAATCGGTTTTAGTGTGACGACGAGAGCCAACATCGTGTATCCGATCGCGCCACGCGCTTCGATACAGCGGACCAGTTCCTTCGGCTCGATTTACGAGCCGATTACTTGACCACTGGGCCGTGAATTGCTTCGCTCTTCTGTGGACGACAATTCAGGAGCAGCTCGCGGAGAATTTGTATGAAATCCAAGACCGGCGGGAAAACCAAGAAATCAAAGCCAAACGAGGCCGCTGCACGACTGAAGGATCTGAGCAAGCTTCTTGCGCGGGCGCGCCAGGACGTGCTCGCTCGAGTGCGGGTGCTTCGCAAAGAGGAGCAAGACGACGCGGTGGAACTGCCCGCCGACGACTTGGACGTGGCCCGTTCGCTGGAAGACATCGAGACCGACGCCGGTCTGATCGAGCGATACGAATTTCAACTGAAGGCCATAGACGCCGCGCTTAGCCGGCTCGAACGCGGCCGTTATGGAATCTGCGAGAAATGCAAGGAGGAGATCCCGATTGAGCGGCTGAAAGCCGTGCCGTTCGCCGCGTTTTGCATCGATTGCCAGAAGACGCGCAACGAGCGCCGGCGCCCCCGCGAGGGAGAGGTCGACGAGCCATCGCGTCATGTCTGGACGCCGCCCGAAGAACTGAAGGAGTCGGTGGAGGAGTAACAGAGTCTGACGGATTAGCGCGAAGCAGAGGAGCAGCGATGACTCAGCTATTTCGGAAGGTCCTGTGTCCGATTGATTTTTCGGAGCACTCGTTGGCGGCTCTCGAGGTCGCGCTAAAAATGGTGCAGCAGAACGACGCCGCGCTGTACTTGCTGAATGTCGCGCCGATGCCGGCCGGCGCGGCCGGCTTCCAGCCGGTGCCGATGGATCCTTACCCAATTGTTGAGCAGGACAGACGCGAGCAGCTGGAAAAGCTCGCGCAGGAACGGATTCCCGCCGCGGTGCGATCCGAAACGATCGTGACCAGCGGCGATCCGGCCGAGCAAGTGCTCGCGACCGCGCGCGATCTCGATGCCGACTTGATCGTAATGGGCACGCACGGCCGCAAGGGATTGGGTCACCTGGTGCTCGGCAGCGTCGCCGAGCGGGTCGTGCGGGAATCACCGATACCAGTTCTGACGGCGCATTCAACCGCGCGCGTTCGAAAGGCCGCTTGATACAGGTGATTGGAATAAGGGTCAGCGGACAGAGCCGTTCAGGCCCTTTTTTTGCGTGCCTTCCAGACCTCTTCGCTTGGCCATTGACGCGCCCAATCGACAGTGACGAAGGGATAACGCGACGTGGCTCCGGCCGGAGGTCGGATCTCGACCATATCCTCGATCTCGAAGCCGAAACGCCTTAACCTTCGTATCCATTCGCTATGCGACAGATGAAACTCAACGCCCTGATCGCCGGGCCATTCGACCCGATACATTCCGAACGCTGGACGCAGTAGTCGATCTGTCGCAGCCATACCCTCCTCGGCCGGCGCACACAGCATCAGAAGGAACGAGTTCGTTAGGAAGATCAATTGACCATCTGCACGTAGAAGGCGTGCAGCCTCGGCAACCCAGCGTTCCGGATCGGCCCAAAGACAAGCGCCATACTCGGAGATGGCCAGGTCGAAGCTCGCATCAGGATATGGCACGCTCTCAGCGTTACCATGAATAAGAGGGAAGTCGAGGCCGTGATCCTGTTGCAGCCGGCGGGCCGTAACGAGCTGCGCTTGCGAGTTGTCAATTCCTACTACACGTGCTCCTCGCCGGGCGAGCCAAGCCGAGACGTATGCGGTGCCGCATCCGAGTTCGATCACATCCTTTCCGATCAGGTCCTTGGGAAGCATGCCGACCTCGGACTCCGGGACCTGCCATATGCCCCATACAGGAGTGTCCCTAGCCCAGGCGCTTTCGCCGGGTGCGACGTATTCTTGTGCTTGGAGGTCCCACTTCGCGCGGTTCTTCAGCACATGTTCCGGTAAATCACCCATCGTGCTTACTCCGATTTCATTGACCCTGATGTAAAAGGCCGCTTGAGACAGGTGATGGCCGGACGGCTGGCCGCCTTGGGGCGGTCAGCTTCACAGCCGGGACTCATCCCTCGCTGGTGATCGCTGCGAGCGCATCGCTGGTCGTGATAATTCCGACCAGGCGGCCGTCCTCGACGACCGGTAATCCATCGATTTTTCGCTCGCGCATAATACGCGCGGCTTCGCGGACCGGCGTCTGAGGTCCTACGGTCACAAGCGCCTGGGTAATCGCTCGTTTGGCGGTCGTGTCTTCGAAATGTCCCACAAACGAGCGGATATCGCCTTCGGTAAGCATCGCAACGACGCGACCGTCCTGAACGACCGGGATGTTCCGGAACCCGCCCTCGAGCATCTTGGCGTGAATCGTCGAGAGCTTCTCGTCGAGTTGCGCGGTGACCGGACTAGCGGTCATCCAGGCGCCGACCAGATCTTTCTGAGGGGCGTTATGACGGACAGTCAGTACCGGACATCGAGCTTCGCGCAGTACGAGTTCGGCTACGCTGCCGAGGAAGAAGCGCGACACGCCGCGGCGGCCATGCGTGGACATGACGAGCAGATCCGCGCCGATTCCGCGCTCCGCCTTGAGAATCGACGCCGCAGGTTCGCCCATATTGACCATGATTTCGTATTTGATTCCCGCCAGATGCTTGTGCGCGAGTTCCAGAAGGTTGCGGCGCGCCGTGTCCTCCTGTGCCTTGTAGAGATCTACGTACACGGGCATCGAAGTAGGCGCGATGATCAACAGTATGGTGTGCAGGACATAAACGGTGGCGTCGAAATGTCGCGCGATTTCCGCCGCGGTCTCGAGCGCCGCGATCGAGTTCTCGTCGAAATCCACCGGGCACAGAATTTTGCGATACGGCAAAGACATGGGAGAACTCCTTTACCCGGCGGCCTTGGGATGGATCGTCAAGACCGGAACCGGCGATTCGCGAACGACGCGCTCCGCGACGCTGCCCAGCAGGAAGCGCTTCAGGCCAGTGCGGCCGTGCGTGCCCATCACGATCAGGCCGATGCCTTGTTCAGCGGTGAGCTTGAGAATCGCCGGCGCCGCGTTCCCGCTTGCGACGAAAATCTCATGTGAAACTCCCGCCAGTTTTTCCCGCGCAATTGCTTTCAAGCGGCGGATACATGCTGCTTCAAATTCAGGATCAGGATTCAGCGCGACGGGCGGCAGTGCGGTGGCGGCAGCGGGCGGCGCGCCGATCACGGTCAGAAGGTAAACTGTAGCGGAGTTCTGCTTCGCCAGCCGGGATGCGAGTCCGAGCGCGTCCATCGAATCACGCTCGAAGTCAATCGGGCACAGTATTTTCGAAAAAACCGCAGCCATCTCGGTTAATCTGCCCTCAGCGCGTTGCCATAGTTACAGCATACTCCGCTACAGGCTCGGGATCAGGTCAGTTGCCGGACTCCATTTCTCGACAAAACCCATTTTTCCTCCCGGCAAATTTATTTCGATCTTTTGTTTCACCGAGAGAGAGCATCCGCCGTGCCAGACAGCGCGAAAGTGACTTATTGTGAAATCAATTGTCGGACGGCGCATCTGTGATGAAAGGAGCCAGCGAGCGTCAGGCAAGTGGCTCCGAAGGGAGCACGGTAAAGCGGTGAATGGATGTAGATAGATAAAAGCCGCGTGGACAGGAGCTTCCGATTCGTGGCCGGCGGTAAAAAGGCGGCATCGCGATTGCTTCGTTCAATGGCAACGGTTCAAGGGAGCGACACCGATGCAGGATTTCTCGATCAAGCGGCAGCGGATGGTCAACGGTCAGATCGCATCGCGCGGTATCAAGGATGCGGCGGTGCTGGATGCGATGGGAGCGGTTCCTCGCGAGGCATTCCTTCCGAGCCGGCTCGCCGAGTTTGCGTACCAGGACACTCCATTGCCGATCGAGGCGGGCCAGACGATCTCGCAGCCTTACATCGTTGCGCTGATGATCGAATGCGTCGAGGCAAAGCCGGGTGAAAAGGCGCTCGAAATCGGCACTGGGTCGGGCTATGCCGCAGCGGTTCTTTCGCGGATCGTGGACAGCGTCTATACGGTAGAGCGTCATGAGGAACTCGCGACGATTGCGCGGCGGCGCTTCTCGGAACTGCACTACGACAACATCCATGTTCTCACCGCAGACGGCACCCTGGGATGGCCGGAACATGCGCCGTACGATGTCATCATCGTAACGGCGGGTGGTCCTCAGATTCCAAACCCGCTGCTCGCGCAACTCCGAGTCGGTGGGCGGCTGGTAATTCCGGTCGGGTCGTCGTCTTCTCGTGGTCAACAACTGATACGAGTCACGCGGGTCACGGAGGACAATTACGAGGAGGAAAACCTTGGTGACGTGCAGTTCGTTCCGTTGATTGGCGCGCAAGGATGGGCAGACGCATCGGGCCGGACTGCGGCGCGCGCGAGCGGGCCGAAGTCGGTGGCGAAACTCATCCGCGAGGTTGCCGAGCCGATTGCGGACATCGGCGAAGTCGATCTCTCGCCAATCCTGGAGCGGATTGGCGATGCACGCGTTGTGCTGCTCGGAGAGGCGACGCACGGCACCTCGGAGTTCTACCAGATGCGCGCGCGGATCACTCGCGAGCTTATTTTACGGCGCGGATTCAGAATGGTGGCGGTCGAGGCCGATTGGCCCGACGCCGCGCGAATTAACCAATACGTGCATTACGCGCCCGCGCGACAGCAGCAATGGAACGCCTTCACGCGCTTCCCGACCTGGATGTGGCGTAATCGCGAGACTTTGGAATTGGTCGAATGGATGCGCGCCTACAATGCGGAGGTTCGCGATCCGGAGCTGCGCGCCGGCTTCTATGGACTCGATCTGTACAGCCTGTTCACTTCGATTCACGCGGTCATCGAATACTTGACAGGCGTCGATCCGGCGATGGCGGCGGTCGCCAGACAGCGTTACGGCTGCCTGACGCCGTGGGAGAGCGATCCCGCCGTGTACGGGCGCGTCGCACTGGGCGATCCGTATCGCATTTGCGAACAGCCGATAGTCGAGATGCTGGGCGATCTGCTGAAGCGTCGAATCGAGTATTCGGAGCGCGACGGCGATCGATTCTTCGACGCGGTCCAGAATGCGCGCCTGATTGCCGCCGCGGAACAGTACTATCGCGTCATGTACTACGGCTCCGTCGAGTCGTGGAACCTGCGCGACCAGCATATGTTCGACACGCTCGAGCGGCTGCTCGAATTTCAGGGCGTCGGCAGCAAAGCGATTGTATGGGCGCACAACTCCCATGTGGGCGATGCGTCCGCTACGGAGATGGGTACGCGCGGAGAGCATAATGTCGGGCAGCTGTCCCGAAATCGGTTCGGCGGCGCGGCGTACATTGTCGGATTCGGAACCGATCACGGGACCGTCGCGGCCGCATCGGAATGGGACGGCCCGATGGAGATAAAACGGGTGCGGCCTGCGCACGAACGAAGTTACGAGCGGCTGTTTCACGAATCAGGCGTCGCGGCATGCGCGGTCCATCTGCGCGCGCCTCGGCGCCAGGCGGTACGCGATGAACTCGCGCCAGCGCGTCTTGAACGAGCAATCGGGGTCATCTACCGGCCGCAATCGGAATTGGAGAGTCACTATTTCCAGGCGTCGCTGCCGCGGCAATTCGACGAGTACATCTGGTTCGATGAAACCAAAGCCGTGTCACCGCTATCCGCAGTCGCGACGCGCGGAGTCCCGGAAACGTTCCCATTTGGAGTGTGACAATTACCGCGCGCCGCGCGCGGCTCGGGATGAATCCGGGAATCGCCGTATAAAGTAAGACGCCCTGCCCGGCCACGACGGCTGGACAGAACGCTATTCCGCTCCACGGCGCCTATGAACCGGTGCCGGTGAGGATCACGTTGTGCGGGCTGGCCGCATCGCCAACCGCGGTCACTCCAATCGTCGCGCTCTCAGGGCCAACGATGCTCGGCGTGAACTTCAGCGTGTACGTGCACGATGCGCCGGCGCCCGCCAGCGTCGCGCCGCACGTCCCGCCCGTCACCGCGAAGTCGCCCGGGTTGGCCCCGCCGACGCTTTCGCTCAGCGAAACCGCCGCGCCACCGTCGTTGATCACTACGACCGCCCTCGCCACCGATGACTTGCCGCCTTTCACCGTGCCGAAAGCGACGCTTGCCGGAACTACCCTGACCGGCACCAATCCGATTCCGCTCAGGGCGACCGCGGACGGACCGCTATTGGGGTCTTCCGTAACTGCGATTGAAAGCGTGCCGCCCTCGGCAGTCTCGGTGCTGGGCGTGAATGTCACCGCGTAGGTGCAGCTCGACAACGCCGCCAGCGAGCCGGTGCAGGTCCCGCCCGTCACCGCGAAGTCGCCCGCGTTGGCGCCGCCGATGGTCGTTCCGGTCAGGGTGATCGAGCCGGAGGTAGCCTTGTTGGTAACAGTGAGGTTCAGCGTCTTGGAGGCGGTCTGGTAGACATTGGCGAAGACCAGCTTCGGCGCCGACAGGGATTCAGGAATGGTCGCCGACGCAGTGAATGAAACCGGGTACGGACCGAGCGGATCGGGGCTAGCGGTAACCGTCATGGTCGCCGATTCCGTACCCACCGCGGTCGGAGCGAAGGTAACCAGCAGCGTACAAGCCGCTTTGGCCGCCAGCGTCGCGCCGCAGGTGCCGCCGGTGACGCTGAAATCGCCGGGGTTCGACCCGCTGAAACTCAGCGGGAGGGTCAGCGAAACCGGGTTAGTCTGATAGTTGTGCACGACGATCACCTTGACCGCCTTGGAGCCGTCCTTCACGCTGCCGAACGCGTAGCTAGTGGGCGTAACCGTCATGTCGATCGTGCCGGTGCCGGAAAGCGCCACGTGCTGCGGGCTGGTGGCGGCATTGTCGGTGAGCGTCAATGTCGCGCTGCGCGCGCCGAGCGCACCCGGCGTGAAGCCGATCGCGATCGTGCAAGTGAGACCTGGCGCAAGCCCGCCCGCCGGGCAGGTGTTGGCCGTAACCGCGAATTCTGCCGGGTCGTTCGAAGTGACGCTGTAAATGAACAGGGGGAAGTAGGTGCCGGTGTTCTTGACTGTCAGGTTCTTGGCGTAAGTGTCCCCGACGGGAGTGTTGGGAAAAGCAAACGAAGCCGGAACGGAAATGGATGTCGTTGGCGTCGGCGTCGCAGTCGGTGTGGGTGTCGCGGTCTGAGTAGCCGTCGCTGTTCCTGTTGACGTCGCCGTTGGAGTGGCTGCGGTGCTAGGAGTTGCGGTTGCAGTGGCGGTCACAGTCGCAGTCGGCGTGGGCGTCGCGGTCTGAGTAGCCGTCGCTGTTGCTGTTGACGTCGCAGTCGCCGTGGCAGTTGTAGTTGCAGTCGGCGTGGGCGTGGTGGTCCGTGTTGCCGTCGCGGTCTGAGTGGCCGTCGCTGTTGGCGTTGCTGTTGCGGTGGACGTTGGAGTGGCAGTGGCCGTCGCAGTACGCGATGCGGTTGCAGTGGCCGTCGCAGTCGCGGTCCGTGTTGCCGTCGGTGTCGGTGTGACGGTCGGCGTCGGGCAGGAAGGGCAGGCGCCCACGGCATAGAGGTTGTCGTCATCGGAGTCGACATAAATGGTCCCGTCGGCGCCGATCGCCGGCGAGGACCACACAGGCCCGCCGGTATAGAACGCCCACTTTTGCGTACCGTCGGGGTTCACGGCATAGACGTTCTTCCCCTCAGAGCCGATGTAAATTGTCCCGTCGGCGCCAATCGCGGGCGAGGAAGATGCGAACTGGCTTGCGAATGCCCACTTCAGCACGACGGTGTTTTGCCCTCCGTCGGTTAGCGCGTAAAGGGCGCCGCCACCGGAGCCGACGTAAATGGTGCCCTCGGCACCAATCGCCGGTGAGGAAAACACCTGACCGTTGGTTGCGAACTTCCACTTCAGCGTACCGTTCGGGTTTACCGCGTAGAGGTTGATCTGGGAGCCGACATAAATGCTGCCATCAGGGCCTATCGTCGGCGAGGCGAAAAAAATTGGGCCGCCCGTGTTGAACGCCCACTTCTGCGTGACGGTGCCTTGTCCTCCGTCGGTTAGCGCGTAGAGATTGTAATCGTCAGAGCCGACGTAGATGGTTCCATCGCCGCCGATCGCCGGCGAAGAGAACACATTACCGCCGGTTGCGAACGCCCACTTCTGCGTGCCATCGGGGTTTACTGCGTAGAGGCTGTTACCGGAGCCGATGTAAATGGTCCCGCCGGCGCCGATGACCGGTGAGGAGCGCACAACACTGCCGGTTATGAAATTCCACTTCAGCGTGACGGCGTTTTGCCCTCCGTCGGTTAACGCGTAGAGGTTATGATCATCGGAGCCGACGTAGATGGTCCCATCGGTGCCGATCGCTGGCGAGCCGTATATATAAGAGCCGGTTGCGAACTTCCACCTCTGCGTGCCGTCGGCGTTTATCGCGTAGACGTTGCTGTCACCGGAGCCGACATAAATTGTCCCGTCAGAGCCGATCACCGGCGAGGAGCGGAGCGCCGCCGACGCATTGCCGGTTGCAAACGCCCACTTCTTTGTGCCGGGATTGGCGCTGGTGTCGTATTGGCTGAGGCCCGTATGCGCGAGATCGTGACCAATCATCGGCCACGGCGTAATCGGGGTTTGAGTAGGTGCAGGAGTCGGCGTCTGCGTCGCAGTTTGAGTAGGCGTAGAGGTCTGCGCCGACGTTGGCGTGGGGGTTTGAGTAGGTGTAGGAGTTAGCGTCGGCGCTGGCGTCGCGGTCTGAGTAGCCGTTGCTGATGCAGTCGCAGTACGAGTTGCGGTTGCAGTGGCCGTCGCCGTCTTGGTTGGAGTCACAGTCGGCGTTGCAGTTCTGGTCGCCGTGGCAGTCGGTGTCGGCGTGGCTGTTGCGCTCGAGGTCGCGGTGGCCGTCGGCGTCGGGATCGGAGTTGCCGGACTGAGCTTGGCAACGAAGGCGTTCCACTGTCCGTTGGGCGTGTTTTGGTAGGCGTTCAGGGTCGGGAAGTCGCCCGAGCTCGTATATCCCGTGACATAGGCGTTGCCGGAGGGATCAACCGCAATGCCGCTGCCCAAATCGTACGAGCTGCCGCCGAGGTAGGTCGAATAGAGGAGCGACGCCGTTCCCGACGCCGATGGGTTGAGCTTGGCAACGAAGGCGTTCTCAAAGCCGTTGAGTGTGCTTTGGAAGGCGTTCAGGGTCGGGAAGTCGGTCGAACCAGTACCTCCCGTGACATAGGCGAAGCCTGCGGAATCGACCGCAATGCCGCTGGCAAAACCGTACAAGCTGCCGCCGAGGTAGGTCGAATAGAGCAGCGACGCCGCTCCCGACGCCGACGGGTTGAGCTTGGCAACGAAGGCAGCATTGCAGCCGTTGGGGCCGGATGCGGATGGGCAACTGCTCTGGTAGGCGTTCAGGGTCGGGAAGTCCGTCGAATGAGTACCTCCCGTGACATAGGCGAAGCCTGCGGAATCAAGCGCAATACCGCTGGCCGAATCGTATGTGCTGCCGCCGAGGTAGGAAGAATAGAGCAGCGACGCCGCTCCCGACAGCGACGGATTGAGCTTGGCAACGAAGGCGGCCTGGCAGCCGTAGGGGCCGGATGCGGACGCGCAACTGCTTTGGAAGGCGTTCAGGGTCGGGAAGTCGGTTGAGTTAGTAATTCCTGTGACGTAGGCGTTGCCTGCGGAATCGACCCCGATGCCGTTGGCCTGGTCGGATCCGTTGGCACTGCCACTTCCGCCTAAGTAGGTCCCATAGAGGAGCGACGCAGCTCCCGACGCTGATGGGTTGAGCTTGGCAACGAAAGCGGCCTGGCAGCCGTTGGAGCCGGATGCGGATGGGCAAGTGCTCTGGTAGGCGTTCAGGGTCGGGAAGTCGGTCGAGTTCGTAGTTCCCGTGACATAGGCGAAGCCTGAGGAATCAACCGCAATGCCGCTGCCAGAATCGTACGAGCTGCCGCCGAGGTAGGTCGAGTAAGCCAACCCCGTACCATTCGCGTTCAGTTTCGTCACGAAGGCATTGCCGCCGGCATTGGCGGTCTGGAACGCACCGGGAGTCACGGGGAAGTCAGTCGAGCCCGCAGTTCCCGTGACATAGGCGAAGCCTGCGGAATCAACCGCAATTCCGTGGCCTTGCTCGATACCGCTGCTGCCGCCGAGGTAGGTCGAATAGAGCAGCGACGCCGCTCCCGACGCCGACGGGTTGAGCTTGGCAACGAAAGCGGCCTGGCAGCCGTTGGGGCCGGATGCGGATGGGCAACTGCTTTGTAAGGCATTCAGGGTCGGGAAGTCGGTCGAGGTCGTATATCCTGTGACATAGGCGAAGCCTGCGGAATCAACCGCAATGCCGAGGCCTTCAGCGGCGCCACTGCCGCCTAGGTAGGTCGAATAGAGCAACACCGGATCGATCACAATCGGCTTGGTCCGATCGTAACGCGCCACGCGGAAACCCGCCTCGTGCGCGCCGCGCAGTACCCATCCGCCCTTGACCGCCCGCATCCCGCCAATCTCCTGATAAATCTCCGGTGCCTGCTCGACCAGCTTGCTCTTGCCGGCACTCACGATCAGATCGCCGCGTCTATCGAGCGCAAGCCTCCCCGCACCCCTGAAACTCAGCCGGATCGCCTTCGGATCGGCGCCCGGCGCAAGCCGGAAGTCGTATTCGAGTTGACCCTGTTTGCCGCCGTGGTAGATGAGGTCGATTCGGGGATAAACACCCTTGAGTTCAACTTTCGAGTAGTTGGGCACATCGGTATGCCACTTCTTGGGGTCGTTGCCGATGAAGTAATTGGACTTGCCTGCGAGTTGATCGACACCCTGAATCTGCGCATTTGGATTGCCGCCAACAATCTTGACGCGCACGACTTCGGACTCAACTCTTGCTGACACATCGTCTTTTATTCTGTCATTCTCGCGCGTGGCTGCCGCGCGAGAGCCTGTCCTGAGCTTGTCGAAGAAAATCCCGGATCCGGGTTCCCTCGACTTCGCAGACTTCGCTCGGGATGACAGAGAAGAAGACGGCGGAGAAGAATCAGGGCGCGAGGCCTTCCCCGGCTTGCGCAATGCCAGCACCGCCTCGGTCGGTGTAAGGAACAGCATGTAGCCATCACCGCGCGAGAGGAACTTCGCGCGCGCGTCGGTCTGGCCGTCGTTGCGCTCGAAGCGCAGCGGCAGTTTGCCGTAGAGATCTGCGACGTGCAGCTTCGCCGCAGCGGACGGCGCATTTGCCTTGGGCGCAGCAATTGTCGCCGGATGCTTCGCCGCCATGCTTGCGCGCGGCGCGGCCGCCGCGGCGGCCATAATCGCAAACGCGGCGACGCTCAGGAGCGCAATTGTGCCGAGCCTTGCCTTTCCATAAGCGCCTTTCATTTTCCCCCTCCGCTGCACAAGGTCTGCGGTGCGCAACTAACGTCGATGCGATTCCCGGCGCATGCGGAATCGTCCCCCCAGAAATCAGGCCCAGTCTTTATCCCCTCAGCCCCTCTTTATGCCTGTCTAACTTTTTGTCAAATCGCGCTGGTGTTTCGATCGGATGCACTCATTTTTTCGCCATGCGCCAGCGCACGCGGAGTCCCGGAAACGTTCCCATTTGGAGTGTGACATGTAATCCTTGGTGGAATTTTCCGGCTCGTCGCTCATCGCCAAGGATTGCCGCACGCCAGCAGGATGACCCCAACTCGCAGATTCGCGCTCGCAGTCTCGCTGATCGCGGCGATGACCGTAATCGGCGCAGCCGGATACATGCTGATCGAGCACTGGCCGCTTCTCGACGCCTTCTACATGTCCGTGATTACCATCTCGACGGTCGGGTTTGGCGAGGTAAAGCCGCTCAGCCCGGCCGGTCGTCTTTTTACGATTGGGCTGATAGTCACAGGCGTCGGCAGCGCGATTTACCTGTTTTCGGTGATTGGGGAACTTGTCGTCGAGGGGCGGCTTAAAGAGTTTCTCGGGAAGAGCGCAATGAATCGCAAAATTCACAGTCTCCAGGGGCATGTCATCGTATGCGGCTTCGGGCGTTTCGGCCGCGCGGTGGTCGAAGAGCTAAGTCGCAAGGCGGTACCGATGGTGGTGATCGAGGCGGACCCCACGAGGCAAGCAGAGCTGGACAGTGCCGGCGCGTTGCACGTTGTGGGATCGGCGCTGGAAGATTCGGTACTCGAGGATGCCGGGATCGGTTCGGCCCGCGCGATAATCGTCGCAACCGGATCGGATGCGGACAA
>Ga0074045_10002791_pt1 | contig 15996 bp, 12 predicted proteins | sample BogForMeECP23OM2_FD_94442 | JGI IMG/M metagenome (GOLD analysis project Ga0074045, IMG submission 94442) | Bog forest soil microbial communities from Calvert Island, British Columbia, Canada - Bog Forest MetaG ECP23OM2 | ecosystem: Environmental > Terrestrial > Soil > Wetlands ...
GCATAGGATGCGATCTTCCCGCTGTCCGGAACTTTTGGGCATCCCGAATAAAGCATTCAACTCCTCTCTAGGGGCTGAAACTCTCAACAACTACCCGCTTCGGCAACTGGCCGCTATGGACGAAGCTACATCGCACCCTGCATGAATTTTCGGGCAAACAGTGGAGCTGGGCTGTACGCCCACTTTATTGTGCTCGGGGGAAGAGTTTTAATGTCACAGGATATGCTGAGAGGCCAGGTCGGCTTGAGCGGACGACGATATGGCTCAAATCACCGGATAGACTGGCACCAGTGAGGCCGAGCGAAAGATATGTGGCGCCGAGGCTTGGGCAGTTATAAACAGGCTTGCCGAGCAGCATCTCTTGGTCGTCAACCACACCAAGCAACGGACGACCATTCGTGTCCTGGGCAGCGCGTAAGAACTTCCACACGCCATCGCTAACGAGCCAACCCGCCTTCGGCGCGGTAAAAGCGGTTCACGCCGAAGTAAATCCTGTTGATGTCCGCCAGGGTTAGCTTGCCGCTCGCGCCATTCGTGTAGCTGTTGCTGATTAAGTTGGTAATTCCAGCGGATAACAATTGACCACACCACGATGGTCCATGTATCGCTTGAATTTGGCGCCTGCGTCGCTTCCCTGCCGCAACAGCAGATACGCCTGACCCCGCAGGTAGGCAGGTTAAAGCGTCTGCCCGAATGCCGGTGAAGCGAGCGGACTGGCAGGTTCGTAGGGGACCGCAGCCGATCAAGTGATATAAACTCTCTAATTGAAACTGGTACAAAAGCTCGGGCTAGTCACCAATAGGAGCGACCGGGCCTGGGGAGAGCGATCACGTTTCGACGTGTTTTGCGAATTTCTGTTTGATGGCTCCGCCGTTCTGCCAGTTGTTGAATGAGTGTCCGAGAGAAGGGAATTTTGCTCCCAAAAAAGACTGGGTGACCATCTAAGGAGGAACATGCCACTGTCCATCCGGCAAAAGAGTGAGTGCCGCTGGGACGTTATCAGCTTGGGCGAAGTAATGTTGCGTTTCGATCCCGAGATGTATCGGCTCTGGACCACCCGTCATTTTACGGTAAGCGAGGGCGGCGGTGAGTACAACGTTGCACGAGGGTTGAAAAAATGCTTTGGACTCGAAGCTGCGATCGTGACTGCTTTTGCAAGTAATCCGCTTGGTTCGCTGCTCCAAGACCTTATAAACCAGGGGGGAGTCGATTCTTCGTTGATTCGATGGGTGGATTATGACGGCGTTGGCAGAACCGTACGAAACGGTTTGAATTTCACGGAACGTGGGTTTGGAGTGCGAGCGGCACTTGGCTGCTCCGATCGCGGTCACACGGCAGTGTCTGCGCTTAAGCCAGGGGAAATCGACTGGGAGACGATATTCGGGAAGCAGGGGGCCCGCTGGTTTCATACGGGCGGAATTTTTTGCGCATTATCGGAAACAACACCGGAGGTGGCGATCGAAGCGCTGAGGTCTGCAAAGAAACATGGTGTGGTTATCTCGTATGACCTCAACTACCGTGAATCCTTGTGGAAATCAGTCGGCGGGAAGAAGGCGGCTCAGCAAGTTAACCGCCTCATCGCCCCTTATGTCGACGTTATGCTGGGGAATGAGGAAGATTTCTCCGCCGCACTTGGCTATGAAGTGCCCGGGACGGACGAACATCTCCTCGCACTGGATCCGGAAGCGTTCAAACAGATGATCCTGACGGTGGTGAAGGACTTCCCGTTCAAGGTTGTGGCGACCACACTTCGCAAAGCAACCACAGCCACGAGAAACGATTGGGGTGCGGTCTGTTATTGCGAGGGAAATTTCTATCAGGCGAAAAATCGTGAAAATCTCGAGATTCTGGATCGTGTAGGAGGTGGTGACTCCTTCGCCTCAGGTCTCATCTATGGATTTCTCAAGGGAAAAGATCCGCAATGGGCTGTCGAATGCGGAGCCGCTCATGGAGCGTTGGCGATGACTACGCCGGGAGATACCACTATGGCCACGCTTGAAGAGGTTCTTCAGCTGATGAAAGGAACGGGAGCGAGAATCGCCCGCTGAGAGAGGATATCTATACGATGAAAAAAGAAGAGGCCCGTCGACTCATTGAGGAAATTGGAATCGTGCCTGTTATCCGTGCTTCTTCCTCACAGGAGGCTCGGCTTGCTGCAGACGCAGTAGCGAAGGGCGGCATTCCAATTGTGGAAATCACCCTGACAGTCCCAGGGGCTGTGCGAGTGATTTCTGAGTTAGTTAAGGCGATGCCCGAGCTGCTGGTTGGCGCTGGAACTGTGCTAAATCAAGACCTGGCGCTCCAATGTGTGGAGGCTGGGGCTCAGTTTTTGGTTACGCCAGGTTTCGAGAAGAAAACTGTGGCGGTGGCCCACAAGTTCGACTTGCCCATCATGGCAGGAGCGCTCACTCCAACGGAAGTTATGGCGGCTTGGGAAGCAGGTGTGGATTTCGTGAAAATCTTTCCATGCAGCAATCTGGGAGGTCCAAGTTACATTAAGGCACTGAAAGGACCACTGCCGCAAGTCCCTATGGTCCCCACCGGCGGCGTAAACCTGGAAAATGCAGCGGACTACATTCGCGCTGGTGCGGCCGCCCTGGGCGTGGGCGGAGAATTGGTTCTAAAAGAGGCGCTTCGGGAACAAAATGTGAAGTTAATCAGCGAGCTTGCGATGAGTTATGTCGAACTGGTCAAAAGCGTGAGGAAGCAAACCCACAAACCAGTCTAAGTGAACCGACGCTGGTGGAATGCCGCACCTAGGTCTAAGAATCGCCAGTTTGGCAACGTGCTCAAAAATGACGTCTCAGTCCCCCCGCCTGAATGAGGATCAAATTTCGATCACTTTATTTGTTCTTTGATCCCGCTTCCGCAATTTTTCCGCGCAGCACGGTCACGGACGCGGATGGCAACGTATAGACCATGTCCTCTCCGGCCGCCACGGTGGAACTGACTGGTGGCCCATCTGGGTCCGCATAGCCATTCCTCCGTGCGGGATGCCACTGATACTGATTTTTTCCGAAAGTGATCATCGTAACTGGCCCGGCAAAGCCACTCTCTTTCCTAGCTTCGGAATCATGAAACACAATCCGTATGGCATAATCGTGATCGTGGTCCTTATTGATCAGGAGAAGAGACCATTGCGCATCTGGGCGTAATACCGCATAGGCCGTAACTAAAACATGGCCGCTGGAATCCTTGATATCCCCAACCGCGCGGTACAATCGGTGTACGGCATCCTTTGGCTGCACCCACTCTTTCGTCAACAGTTGAGCCGCGAAATATTGCGACGTCGGTGACTTGATCTCATACTGCTCGCCGGTCATGAACATTCGATACGTCCCCCAACTGTTCTTGCAATTGGGGTGTGGCGGCGAGTAAGGCAGAGCATGATAGTAAAATGTGCCGCTTCCGCCGGCGGTCAAAAACCCGGCAAACGAATCGGCCAGCCACAGCGCGCCAAATATGTCCACGGAGGCTTCTCCGCCATGCGCGTTGGTCTCCGTATCGAACATTGGGATTCCAGGGGGCAGTCCGTCGTTCCGCCAGACTTGCATGACGTGGGTGAGTAACTGCGGCTCCTGGTACAGGTTCTCCCACGGTGTCTCGCACCCGTCATAGGGATAGTGCTCGAAGGACATGAAGGCAAAGTCCGAGAGACGCTGGTGCGCTTTCAGGTACTCGAGAAATCGCCCGAACCACGAGTCCCGGCCGCGCGCGTCTTTCCACACCTTGATGTCTTCCGTCACTCCCTGAAAAACTGGCCCTCCGAGTTTCAGCCGCGGATCGACGGCATGAAGGGCCTTGGCCCATTGCAAGTACAACGCTCCATAATCCTCCGGGATCATATATTGCCCGTCCGCCTCCTCTCCCATTTCCACATAGGCGATGGGATATCCGCGCTTCTCCAGATACGCGATTTGCGCGGCGGAGTCCTCCGGCGTGCCATACAGCATGGCTACCGGAATGATTGCGGGCATCCCACGCGTTATTCCGCTGGTATAAAACAGGTCAAACCCGGGCTGGTCCCCGGATGCCATCTGGTCCGGCGCAACGAACAGGTCGCTGGGTTGGTGCCACGGATCCACGGAAGAGCAGTATGTTGCGGATTGCTTCTGATCCTTCGAGTGCCGAAGCAGATCCCTGAAGCGTCCTTCCTTGTCGACTGTTCCCACATAAACTTCTTTGATTGCATAACCCAAACAATTGCGCTTGTCGGCAGTTCCATGCGTGTCGCACGTATTGGAAGACTTGCTCATGAGCACACGTACCCACCGGACGGAAACCCCGGACGAATCTAGGCGTAGCGTGGCTGTTCCCCCATTCCCGTTCTCCACTGCACCTGACGTGAACCTCTTCCAGTCGCCGGAAGCTTGCTCGTCCATGGCATCGCCCTTGCCCGCCCAATACTGCACTTCGTAAACTCGTGCGTAGGGCTCGGCCCATTCGATGCGGATCGCGTTCACCGCTTGCGTGGATTCCAGATCGATCACCACCCACTGCGGATGCACCGCGTCATCCTCGCCGGTAAATGGCTCTGTCAGGTAAGGATTGCTCTTCCAGTAGGAATTTAGATCTCCATCGTTCAGCCGGGAGTAAAGCTCATCCTCCAGGCCTCCGTTTCGCGTGAATCCCCGGTGCTGCAAGGCATAGCCATAGGAATGTCGAATCATCTCCATCGGATTGGCGTCGCCGGTGAAATAACCCTTCCCTGCCGGATCGCTCCAGCTTCCCTTCGGGTTCCAATGCCAAGCCTGCACAAATAGATCTGTATTTTGCCGATAGCTGATTGCTCCCCATCCTGCCGACAAGATCTTCTCAATCGCTTCCGGTTTGAAAAACGGGTCGGTGGCATTGCTCGGCACGCGATCGACTGTCGACCCCAGCGCATATGGCGGGCTGAACGAGTTCACAACATGGCTGGGAGTTGCATCCACTTTAATAGTCTGCGCGGTAGCCACCAATGGCCACGAAAGCAGGATGGCCGTTAGCAGCACGCATAACTTTCGTGACCGCGTGCGCCACAATCGCAAGCTCTCCGCGGCTGTCCTCATTGGGCTTGATTTTTCCATGCGCTCCCCTCGGGATTCTCTCGGACTCTCAACCCAACAACGCACTTCCATCGCAGGCGCTTCCGTAACAGTGGAAGCAGAAGGACATCATGCGTCTGGTATGATGTCAAGGTTCTCGCGCAGGATTTTCAAGCGTGAGCGAAGTTTTTTCGGACAGGAGGCGTGAGAATGCTTCTGAAAGTTTTCGGCGACAAAGTTTCACTCGGCAAAGCTGCGGCCAGCCAGGCTGAGGCAGCCATCCGCTCCGCGATTGCGGATCATGGCCGAGCGCGTATCGTGGCTGCCAGCGCCGCCTCGCAATTCGAATTTCTCGAAGCTTTGACCGCGATTCCAGGCATCTCTTGGGAGCAGGTCGAGCTGTTTCATTTGGACGAATATATCGGTCTTCCCATGACTCACCCGGCCAGCTTCTGCAAATTCCTTCAAGAGCGGTTGATTGCAAAAACAGGCATCACCAATTTTCACCCCCTCGATGGTGGCCGGGATTCCACCGAGGTGATCCGCAACACGGGCAATGCCATCGCCGCTTCGCCAATTGATATCGCTTTCCTGGGTATCGGCGAAAATGGACACATTGCGTTCAACGATCCTCCCGCCGATTTCAATACGGAAGAGCCCTACATCATCGTTGCGCTCGATCTTGCCTGCCGTATGCAGCAGGTTGGCGAAGGCTGGTTCAAGGATTTGCAGGCCGTTCCGACGCAAGCCGTCTCCATGTCGGTGCGCCAGGTTCTCAAGGCCAAGGAAATTCTCGCTGTGGTCCCCGGCCCGCGCAAGGCGTCTGCCATCAAAGCCTGTTTCGATGGACCCATCAGTCCGATGGCGCCTTCTTCGATATTACGGAACCATCCTAACGCCACCGTTTATCTCGACCGGCAATCCTCGGCTTTGCTCAGCCCCACGACGCTATCGGCACTCACGGCTTCGGCCTGACCAATGGCCGCGCAACCTATTTTCGGCCGCGCGACTTCCTGATGGAGAGTGCTGCGTATTCCGGTCCGCAGCCCAGTGGTTCCGGCGGGCGTCGCGCGATTCCGCGGCTCCGCTGGTGGATCGGCGGGATCTTGTTTTTCTCCACGGTCATCAATTATGTTGACCGTCAGACCCTGTCGCTCCTCGCTCCGTTTCTCAAGCACGATTATCACTGGACGAACACGGATTACGCTGCCATCGTCATCGCCTTTCGCGCCGCTTATTCCGTCGGGCAAACCGTTTGCGGGCGCCTGATGGATCGCGTCGGCACCAAGCGGGGCTTGACGATCACGGTGGCGTGGTATTCCCTCGTTTCCCTGCTTACGCCTCTCGCCCGTGGCTTTTACTCCTTTCTGGGGTTTCGCTTTTTTCTCGGCGCCGCCGAATCCGGTAACTGGCCCGCCGCCACGAAAGCTGTTTCCGAATGGTTTCCCAAACACGAGCGAGGCTTGGCCACCGCTTTATTTGACAGCGGCTCCTCCATTGGAGGGGCCGTCGCCCCGTTCATTGTCCTGTGGATTTATTTCCGCTACGGCTGGCGCACCGCTTTTATAGTTCCGGGACTGCTCGGCATTCCCTGGTTGTTAGCGTGGCGCTGGCTCTACTACACTCCCCAGGAACATCCGCGCATCGGCGATACCGAGCGCCGCATGATCCTGGCTGATACGCAAGAACCAGGTTCCGAAAATAGGGCTCACCCCCGTTGGCGTGATCTTCTGAAATTGCCGCAGACCTGGGGAACCATCATCGCTCGAGCTTTCCCTGATCCAGTTTTCTTTTTCATTGCTGATTGGTTCCCCATCTATCTCGTCGCCAAGGGAATCTCTCTCAAGAGCGGTTTGATTGCCGTGTGGATCCCATTTCTCGCCGCCGATCTGGGCAATTTTTTTGGCGGCGGCATGTCCGGCCATCTCATCAAGCGTGGCTGGTCAGTCGGCAACGCGCGTAAAGCTCTGGCGGTCTTTGGAGGTGTCGGAGTCACCATGCTTATCCCGACTATCTTTACCGTGAATCTCTACTTGATTGCGCTTCTCTTTGGCCTGGCCACTTTCTCGTACGGGGCCTTTACCACCATCGCAAACGTGCTCCCATCCGACCTCTTCTACAGCGATTCGGTCGCTTCCGTCAGCGGTCTAAGCGGGACAGGGGCTGCCATCGGCACCATCATCGTCTTCCTATTGGCAGGACGCCTTTCCGACGCGCGAATCTCCACTGGTACGCATCTATTTGATCCGCTCATGATCATCGCGGGCCTGATTCCCTTTGCGGGGATGCTTCTGGTTCTTCTGCTGGTGCGGAACACAGAAGCCACCGACCGCGGCCTGGTGCGCCGGATCTAAAGCTGGCGAGGGGAGGCAATTTCTGCCGATTCCTGCAATATTCTTTCTTGGGAGAGTAAATCGATGAGCCTATCAGCTTTCCAACTCAATGGTAAGAATGCGCTGGTTACCGGCTCGCACAGAGGTCTCGGGGCCGCCATCGCGCTCGCGCTCGCCGAGGCCGGGGCCAACGTTGCTTGTCACGGCCGTGATCCGCGTCCAGGAAGCATCTCGGCCGATATTCAAGCGCTGGGGCGCCGCAGCGCATATTTCGCCGGCGACCTGGCTGAAGCATGTGTCTGCTCCGTTCTAATCGAGAAAACCGTGGCCGAATTTGGCTCCCTGGATATTCTGGTGAACAATGCCGGTATCATCCGGCGGTCCCCAGCAGCCGATTATTCTGGGGAAGATTGGAATGAAGTGATCTCGGTCGATCTGACCGCCGTCTTTCGCCTCTCGCAGCTCGCCGCGCGCCAAATGTTCAAGCAATCCACTGCCGGAAAAATTTTGAATATTGCATCGGTTCTTTCCTTCCAGGGAGGAATTCTGGTCCCGGCTTATGCAGCGGCTAAAGGGGGCGTCGTCCAGCTCACTCGAGCGTGCGCCAATGAATGGGCCTCCAAGGGGATTAACGTGAACGCCATCGCTCCGGGTTATATGGCGACGGACAACACTGTCGCCCTTCGAAACGATCAACTACGCAGCCGTCAGATCCTCGAGCGGATTCCCGCTGGCCGCTGGGGAGAACCTGCGGACCTCGCCGGAGCAGCGGTCTTTCTGTGTTCCGCTGCCAGCGATTACGTACACGGCCACGTTCTGATGGTCGATGGCGGTTGGCTCTCACGATGATGCAAGGTCTTTGTACTTTGTTTGTCGCCCGGCCCGAGCGCTCACGCAAATTAATGCAAGAGATACGGCACAAAGCCACGAGCCTTGGTTCGCAATTTGTAAACGGACGTGGTCGCCGTGATGTACAGCGTCTGGTAGTCCGCGTCACCCCAGGCGAGATTCGCTGGTTGCTCCGGTAAGACAATTGTGCCGAGATGATGCCCCGCCGAATCCCAAACCCAAACGCCCTTTGGGCCAGTCACGTACAGATTTCCAGCCTGGTCCACTTTTATGCCATCCGGAACGCCATCGCCCTTTCCGCCGGGCTCTTCTCCAAACACTCTTCCGTTTGCAAAACTGTGTTCCGCCGTGAAATCAAAGACAAGGATATTTCTCCGGTCGCTGTCATCCACGTACGCGCGCTTACCGTCAGGAGAGAAGGCCAATCCATTGGGCTGCGACATCTCCTTCGTAAGCAGTGTCACCTTCCCTGATGGATCAAGTCGGTATACCCCTTGATACGGAAGTTCCTGCTTTTGTCCTTCCGGGAGATCAAGTGTCGGGTCGGTGAAATAGATGGCCCCATCGGGACCGATTACCACGTCATTCGGACTGTTAAACCGCTTACCTTCGAAGCGATCAGCGAGAATTTCATATTCCCCCTGGCGATCGATGCGAATGATTGCTCGTAAAACGCTGGCGCAATCGATCAATCGTTGCTGATGATCGTAGGTATTGCCGTCCGGGTCCCCGAGCGAAATGAGGTCCTCTTTGCGTCCGTCCATGTACACGCGAAAAATCTTGTTTGTTTCCTCGTCGCTGACGAACACGAATCCCTCGGAATCCCAAACGGGTCCTTCCGTAAATCCGAAACCAGTGGCGACGGTAGTGAGCTGCGCATCCGGGTCGATGAGGGCCCAGAACTCCTTGGAGTCCGCTTCCAACTTAAACTCCCGCTTCGATTTCTGCGGCCCTGCGCAAAGATTTCCCGATGCAAAGAAAACAAACAGCATAGCGATTGAATATCTCCACCTCATTCTAACTTCACTCCTCGGTCTGAGTTTTTACTCTTCATCTCCGTCTTCAGGCCCACTTTTTGGCTTATCCACGTTGCCCGAACCCGATGTTCTTAGCAAATAGCTCACCAGGTTGTTCAACTCAACCGCTGACAGAATCGAACCGTAGTCCGTGGGCATTGGGGAGCGCCCCAGGTAAGTCTTCGACCTGATATCGGACTTGCTCAGAAGGTGGAACACGCCGTCAGCGGTCTGCAACTGCAGCGAAAAATTGTCTTCGTTTCGCACCACACCGTAAAGTGTTGTTGAATTGGCTAGAGTGACCTCGACAAGTCCTCGCCGCCCATCGTAATCCTTTCCGGGGTGGAGGATCCGCCCTCGCAGTTCGTCTGCGTTCATTCTTGCCCCATACGTGGTCAAGTCCTGACCCCAAAACCCACCTTGACCTGCGATCATGTGGCATTCCGCGCAGTTCGCTCTCCCGTAAAACAGTGCTTTTCCGAGAACGGGGTCGCCTGGCAGGGGCTCCGACCCTCGCTGACCCTGAAGCAGTCTCAGATAAGCAATCAACGAAGCTAATCTGGCTGAAGGATAGGACGCGAACGAAGGCATACCGGCCGCAGTTCTTCCGTCCCTCACTATTCCGATCAGTTCTTTGTCGCTCTTTTGCAAAACTTCGGGTTTGGTCGCCAAGTTCGGTCCGCGTTCGCTCCCACGAGCGTCCAGACCATGACAGGCTGCGCAGACGCTCTCATAAGTGGACTTGGCTTCTCCCAGGTCGTCAGCTAGCGCCATCGAAGGAGGCACAGGTAATTTTTGCTGCGCTCCGAAAGTGGCAGCGGCAAGTGCGATGAAGCAAGAAATCATCCCCAATGAGGCACAGGCGCCTAGTAAGCGAGGGGTAGGCTTCCTCCGATTGATCGGAGCGGCCTTGCATCTCATGTTCAAGGACTCCTTCTGCGCCAATTTGCTCGGAATGCCGAACGATGCGGTCACTCGACAATTCGCTGGCTGCGGGATAGTAGTGAAATTACCCAAATCTAGCAACCCATCGGGCGCGACTTCAACGAGGACTTCAAAAGATGTTAAAGTGCGCGTGAGTCGAATTCCCGGAGGTTCCGTCATGCATTCTCGCTCTCGACGCCTGGCTATTAGCCTATTTCTAGCGATAGCCGTAATTTCTGTCTTCGTAGCTCTGGCAAAGCCGTCTGGAACTTCCGCAAAGCAAGAGTTGGCTCCAACGCAGGCAAATGACGACACAACGCTTCTCGACGGGTTTCGCCACGTCGAAGTAGCTTCTGTTTCGGATGCCCTCGAGCAGATTGCCGGCAAGAAGATGTATATGACGCACCGCATGCGGCCAATTTTCCCCACACGGTTTACCGGTTTTGCCACCACGGTCGCCCTGAAAAAAGAAGCCAATCATGATCCTGACGCCTTAAGAGGCATGCTTCACGCCATCGACACCGCCGCTCCTAACTCTGTTTATGTCATGGTGGTCGAGGACGGCAGTGACATCGCCGGCATGGGCGGCTTGATGGGCACCGCCATGTCAACAAGAAATCTTGCCGGGGCCGTCATCGACGGCGGTGTTCGCGACACGGCCTATCTGCAAAAGATTGGGTTCCCCGTGTATGCTCTCGGCGTTGTGCCCTCCACTTCCGTTGGCCATTACCGATTTGCCGGAGCGAATATTCCTGTCGTGTGCGATGGAGTCCCGGTAGCCCCGGGCGATGTTGTGGTTGCGGATTCTGACGGAGTCGTGGTCGTGCCCAAATCGATTGCCCCACAAGCTCTCAAACTGGCGCAGGAAATGGATTTCAAAGAGCACTCCATGTACGCCTACATCGAGAAACTTAAATCGATTGAACAAGCGGTCGCCAAATTTGGCCGGTTGTGAATATTTCTGGCTTCCCGGCCCCCGGTTGTAGTATATGAATTGCCATTTCAAGCGATCGCGAAGCGCTGTGCGCCGGCAATGATTCTCAGGTCACCACGAAGGACGTAATACTCTAACGATGACGCGATGGCAACATGTCACGTTTTGCCTTGTGTTTCTTCTTCTCGACACAGCGCCTCTCTCAGCGCAAAGCACGCGCATGAGTTCAATCGCAACGAATATTGACGTCCAGCCGTCAGAACTACTCTCCAAACCCGTGGCTGACAATTGGCTTTCGTACAACGGCGACTACACCGGCCGCCGTTTCACATCACTTCGTGAAATCAATTCTGCCAATGTCTCACGCCTTCGTGCAGAGTGGGTTTTCCACGCGCCGAACTCGGATCGCCTCGAAGTCACTCCCGTGGTGGCGGATGGAATCATGTTTGTCACTTCTGCCAATGATGCCTTTGCGCTGGACGCGCAGACTGGTCGAACGCTGTGGCACTACTCGCGTCCGGTTACTAACGGACTTATCGACGACGCCTCCCAACATCACAATCGCGGCGTCGGCATCTGGCGCACCCGGGTCTACATGGAAACAGACAACGCTCATCTGCTTTGTCTGGACGCCCGCTCAGGTCACCTCTTGTGGGATGTCGCATACACGGATGGAAACAAAAACTACGGGGCAACCAGCGCCCCGCTGGTGGTTAAAGACAAGGTTCTTGTCGGAACTTCCGGTGGCGACGATGGCGTCCGTGGCTTTGTTGCCGCTTATGACGCCGAAACCGGAAAGGAAGCGTGGCGTTTTTGGACCATCCCCGGCCCGGGGGAATTCGGCTCCTCAAGTTGGCCGGGAGAAAGTTACAAGCTCGGCGGCGGCACCACCTGGATGCCAGGTACGTTTGATCCCGAACTCAACATTATCTTCTGGGGTACTAGCAACCCCGCGCCCGATTTTGACGGCGGCCCGCGCCCTGGGGATGATCTTTATACTGATTGCCTGCTGGCGCTGGACCCCGATACCGGCAAACTCAGGTGGTATTTCCAGTTCACGCCGCACGATCTATTCGACTATGACGCAGTCGAGACCCCGGTACTTGTCGATGCGACCTTCCGAGGCCAGCCGCGAAAACTTGTCATTGAGGCGAATCGCAACGGGTTTCTCTACGTGCTGGATCGCACCAACGGTGCTTTTCTCCAGGCCACGCGTTTCGTCGAAAAGCTCAATTGGGCGACTGGCATTGACGAAAAGGGCCGGCCCATCCGCACGGAGGTCAAGCCCACCGATGCAGGGACGCGCGTGTGCCCGGGGATGGTGGGAGCTACGAACTGGCAGGCACCCGCCTTCAATCCCGATACCTCCATGCTTTATTTCATGGCCCTGGAAAGTTGTGATATCTACCTTCTGAAGCCAAGAGAATTCCGCCCCGGCCAGACTTACTACTCGACGGGCGTCCGTCACAGCGAGGGTGATTTCAATCAGAAAATTCTCCTCGCCTATAGACTGGAAGATGACAAACCCTCATGGCGCTACGTGCAGGCAGGTGAAGGGCATTCCGCTGGCGGCGTCCTGACCACCGCCAGTGGACTCGTCTTTTTTGGTGACGATGCGCACTCCTTTGAAGCCGTGGACGCGCAGAGTGGCAAGCCCCTGTGGCACTTCAACACAGGACAAACTATCGTCGCTTCACCGATGAGCTTTGCCGTCAACGCCAAGCAGTATGTTGCCATTGCCGCGGGAAGCGATGTTTTCAGTTTTACTTTGCCGTGATGCTTGCATAGCACTAGCAGCATCATTGCAACAAGTATGGAACGATTGGACCGGACCGGACACTTCATTAATTAAAAAAGGAGGAACAATGTTCTCATCTCTCAGTTCACGACGCGGGTTTTCCGCCAAGCTCGCCACTTTGATCCCAGGGCTTGCGGCTGCAGGAGCTGTTGCCACGGCGGCGCCCTCGCCGCAAGCGGCCTCTGGCGTGAAAAAACTCGACTACGAAGGCAAGCCTGCAGGGACCGGTTTCATTACTCCGCTAATCCTGCACAACGACACTATCTACATTGCCGGACAGGGCGCTCACTCCCATGACCCAGATGGAAAATTTCCAATGGACATCGAGACCCACACCAAAAAGGTCATGGACAATGTTAAAACGCTCGTCGAAACCGGCGGCGGCGCCATGGACAGCATCCTTCAGCTCACGGTCTATCTCACAAAGATCGACGATTATGACGGCATGAACAAAGTGTTTAAGACCTATTTCCCCAATGGCGGCCCTGCGCGAACCACTGTGGCCGTTGCCGCTCTCCCAGGAAATTCCCTGGTAGAAATCAACTGCATCGCCGCGATCGTGCGGAAGGGATGAGGAAAGGTCCGATGACCCTTAAAAACCGTTGGGATCGGCGCACGTTCCTCAGCAGCGCCGGCGTGTTTACCGCCATGTTGCTCAATGCCCGCAGGATCTTTGGCCTGCCAAAATCCAAGTTCCCCTCCGCCGGAATTCCGGAAAAACTCGCGGGCCTGGGCTCCACAGGCAACGTCTACGCGGAACTGGGCGTAACCACCGTGATCAATGGACAAGGAACCATGACCTATCTAGGCGGCTCCCTTGCGCGTCCGGAGGTCGAAGCCGTCATGGCCCTTGCCGGGCAGCATTTCGTCCCTATCGCGGAGTTGGAAGTTGCCGCCGGCAAACGCATCTGCGAACTCTTAAAGCTTCCCGCGGACTACGACACGATCGTCACCTGCGGCGCAGCGGCGGGCATGCAGACGGGTCTCGCCGGAATCCTTACTGGTAATAATCCCAAATTTATTGAACAGCTTCCCGACCTCGCAGGGATGAAATCCGAAGTCATTATCCAGAAGTCTCACCGCAACCCGTTTGACCATCAACTCCGTGCGACCGGGGCGAAACTCGTTGTGGTGGAATCGCGCGATGATGTCAAAAAGGCGATTAACCCACAGACCGCCATGATGCACTTTTCCAATTTCGCCAACGCTTCGGGCCAGATTAAAGTCGATGAGTGGGTAAAGCTCGCGCATGAAAATCAGATTCCCGCTTTCATCGACGCCGCGGCCGATACTCCACCGGTTGCGAATCTCTGGGACTACGCCAAGATGGGCTACGACCTCATCGCCTTCAGCGGCGGCAAGGCCATTCGCGGTCCGCAATGCGCCGGCCTTCTCATCGGCAAAAAGGATCTCGTTGCTAACGCCCTGCTCAACTCCTGTCCTCATGAAGACACGATTGGCCGCCCTATGAAAGTTGGGAAAGAGGAAATCGTCGGCATGGTCAAAGCCCTGGAATGCTATTTGAATGAAGACCATGCTGCTCTCGACAAGGAATGGTGGAGCCGCCTGGATCTCGTCTCGACAGAAATTACCGCCGTTCCGGGAGTGACCACATCCTTCGATGTTCCTGATGTGGCGAACCACGTCCCCCACATGAGCATCTTCTGGGATCCCCGCAAGATTTTGCTGACTCCGCGCGAAGCTTCCAGCCAACTGCGAAAAGGGAGTCCTTCGATTGTTCTGGGCTCATCGGAACATGGCCTGGGCATGAACTCCTTCATGTTGCAACCCGGAGAAGAAAAAATCATTGCGGTTCAACTGGTGAAACTTTTTAAATCTCACTCTGCTTGAGAGTTGGCCTTATACCTTGTGGCAATCTCTAACTTCGGGTTGTTGGGGTGATTCTTTCCATCGCGGAAGAAGGTTTTGGACGCGAGGATGAGTGCGCGGCGCACTTCTCGCGTGCGTTGGTTCCTGGTCTTCTGGCTTTTTGTCCTGAGCGCAGTCGCCTACCTCGACCGGGTCAATCTTTCCATCGCTGGCGCGAAGCTTACCGAAGAATTCGCGATTAGCAATCAACAATTGGGCTTCGTCTTCAGCGCATTCCTCCTGGGATACGCGCTGTTTCAGACTCCTGCCGGCTGGCTTGCGGATCGCTTCGGGCCACGTCGCGTTCTCACCGCAGGAGTTGTGTGGTGGGGTGTGTTCAGCGCGCTTACGGCGAGCATCTCGCACCGAATTTCGAATGTCGTGATGGCGCTCTTGGTGCTCCGGTTTCTGCTTGGCGCGGGGGAAGCAATTATCTATCCTGCCTCCAACCAGTTTGTGGCCCGGTGGATTCCGCGGAATGAGCGCGGCAAGGCCAACGGATTTATTTTTGCTGGTGTCGGCATCGGCGCCGGCGTCACACCTCCGCTTATTTTCTTTCTCATGTTGCATTACGGCTGGCGCTCCTCGTTCCTGGTGAGCGCGTTGATCGGCCTTGCCGTCGGTGCTATCTGGTTCATCGCGGCGCGCGATACACCCGAAGCGCATCCTGCGGTCTCTTCCCACGAACTCGCATTCATCGAGCAGGGTATTCTCGATGCAGGAGCCCCAGAGAGCGGCGGCCTTGTCCCCTGGTCGCGCATATTGGCGAGCCGCAATGTGTGGATTCTCTCTCTGGCCTACTTCTGCTTTGGTTATGTCGCTTGGGTTTTCTTCAGTTGGTTTTATCTCTATCTCGCCAAGGTACGCGGATTGGATCTGAAAGCCAGCGCACACTACGCAACTTTGCCTTTTCTGGCGATGGCCGTCTGCAGTCCTCTTGGCGGAGCCATAAGCGATGCGCTCACAAAACGGTTCGGTCCGCGTCTGGGTCGCTGCAGCGTGGCTGTTCTGGGGTTTGTGCTGACTGCGATTTTCATAATCCTCGGCTCGGCGGCACACGATACGCGAGTGGCGAGCTTGGTCCTCGCGGGTGGGGCGGGCTCGCTTTATCTTTCGCAAAGCGCTTTCTGGGCCGTTTCCGCGGACCTGGGCGGCAAGTCGTCCGGCTCTCTCTCCGGGTTCATGAATATGGCCAATCAGATCGGCGGGATGATTACCGTATCCTTGACTCCATTTCTCGCCGATA
>Ga0074045_10002794_pt1 | contig 15989 bp, 22 predicted proteins | sample BogForMeECP23OM2_FD_94442 | JGI IMG/M metagenome (GOLD analysis project Ga0074045, IMG submission 94442) | Bog forest soil microbial communities from Calvert Island, British Columbia, Canada - Bog Forest MetaG ECP23OM2 | ecosystem: Environmental > Terrestrial > Soil > Wetlands ...
AGATTCCCTATCCCGCCGATGGCGCGGAGGTGATCCCCAACATTACGATTGCGCCCCTGGTCGGATTCGATGGAGCCTGTTATCGCCTTGGGTACGGGGGCGGATTCTTCGATCGAACCCTTGCGAAACTGAATCCACGACCGCTCGCGATCGGCGTCGGCTATCCCGGCGCCGCGCTCACAACCATATTCCCCCAGCCGCACGACGTGCCGATGGATTGGATAGTGACCGGATCGTCGCCGGCAATCCGGAGAGATGACTCATGTGGGCATAAGCCTTCGACGTAAGGAGCGCGCAGCGGTGTTCGGAGGATGCATGCGGCGTTCGCGTACAGGCTTCCCGCTGTTTGCGCCTTTGCTGACATTCTCGCTCTTGAGCGCCGCCTCGATCGGCTCCGCCGATGCCGTCTACAACCTGACCGGCTTGCCGGTATATCCAAATCTGAGAAGTGCAAAAATGGACAGCGTCGTGAAAACCGATGCCATCGGACACTGGTGCGCGCGTTTTTCGGCCGAGACGTTCGACCGTCTCGAAGTCGTTGAAGACTGGTATCGCAAGGCCTTGGTGAGGGCGAGCGAAACGGACTTGAACCATGATGAGCGGTACAGGAATCTCGTGAATCTGGTCGGTATCAAACTCGCAGTGGGCATCGATTCGGTGACGGTGTACAGGTCCGCGAACCGATCGACGACATCGATCGAGCTATTTAGATGCAGCTCGCCCCGATAGCGCGCGCATCCGCGACCTTCGCCGTTTCGGCGGCGAGTGCTCCACCTGGACGGCAAACCGGTGCATCCTGCTGACGAGTTCCGTGGGGATTGCCGTGGCACGGGCAGTGGCGGCGGATATGAACACCAGCACCTGCTTCACGCGCACGCGCAACTCGCCGCCCAGGGAAGCCTCTATGCGCAATTCGCAGGATGTGCGGCCGACCTTCACGGTCCACAGATTGAACGTGAGGCGATCCCCGTAGCGCGTCGGTTTTTCGAAGTCGACCGTGAAGTGCACCGATGGGGTCAGAATTTGCTTGTGATGGAACAGGCCGGGTGCACTCGCTTCCAGACCATCCTCGAACCAGTCCTCGACGAAATCGCTGATCATTTCGAAATAGCGCGGGTAGAACACCCAGCCTGCGGCGTCGCAGTGTCCGAATCTCACGAGAATCTCGCGCTGGAATGCCGACATCGTCAATGACTCCCGGGTTACGCTGTAGCGTAGCAGCATCGCGGGAAATGTGGGCACGCGGCGGCAGCAGCGGCCACGAGCCGATCATGGGCCGGGTGATTCGCCGGACAAGCCGTCGGCGACCGCACCGGATCGGCCGCGGCAGATCGTCTGGGGCCACGATGCCGAAGGCGCATAGGCACTCGGTCCGGCGCCGGCTACTTGGTAGCAATCGGGGTTGATCCATACGATCCAATCGCCGATCGGGGTCTTGTATTGGTCTCCAGCGTGCTTTTGCGGCCACCAGGCGTCTTCCGCCGGGTTACTGGAGATCAGGTCCTTGCTCGATGGGTTATGCGTACGAATCTCGAACGCCTGCAGGGCGCGGCGCGCCTCCGCCGCCCAATCGATCCCTGAACCGCGGCCGGCGAAGGCCGACGCGCCCGCCGGAGGCAGCGAGGGGGAGACCGAGTCAAGTACGGGCGGCGCGATCGGCAGGTGCGTATCCGCCCTCAATCCGTAGGGGCGCGCGCTTTGCGAGCGCGCCTTGGGAAGATTCACCGGCGCCAGCAGCAAAAGTTGAATTGAATCGGCGGTTGGGGGGGCGAGACGTCCAGGCCGGGACGTCGTCAAAAGCACTGCAATCAAGCACAGATGCAGCATGAACACGAAGAGCAGAGTCGCATACCGCCGCCGTCCCCACTTGCCTGACTCGTCCATCGGTTTCAGCTCGCGTGTCGAACAGACCCTTGGTGGTGGACAGGTGCCGGAAGCGCATGGTTCCTGGCGCCATCGCCGCGGCTCGCGGCCGGCCCCTTGTCCTTGCTGCTCCGATTGCGTGGATTTCACGCTTCTTGGCCCCCGGGGAGCATGTCTGCGGTTTGGGCGCCATGCGTACTTTCCACATGCGATTTCCTGCCGTGAGACCGGAAACACTCCGACGCGGCCCGGTGCTCAGACTATAATGCTACGAAATGCGGGGGTCCCATAGGGCATAATGCAGGGCAGCGGTGGGTATAACCGGGGCTAGAATTTATGACAGCAGATGACTGGAAATCAGCGCGGTGCAATTGGGCGGCGACGCTGATGTTTGTGCTGACCGGAGCGGTGGCCGTCAGCATCGTGCCATGGTATGGCTTTAGCCACGGCTATCATGCCGGCGCATGGATCTGGTTTGCGGTGCTCTTGAGCGCCAACGAACTGGCGATTACTTGCGGCTACCACCGGCTGTTCTCCCATGCCACGTACGAAGCACGTCCGGCGCTGAAGGTGATTTATCTTCTTCTAGGGGCGATGGCCCTGCAGAACAGTGCACTTCTGTGGAGCGCCGGTCACCGCACGCATCACCGCTATATCGATGATCCCGAGCGCGATCCGTATTGCGCGCGCCGAGGCTTCTGGTTTTCGCACATCGGCTGGATGCTGCGCAATTACCCGAGCGGCGAACCGGACTTGAGCACCGTACGCGACCTGCAGCGGGATCCATTGGTGATGTGGCAGCACCGCCACTACCTGGCGCTGGCCCTGATCATGAACTTCGGCCTCCCCCTGCTGATCGGCTGGGCAAGCGGGGACGTTCTCGGCGTGCTATTGCTTGCAGGCGTGCTGCGGCTCGTCGTCAGCCATCACCTGACGTTCTGTATCAATTCCCTGGCGCATATCGTCGGCATTCAGCCGTACACCGACGAGAACACGGCACGCGACAATGCGGTCGTGGCGCTGCTCACGTTTGGCGAGGGCTACCATAATTTCCATCACATGTTTGCGCATGATTACCGCAACGGCGTGCGGTGGTGGCAGTGGGATCCGTCCAAGTGGCTGATCTACTCCCTGCAGTGGTTTGGGCTCGCCAGCGCTCTGAAGCGAGTGCCTTGGTTCAAGATCCAGAGGGCTCTGCTCGACAATCAGTTCCGGCGCGCCGAGCGCCAACTGGCGTGCCAGACCGGCGGCGCGCAGATCGAGCAGTTGAGAAGGCGGATCACCGAGGAATACGAAGCTTTTCGCCAGGCCGTAACTGCCTGGAATCAGCTTCGCGAACAGTGGTTGCAGGAGGCCCGGCGGGCCATGAGTGAGCGCTGGGAGCGCTCACTGCTGCAGTCGCGCTTCAAGGAGCTTGAATACGGGCTTCGGGCACAGTCCCGGCGAATGCGGGCACTGAGCGCGCAGATCGGCTAACCGCGGGCCTTTCAGGCTGGTCTGAGGGTCGTCATTCGGATGATTTATCAAAGAGTTACAACGTATAACTCGAATTGCATGCAGTAGCAATTTCTATAAAGGCCGATCCGCCAGTTTCACGGCCCCCCACCTTAAGGGCTACGCCCGAATCACCGCAGCGTATTCGGCGCGAACGGCAGAATTTGCCACCTCGTTCACAATCAAACACGTCAAGATCCTTAAGAATCAACCGAGGAGATGATGATCTAGCAAGCATTTTTGCATTTGGGAGCATCGCGCGTACGCAAGGCACGCGCCACTTGAATGAAGCGCGCCACAGATAAGCTCATTGCTCCGCAGTGTCTCGCTGTCTCCCTGCCGATCGCGGTTTCCCTCGGCACACGATCGGTCGAAGCATTGCATTCGAGCGCAGGGGAGCTGGCCGGGCTTGCAATCATAGACGGCAGGGCCAGCGTCGCCGACGCGGCGGCCGTGGTGGGCGGGCTCGAATCTGGGTGGGACCTTGCGCGTCGACAGTGCCGGGCTTGGTCACGGAGCGACTTTCACCCTGGAGTTGCCGCTCAGGTCCTTGGAGATTATCTGTGACTAACCATACGACGCCGGTCAATCGACGCATTCTCGTCATCGACGACAACCAGGACATCCACGCCGATTTTCGCAAAGTCATCGGCGGAGGCTCCGACGGGGCGCACGCCCTCGCGGCGGCCGAGCTCGCGCTGCTCGGCGAAAGTACTCCGTCGAACATGAACATGGGCTTCGAGATCGATTCCGCGTTTCAGGGCCAGGAAGGGGTCGTACGCGTACAGCAGGCATTGGAGGAGGGCAGGCCCTATGCCTTGGCCTTCGTCGACATGCGCATGCCGCCCGGTTGGGACGGTCTGGAGACCATCGAGCACCTATGGGCCGTCGACCCGGACGTTCAAGTCGTCATTTGTTCGGCCCATTCGGACTATAACTGGACCGATGTCGTGGCTCGCCTTAATCACTCCGACAAGCTGCTCGTGGTAAAAAAGCCATTCGAGGCCATCGAGATCATGCAATGCGCCAACGCGCTGACTCGAAAGTGGCAAAACGAGCGCATCGTGCGCCACCAGGTGGAGACTCTCGAGCAGGTGGTCACTGCACGCACGCAGGGCCTGGAGACCGCCAACAAGCAACTGCGCTACCTGGCGACACACGATGCCCTCACGGGCCTGCCAAACCGTGTATTGATGGATGATCGCATCAGCCAATGCATGGCGCTGGCCGACCGTCAGAGCCAGACGTTTGCCGTGATCCTGCTCGATCTCGATCGATTCAAGCTGGTGAACGACTCCCTTGGACATGGTGTCGGCGATGAACTGCTGAAGGAGGTGGCACGCCGTCTCAAGAGCGTCGTGCGCGAGATCGACACCGTCGCCCGTCTTGGGGGGGACGAGTTCGTACTGGTCATCACGCAAAGTCCGGAACGCGATGCGGTGCAAGCAGTTGCGCTCCGGATAATCGAGTCGATGAAGGCACCGGTGCGCATCGCGGGCCTGGAGATTCATACCTCGCCGAGCATCGGCATCGCGTTTTATCCGGGCGATGCCGCCACCGTCGAGACTCTGCTGGCCAACGCGGATGCCGCCATGTATTACGCCAAGCAGCAAGGCCGCAATAATTTTCAATGCTTCATGCCCCGCATGAACACGGCCACCCAGGAGAAGGTCCGGCTGGAAAGCGATTTGCACGCTGCACTCGAACAAAAGCAGTTTGAGCTGCACTATCAGCCCAAGGTCAACACTGCGACGGGTGTCATGCACGGCGCCGAGGCCTTGCTGCGCTGGACGCATCCGGTGCACGGATCTATTCCGCCCGCCAAATTCATTCCAATTGCCGAAGAATGCGGCTTGATCGGCGCGATCGGCGCCTGGGTGGTGCGGGAGGCATGTCGGCAGGCGCGCGCCTGGCAGCTTGCCGGTCTGCCGCCACTGCGGGTCGCGGTGAATTTGTCGGCTTCGCAGTTCAGACAGGGAAATATAGTCACGATAATTCGCAGTGCGCTGGATGCCGCCGACCTTGAAGCGCGCTTTCTCGAAGTCGAGCTGACCGAAAGCGCGGTGATGAGCGATCCGGAGGAGTCGATCGCCATTCTGGAAACCTTGAGCGCAATGGGCGTGCTCGTGTCGGTCGACGACTTCGGCACGGGCTATTCGAGCATGAGTTATTTGCGGCGATTTCCCATCGACAAATTAAAGATCGACCGCGGGTTCATCAATGAGGTCAATTCGAGGTCCGAAGATGCCTCAATCGTGCGCGCGATCATTTCGCTGGCTCATAGCTTGAATTTGAAGGTGGTGGCGGAAGGCGTCGAATCGGCCGAGCAGCTCGAGTTCCTGAAGACGCTCGACTGCGATCAATATCAGGGCTTTCACTTCAGTCCGGCCCTGCCTGCGGCTCAGTTCGAAGCCATGGTGCGCACCAAGCGGCAGGCGGAGCCGGAGCTTCCCGAACTCGATGCGGGGAGCACTCACAGCAAGTTGGCGGTGTACAGGCCGAGGTAGCGTCGAGAGCCGCGGCCCAATGGGTGGCCGACCGGACGGAAGCGGACGCGACGGGGCAACACCTGACGGGAATTGTCACGGCTTGCGACATATTGGCCGGCATGCCCGTCTGTCGGCGGCGACATGGAATCGACAGGGATCCGGAACGCGACCGATAACGAGATGGACTTCGCATTGCGATGAGTCCGCCGCAGGCGATATTAGGGTCGTCATTTGCAGCGGATTTTACGCGAGGGAGTTGGATCATGGCGACGGTTGACAACATTGCACAGTTGCTCATGCAGCAAGAGGCGCTCGATCGCAAGATGATGTCATCGGGCGAAGCTACGAACACGGAGGAGGGCGAATCGGCGCGCGAGGGGCGCAAGTTAGGGAGTTTTCCGAACGTGATGCGGGACGCCTTCAGGGAGGCGCTGCAGATGCGCCGGCGCGCGACCGACGCCCGTTGATGCAGGCGCATGCAAGTCAACGATGCGGTGTGCGGTATGACAGAGCCTGAGGTGCAATTGCCGGTTAGGTGCCCAATCTGCATGCGAGAGTCGCTCGCGGGCTTTCGAATCTCCGTGATCGCGGACGCCCTCGAGTCGGGCGAGATACGCCTGTATGCGGATTGCCACGTGGTGAGCTGGGATGCGGGCCAGAGGGAACTCAAAAGGATACGCGAATACCTGGACGCCATGTGGACCGCGAATCCGCAGGAGGTTCGCCGAGAGATGCGCGACCTCGAAAGCGCCTCGGATGATGGCGATTGCGAAATCATTCTCGAGGGAGATCTCGAGATACCGGAAGTTGAAATCGCGCAATGATGAAGTGACTCGCAAGGGGCGAGCGACGCATTTCGAGCGCGTGCCTCGACCGACGGCAATCACCCAATCGGGGTAACTGGCAAAAGGTGCCGCTGCGCCGGTATGATGTGCTCTTTTTCAGAGGAGCGCTCATGGCAAAACAACGGCGGCGGGTGATTTCGGCATGGTCGAAGGAGGATGTGAGGAATCTGCGGGGGTTTGCGAAAGCGAAACTGTCGCAACCGCAGGCGGCCAAGAAGCTGGGGCGGTCGCGCGGGGCGGTCGCGCAGAAGGCGATGAAGCTCGGAATCCGATTCAATTCGGTCAGGGGGAAGTCACGATAGGCTATTGCCGCAATGCCCGAAAGCGATGTGGGCGGCCTTACCGACTTGATCCCGATTTGACGATGACGACGCGGCGCTCGCCGCGACCGACATACGTATCCTCTCGATAGACGACCCTATCGCCCATGTGAATTTCCACTGTGTGGGTTCCGGCCGCAACGTCCAGTACCTGCGACTGATCGTTGTTGGCCGCTGCTTGTCCGATTTGCGCGCCATCAATGAAGACGAGGGAGTCCACTGGGGCTCCGGTCACGATGATCTCGGTCGGGTTCGGCACCGGATGGGGTTTGCGCGAGCCGAACCAACTGCAGGCGGATAAGCAAGCCAATGTAGCCAGTACGAGAACTCTCACCGTGTACGTCCACGCTTTGCTGCGACAGTATGAGCGTATCACAGAGGCGCGAACGCTGGCCTGCTATTGCGGAGCGCCTGCAATTTCCGCCGCCGGATTATCGGCGCGATCCGCCGCGAGTTCTGCAGCAGCCGCGGGCTTCAGCAAGAGCGCGCGCTCAGGGAAGTTACGAAATCGTAATCCGCACGGAGACTGCTATCACAAACAGTTTTGTGATGGCCGTCACCATCGACCGCGAGCCCTCGCGCGGAATTGCCGTTTTTACCGTCGCGCTTCAGCGACGCATGAATTTAAATGAATGTGGATTCAAATCTAATCGTCTGACTTGCGCCGTTGCCTGTCCGATCATGGCTCTCGCGCTGTTGAGAGACAGCTATGCAGACATCACAGGAGAGTTATATGAGTACTTTTACGAAATACCACGGCGACTTCTTTTATCGAGCGCTTGCAGCGGTACTGATGATCGGACCGGTTCTCTTGGTCATTGCGGCGGGCAGAATCCCCGATGACCCCAAGACGGGAGAATTGATGGCGTATGGCCATGGAACGATTCTGGCTGTGGTCGCAGCCGCCATGATTCTGCGTGCTGTGTATGCCAGAGGCTTCGTCAACGCTTGGAGGATTGCGGCGGGCGAGCCGAAGTATTCCGTGACCGCCTGAGATTTGAGGCCGCGGCCGGCGCTTGTGCGCAAAGGCACAGGCGCCAATCCGCAGCCGGGACGAGTGTGCGGGATCGCCCGCCGAGCCGGGAGCCTAGGAGATTGGTTTCGTCCGGCGATTTGTACCGTATCGCATATTAATGGTATGGTCAGCAACCGGTGGTCACGAGTAATCCTCCCAAGATGATCCAGAAGGCTAAACGCAGGCGGGGCCGGCCGCGCGCCTATGATCGAGAGACGGCGCTGACGAGCGCCATGGAGCTGTTTTGGGACAGGGGATACGCCGCCACATCTCTCGACGATCTCGGCCGAGCCATGGATATGAACAGGCCGAGCATTTATTCGGCATTCGGAGACAAGCAGGCACTCTATCGGCAGGCGATGGATCATTATCGAGGGCGTGTACGCGCCGCCATGAAGGAGGTGCTGGACGAAAGGCGGCCGCTGCGGGAAGCGCTTCTGGATTTTTATGAGCGCGCTATCGAGATCTATCTGTCGGGCGAAACCTCCGGGCGCGGCTGCTTCTTGATCGGTACGGCGCTGACCGAATCCGTCGAAAACCCCGAATTGCGGGCATCGCTTGCAGAAAGCTTCCAAGGGCTGGAGCGGCTGCTCGGGGCAAGAATTGCCGTGGGAAAGCAGCGCGGCGAAGTCGACGCCGACGCGAACTCGGAAGAGTTGGGGAAAGTGGCCTCGGCGATGCTCTTTTCTCTGGCGATTCAGGCGAGGGCGGGTGCAAGCCGCAGGTCCCTGAGAGCCACGATGAACGCGGCGCTGAATTCAATTTGCGCGTGAATCAGCGAGTGAGCGCCACCTGGGACGATCGCTAATCGGGGCCGTTTTGCTGCCGCGCACCACGTTTGCGGAGCAAATTATGTACCAATGCGCAAATAAATATTGACTCCGCGCGAAGCCGGCGCCTATTCTATGCGAAGTGGTACATAACGACCGTACGGACGGCCAACACGAGGAATAGCGCAAATGAGGCGATTTCCAAGAGGTCTGATGGGAGCGCTGGCTGTGACGGCGATCGTAATGGCTGCGCCGCCCGCGCCTGGTGCCGCGGCGCAGATGACCAGCGATGTGGCGCCTCCGGCGGTGCGCGTCGAGCGGTACCTACCCCGCGAGGGTTATGTCTGGGCGCCTGGATACTGGGAGTGGAACGGGAGCTCGTACCATTGGGTATCTGGAACCTATCTGCTCGAGCGTCGGGGAGCGCACTGGGTTGCGGACCGTTGGGATCAAGTAGGAACGCATTGGCAGCATGTAGCCGGGCACTGGGAGCGCTGAAACGCCGGTGCACGTGGATTTCGCCTGGATGCATTGAATGCTGCTCCGACTCCCAGTGTGAGCAATGCGCCAGGCCAAACAACCGCGGGTGCATTCCCCCGGAGACGCCGCCAGCTTCTTCGGCAAAACCGATGACTGCTACGATTACCATCGGCGCGGCACGTGCCGCAGAGGATGGGAATAAGCGTCTCCGATCGAGGCTGCCGGCGCGATAATCGCCAATCCGTTGATGACCGCGACTGCCCGGGCGACAGTTCTCAAACGCCTTTCACATCCGGCACAGCGACCGCGATAGCGGCGCGATCAATGCAAGGCCGGACCCGGTTTCGTTGCCTTGCGTGGATTGGCACAGTAACATCTTGGGCGGAGGGCAATGAATTCGTGTCGCTCAGTGCTGCTCAACAAGGCATGTGTTGCACCGATCTGATCTCTATGGCGATGAGCGCCGTTGGGCCGCAACCTACTATCCTGCATAGAGGGCCATAGGAGAACAAGCATGTCGATCCAGAAGAAAGTGATTTGGGCAGCCATCATTGTGCTCGGTGCAGTTTCCCTGGCAATCATCGCTCTCATGCGCGGCGAGCCCATCAACGCCGCATGGCTCGTCGTCGCGGCGGCGTGTGTCCACCTCGTCGGGTACCGGTTCTACGGTCTTTTCATCGCCAACAAAGTGCTGGGCGTGAACGCGGCGCGACAGACGCCTGCCTATCGTCGCAACGACGGCCTCGATTACGTACCGACCAATCGCTACGTGCTCTTCGGGCATCATTTTGCGGCCATAGCGGGTGCCGGCCCGCTGGTCGGGCCGGTGCTCGCGGCGCAGATGGGCTATCTGCCCGGCACGCTGTGGATTCTCGCCGGCGTTGTGTTTGCCGGCGCGGTGCAGGACATGACCGTACTGTTCCTGTCGACGCGCCGCGACGGGCGGTCTCTTGGGGACATGATTCGCTCGGAAATGGGCGCCGTCGCCGGCACCATCGCAGGCATCGGCGTTTTGCTCATCTGCGTCATCGTATTGGCGGTCCTGGCGCTGGTCGTCGTCAACGCCTTGAAGGGCAGTGCCTGGGGCAGCTTCACCGTATTTTGTACGCTGCCAATCGCCCTCATCATGGGCATTTACGGCCGATTCCTGCGCCCGGGCCGCATCGCGGAGATGTCGATCATCGGCGCGGTACTGCTGCTTGCGGCACTCATCTACGGGCGGACCGTGGCCGAGACGCCGGGTCTTGCGGTTTATTTCAATCTTCCCGCCACCACGCTGGCGCTGATCATCATCGGCTATGGTTTCGTCGCCTCCGTGTTGCCCGTGTGGCTGCTGCTCGCGCCGCGGGATTATCTCTCCACGTTCCTCAAGATCGGTGCGATCGCGCTGCTGGCGGTGGGTGTCATCATCGTCCGTCCCGACTTGCAGATGCCTGCGCTGACCAAGTTCGTCGACGGTACCGGTCCGGTCTGGTCGGGGAGCTTGTTCCCGTTCTTGTTCATCACGATCGCATGCGGCTCAGTGTCAGGTTGGCACTCGCTCATCTCTTCCGGCACCACGCCCAAGATGATCGAGAACGAGAACCAGATCGCTTTCATCGGCTATGGCGGCATGCTGACCGAGTCCTTTGTCGCCATCATGGCGATGATCGGTGCATCCGTGATTCACCCGGGTGTCTACTTCGCCATGAACAGCGCGGCGGGCCTCATCGGCACCACGGCCGCTCACGCGGCCGAAGTCGTCACTTCTTGGGGCTTCGTGATAACGCCTGATTACCTGACGCAGGTGGCGCACGACGTGGGGGAGGCCAGTATTTTGTCGCGGGCGGGCGGCGCACCGACACTCGCCGTCGGCATGGCGACCATATTGTCGGGGTTCCTCGGCGGCAAGGCGCTGATGGGGATTTGGTATCACTTCGCCATCTTGTTCGAGGCTCTGTTCATTCTCACGACGGTCGATGCCGGTACGCGCGTCTGCCGCTTCATGATTCAAGATCTCATCGGCAATGCCGTCCCCGCGTTCAAGGAAACGAATTCGTGGAGCAGCAACCTGATCGGCTCCGCGCTGGCTTGTGCGCTGTGGGGATATCTGCTCTACGCCGGCGTGATCGATCCGCTGGGCGGGATCTTCACCATGTGGCCGCTGTTCGGTGCCGCCAATCAGATGCTGGCGGCGATTGCGCTCACGCTCTGCACCGTGGTGCTGTTCAAGATGAAGCGTGAGCGCTTCGCGTGGGTCACCGTCGCACCGACGGCGTGGCTGATCATATGCACCGTGACGGCAGGTCTGGAGAAAGTGTTCAGCCCGAATCCCGCCGTCGGCTTCCTCAGCCACGCGCACAAGTTCGGCGGTGCCGCGGCAGCCGGGCAAGTATTGGCGCCTGCCAAGACGCTCGCTGACATGCATCGAGTCATCTTCAATGACTATCTGGACGCGACGCTCGCAGGTTTGGCGGTGGCGATCGTCGTGACCGTGGTGATCTATGCCTTGTTCGATATCCGCAAGGCATTGACCACACCGAAAGCGACGGCGATGGAGATTGGCGGCGCTTCAGGCGCCATGGCGGGAGGCGGGGCGTGAAGAAGATCAAGACGCTGTGGAGATGGTCGGCTCAAGCCGCGCGCCTGATGGTCGGCGTTCCCGACTATGACAACTACGTGGCGCACCGCAAGGCGCACCACCCGGGAGAGCCGTTCATGAGCTACGTGGAGTTTTATCGTGAGCGTCAGAACGCGCGTTATGCATGCGAAAAAGGACGGTTCAAGGGCTGTTGCTGAGGTTCGGCGCGACGGGAATCTCCCCTGACGCGCGTTACCCGAGCGCGGGAAATGCCTTTTCAGCACGGCGGAGCAGCCGGGGAGCGCCGATCCGCTCGCAGCAGACGGCGAATCTTGCGGTCGGCCCCCTCCACTGCAGCTCATCGAGGTCCGAGAATACCGGCGCATCGGTGCGCAGCGTTGCGAGCCTTTTGAACAGCAGCGCGCGCGCTTGGTGCACGCCCAGAACCTGCGGAGGGAAGTCCTCGATCCTGCCATAGCGTGCGATAAGGCTTGCGGCACCTTTGGGTCCGATACCGGCAATGCCGGGATACCCGTCCGCGCTGTCGCCGACGAGCGCGAGAAAGTCTGGTATCAGCTGCGGAGTCACGCCGAACTTCGTTTGGACGCCTCCCGCGTTCCGAATGGAATTGCTTCTTCTATCCACCTGTACGACGCGATCCTCGCGTACGCACTGCGCGAGGTCCTTATCCGGCGTCCAGATGCATACCTTTTGCACGCGAGAATCCTGCGAGGCAATGAACGCCGCGGAAGCGAGCGCGTCGTCGGCCTCGAACTCGAGCATTGGCCATACGGCGATTCCCAGGTCGGAAAGAGCATCTTCGAGCGGCTGGAATTGTGCGTGCAATGCAGGCTCCATGCCTTCGCTCGTCTTGTAGCCGGCCCAAAGCCCGTTGCGGAAGGATTCGATGACATGATCGGTGGCGACCCCGAGGTGCGTGGCGCCTTCCTCGATCATTTGCAGGACGGTGTTGAGCACTCCCACGACGGCTCCGAACGGCCGGTCTTTGCCTTTGGTGAAGCGGCGCAGGCCGTAGAAGTGGCGGAAAAGCTCGTAAGTTCCGTCGATGAGATGAACGATCACCTGACGATTATTGCCGAGCATGCCCGGTTGAGTCTATGAGGTGGCGCATGAAGCTGAGGTCTTCGGATGGCACATCGACTATCATTGAAGGCCGAATGTGACACGGACCATGCCTTGATATGAAGCTAAATGGATAAAGACCTCGAGCGCGACCCGCGCGCCGCTTCGCAGCGCAAGTCGGGCTTCAACTGGAAGAGCTGTCTGATCGAATCGATCATCGCAATCGTCGTATTTGATGTCCTCGCGTGGATCGTGACCTGGTACTTCATCCTGCCGCGTCTCAAGCGCTGATTGAATTGCCGCTCGGTGAAACGCGGCGCAGCCCGAGACCGTCCTTGCGAGGCCTTAAGGGGAATTTGCCGAAAGCCGGACGTTGCGGTTGCGTGGTTGTGGGCATGCTGGCGCGGGGTTCCCGGGCCGGGCGCAGAGTATTCTGTCGGCTTGGACGGCACGGGCTGCTATTTGCTGCCATCTCCGGGTACGATGGGCCAAAGGAGGTGGTTATGGAGAGTGTGAATATTTCCCTGCCGGAACCGCTGATGCGGTTCGTCGACGCGCAGATTGCGACGGGACGTTACGGCAGCGCCAGCGAGTATGTCCGAGAACTGATCCGGGAGGACCAGAAGCGCAAAGCCGAGGAGCGGGTCGAGGCGCTGCTGCTGGAGGGACTCGAGGGAGAAGAATCCGAGTTGACCGGCGCCGACTGGAAGGTAATTCGCAAGGAAGCGCTGGCAGGAATACAGTCGCACGACAAGGCACGCTGATGTCGCGCATTTTTTTCAGGCGACCTGCCGCGTGGAGCGACTTGGCTGAACACTATGTGTACCTCGCGGAGAACGCCGGGACTATCATAGCGGATCGTTTTTTGGTGGATGCCGAAGCGAGCATGGCGGATTTGGCCGCACATCCTGCAGTGGGCACGCCGCTGACGCTGCGTCCGCAGGAATTGATCGGCCTGCGCATGTGGCGGGTCAAGGATTTCGAGCACTTTCTGATCTTCTATCTGCCTCGCCGTGACGGCGCCACGATCGTGCGAATTCTGCACGCCAGTCAGGAGTGGTGGCGGGTGCTCGGCATCGAGCCTGCGCCCTGAAATGAGCCTGCTCGCCGCCAGGGTGCTCATGGACTGTCTTGAGATACATTGATTCGACGAGCCAAGATATGGCGCTGAAGTACAAGGTGGCAGTGGTCGCGGTGGTGATCCTGGCCATCATCGTGATTGGCGACGGTTACCGGCGAACGAGAAAGGCTGATCAGGGCGAGGCGACAGTCAAGGCGAGTGTCGCTGCCATGAGTATCCAGCAACTCGCGCGTCTTTCGGCGGAATGCGATGCGGCGCAGAGCCCCGCTGCGCCGGCTGCGCATGCTGCGGAGTATTGCGCCGAGGTATGGCGCGAGATTGAAGACCGACCTCTGCAGGCCGTGAAGGTGCCGCCGACGAGCGCTGGACCGTAAAGATCCGGTGCGCTGGCAATCTCGAGCCTGCGGTAGCGCCCTAATTCATGCCGCACATGCCGCCGCCACAGCCGCCGCTGCCGCACACCGGTGCGTCACAGGGGGACGCCTTCGCGCCGGTGCTCACGAAGCCGGCGGACATCAGTTTCTCGACTGTCGCCTTGGGATTCGTCCGGCCGCGGGCGATGCCGGCACGATCACAGAGTTCGCCCCAGGTATGCAGTTCTTCGGCCATCTTGTGTTGAACTTCAACGACGGTGCCGTTGGCTGCGCAGCGATATTCATAGGTCGGCAAGGGTCTTCTCCACTCGGCCTCTCCGCGAGGCCGCTTCTCCTCTCAGTATAAGCGACGATGCGATCCCGGGAAAACCGGGAGCGACACCGCGACGGGGCAATTTTCTCGATCAGTTTGCCGCCCATCGTGCGACTGCCCTCGCCATCGTCGGTCCAATCAGCAACACGACCATGAACCGCGCCACCTGCATCGCCATGACGAACGGCAGGTCCACATGGGCCGAGGCCGCGATGATTGCGACGGAATCAGCGCCGCCGGGGCTGGTTGCGAGGTAGGCTGTGAGTGGGTCGATACCTACCGTGACGTGCAGCAGCCAGGCCAAACCGCCGCACAAAGCAATGAGTGCTACCGTGGAGGCGGCGATCTTCCAAAAAACTCGCGCGGCGTAGAGCACGATTTCACGCGTGAATCGCAGTCCAATGGACCAGCCTACCAGGGCGTAGCAGCCGGCCATCAGCCAGGGCGGCAGCGTGATGGTAACGAGGCCGGTGCAGGAAAGCGCGGTGCCCCCGATGAGGGGAATGAGCAGCGGGCCGGCGGGGATTTTGGACTTGGCGCCGAGGATGGCACCGATCACGGCGAGGGCCATGGTTTCCCACAAAGGCTGCGCGGCAAGCACGGGGAACCAGACCACGTCAGCCCGGGTGGCGGCGCCAGGGGCCACCCACAGCCGGGCGACCAACGAGGCGGCGAGGGCTACCAGCATCACGCGTAGGAACTGCATGAAGGCCACCAACCGCGGGTCGCCTCCGAAGCCATCGGACATCAGGACCATCACGGTGGCTGCGCCAGGCGCGGAGCCCCACACGGCCGTGGTTCCCGGCAAGATCCCCCAGCGCGCGAGCGAGGCGCCGAGCGATATGTGCTGATGATCAGCACCGAGCCAACCCCAGCGAGAAACACCGGCCACTGCCGTACCATGGTGGCCAGGATCGCAGGGCCGATGCTGCGCGCGACCAGGCAGCCGATCAGACCCTGTGCGAGGGCATAGGGCCAGTGCGGTACTGCCAGCCTTCCTTCGAATACCGCGACCAGTATCGCGGCGGTCATGGAGCCCAGCAGCAGGGCCGCGGGCAGGTGGATCCACTCGAGCGGGACAATGAAGAGGAGCGAGGCAGCGAGCAGAATGCCCCACAGGAGCGCGGCTGGCATCGCGCGCAGCGTCGGGACGGCTCGCTCGGCGGACTGATGCATGATCCTACACGGATCCCGTGTTCAGAACGAAGCCACCTAAAGGTGTCGGGTGAAGGTGAGATCGCCGCCTTGAACCAGGCGGCCGAGCCGGGGCAGGATGTGCTTCATCGACATCTCGTGGCCCTC
>Ga0074045_10002795_pt1 | contig 15988 bp, 9 predicted proteins | sample BogForMeECP23OM2_FD_94442 | JGI IMG/M metagenome (GOLD analysis project Ga0074045, IMG submission 94442) | Bog forest soil microbial communities from Calvert Island, British Columbia, Canada - Bog Forest MetaG ECP23OM2 | ecosystem: Environmental > Terrestrial > Soil > Wetlands ...
ACACAACCTCGTATGAGAGACTATATGCAACACTGATCAGAAGAATATCATTTCTATTGCGCACCCCTTGGCGATGTATCCCGCGTAGCGCGGAAGGCGCCCCGTTCGAGGTGCCTCTCAATCGAGTTGGGCTGTCAGCGGGGCGCCTTCACTGAAAAGGAGGCCCCTATGAAACCATCGGTGTTCTCTGCCACTTCAGTTCAAGAAGTCGAAGCTCATCTTGAAAATGCTTCCAAAGAGGGACTAAAACCCACTCTGGCAATCGTTTTCAGCTCCGTTGCCCATGACTTGAAGGGATTGGGGGCAATATTCGCCAGGCACGACATGGACGTTTTCGGAGCAAGTACCCATGGAGAGATACGCAACGACGGAATTTGTGAGGGGTCCATCGTCGCCATGTTGCTTGATATCAGTCGCGATGCCTACCAAGTAAAGGTTTTTGACGGCCAGGAGAAAACGTCTGCACAAATCGGCAAAAGTGTTGGGGAATGGGCAAAGACTCTTTACACTGATCCGGCGTTCATGGTGGTTTCCGCTGGATATCTGGCCAATGGCGAGCACATCGTCAATGGTATTATTAGCGAAATGGGGCGACAGGTGCCGCTGTTTGGCGGCCTGGCCGGCGACGATCTTAAGTTCAAAGAGACATTTGTATTCGACGGGTCACGGATCACCTCAAATGGTGTCGTGGCTTTGATTTTTGACGGAAATGTCATTGGCCTTCAAGGAGTGGCTTTCAGCGGCTGGAAGGGAATTGGCACGGCAAAGACAGTCACCAAGGCCCAGGGTAACATCGTGTATGAGATAGATCATGAGCCTGCACAAGACGTGTACATTAAGTACCTGAACCTTTCCAAGGATACCACAGCGCCGGCTTCCTTTGCGGGTGAATATCCCCTGGCTGTGAGTCGGGATGACGGCTCGTCTGTCCTCAGGGCGATAATGGTTATAAACGAAGATAAGTCAATTGTCTACGCGGGGTCTGTTCCTGAAGGCGCCAAAGTACGCTTTGGCATGGCGCCGGGCATCGAAATTGTCGATCAGGCCATCGAACAAATGTCGGAATTCAAAGGACAAACTTCCAGGTCAGACGCCATTGTGCTCTTTTCCTGTAAGGCGCGGCAGCTTGCCCTTGGGCCACTGGTTGAGGATGAAGTGGCCGGTGTTCGCAAGCTTTGGGACGTTCCGATGGTTGGATTTTTCACCTATGGCGAAATAGGGCCTGTGTTAGGTGGGGGGTGCGATTTTCATAATGATACGCTCGTACCCGTTCTGATTTACGAGAAGTAAGTTATTCAAGGGTTTGCGGCATGAAAGCTGATCTTGACAAGCTGAAGCACGCCATCGGGGAGCTGATTGTTGCCGATGACGGCAAAAAAATGGTGCTGGAATTGCTCGGTCAAATCGAGAAGGGGTTTAAGACGCTCGACTTCAGATTGGAGAGGGCGTTGAAAGACAAGAACACCCTTTCCACCTTACTCTCCAAGACATCCGAAGACCTTGAAAAATCATCGGCACTCATCCAAAAGATATTCAGCGGCTATCTCGAGACCATCGTGAAGGCGTCCCTGGCGATCTCGGCGGAGATCGACATCGAAAAGCTCCTCAGAAAGCTGATGCTGATCATCCTGGAAAATGCGGAGGCGCAAAAAGGCGTACTGGTGCTAAGAAAGGGAGAACGGTGGCTGATCGAAGCCGAAAAGGAAAAGGACCTGGAGAGCGTGACCGTCCTGCAGGGGCAGCCTCTCGAAGAAAGCAGCAATGTGCCCATTTCCGTCATTAATTCCGTAATCAAGACGCATAAGGATGTCGTTCTGGAAAGCGCCGCGGAGGATGAGCGATTTTACAACGATCCATACATGGCGGAGAACAGGCCGATATCGGTTCTGGCCATTCCACTTGTTAGACAGAACGTTCTGAAAGGCGTCTTGTACCTCGAGAATAACCTTGTCAGGGGGGCTTTCACCAGTGAGCGCATCCAGGTTTTGAAGATTCTTTCCTCCGAGGTCTCGATATCCATCGAGAACGCGCAGTTGTATTCCAACTTGAAAGTCCAGGAGGAAGAGTACCGGAGTCTTTTTGAGAATCTCAACGTCGGAGTTTTCAGAGCATCCACCGACCGCAATCCTCGTTTTCTTAAGGTGAATCGAGCCTTCGCGCGGATCTTCGGTTTCGATTCGATGGAAGATCTGATGCGGACCAGCCCTCGAGAATTGTATCGCGATCCGAGCGACAGGAATTCTCTCATCAGTACGGTGGCGCAACGCGGCTCGGTGGAGAACATGGAAATCGCCATGGCAAAAAAGGATGGCTCGACCATCTGGGTTTCACTCAGCGCAAGGGGGACTTTAGGTCCCGATGGGACCCTTAGATGGATGGACGGCATTGTGGAGGACATCACAGCCAGAAAGCAGGCCGACGAGGAACTCGGAAGATATCGGGAGCATCTCGAAGACCTGGTGGAGCAGCGCACGGAAGATCTGCAGGTCGCCAAGCGGGAAGCCGATGCGGCCAATCGGGCCAAGGGGGATTTCCTGGCCCATATGAGCCATGAGATCAGGACTCCGATGAACGCCATCATCGGCATGATCCACCTTGCCCTGCGGACCGATCTCACCCCAAAGCAGCACGATTATCTCTCGAAGGTCGAGACATCGGCCCATTCGCTCCTTGGCATCATCAACGACATCCTCGATTTTTCCAAGATCGAGGCAGGAAAGCTCGAAATGGAGCGGGTCGACTTCATGCTCGACGAGGTGTTCGACAGGATAGCGGGCATACTCACCCTCAAGGCGCAGGAAAAGGGGCTGGAACTGCTCTTTTCCATCGCGTCGGATGTTCCCCAGTACCTGGTGGGAGACCCCCTTCGGCTGGGACAGGTGCTCATGAACCTCATGAACAACGCTGTCAAGTTCACCGAAAGAGGTGAAATCACGGTCACGGTGGCTGTGGAGGAGGCGATTTGCGACGCAGTCAGGCTGAAGTTCACAGTTAGAGACACGGGGATAGGACTGAGCCAGGACCAGAAAGAGCGCCTTTTCCAGTCCTTTACCCAGGCCGATGGATCGACCACCCGGAAATACGGGGGAACGGGTCTGGGACTTGCAATTTGCAAGCGCCTGGTCGAGATGATGAATGGAACCATTTGGGTGGAGAGCGAGCCGGGGAAAGGGAGCGCCTTTATGTTTGTCGCCGCGTTCGCCCCTTGCGGGAAACACCGAAAACCGGCGCCGCTCTCCGAGAAACTCCGTGGAATGCGCGTTCTGATCGTGGATGACAATGCAGCGGCCAGGGAGATGCTGACGGCATATCTCTCCGATCTCACCTTCGAGGTTGAAACCGCACCAACGGGTATGAGAGCCATCGAAATGCTCGAGCGGGCGGAGGAGGAAGCCCTCCCCTTCGGCCTGGTGCTCATGGACTGGAAAATGCCCGGAATGGACGGGATCGAAACTTCCCGGCGGATCAAAAGCAACACGAAGATTTCCCAAACTCCCGCCATTCTCATGGTGACGGCTCATGGCCGGGAGGAGATCATGCAAGAGGCTAGAGAAGCGGGGCTTGACGGTTTTCTCATCAAGCCGGTAAACAGGTCGACCCTTCTTGAGACGATCGCCGGCATCTTCGGGAAGGGAGAGCCCCAGCATTCGAAGATTTCCGAGAAAAGCCAGCCCTTTGCATCCCTTCTTGCCGGAATCCGTGGAGCGCGCGTGCTCCTTGTGGAAGACAATGTGATGAACCAGCAGGTGGCGACCGAACTTATCGAGTCGGCCGGGCTCATGGTCAGCGTGGCCGGAAACGGGAGGGAAGGCGTGGATGCTGTGCTTGCAGGTTCCTTCGATCTCGTCCTCATGGACATCCAGATGCCGGAGATGGACGGACTGGAGGCAACCCGTATCATCCGGGGACGCCACCGGCTCCAAGACCTTCCGATTGTCGCCATGACGGCTCATGTGATGTCGGGGGATATGGAAAGGAGCCTGGATGCCGGGATGAACGGCCACGTCGCCAAGCCCATCAATCCAGATGAACTCTATGCGACTCTTCTTCGCTTCATCAAGCCCGGCGTACGGGAAGTCCCCGAGACTTTCCCAATCCGGGAGATCGGCGCCCAGCCCCCCGTTGATCTTCCCGATATTCCCGGAATCGACACATCCGACGGGCTTCGCAGGGTAGCTGGAAACACTCGGGTGTACGTGAAGATCCTCAAGGGATTTCTCGCGGATTACCGCGATGCGGTTCCATCCATCCGCTCCAGGATGGAGGATGCGAATTTCGATGAGGTGGCAAGAGCCGCCCATACCATTAAGGGAGTGGCTGGAAACATCGGTGCGCGGGACCTTTTCGATGCCGCGGACAATCTTGAATCGGCCTTGAGAAAGGGAGAGGCGCGGGAGGCATGGAAGCTTTATGACGCATTCGAGGAGCGCCTCGGCGATGTGCTATCGGCTCTGACCTCGATAGAGGAGTTTCCCTGCGGGAATGGCGGCCAACAACTTCATTCCGGAAGGTCCGATCTTGAAAGCGCCCGAAAACTGGTCGAGCAGATGACCCCGTTGCTCGCGGAGAGGAACTTGAAGGCTGGAGAGATTTTGGGGCAACTGAGGGCTGCATTGGCCGGAACCGGCCTGGATGCGGAACTGAATAAGCTGGAAGGCCACATCGATGAATATTATTTCGAGGACGCCCTCGCCGTTCTGAGTGCGATCGGGAGCAGAATAGCAAGCATGGAAGCCTGAACATTCCTGTTGGAATTATCTGGATTTCAGTAGGGAGGGAACGTGATGGAAACTGTTGAGAAGCCTCGGGTTCTTATCGTGGACGATGAACGTGCCAACATCACTTTGCTTGCGGAAGCCCTCAAGGAAGATTTCGAGATCCTGGCAGCAAGGAGTGGTTCGCAAGCCATAGAGCGGGCAAGGTCCTCCCCCCCACCCGATATTATCCTCCTCGACATCATGATGCCGGGTATGGATGGGTACGAAGTTTGCCGCACATTGAAAGCGGATGACTGCACCAGGCATATCGCTGTTGTCTTCGTTACCTCCATGAGCGAGATGGAGGATGAAACGAGAGGTCTGGAACTGGGGGCGGTAGACTACCTGACCAAGCCTATCAGACCTCCCATTGTGAAAGCCCGAGTAAGGAACCATCTGGAATTGAAGCTGGCCAAGGAGAAGCTTGAAAAACAGAACTCCATCCTTGAGTCGATGTTCGGTCGCTACCTCTCCACCGAGGTGATGAATTCTCTTCTCGACGATCCTTCAACTCTGGAACTGGGAGGCGAGAAACGAAAGGTCACCATCATGCTGAGCGATCTGAGAGGCTTTACAGCCCTGTCAGAGCGTCTCAAACCCGAGCAGGTGGTTCAACTTCTGAACTCTTACTTTGAAGTCATGGTAGACGTAATCTTACAATACCAGGGCACCATCAATGAGATCATCGGCGATTCGCTGCTGGTTATTTTTGGAGCGCCCAAAGAGATGCCGGACCGAGCCAAAAGGGCCATAGCCTGTGCAATAGAGATGCAGAACGCAATGGCAAAGGTCAACGAGCAAAACCGTAGCCAGAGCCTGCCTGATCTGGAGATGGGAATCGGCCTCAACGAAACCGAGGTGATTGTCGGTAACATCGGTTCAAGCAAAAGAAGCAAATATGCCGTGGTAGGCAGTGGCGTCAACATGACGAGCCGGATCGAATCCTATACTGTGGGAGGACAAATACTCATTTCAGAATCCGTGCGCCTGGACGCGGGAGAGATTTTGCGCATTGACGCTCAATGGGACTTGCTTCCCAAAGGGGCTGAAAGACCGTTGAGAGTGTACGATGTTGGTGGGATTGCCGGAGGTTACAACCTGGCTTTGACAAGCAAAGAACAGCTCCTTATCACACTGGCCCGGCAAATTCCGATACGGTATACTGTCCTCGAAGGAAAAGACGTTGGGGTGAAAGAACAGGAAGGCTCTTTCGTCCGGCTCTCAAAAAACTGCGCGGAGATTACGTTGAATTACCCGCTCAGCGTTCACACGAATCTCAAGATGAACCTGGAACATGTGAGTGAAAAACTGTCTGTCAGAGATTTTTACGGGAAAATAATCAAGCGCCTTGAGGAAAACGGGTATTCCGGTGTGATCCGATTTACCTCGATACCGCCTGAGGTTGATGCCTATTTTCAGGCGCACCTCCAGCACCCTGTTGAACGTGGGGAAAGGCAGAAGCCACACCCCATCTCTGCTCGGGGGTCCAAATTGGAACGCTGAGGACGGCAAGGGCCTCCGCTTATCTATTTTGCTTGCGGCCCGTTTATATGGATTTTGTAGAAAAAGTGAGAAGTGAACTCGGAATATGGGCAAACGGACGTCAGCTTTTTGGATACGCGGAGGGGTGCGAACTCCGGAACCACAGCTTTCTTACCGCGAGGATTTCGAGGTTTAAAACGAGAGTCCGGGCAACAACATTGCGCTTTTTAAGAACATCTAACATTGTAGATCACACTTAGCCTTAGCGGGGTGATGAAAAAAGATTGGAATTCCCACATCAGGGCGAAAAACCCTGTAGACGTCACCCCGGCGGAAGCCGGGGTCCAGTGTCTTTTGCTTTACGATGGCGAAATAATTAGCAATTTTCAGGCGTTTCTCCCACCAGAGAACCCTTTTTCATCACCCTGTTAGGTCCGACTAGGTTCGGAATCCATACCGGAAACCCATGTCAATTTGCGCCTTGCACTTTGATCCACTATCCAGAGGCCGCAGCTCGGATGATATTTGCCATAACGAGAAGGCTGGAGCGCTTCGCTTGAAAACACTTACGGATTTTGATAGTGTGATTTTGATTATCAACCGGCCCCATTTCCCTCTCTCGTTATTGGCAGCAGCGGTTTTAAGGTAAAATGAGGCCCATGCTCCGAGATTTGAAACTACAGCTCCTGTTTCCGATGGCTGCTCTGGATCGCCCGAACTGCTTCTCGACAAATCCATACGAATTGGTTATGCATGCTGTGCGGAAGGTCACGGCCTTCCGTTTCTTAAATAGGTACGGAGCTTGCACCCCTTTTGGGAAAGGACCCGGCAGTCCCCTGAGGCAAGCTGCGGGCAAAAGAAAAGTAACATTTTGACGTGTCACGGTTTCATAACAAATGATAAAAAAATTGATCGCCGTTGCCATTATTTTTGGAATTGCGTCATCGGCCGGTTTTCTGCCGTCGAAGAAATCGATCGGCATCAGGTCCGCCTTTGCCGTTGATAATGCCGTTATCGACGAAAACGACAGGGTGGTCCTTCAGGGAAACATCCATCCCAAGGCCAGGCCTGAGTTCGACGTGGGGCCAACCGACCCCTCACTGCCGATGAAGCGAACGATCCTTCTTTTGAAGATCGCCCCTGAAAAGCAGGCGCAACTGGATCGGCTCGTTGCCGAACAGCAGGACCCCTCTTCCCCGAATTTTCACCAATGGCTCACTCCGGAGCAGTTCGGCGAGAGGTTCGGAAGAAGTCCGGAAGAGATCGCCACTGTAAAGGGCTGGCTTATCAGCCACGGGTTTACCATCGATGAGACGGCAAAAAGCGGCGCCTGGATAGACTTCTCAGGTACGGTGGCCGATGTTGACAGCGCCTTTCACGCTAACATGCACGATTACCGGGTTGAGGGACAGCTTCATCATGCCAACTCGACCGATCCCTCGATCCCGCGCACGCTAGCCGACGTGGTGGCCGGGCCGGTTTCGCTGCACAATTTTCCCCGCAAGGCGATGCACACCCCGCCCCGGCGCATTTTTGACGTCGAAAAACCGGAGACAAAGCCGCAGCCCGGTTACACTGTGTCGGCCACCAACCACAATCTCGCTCCAGGCGACTTCGCGGCCATCTACGATGTCAACACTGTCTACAAGCTGGGCTATGACGGCGCCGGCGTGACTATCGCCGTCGTGGAACAGACCAACCAAGGCGGAGCCATCGCCAAGTGGAATACCTTCCGCTCCACCTTTGGACTCCCTTACAATCCTCCCGTCGTCACAGTGAACACCGATCCCGGCGATACGGGGGCCGCTGATGACTCTGAGGAAGACCTCGACGTCGAATGGTCAGGCGCTGTGGCGACGGGAGCTACTATCAATTGCGTCGTCTCCGGTGGAGCTGGTTCTGCTTTCGGCGTTGACCTTTCTGCCAAATATATCGTCGACAACAACATGGCTGACATTATCAGCGATAGTTACGGCGACTGCGAGCCGGATTTGAGCACGACCTATTATGATTCGGTCACGACCTGGAGCCTTTTTTATTACAACTTATGGGAACAGGCGGCCTCTCAGGGAATAACGGTGTTTGTCGTCACCGGAGACTCCGGCGCCTACGCTTGTACAGACGATAACGGTAATCCTGAAGCGCCCAAGGCGGTGAACGGTCTCGCCTCAACTCCCTTCAATACCGCTGTGGGCGGCACGCAATTAAGCGATCTATCGACCTACTGGAGTCCGAATAATAGCACCAACGGCACCTCGGCCCTGCCCCCCGCCTCCGGGGCGGCCTGGAGCAACTATGAGGTGGCCTGGAACAACTTTAACGCACAAAACTCCTGGGTCTATTGGGCCTCCGGAGGGGGGGCCTCCGCCCTTTGGGGCAAACCGGCGTGGCAGGTGTGTCCGGGCGTCCCCAACGACGGGTGGCGCGATATGCCCGATGTCTCTCTTAATGCAGACACCAACGTCGGCTACAGGATTTACAGTTGCTACAATGATACCGGTTCTTGCGGGTCTGATTATTGGTCCATTATCGGCGGGACTTCGGGCGCATCGCCCACTTTGGCAGGCATCATGGCGTTGATCGTTCAAAGTAAAGGTGAGCGCCAGGGCAACTTCAACAGCGTTTTCTACCAACTCGGCAACGCTCAGTACAGCGGGGCGAGCGGCGCAAGCCCCGTTTTCCACGACATCACCAAAGGCAACAACGGCTTTGGCGTGGCCTTCCCCGGCTATTCCTGCACAGCTCACTACGACCTTGTAACGGGCCTGGGTTCGGTGAATGCGACCAACCTCCTCCTGGCGTTTCAGGAAGTAGGGGCACTGACGGTCACGATCAATCCGGCTGCAGCCGCAAGCGACGGCGCGCAGTGGAGCGTAGATGGCGGGGCCGCGCAGAACAGCGGGGCCGCGGTCAGTCTGGCGGCTGGTTCTCCTACGGTAAGTTTCAATACCATTACAGGCTGGACCACTCCTGCAAGCCAGACCGTCAATATCGTAAATGGGCAGGCCACATCGGCGAGCGCAACGTATGTCCTTTTACCTCCAGTGGTTGAAACATTTACGATAGATAGCGGCGCCCTTTCGACTCCGAGCCGGACAGTTACGCTTAACAACACGGCGGCCGCGTCTCTCGCTTACTATGTGGCCAGCGAGTCTTCCACTTTCGTTGGAGCGGTATGGAAGAAGTACTCCACGGCCCCTCCCTTTACCCTTAGCGCTGCAAACGGACAAAAAAAGACCGTCTATTTCAAGGTGAGAAACGCCGCGGGCGTCTCGCTAAAGAAGAGCGCTTCAATTTTCCTGGCCCAGGTGCCGGTGGTTACCTCTTTCAAGATCGACGCAGGGGCCGCAACCACGACTAATCCCACGGTAACGCTTAACAACACGGCGACCGAGTCGCCCACGTACTATATGGCCAGCGAAGACCCGTCTTTTGCCGGAGCAGTCCCGCAGCCTTACTCTAAGGCTCCCGAATTCACATTGAGTGCGGGGGGCGGGACCAAGACGGTTTATTTTGAAGCCATCAACAGTTACGGATCATCGCTGGCGGCGGCAAGCGATACAATTGAGCTCATCGTCAAACCCGTGCTGACATCGTTTTCGATAGACAGCGGCGCCCTGACCACTTCGATCCCGAAGGTAACGCTTGACAACACAGCGACCGGGTCTCCCACGTCCTATGTGGCCAGCCAGTCTAAGACTTTCTCCGGAGCGGTATGGAAGAAGTACTCCACGGACCCTACCTGGAACCCTACCTTCACCCTGAGCGGCTCAAACGGACTAAAGACCATCTATTTCAAGGTGAGAAATGCCGCTGGAGTCTCGAATGTGCTGCCTGCCACCATCACGCTTGAGCCTGATTGAATTGGGACTAAAACGGAGAGATTGAACGCCTTCATGGAAGCGGAGACAGAAAAATGGGTGAGATCCACTGGACGGAGATCGTTTTCGGTGCGGCAACCTTCGTTGTCTTAACGACATATCATGTATACTGGGTCTGGCAGATGCGCCGGACGCCCCTTCAGACATATCGGGGCGTTACAAAACATCTGAGGCGCGTGTGGGTGGAATCAGTCATTACCGGGAACCGGGACATGCTCTCGGTGCAGACGTTGCGCAACTGGATCATGGCTTCCAGTTTCTTGGCTTCTACGGCCATGATCATCGGGTTGGGGCTCCTGAGCTTTGTTTTCAGACCCGATCACATCTCCGAAATCCCCTTCGATCCTACCCTGATATTTTCCCGGATGAAGACCCTGTTCGTGGTCAAAATGATGGTGCTGATGGCGCATTTCTTTTTTGCCTTCTTCAGCTTCACTCTTTCCATCCGCTACATGAACCAGATCAACTTCATGATCAACGTCCCCGTCGAGTGCGACCCCTTGCTGACGCCGGAGTTAATAGCCAACACACTGGATACGGGAATGTTGCATTACACCATGGGCATGCGGGCCTTTTACCTGTCGGTGGTGGCCACACTCTGGCTCTTCGGGCCGGTGTGGATGTTTTTGGGCAGCCTGGTCCTGGTCTTCTTTCTCCATAAGCTGGACCATTGCTGTGCACTGGAATATTCCACCGCCCGGTGTGATATAAAGACGCACGGATTGGAAACACAACCATGACCTCCCGGCGAATTGAATGGGTTGCCTGGTATGGTCCCATGAGGAACCCCTTCCTTTTCGCAGGCTCATCAACGCAGGCAAACCCTTTGGGAAACAAAGAGCGGGGAGTGGGGAGGTCTTATTTCGTTTTCACCGCCCGGCTAAGAGTCATGAAGCCCTTTTTCTTCGGTTAAGGTCACTCACGAGGAGGTAGAGATGAAGTACCCGGACGTTGGGTTTGAGTCCTTTTTCACCTGGATGAACAGGCCGCGAGTCATGTACTCGCCCGGAGTACGCAGAGAGCTGGCCTTCGAAATGGGAGAGCTTGGCGGGCGCAATGTGCTGATAGTCACGGACAAAGGGCTGGTCCAGGCCGGCGTGGCCGAGATGGTGGCCGAAGAGGTGCGCAAGTCAGACCTTGAACTGGTGGGGATCTTCGACAACATCGTTCAGGATGCCCGACTCGAAAACATCAACGAAGGGGCTGCGTTCTACAGGTCTTGTGGAGCGGACTGCATGGTCGTGGTCGGCGGCGGGAGCGTCATGGATACGGCCAAGTCCATAAACATCATGATAGGTGAGGGGATAGACGACTTCAGGCCGCTAGCCGAGCAGGCGGGTCTTTGGTCAGGCGCCAAACCGCTTCCGCCGCACATCGTGTTCCCCACCACTGCCGGAACAGGAAGCGAAGTCACCACTGCGATAGTAGTACTGGATGTCGAAGCCAGGGCGAAGCTCCAGATAACCCACCCCTTCAACGCGGACCTGGCCATGCTCGATCCGGAACTGACGGTGAGCCTGCCCCCGAAGGTAACTGCGTTCACCGGGATGGACGCGCTGACCCACGCTGTGGAGGGGGTGACCTCTACGGCCGCTGAACCCATTGCAGACGCGCTCGGTCTTCACGCCATCAGGCTTATCTTCCGGTATCTCCCGGAGGCGGTGATGGAGCCGCAAAACGTTACCGCCAGAGGCCACATGCTCATAGCCAGCACGCTGGCGGGAATGTGTTTCGGCAATACCATGACGGGCGGGACCCATGCAACCGCGCACGCTCTGGGCGCCCATTACGGAATCCCTCACGGTTTGGCCAACGCCATCATGCTCCCCGTAGTCATGGAGCACAACATGGAGGAATGCCCCGCACGTTACATGATGCTGGCGGACGCCATGGGAATGGACGTGAGCGGGAAGGACCCGCTCGGAGCGGCCCGGTTGGCCGTGCAGGCAGTAAAAGACCTGAAGGCCCGGATCGGCCTGACCCAAACTCTGAAGGACTTCGGCCTTACCGATGACAGGGAGCGGTTAATGCCCACAGTCGAACTGGCGGCAAGTGATTCTCAAGTAGGCTATAATCCTCGTTATTTGGAAGAGGAAGACATACTCGACCTGTACATCAAGGCCCTGTGATCAGAGTTGCGCTCAGGTGCACCGGGGAGCGTAACGAGAGGTGGGACAAAGGCGGCTCTATCAGGCGAAAGGGAGAAGGAAATGGAATACTGGAAAGATGAAAGCGAACCTATCAAGGCTTTTCTGAAGCTTTTCGAAGCGAGCATGGCAGATGAGGAATTGTCCAAGAGCTTGAAGAAGCTCAACCAGCTTATATGGTTCGACTACACCGAGGACGGCCCCAACTGCTCTTATTACTGGGATCTCCGCGGCGGCAAGCTCGAGGCGGCTGCCGGCAAGCCGGCCGATAAGCCGGATTTGGTGATGAGCCTCTCCGCTGACAACGCCCACAGGTCGTGGTCCAACAAGCTCAATCCGGTGATGGCCATCACGAGAAGGAAAATGAGGGTGAAGGGATCAGCCACCGCTCTTCTTAGATTGGCCCCTAAGCTGAAAAAGGTCGCGGTGATTTACGAGAGGGTCCTAAAAGACATGGGCTGGGAAGACAAGATCCTGAAGTAACCGAACACGGAGGCAGGGGAAAATGCAGGGCAACACCGGCAACGTCATCGACGTCGATCTTACCGAACGCGCTGTCAAAGTTGGCTCTCCCCCGGGCGACTGGTATCCCGGATACATCGGGGGGAGCGGTCTGGCAGCCAGGCTTTTCTGGGAAATGGGTGACTTCGACGCAGATCCGCTCTCACCCGAGGCCATGCTCATTTTCATGAACGGACCCTTTGCAGGCTTGAAGCTCTCTGGAACAAGCAGGATGAGCGTGGGCGGCCGCTCTCCTTTGACGGGCAACTGGGGCGATTCCTCGTGCGGAGGCTACTTTGCCCCTGAATTGAGGTACGCCGGATACGATGGGATCGTCCTGCGAGGGAGAACCGCTGCCCCCTCGCTGCTCCTCATCGAGGACGGCAGGATCGAGATCATGGACGCGGCTTCCTATTGGGGCAAAGGCATCGAGGAGGTAAACAGCGGCCTGAAGGAAAGGTTCGGGAAAAATCACCGGACCCTGGTGACAGGTCCGGCAGGCGAAAACATGGTCCGGTATGCCCTCATTTTGAACGAAGGCCATCATGCGTTTGGGCGGGCGGGATTCGGAGCCGTCATGGGCTCGAAGAACCTCAAGGCCATCGTCGTGAAATCGTCAAAGCAACGCATGGAAGCGGCCGATCCGGCGCGACTCGAGAAACTGCGCAAAGAACTTAACACAAGGATCAAGGAATCTCTGACTTCTTCGGTCTTTCGGGAAAACGGGACCGCGGCCAACCTGGAGGGGGGCATGTTTGCCGGCGATGTCCCCATACGGAACTTCACCTCGAATTTCTCCGAAGAGATGGGCGAGCCCCTGTCGGGAGCCACCCTGACCGAGAAATTCCTCACCCGCCGGTGGGCCTGCGCGTTCTGCTCTGTCAGGTGCAAGCGAATCGTCGAAGTGCCGGAAGGACCGTTCGCAATTCCCGAAGGACCAGGTCCGGAATACGAAACCATAGCGGCTTTTGGGACGCTGCTGGGCTCAAAGGATCTTGCGGCGGCATGCAAAGCCGGCAGGATCTGCAATGACATGGGCCTGGACACCATTTCGGCGGGTGGAACCATAGCCTGGGCTATGGAAGCGTTTGAAAAAGGTCATCTCACCCTGAAGGATACCGGCGGTGTCGAGCTTCGCTGGGGCGACATGGAAACGGTTATCGACAGGGTCCTGCCGGCGATTGCTAAACGGGAAGGAATGCTGGGTGAACTGCTCAGCGTGGGGAGCGCTGCCGCTGCACAGAGAATCGGCAAGGGTTCCATGGATTACACATGCCAAAGCAAGGGCCTCGAAGCACCCATGCACGACCCCAGAGGCGGAGGCCACGGCCTGGCGCTCACCTATGCGGTCAGCCCGCGAGGAGCCTGCCACGTGGCTGATCCAATGCTCTACATGGAGATGGGGGCCTGCTATTACCCGGAAATCGGCGTAGAATACGAGCCTGACGCCATGACCGACACTCACAAGCCGGAGGCTGCGGTAAGATCCGTCGAGCTTGGAGGCATCGAGAACAGCGCCTGTTTTTGTGAGCTCGCCGACAGGGAGGTCTCCATACCCGAATGGGTCGAGCTTTTCAACACCGTAGCCGGATACGGCTGGGACGTGGAAGACATGATGAGAGCAGGTCGAAGGGTCTTCTATCTCAAGAGACTCATCAACTACCGGTGCGGCCGCACCGCGAAGGACGACACGTTGACCCCCAGGATGCTCGAGCCCGCTCGTGACGGTGAGCCGAAGGGAATCGAGATAAATTTCTCCGGCATGAAGGAGCGCTTCTACGAACTCATGGACATGGACCCGGAGAAGGGAATACCTCGCGAGGCCACCCTCCGGGAATACGGAATGGAAGAACAAGCTCAGAAGGTATGGCAGGATTGATTGGTTCTCCGGACTTGAGGCGGCTCTGCGCCCGGTGCGAATGGAGGGGGAGATGGTCTCCGCCTCCAAGCCTCCCACATCGTGATTCCAGACGGTTGAAGATTTCCAGGTAAACGCTTATCTCAGGGATGTCGGCCTCACTTTTGGGTTCAACGAGGACGTGGGCAATGCTGAACCGAGACACCGGAAGATCATCGGTGAGAATCACCGTGAAGCCCGCGGGCATAATCAGGAGGTATGTCGGGGAGCAGGAGATGGACGTGCCTGCGGGATTCACGTCCGCAGCTCTGATAGAACAACTCGGCATTCCGTCCCGGCTCAAGATGCTTTCGCTGGTTAACGGGAGGAGGCGACCACTGGATGCTGAACTCGACGACGGCGACCAGGTCCGGCTGGTCGCGCTGGTCTGGGGCGGGTGAGAAACCCGGGACACGCTTTGACATGAGGGTGAATCAAATATCTTTTGACATCCTGCTTTGAGTATGCTTACCTGCTTTTTACTTCCCATTTGTCATATTTTTCCCCTCAAGTTATCCGGGAGGTCTCTGTGCGGTGGTCTCTCTTCATATCGTGTTTTCCCAGCGACAGAATTTCTCTGCGGTTCATGTCCGGCGAGCTGAAGAAGAGCTCACCGGATCTCTTCAGAGGAGGTCATTATGCGTGTCGTTGCGATTGCCAATCAAAAGGGGGGTTGTGGAAAGACAACTACTGCAATTAATCTTTCAGCTTGCCTGGCGCAAAAAAAGCAAAGGGTATTACTCGTAGACCTGGACCCACAGGGACACAGCACCATCGGACTTCTTGGGACCCGGTCGGATTTTCAAGCCAGCGTTTACGATCTGCTCTGTCCCCCGGAAGGCGAGAGAGTTGCGGTTCAGCAAGTCTCTGAGCCCATTTCCGATCACCTGGATCTCATTCCTTCTGAAATCATTCTCAGCGCGGCGGAGCAAAAGCTTGCAGGAAAGGAAGGAAGGGAATACCGCCTGCGATCTGCGCTTTCCGGCCTGGGAGATGACTACGATTTTGTCGTTATCGACTGTCCTCCCAATCTCGGCCTGCTGACTTTCAATGCCTTGCTGGCTGCATCGGAGGTCGTTATCCCCATCGACATAAGCTATTTTTCCCTCCACGGTCTGAGCAAGCTGCTTGAAACTATAAACCTGCTGAGCAAGAAATGCGGCCACTCGCTCATAATGAACGCCCTGGTCACTAACTACGATCGGAGACTGAGGCTTTCCGAAGAGATCCTGCGTGAGGTTAAACGCAATTTCAACGAGCATCTCTTCACTTCGATAATATCAACGAGCGTAAAATTGAAAGAGGCAATTGGATTTGGAAAAC
>Ga0074045_10002796_pt1 | contig 15981 bp, 11 predicted proteins | sample BogForMeECP23OM2_FD_94442 | JGI IMG/M metagenome (GOLD analysis project Ga0074045, IMG submission 94442) | Bog forest soil microbial communities from Calvert Island, British Columbia, Canada - Bog Forest MetaG ECP23OM2 | ecosystem: Environmental > Terrestrial > Soil > Wetlands ...
ACCCCTTCGCGGCTATCGGCAATGAAGCGCGAGCGGACGACGAGTTCGTTATCGACTTCCGCTGCTCCCGCGTAGCCAGAGCCAACCAGGTTCAAGTGCGTCCCCGGCTGCACCCAGTCACCTTTTAGAATCGGCTCGGCCGCGGCGGTGACGGTGCAAATGATGTCGGCGCCGGCGACTGCCTCTGGCACCCCGTTGGCGGTGGAGACCGGTACGCTCAACTCCGTGCTTAGCCGCTTCCCGAAGGGTTGCGCTCGTTCCGGCGATCGCCCCCACACCACAATCGATTCAAGGTGGCGAACCTTGCTGATTGCCCGGGCGTGAGTTCCGGCCTGTTCGCCGTAACCGAGCAGAGCCAGGCGCCGGGCGTCTTTGCGGGCCAGGGCGTCGGTGGCGACGGCGCTGGCGGCGGCGGTGCGGATAGCCGTGATTTCGCCGGCATGGACTACGCAAACCGGAGCCCCGCTCCCGGGATCGAACAGGATGACGAGACCTTGGTGGGACTGCATTCCGCGAGCGAAGTTATCGGGGAAGACGCTGATCAGCTTTGCCCCGAAGGTCGCATCCGCGCCCATTGCTCCAGGCATGACGCCGAATACTCGCCCCTCTGAAAGCGGGATGATCGAGCGCAGAAGCTGCCTGGTTTCGCCCTTCGAGAATGCGATCATGGCGCGGCGTACGATCGGAATGCACACATCGTAGGTAAGCCGCCGGGCGACTTCCTCTCGGTCGATGAATCGCATCAGAAGCTTCCTCCGGATCCGATTTACATGTCCGATCAACACGCCTGGTTGACATGCCTGGTTAACATGTCTCGTGAAAACACGCCTTGGTTAGACGCTCCTCGTTAAACGCGCCTAGGAATACCCGGGCCGACGCATCGGGTGTGCGGCAAGCGAAAAGCCCGTTTAGCTCGCGGGGCTAATACTTCCACATCTTGATCTCATTGCCATTTTTCTCGAACTGGACTTCGTCCATGAGTTGGCGGATCAGGTAAACGCCGCGTCCGTGATCGGCATGGAGATTTTCGCGCTGTTTGGGATCGGGCAATCTGTCCAGATCGAAGCCGGGTCCGGGGTCGGTCACCGTGATCACGATGCGGCCGCGGGGGTCGGTGTTCACACGGCAGCGAATTTGTTTCGAGGGGTCATTCCCACATCCGTGGACCACCGCATTGGCCAGGGCCTCCTGAACCGCGAGCGCGACCTCAAATCGCTTTTGCTCCGGAACCTCCAGGCGCGCCAGAGTCTCCGATATAGCGTCGACGACTTCGCCGATCGCCTCCGGATCGGCTGGCATGCTGCGGTCGAGGAGTTCCGAGAAGGCGGTATTGTTCCGGCCAAGGTCAGACTCGGGTGACATCGTGACTCCTCTCGCTTTCAAATCCGGCACTATCGAATCCAGCGACAATGGTGTGTGGTCTAGACAAACGATTCCACCGCGGCGTCATCGTTGTCGAAAATCTCAAACAGGTTGAGGACGCCCACAAGCTTTAAAGTCTGTATCGCGAATTTGTTGGGTTGCACCAGCTTGATGTTCCCGCCGCGCTGCTTGGCCGAAGCCAGAAATCGCACCAGGAGACCGATTCCGCTGGAATCGATCATGGAAACCTCGGCGAGGTTGAGGACCATGCGAGTATCGCCGCTGCCGAGCGCTTCCTCCATGGTTTGGCGCAAGCCGTCGACCGCAGGACCCATTCTGAGCGGGCCTCGGAGCTGCACGATTTGCACTTGCGAACGCCTACGGACACTGATATCCAAACTGCCCTCCGCCCGATGCTGGCCCTGCCGCGAACGAAGCGCAGCAGGATGCCGAGCGTCCCAAGTTACGGGAAGTGGGCGCGTTTTGCAAGTGGGCGATTTGGCGGCGTCGTCGAACCTCGCTCCGAACCTCGAAGCCCTCCGAGATGCAGACGGATAATCGCATCGAGATAAATATTTCATCCTGGAGGGTTGAAAATTTTGACATAATCAGGAGCGCACAGGGAGGGATCGTGGACAATGCCAAGCCCCCGGAATGATACGGTCCGGTTCGCGGTTGCCATCGTTACTACTGACGAACGCGTGCCTCCCGAGGCGGAGACCTATCTGGCTGCTGAGCACGATCTGCTCCTCCTCAAAAGCTGGGAGGAACTGAGGGCGCTATTCCCCAAGCGGCCGCCAGATGCCATATTGCTCGACCTCGATACCGTGGGCGAAAACAGCAAAGATGGAATCACGGCTCTGGGCGAGCTCCGGGCGCTGGGCCCTGACCTGGTTCTGGTGGGGCTGACGCGATCAAACAGCCGGAACCTGCGTTTGCAGGCGGTCGCGGCGGCGGTCGACGAATATTTTGTCGCGCCCATTAACTTCGAAGAGGTAGCCGGTGTTCTCCGCCGGGCGCTGGAGAAGCGGGCGCTGGAGGTCGAGTGCCGGCAGCAGCAGGCGGCGCAGGCCGAGCGCGAATCTTTTTGCGAGCTGATTGGCGGCAGTGAGCCCATGCGGAGGGTCTACGACGCCGTCAAGCGCGTGGCCGAGAGCACCAGCACGGTGCTGATTCGGGGGGAGAGCGGAACTGGGAAGGAGTTGGTGGCGCGGGCGATTGTGGCTATGGGACCGCGGGCGGAAAGGCCTTTTATCAGTATCAATTGCGCCGCGCTGCCCGAAAACCTGATCGAGACCGAACTGTTTGGGCACGAAAAAGGAGCCTTCACCGACGCCCGGACAGCGCGGGCGGGTCATATCGAGCTGGCGCATACCGGCACCTTATTTCTCGATGAGATCGCGACCTTAGGGCTGGCCCTGCAATCGAAGTTGCTGCGCGTGCTGGAAGACCGGGCGGTAACCCGGATCGGTGGCCAGAGCGCCCGGAAGATCGATTTCCGGCTGATCGCGGCTACCAACGAAGGCCTGGAAGAGATGGTGCGAGCGGGCCGCTTCCGGGAAGACCTTTATTACCGGATCAATGTGGTTCCTATCTTGCTGCCGCCGCTCCGGGAGCGTCCTGGAGACATTCCCCTTCTGCTCGATCACTTTCTCCGAACCTATTGCGGGGCGAATAACGTTCCGCTGAAGCATTTGGAGCCGGAGGTGATTCAGATTCTAGAGGAGGACGAGTGGCCGGGAAACGTACGGGAGCTCCAGAATCTGGTGCAGCGGCTGGTGCTGATGGTGGAGGGCCCGGTGGTGAAGGTGCAACATCTGCCGCAGCGGCTGCTTTACAACAGCACGGCGAGCCAGGAGTCGATGCTGATTCCCGAGGCGGGTGTGAATTTCGATGAGGAGATTGCAAAGATCGAGGTTGCCTATCTGACGGCGGCACTGCGGCGCTCCGAGGGGAGCAAAATCGGGGCGGCGCGCCTGCTCCAGATCGACAAGCAGAAAATGCACTACCTCTGCCGCAAGTATCGGCTGGGGAAAGATTGAAAATTCATCGACGGCCCGCTGCGGATTAAATATTAATGCTGGATAGATCAATAATTCATCCATCTTCGTAGATGGATCGCCCCGCCTGTTATCCCTGGAAAGCCTCCTAAGTCTTTGCCGCATATCAGTTTCAGCATCCTGAAGGGAGGGTGGCCGGGTTTGGCATTCGATCTGCTATATGGAGAAGCGAGACGTAACGAACGAAAATCAGATCGCGGAGAAATGAAAATGTCGATTCAAAAGAAATCCTTGATCGGTAACATGACAGCCGCCAAGAAGGCCATCATTGCCACGAACTTCGGTTCCAGCACCGCGGTCGCGCCGGCCAGCGTTAGTCTGGCCAAAGGCACGCTAGCGAAAGGAACATTGGCCAAGGGCACGCTTGCCAAAGGAACTCTGGCGAAGGGGACTCTAGCAAAGGGAACTCTAGCGAAAGGCACGCTAGCAAAGGGAACTCTAGCGAAAGGCACTCTGGCCAAAGGCACGCTCGCGAAGGGCACACTCGCCAAGGGTACGCTGGCAAAGGGTACGCTGGCTAAGGGTACGCTGGCAAAGGGCACGCTGGCCAAGGGGATTCGCTAGACCACCGAAACATGTAGGTGGACAGTGCAAAGAGGGCTCGCTCCGGGGGGAGGATGAGCCCTCTTTCCTTTTGGTACCGGCTTTTGGTGCCAGCTTTGATACTGGCAACACGATCTCACCATATTTTCCGCTGCAGAAACTCGCGGATCGTCTCCCAGACAAATCCAGCGGCGCTTTGCCTTCGGATCTGAATTTTTGCGTCTCCTGACATCCCAAATCGGAGCTTGCTACCGTGATTGGCAAGCAAAACAGTGGCTACGTAATAGGTGGGCTGGGCGGTCCCCTTGTATTTCTCCTCTTCTACCAGACCGTGGGGAAGCTCAGAAGAAGCGGGAGCGATGGAACTTACGCTGCCCCGGAGGGGGCGGAACAGCGAGCGCAACAACAACGAGACGGGCGCGCCGCTTCGAACCCGCTGCATAGCGAACTCGGGCAGAAATATCCGTGCCTGCAGAGTCGAGATGTCGTCCACCTCAGCCAGAGTCTCGCCCTCCTGCACGAATGAGCCCAGGCGATCTTTCAAGTGGGGAGTGACCACGACCCCTGAAATCGGGCTGGCCACGTGAAGGGCCGCGACCTGCTGGGAAAGCGAGCGGTAGCGTCCAGCCAGAGAGGCGCTCTCGGCGCGGGCGATTCCCAGGCCGGTGTAGCTGATTTGCGCCTGACGGGCCTGGGCATCGGCCGCCCCGAGGTTGGCCCGGGCCTGCGCGGTGGCGCCTTCGAGACGTAGATTACGCAACACGAACAAAGGCGAACCGGCGGCGACCGGCATACCCTCTTCTGCCAGCACCTGTGTAATCTCTCCCGGGACGGTGGCGCGAGTGATGGCGCGCTGCCCCGGTTCGAGAATAAAGCGTCCGCTCACGGTTTCGCGCCATACCGGCGCGAACAAGGCCACGACGAGGATCGCGGCCAGTAGCGGCTTGTAGGGCCGGTTCCACCAAGCCTGTAGAATCTGCTGCTTATCGAGATAGAAATCCTTGATGAATCGAACCGAGGAGCGCAGACGCGCCCTCAAGATCAGCAAGGCCAGCACCAAGGCCGGGAGGAATGCCCATTGCGGATTGAACCGCGCAGAAATGTTGTAGGCAAGTCGGACCACGGCAAATAGAACAATGTAGCTGTACAAACCGGAGATGAGGGCGTAGCCCACGAACAACCAGCGCCGCCGCGGACGGAGATAGGGAACCTCGACACTCAGCTGGAATACGTTGCGTTTCATCCAGCTGGAGAGATATTCGGTGGAACTTTCCTTGATGGTGGGAATGCCAATAAGCTCGCCAAAAAGGTAGTAGCCATCGAGTTTGATGAGCGGGTTGAGATTCATCAGGACCACTGCAACGCCGGTGATGAGCATGATTTTATAGGCAAAGTCGTGAACCGGACTTCCAGGTGGCGTGCCCCACCAGACGATGCTGGCGACGGAGCAAAACATAAGCTCAGTCCAGATTCCAGCGATGATGGCAGCGACGCGCGGCCACTTGCCTCCGTAGACGTAAACTTCGCCAACATCGCAAAAGAAGGCGGGAGAAAGATACACCAGCATGAAACCCATCTTATGGACGGCGCCGCCGAAGTGCTTGCAGGTGAGGCCATGGGCGCTTTCGTGGAAGAACCCCAGGCCACAAAACAATAGCCAGAACTCCGCCAGGTCCGACCCGCTTTTATCGGTGAATGTGTAATAACGCACGGTGTCGCGCCAGATCTCACTCCAGCCACCCACAAAGATCAGCACCATGATCAAGAACATACCCAGCGTCAGGAGGGTGAACCATTTTGAGTAGACGAAGCGCAGGCGATTGTGCAACCGGGTCAGATAGATGTCTGGATCCCAGGTGGAGAAAGTCATCAGCGAGAGGTCGATTTTCTTGCCGGCGCGGCGGCGACGTTCGTCGGCCAGCTTCTGACTTGCTGTGGTGAGCTCGGCGGTGCGGTACCAGATTCCGCCTTCCTCCAGCGACTCGGCAAATTCGCGCACTTCTTCCTCGCCGAAAGCGATGCCGGTCTCCTGCCGAAAGAGCTCCGTGACGTCGCGGTAAGAGCGCTCGCCATTGAACAGGTTGACCAGCATCCATTGTTCGGGGGAGAAGCGCATCACATAGCTGCCCCCCGAAACCATCGCGACCATCGTAGGAACGCCGCCCTCAATCTGTTCCCGCGCGATCAGGTTGGGATGAATTTTGGGGAATGATTTGCTGCGGGCTGGCAGTTCGGGAAGAGCGACGTTAAGAACTTCGGCCAGATTCATTGCGGATTCCGCAAGCGAATGTTAGCGGTCATGCCCGGCCGCAAAGTGGGAGAGGGTCCCTCCAATTCCGCAGTGATGTCGATCGTATCGCTGGCAGGGTCGACAACAGGGCCAACCAGGACGACTTTTGCGGCGTGGAGGTCCCCGGCAGTGGCTGAGGTCGTGACGATCAGCTCCGTGCCCTTGCGCACGCGGCCAAGATAAGCTTCAGGAAGGGCAAATTTAACTCGCAGGGGAGCGATCGCGGATATCCAAAACAGGTGATCGTTCTTCGCGATCTCTTGCCCGAGGCGTAGATAACGCCGAGCCACAACTCCGTCGAAGGGAGCTGTGATTCGGGTTTTCTCCAGTTCCAGCTCCAAGGAGCGCAGCGTCTCCTGCGCAAATTTAAGATCCTCGCGCTGGCGCTCGACCTCGAACTCAGTGGCATCGTATTGATACCTGGCTTTCTCTTCCTCCGATTTTGCGATCACCTGGGCAGACCACAATTGCTCGGCACGATCACGCTGGGCTTGCGCCACTTTGGCGCTAGCCTCCCAGTTCTTAAGGTCGGCTTCGGTGCTTCGGGCCTTGGCCGCGGCAGCGTCTTTATCGGCGGTGAGCTGGCGATCGTCCAGTCGGGCCAGGAGCTGGCCCTTTTTTACCGATGCGCCCGTCTCGACTAGAACCTCGGCCACTACTCCATCACGCTGGGCAGCCAACTCAATTTGATTTTCCACCACGATCGGTCCGGAAGCGATGTAATCCGCGGGTTGTGGCTGCGCCGAAGTCTCGGACGCAGGTTTTGCGACCACTGTGGCCGCGGCATTCGCAGAGGTTTCATTCGAGCTGCATCCCAGAAGTGAAACGGTTAGTGCAAGGACCGTAAGCAGTGCCAGGCTGCAAGATGAACTCCGCAAAGTGAAGCTCCGCATAACTCCCCCGAAGATCGAGCTGCCAACCGCTGAAAGAGCAATATCAGATCCGCGATCGCGCTCACCAACCGAACCACGTCCAAAGCTTGCCCCAAAGCCACATCCCGAAGCCACGGAACAAAACATAGCCTGCGGGATGCCAGCCAACCGAAATCTTGCCGTGTCCCTGCATGCCGGGACGAATCGTCCCGTCGGAGTTCGCTACACTCACACGCGCCACGAAGACTTGTTGCTCGGACTCCACCTGGCTCCTGGGGCTGACGACGATCACGTTTCCCCGAAACGTCTGCAGGGGATAACTCTCCAGTTTGATGGACGCCGGTTCACCGTTTTGCACCAGAGTTACGTCGTTTTCAGGAACGGCGACGTCCACGGATACTTCGGAAGTCTGAATCATCTCCGCAAAGATATCGCTGTGCTGCAGGCGGCGGCCCACGGAGTTCTGTATCTGAGGCGTGGTCACGATGCCATCGAAGGGAGCCCGAAGGGTAGTGCGATCGAGGCGTTCGCGAGCGCGAGCGAGGTCTGCTTTCAAGTATTCGACCTGGGTGCGCTCGGTTCCCGCCAAGGTGCCGTCATTCTGGGAGAGCGCGCGATTCATCGTGGCCAGAGCTTCCTGGTACTTAGCCTGGGCCGTGGCCAAGTCGGCGCGATAGCTCCAGTCTTCCAGTGCTGCCAGAACTGCCCCTTCCCGCACCTGGTCGCCTTCCTTGATGTACACGTTTCTCACCACGCCATCGACTCCCGCTTCGATTTGCGCGGTGCGCGCTGAAGCGACGGTTGCGTCCCCGATCACCCGCATGGGCAGCGGGCAGAAAATGAGGAAAAGCCCTGCGACAATCGCCAATGCGATCATTGCCCAGCGCCGGCGTTTTTCCATGGCGAGAAAGCGCTTTTTCTTTTGCAGCAGGGGCTCTAAGAGATTGATGAACGGAACTTCCCGGTAGAGCGACGCATTGCGGAGGGCGACGGTCGCCTGCCCGGCCAGCACCTTGATGATTTCAAGATGCGCGACGGTGAGAAAATCGGGATCGCTGCTTTCGAACGAGAGCACACCGAGGCGCCCCTGATCGTCGATGAGCGGCAGCGCATAAAACGCCCGCATTCCCGTCTCCGAAAAATAGGCGGCAAATTTGGCCTGGGTTTCAGGGCGCGGGTCATCAATCTTATCGCCGTGCTGGGTGATGTGGATTTCCTGATTGGAAATCGACGCCCATTCCAGCATTGCCTTCAAAGCGGAGATGGCGGGGTCGGCGGAATTGATCTGCGTCATGCCGGAGACGGCCTTCAGTTGCAGCGCTCCGCGCTGTTCCAGGCCGATGGCGGCGCGTTCAAAGGCGATGATGGCCTGGGTATGGTTCACCACCGCTTGCAGCACACGATCCAGGTTTAGGGTCGAGGTGATTTCCGCGCTGACCTGAACCAGGGTTTGGAGAATCTCGACCTTGCGCTCCGATTGGAGCAGGCTGGCATTGTGCAGGGCATTGCTGGCGGTTTCGCAGATGTTAGTGAGAAGGAACTGGTCGTCATCGTCGAAGGGCTCGCCGTCAAGGCGATTGACTGCCTCGACTACCCCCACCAGGCTCTCATGCTCCATGAGCGCTGCGGCCAGGAGAGAAAAAATAGGGGCATCCTTGTTTGTCGCGTTGCGCTTCTGCAAACGCTCGTCGTTAGCATCGTCGATGAGAACGGGTTCGCCGTTGTCAGAGATATCTCCGGCGACGCCCTCGCCCGGCTTCTGCACCTGACCGAGGGCGACGGTGGGATCGAAGCCTTCGGATCTCACCAGTTCGAGAGCATCATTGTTGACCATCCACAGGTTGACCGCCTGGACGCCCATCACCTCCTGGAATTTCTTGGCGATGATGCCGAGCAACTCATCCATCTCGAGGGTCGAGTTGAAGACCTTCTCGAGGTCGTACATCTGAGTCACGCGACTGATGGAGTGTAAACTGGCGTTCCTTTCCGTCTCATAGGACAGAGCCGCTGCGAGGGCTGGCGCAGCCAGTTCGGCGACCTGCTGCAGAGCCTCCAATGTCGCCTCGGGAAGCGGCTGCTCGTAACTTACCAGCTCAATGGCGCCGAAAAGAACCTCGTCCACAAAGAGAGGAACATAAGCGAGCGCAGCAACCGTTCGTCGAATATCCAGGTGGGCGTAGTCTTCGCGCTGCAGGTCGGCGCCTTCGAAGACCATGAGCGTCTTGTTTTCCGCCACGCTGCCGAGAGTGCCGGCGCTAAACTCCATGCTGCCGCCGACCTCAACCTCCCCGGCGATTGCCTTTCGACTCCAGGCTGGATTTTCGAGATCTTCGATGATGTAGACCACCACCGCAACGCCGGGCAGAAGCTGTGCGACCTGTTCCGCGGTCACTTGGGCGCGTGGGCTCACCTCGGTTCGCGCCAGCAAGGCCGCGGCAAACTCCGCCACGGGAAGGGTGAATTCAGATCTTTGAGTCGCCATGAACGGCGCTCCAGATGGTGCGGTTTCGTCGCGACGCAGATCGCCCGCGCTAGGGGAGATTGCCCGGTCTCTGCGCGCGATTGGGCATCTTAAGCCGCTGGCGAGAACGGGTCAACTTTTATTTGAGGATTCGACCAGCTGAACGGGTTTCAATCGTTCCAAAAGCGTTCGCCCGAGTCAGAAAAAGGCTGGCGGCGCTTTGTCCTTGAGTGGGCGCTCGTTGACTAAGCGGAGGCGGCGTCCGTAATATGAAGCGACCCGAAAGTCAGGCGTCTCCCGACTGATCGGCCAAACCATGATCGGTCAAACCATGATCGGCCAAACTATCTCCCACTACCGCATCGTCGAGAAACTCGGCGGCGGTGGCATGGGCGTGGTCTACAAAGCCGAGGACGTTAAGCTGCACCGCTTCGTCGCCCTCAAGTTTCTGCCCGACGAGATTTCCAAAGATACTCAGGCCTTGGCTCGCTTCGAGCGCGAGGCGCAGTCCGCTTCCGCCCTTAACCACCCCAATATCTGCACGATTTACGAAATCGACGACCAGCACGGCGAAGCCTTTATCGCCATGGAATTCCTGGACGGGCAAACTCTCAAGCACCTCATCGGGGTTCGCCCGCTTGAATTGGACACGCTACTTTCTCTCGCCATCGAGATCGCCGATGCTCTCGATGCCGCTCACGCCAAGGGCATCGTGCATCGCGACATCAAGCCCGCGAACATTTTCGTAACCGAGCGCGGCCACGCCAAGGTTCTCGATTTCGGCCTGGCCAAGGTCACGCCATCAGGCAGTGAGCACAATGAGGCCACGCGAACCGAGGTGGCCGGGGCGCACCTCACCAGTCCCGGTTCTACGATCGGCACGGTAGCGTACATGTCGCCCGAGCAGGCGCGCGCCAAGGAACTCGACGCCCGCAGCGATCTCTTCTCTTTTGGCGCCGTGCTCTACGAGATGGCCACCGGGCAGCTGCCCTTCCGGGGAGAAAGTTCGGCGGTGATTTTCACGGAAATTCTGGAACGCGATCCGGTCGCCGCGGTCCGGCTCAACCCCAATCTTCCCTCCAAGCTCGAAGACATCATCAACAAGGCTTTGGAGAAAGACCGCGACCTGCGCTATCAGCACGCCGCCGACATGCGCACCGATCTGAAGCGGCTGAAGCGCGAAACCGAATCGCGGCACGGCGCATCTGCCGCGTCTGGATCAGTACCAATCGTGCAGGAAAGTGCTTCGGCGATCTCACCCACTGAAGCAGGGAAGCGGCCGTCGTCAGCATCGGGTTCCTCGCCCGCCGTCGCTCCGTCTTTATCCTCTAGTTCGGTGCAGGTCGCAGAGCCTCCCCCAGGGCCAAAGAAGCTCTGGAAGATTTTGATTCCCGCCGTCGTCCTGCTCGCCGCTGCGATCGCGACCGCATTCTACCTGCGCTCGCATTCGGCGTCTCCGGCTGCAAAAGCTACTCCTCTTTCGGAAAAAGACACGGTGGTCCTCGCCGATTTCGACAATAAAACCGGCGATCCGGTCTTCGATGACGCGCTCAAGCAAGCTCTAGCCGTTCAATTGGGACAGTCCCCGTTCATCAATATTCTTTCGGATCGCAAAGTAAACGAAACCCTGCGCCTGATGGGCCGACAGCCCGACACGCGGATCACGCGCGACGCCGCCCGCGAGCTTTGTGTCCGCACCGGGAGCAAAGCCATCGTGCTGGGATCCGTTTCGAATCTTGGCGGCCAATACGTGATTGGCATCGACGCCGTCGGTTGCAGCAGTGGGGACACGCTCGCCAAAGAGCAGGTAGAAGCGGCCAGCAAGCAGGACGTGCTGAAGGCACTGAGCAAAGCCGCGGCCAGCCTGCGCGAGAAATTCGGCGAATCGCTTGCCTCGGTGCAGAAGTTCGATGTGCCGGTAGAGGCGACCACGCCATCGCTCGAAGCCCTCAAAGCCTACAGCATGGGCATCACCACCGGACGTACGAAAGGCGACGCGGAAGCGATTCCCTTCATGAAGCGAGCCATCGAACTCGACCCCAACTTCGCCATGGCTTACACCGGGATCGCCGTCGAATATGGAAATCTCGGACGCGCGGACCTGGCCGCCGAGAACGCTAAAAAGGCCTATTCCTTGCGCGACCGCGTCAGCGAACGTGAACGGTATCGCATCTCCGCCTTCTATTTCGACAAGGTCACCGGTGAGATTGAGAAGGCCACCGAAGCCTACGAACTCTGGGCGAAGAGCTATCCCCTGGATATGGTGCCTCACGGCAATCTCGGCAATATTTATACCGCGCTTGGTCAATATGACAAGGGGATCGTTGAAACCGAGACCCAGCAGAAGCTGGAACCAAATATTGTCGGCTATGGCAATCTGGCCGCCCTGTACATCGCCGTCAACCGCCTCGACGACGCCCGTCGAGTGCTGCAGGAAGCGCAACAGAAAGGCTTTGACGGCCTCGTCATTCGATCCGATCTCTATACCTTGTCCTTTCTTTCTGGCGACAATGCTGACATGGATCGAGAGGTGGCTTGGGCGGCGGGGCGCCCCGGCGAAGAAGACCAGATGCTTACCAATCACGCCGACACCCAGGCCTATTATGGCCGGCTCGAAAAAGCCCGGGACCTGGCCCGGCGCGCAACCGACTCCGCCGTGCGGGCCGACGCCAAAGAAACCGGCGCACAGTGGCTGGCTTACCACGCGCTTCGTGAGGCTGAGATGGGCAACGTCGCCGCCGCCAGGCAAGGCGTAACTCGGGCGTTGGCGCTCGCTCCGGGGCGCGATGTGAAAGTGCTCTCGGCTGTAGCTCTAGCGCGGTCCGGTGAAACCACTCAGTCGAAAACGCTTCTCGAGGGACTGGAAAAATCTGAACCGGGCAACACTTATCTGAAGGTTTATTGGTTTCCGGTGATCGAAGCCTCCATCGCCCTGGCACAACAGGCGCCGGACCGGGCGGTAGTCGCTCTCGAGCCGTCCCTTCCGTATGAACTCGGATCGCCTCCCCCGGGTACTGCGATGTATCCTCCATATATTCGCGGTCTGGCTTATCTCGCGCAAAAGAATGGTCCCGCGGCCGCCGCGGAATTCCAGAAATTCATCGATCACGCTACGATCGTGCAAAACTTCCCAATAGCCGCGATCGCTCATCTCCAACTCGCCCGCGCCTATGCAATATCCGGCGACACCGCGAAAGCCAAAGCCGCCTACCAGGATTTTCTGACCCTCTGGAAAGATGCCGACCCCGACATCCCCCTTCTGAAAGAAGCGAAGGCAGAGTACGCCAAGTTGTCATAGCGTGCTAGTGAAGCGGCGCGAGGTGGATTCCGTGGCGGGCGGCGATTGCCTCAATCTCTTCGACTCTCCTCGGCGTGATGAAGCCTCGTCCTTGAGAGAAAGGTTCGAAGCGGCCCTCGAGAGCAAGAGCCATACCTTCGAGCAGGCATCCGTGGACCACATCGGGGAAGGGATGCCGGTTCAGAATTCCGCGAAAATCCGGAGAGAACTTCAATCCGCCGGCGATCTGTCCGAGACCTCCGAGGAAGATTTTCGCCTCCGGCATCTGCGCGTTGGGAGAGAGATTCTTGGGGTAGCCCGCATCGCAAATAATGGCGTCGGTTGCGATGCAGCCGAGCAGAAGTGAGGGAGACGGCAGACTGGCTGCGCAGACAACGATGTCAGCTTCCGGCCGCCTTGGCTCAGCATCATGTTTCAGACGTCCGATCGGGTTGAGATCGGTCACAATTTCAGCTTCGATTCCATCGGCTCGCAACTCGGCAGCCAGCCTGCGCAGCCGCTCGGCGTTACGTGCGCTGAGAAGAACGCGCTTCACCAGAGGCGCTAAACAACGCGCGCAGCCGGAGCCGACGTCTCCGGTTGCGCCTACAATGAGCAACGTCGAGTGGCGGAGATCGCGCCCCTCCAGAGCGCACATCTTCTTGATGCCCTGAACGATGAACGCAACGGTCAAGGTATTGCCTGTGGTAAAAACCGTATCATGTCTTTCGGGAAGCTGATCGAAGTTGCCCTCGATCAGAATCGAGCTGAAGCCGCCGAGACTGACGATCTTCGCGCCTGCGTTGATCGCGCAGGCCGCGGCCGCCCGAACCCGGCCGAGGTTCTCGTGAACGCAGGTTGCGTCCAGGCGGTTGGGAGGAATGAAGGAGTCGATGTAAACGCCGCGAGCATTTACTCCGAGCCTCGATGCGACCTCGACGTGGCAGACCGATCGAGGCGGGATCCAGGGAAGAATGTCTTGGATCTCGTCGTCCGGCAGGGGAGTGTGCTGTCGCCCGCGCAGGACAGCCAGAACATCGGCGGCCGCTCTCCAACTCTCCTGATGCCCGATCAAGGCGAAATCGGCTTCGCTCTCGTTCTCGGAAGTTCGCGCTCGCGGCGCTAGACTGGCAACTGAGCTACCCATTGCAATGTGACCTCCCCGGGCAAACCCAGCGAGTCCAGCGTTTTCAAGTACTGTTGCAGCGACGCGCCGCGAAGCTCGGCCGCGCTCAAGCTGACGTCGAACAGCGATGGCTTTACACAGCTGGCATGACACACTTCGCAATGTCCGTCCTTGCATTCCTTCGCCAGCATCTTCGCAAGGGTGGTCATCACCTCCAGATGCAGCCGGTAGACCTTGTCGTCGAAGCGCCGCGGATCCAAGGCTCGGTCGGCTCGGAGAATCGCCAGAGCGTGCTCGACGTGCCCTTCTTCCTCGCCAGCGATAGCCGCGAAAGTTTCGCCCAGGCTGCCCGGAGCCACCCTGCCGACGCGGGCATAGCTGGCGACGGCGAACGATTCCAGCATGATTTCCTGCACGATGAGGCAGCCGATAAAATCGCGCTCCGCAATGCAGCCCAGGAATATCTCGCGGAGCCGCTTCCAATGCCTGGCGTCGACGTTACTGGCAACATCGACTCCGATCTTGCGGCCCTCGGCGGCGAAGCGAAAGGCGTGCCCGCGTTCTCCCGCAGCATGTTCCAAGGCATCGGCTATTTCTTCGGGATCGTTACAGATCTCCGCTAAGGAGGCGTAGTTCATCGCGGCGAGGAGCTCGCCGGTTACCGCCTGTGCCAGGACGTCCTGCCAAATGGGAGCGCTCTTGGAGAAAGAAGTACATTCATTGGTTGAGCAGTCAATACCAATAACGGTTTCCATGCGTCCTCCTGAACATCGAATGCCCGGAGAGTTGCGTGTCTCTTCCCGTAGTTTGGTTACGCAAACGAAGGAGGATCGGTTCCGTCTTTTTTTCTTCAGGGCTGCCGGACAGGCTGGAAGTGCCCGGGTTGAGCGTCGGATAATTCGCCGTCGTCGGGGACGATGAAGGCGTCCACGCGCAGGCCGTCGGGCAATTGTGCGCCGGGATCGAGTTCGACCAGGGTTTCGAGAATCTTCGTGTCCACCTTTTCCGTCGGTTCGTCGGTACGAACGTTCTTTGGCCCCAGTTGCTGCCCCACGCGCACCACCCGCCCCCAGAATTTCTGCTTTCCGAACGCATCGGCGGTTACGTAGGCCTTCTGTCCGAGACGCACTTTGCCGACGTCGGTTTCATCGACGTCAACCCGCACCCGCAATGTCTTCCGGTCGCCGATGGTGAGAATGGGGTCGGGGACGGTCGAGGAATTGGAGACACTCTCTCCACTACGGTGATGTTTGCGCAGTACGGTGCCATCGATGGGGGAGCGGATGAAAGTCTTCTCGTAGCGGGCTTGCGCTTCCTCGAGTTGCGACTTTGCCAACTGCAGGTCCGCTTCGGCGAATGAGCGATCTTCTTCGCGGGCGTGATCGTCGACCAGCGAGTGCTGCTGGACCGCGGACTCGTATTTGGCCTTGGCTACGTCGGCTTGGCTAGCGTACCGGTCCAGTTCCTCGCGCGACACTACCCCGGCGGCAAAGAGCTCCTGACGGCGGTGCAGTTCCGATTGCGCGTTCTCCATCACGGCCTTGGCCTCGTTCACCGACGACCAGGCTTCATCGCGCTCCTGGCGGCGCGCTCCGTTGATCACTTTGCGTAGGGCCGCTTCCTTGGCGACTACGCTGGCCTTCGCCGACTCGACCTGAGCGCGGTAATCGGCATTTTCCAGTTCGGCAAGAACCTGGCCGTGACGGATCGCGTCTCCCTCCTCGACGAAAACCGATTTCAATCGGCCGCTCAACTCGGAGCCAATCTTAATGTCTTCCGAGTAGGGCTCGACGCGTCCGGGACCAGCGACCAGCGTTAAGCTCTGGACGGCCGGTGACGCCGCCGCTGCCGCGTTTTCGTGCCCGCGTCGGGATGCGAATCCCAACGATAGAGCGAGAGAGAATACCCCTACGCCGATGAACACTGCAGTTTTGTTCTTCGCCACGCTTGTTGAAAATGTTCTGACCGTCATGACCTCTACTCCTAAGTC
>Ga0074045_10002798_pt1 | contig 15977 bp, 14 predicted proteins | sample BogForMeECP23OM2_FD_94442 | JGI IMG/M metagenome (GOLD analysis project Ga0074045, IMG submission 94442) | Bog forest soil microbial communities from Calvert Island, British Columbia, Canada - Bog Forest MetaG ECP23OM2 | ecosystem: Environmental > Terrestrial > Soil > Wetlands ...
TCAGTTTCGCGACTAACACAGTCGCTATGGGATCAGCTAAAGATAGATGGGGATTCAACGCCGAGATCGCGAAAGAAAAAGGCGTCAAATTCCAAGACGTAGTTGACGCGTACACAAAAGACACCGTGGCGGAACTAAGAGAACGCGCTCCACTACATGAAGCAGTTCTTAACATGGCAATTGAAGCAATGCCTCCGCCCCATATCGCTCAGAGATATCGCATTCCAAAAGTTTGGAAGGGAGACGTAAACAGCGAAGTTGGACAAGCAATGATGAACTGCGACGACAACGGTCCGGTGGTTATGGCTATCACAAACATAGTCGTAGACCCACAGGCTGGAATCGTGGCCAGCGGAAGATTGTTCTCAGGAACTATCACTGAAGGATCAACATTCCACCTCTTAGGCGCCCGCGTAGACCAGCGCGTACAGCAAGTGTGCTTATTCATGGGGCCATACCGAGAAATTGTTGGGACCATAAGCGCCGGAAACATCCCTGCCCTCTTGGGCCTGGACGCCGCTAAGGCAGGAGAAACATTATCCACCGTTAAAGACATCGCACCCTTCGAAGCCGTGCATTACGTAACAGAACCTGTCGTGACCATGGCGGTTGAACCGAAATTCAGCAGGGACCTACCTAAACTCGTAGAGATACTGAGAAGACTCAGCCTAGAAGACCCGAACCTAGTCACAAAAATCAACGAAGAGACAGGCGAATACCTAATTGCAGGCATGGGAACGCTCCACCTTGAAATCGCTAACACCCTCATCACGAAAACAGGCTTAGAGATCGTCACATCCAACCCAATCGTAATCTACCGTGAAAGTGTACGAAGCCCCGCCGGACCCGTAGAAGGCAAATCACCCAACAAACACAACAAACTATACCTCTCAATCGAACCACTATCGGACCCCATAATCAACCTCATCAAAGAAGGAAAGATAGGCGAATACCAAGACAAACATGAGATGGCCAAAATCCTACGCGAACAAGGCTGGCCCTCTGACGAAGCGAAAGGAGTCTGGAGCATCGACGAAGGCAGCAACATGCTCATCGAAGTAACAAAAGGCGCACAATACCTTCAGGAAGTAAAGGAAATGGTAATCGCCGGATATCGATGGGGGATCAAAGAAGGCCCACTAGCTTACGAACAAATACGCGGCATCAAGTTGAAACTCACCGACGTCTCTCTCCACGAAGATCCAGTCCACCGAGGACCTGCACAAATCATGCCCATGGCCCGAAGAGCTTTCTTCGTAGCCTTCCTGAACGCCAACCCAGTACTCCTGGAACCCGTTCAAAGAATCACAGTCAAAGTACCACCAGACCTCCTCGGCGCCGCAACCAGTGTAATATCACAGAAGCGCGGGAAAATCGTCTCGGTAGATCAACGTGGACACTTAGTGTATGTAGTAGGTGAACTACCAACCGCCGAAACCTTTGATCTCTCCGAAGTAATGAGAGGCGCATCACAAGGACGTGCATTCTGGGGATTAGAATTCGCACACTGGGCACCCGTACCGCAATCCCTCGTCGCCCAGGTCATCGCTGACATACGAAAACGTAAGGGACTACCACCAGAACCATCAAAAGCTACTGACTTCATCGATGATTAGATTCCGACCATCAAGCCTAAGATGAGACACATCATTGTCGGCTCGAATTCACCAAAAAATAAGTAGATAATCGGTTGTGACGACTGTAGGTTTTCTTGACTTCGGATGCCGCCTATAGCACGAGATGTAGCTGTCTGATCAGAGAGATATAATCTCCTGAAGCCAAGTATACAACCGCCAATACTAGAGGCGTGTATCTTGCCAATCCAAATCGTCCCTTTGACAGCACAGTAATGTTCCACCGAAGTGAATTACTTCAAAAAGGCGCATATAAGGGGGCAGTCGCATTTCGCCATAATGCGACCTCGCACCCACAAATATGAAGCGAAAAATTATGCTTCAAGACCGAAACCCATCACAACCTTGTCTATCACTGAGCATGCGAATCCGCAGGACAGCGCTGAGCTTCACAGGAAAATTGCGGAAACGCCAAGAAAACAAACGATATTTCGCATTTTCCTTGGTCCCTAAGAGATCCCAGACTTCATATTTACGCACCGAAAAACTGGGCATGCACAGAAAGTGAATAATTTTCCATCACGCCGAATCGTGCAATAAGCAATTACTTTGCCAGATGTGCAAGATACCCTTGACATAGTGATGTAGATGCGGAGAGGCGACAGGCAAAGTGTTGAATTCACCTTCCTCACCATTTTGCAGTACTTCGTGCAACAGGAGCCGACGAATATCAATCAAGTACCCTGCTTTCCAAAATCGGACAGGTGTAAGCTTGATAACTTGGGATGATTCGTCCATCCGAATTATATGCAAGAAAACTACGTTGCGTAGTTCCATGGTTGTGAATAGATTGACGCAGGCACTCAAAGGGACCGAAGCTAATGGAAACGTTGATCAAAGGCCTCTTCTCGGGATCTTCTCATGCCTTATCTGCGAACGACATTTCAGCACCAAATATCAGCTGAAACGTCACTACTGCAGACGACACCAAGATACGATCCCTAATTTACCGGAAGGAACGCATAACTTGAACTCGAACCGGATGGACCGACAAAACACCCACTTTCTACACTATCGAGCAGCAACATTTGGCTACCATAGATAGATCAAAACGGATGTACATTTCAAAATTAACTTCGTAGACTGAAAATCATAAAACAGCCATCAAAATGTCTTTTTCGTAACTTAAGTTTAAGTTGTACAGAATTTTCGTTTAACATAGGTCTAACAGGAACCTGGAAGATGGAAAAGTGACACTTGTAATCAAAACCGTAAGACTCAACAAGTCAGTCTACCTCCGAATCCCCAACGATATCGCCGACCTGATCGGACTAACGAAAACTGACCAATTCACTCTGCGATTTCAAGACAATGAAGATGAAATCAAGCTGATCTACTCGCTACCCAAATCGACTGCAGATCAGCCCCTTCAGAAGACTAGCAAGCCAATTCTAGCCACCGCCAACTAGTTAACGCATCATCCAACCCGTCAGGTAGGTATCGACGAATCGTACTGAAGGCACATCAAAGCCAGGATCATGCGCGGTGACACGCGCAAATAAGATCCCGATCAGAATCTGCTCAGAATCCTTCCTACATTCTCTTAGAGGAATTAGCTCGAAATACTTAATTCCTGCTCGGTCATGTATGGCTAAAATCTCGAGCTTGAATAAGCGGAGACAGGATTGATGATTAGACATGACGGGATTGCTGGCTTTCGTAGACATTTTTGTGGAATCGCCAGCCTTGGACGACGTTGTTCAAGCGCTGACACAAATCCCTAACGTCGAGGAACTTTACGAAGTATCCGGAGAATTTGATATCGTCACGCTGGTTTCAGCGGCAGGTATCGAAGAGTTCAGAGAGCTCCTCAAAAACAAAATTCTGAAAATTAAGGGCGTTAGAAGCACCGTAACGTCTATCGCGCTACACGTTCACAAGGGTCCAAGAACCGGAGACGGAAAAGCAGAGACCTAACGGCAACTGCTGCTTGCGGGTGACGTCTAATTCAGTTAGAATGGAGCCTACACATGCGTTTCGAGGAGGAATTGAATCCGATTGATCGATCTTATCGAAGTCTCAGTCATAATTCTAATCTTCGCATTTGTGATCGCGCTCAGCAGACTTCTTGCGCCATACGTAACGCGTGTCTTTGCTTGTGCCCCGAGCAAGCTCGACCGGGTCCTTAATCCGATCGAGAATTTTACGTACAAGCTTGGAGGTGTTGATCCAGCCCACAAGATGGACTGGAAAGAATACGTGCTGGCGCTGATGCTTCTCAACGCCTTCCAGATGGCGATAGCTTTTGTCATCTTCATGTTCCAAGATAAGCTCCCCCTGAATCCCCAAGGGTTCCCTGGCTTAACTTGGGACCTCGCATTCATGCAGGTCATCTCATTTGCAACGAATACGAATCTTCAACATTACAACGGCGAGGTTACGCTTTCATACCTCAGTCAGATGGGAGCAGTTCAGTTTCTCCAATTCACATCTGCAGCATCAGGCCTCTGCGCCGCAGTTGCGATGGTGCGCGGTTTCACAGCCGGTGCCAAGGATTTGGGAAACTTCTACGTAGACTTCGTAAGGTCTCTGACGAGAATACTACTCCCTATGTGCCTCATAGCCGCTCTGATCTCCGTATGGCTCGGCGTACCTCAAACGCTAAGCGGCTATACGACTCTTAAGACGGTTGAAGGCGTGACACAAACAATTCTTGTGGGACCGGTAGCGTCACTCGTCTCAATAATGCAAATCGGCACCAACGGCGGTGGATACTACGGAGCAAACTCTGCATACCCCTTTCAGAATCCGAATCCGGCATCAGATATTTTCCAAATCATTCTCATGTTACTGATGCCCACAGTTCTCTGTTTCGTCTACGGAGAAATTCTTGGAAAGAGGAAAGAGAGCAGACCAATCCTTTGGGGTTCATACGGTCTCTTCGCTGTTGATCTTGCCATCGCGTTCCTTCCAACTCCATTGTTGGGTCTGAATACTGGGATGGAAGTTCGATTTGGAGGATTTATGTCATCGTTCTGGACGGTTGTCACCACAGCTGTAACGACTGGGTCGGTCAACTCCGCGCTTGCATCAAACCATCCACTCGTTATACTCGCAGCTTTCATAGGGATGCTGATTCAGTCAACCCCGGGCGGAAAGGGATGCGGATTGATGTACATGGTCATGTACGTTGTCATCACGGTCTTCGTCGTCGGACTCATGTCAGGTAGAACACCTGAATATTTGGGGATGAAGATCACGGGAAGAGACATGATAATAGTAATGGCTGCTTTTCTGGTCCATCCAATCATCATTCTAATTCCAACATTCGTAGCCTACGCTACCGGTGCGGTTAGCGCAATAGGACTCGGTACCAATTCGGTTGGTTTTACGCAGATTCTCTACGAATACGTATCAGCCGCTGCGAATAACGGCTCAGACTTTCTAGGCGCAACAGCAAACACTCCATTCTTCAACATATCAACCGCTCTGGTAATGTTCGCAGGGCGCTATGCCCCGATAGACCTGTTGATCATGCTTGGAGGCACTATGATCGGACGAAAGAGAAGTGCTGAAGTTGGATTGAAAACGGACAGCATAACGTTCTCCATTGTTCTCGTAGGAAGCACTTTGATTCTTGTTGCGTTAACTTTCTTCCCATTTCTCGCGATCGGCCCGATACTTGAGTACTTCAAAGGTTTCACGACGGGTTATGGATATTAACGTGATCAGCATGTCAACAGAAAATAAGACCCCGAGTCTCCTGAATTCAATTTCAGCGAAGACACTGGTGGATTCGGTAATCAGACTCAACCCGGTCTCACTACTGAAAAACCCAGTTATGTTCATCGTTGAAATCACATTCTTCATAGTCGCAGCGATGGCTATTTCCCCACAGTCCTTTCTTCCGGTCGCAAACCCGACCGAGCAGTTGTTCTACGTTGAAGTGGCAGCTATACTACTCATCACAGTGTGGTTCAGCACTCTCTCGGACGCTCTAGCAGAAACCCAAGCGAAGAATACCGCTAGAAGCCTGAGGAAACTCGAAACAGAAGCCGTGACCAAGAAGATCGTAATCACAACAACAGAACAGCGAACAATCGTTCCAACCCGATCAACTGAGTTGCGGAAGGACGATCTCATTCTTGTTGAGAAAGGAGATCTAATCCCAATAGACGCTGAAGTGACCGAAGGCATTGCGATGGTTGACGAATCTCTACTCACCGGCGAATCGACACCAGTCCGGAAAGCCCCAAGCGACCCCCTAATAGGAGGCTCAAAAATCATCAGCGATACATTGACAGCTCGCGTCACCGTAAACCCTGAAGACAGCTACATTAACCAAATGATTCGACTTGTGGAAACATCGAAGAGACCGAAAACACCAAACGAACAAGCCGTAACAATTGTTCTGATCGGCTTTACGGCCATATTCACGATAATCTTATTCGCGCTTCTCGGGCTATCAGTCACCCTTAGCCTCGGCGCTGACCTCTCAGTGCTAATTGCATTGTACGTGTGCCTTCTCCCGACAACGATTGGCGCTCTTCTCCCAGCCATCGGCCTTTCGGGCATGTCCAGGCTCTACGCGAGAAAGATTGTTGCGAAATCTGGAAGAGCAATCGAGACGGCTGGAGATACTGATACAATTCTTCTAGATAAAACCGGAACGATAACCGTTGGCAGCCGGCAAGCCGTTGAGTTCATACCTTTTGAAGGTCACTCTGAGAGAGAGGTGGGAGAGGCCGCATTCCTCTCCTCCTGGCACGACGACACACCGGAAGGTAGGAGCATCATCAGGCTCGCTTACAACATGGCCCTGATCCCGAAAGAGCTGAATGCATTAGCACTCTCCGAAGCATACGAGTTCTCAGCCACCACACGCACCAGCGGCGTGAAACTAACAGGCGGGTCAGGATTCATGCTACCTAAAACAGCGGCAAAACGGAAGGGAAGGGTAAGAAGGAAAGTCAACGACCTGTTAGGCGGCATCCTTGGAGCCGGCGGTGACGTAGAAATAATCAAAGGAGCTCCAGACGCAATAGCGAAACTCGTCCCGTCCCATCCGATAGGGTTCGACGACGTCATCAACAAAATTTCTCAATCAGGAGATACTGCGGTTGCAATCACTAAGAATCAAAAAATAATTGGAATAATCCGACTGAGAGACGTCTTGAAACCAGACATCAAAGAAAAGATCCAGGGCCTCAAAGCCATGAACATACGACCAGTAATGATAACTGGCGACCACCCACTCACAGCGAAGAGTATCGCATCAGAAGTGGGAATCGACGAATTTGTTCCACAAGCGAAACCTGAAGACAAACACGGAATAGCACTCAGAGAGCAAGCGAACTCAAGAATCGTAGCAATGATAGGCGACGGAACAAATGACGCCCCCGCGTTAGCCGTAGCAGATGTAGGTCTTGCCATGAACTCAGGAACGCAAGCCGCAAAAGAAGCAGCAAACATGGTAGACCTCGAATCTCACCCAGCCAAAATAATCGAAGTAGTCATGCTCGGAAAACAACTGCTCATTACTCGAGGAGCAGTCACCACATTCAGCATAGCGAATGACGTTGCGAAATATTTTGCGATAATGCCAGTACTCTTCGCCACAATACCGGAACTCATCGCGTTAAACGTTCTACACCTAGGATTACACACCGCGGTCCTATCCGCCCTCATCTTCAATGCAATCATAATTCCGCTCCTAATCCCACTAGCAATGAAAGGCGTCTCCTTCAAACCTGCAGGCACAATGACCCTGTTCCTGAAGAACACAATGATCTACGGCGTCGGCGGAGTAATAGTTCCGTTCGTCGTAATCAAACTAATCGACATCATCCTCGTCTTCATGCACGCATAAAATGTGAAAGAGAATGAGCAACAAAAAGAAAAGAACGGATTACGGACCGACACTCAGACTTGCAGTGATATCCCTTGTAATGTGTGGGCTGATGTTCCCCATATTCGTAACAGGTGTAGCGCAAGTTCTATTTCCCTACCAAGCGAACGGCGAACTAGCACAGATCCATGGCCGTCCCGTAGGTTCAATGCTTGTTGCTGAAACATTCAACTCTTCCATGTTCTTCCACGCTGACTGGGCTAGCAATTCCGCTTCAGGCGTCGACCCCGACATAACGCTACAAGACGCGTACTCACAAATTCCCATTATTCATAATGCGACGGGCATTTCATCAAACGCCCTCAAACAGATAGTTGACGCAAACGTCGAAAGAACTCTGTTTGTGGCCGGGGACTCGTACGTAAACGTCCTGAAGCTGAATTTGATACTCATTCAAACCTATCCGACAATCTACGAAGTCTACGACCAATAAATCGCAGCGCTATTCCGATCATTTAACAACAATTATGCCTGTGGCTGCACTCGCCAAGAAATAGTTGTTCCCAGCGAATTTTACTGTAACAGAATAGTTGCCATTAGGAGGCTTGCTTAGCGTCACCTGACAACTACCATCCGATTTAGTTATGCAGGAGCCACTGCTGCTCCACTTTGAGGAAACCGATACCGATACGGTCTGACCTGAGATCGGACCGACTAATCCTTGAGATGAACCAGTCAAAGTCACAGTTACGACAACATTACTACCAACAACGGAACCCAAACTAAGAGAAGTTGAAATCACCGCTTGCACAGTTTTCGTAACGGTCAACGTAGAAGTGGTGGCGGTCGATTCCAGCGAAGAAGTCGCGGAAGTTACACTCGAACTAGTAGTTATAGACGTCGCAGTCGAACTAATCGTCGTTGAGGACGAACCAGAGGAGGTGACATTGAACCCTGCAATCGCAGAACCATCGTAGCCAGCTTGAACCACATAGTGACCCGGATGGACATTACCGACGATAAAGCTGCCTGCCATCTGTTCGGTACCGAGATCAAGCGCGCAAAGAGGGTTTGTAATGAGCCCAGTTGGATAACTTGAGATTGGACAGCCACCACTATCCCCGAAGCCTATACCTGTAATTGTCACGAACGTTCCAACCGGACCCGAAGTTGGAGTCAACGTAATCTTGGCCCCATAATTGGGAATTTGATTGTTGCCGATTGCAGCCGCATAGAGACTCTTACTAACATTAGTTACAGCAGCTGCAACATGAGGAGTACTCACCAGTATCAGTACAGATAACGAAAGGAGAATACTAACAAAGAAACGCTTTGAGACGTGCATATCGAACTTTTAGCCTAGGCACGATTTTCCGTATAAGAAATCTATACTAGTACCAGTCCAAGCTTGGCAGGCATAGGACCGGATTTTGATTCCGATTAATAGAACTCGGTGACTCCGTCTAGACCGGGTGTAGGAGGAGTATTTGGACTAATTTTTGGTCGTAGTTGTTGTCGTAGTGGTTACCGTCGTTGTGGTTGACTTCTTTGGACCGGATGGTCCCTTTTTCCACAAAATGACGATGATCAATTCGAACAGTAAAATGAGATCGATGAAAACCGCTGGAACACCAGGCGGGTTTCCAAAGCTTGTGGAAAGTGAACTCATAGGATTGAAGAGGTAATCTGCAAACTGCGTGTACCTGAACATGTAAGCATGGGCTTGAGAAAGATCAGCGATTTGAATGAGGATACGAAGTAAACTCCAGCCACCAGCCAACGCCAAACCCTTCACAGGTTTCGCAAAAGCCACGCCAGCGAAAATGAAATCTAAAACTACGAAAACGATCAACGCGTAGTAGTGCAATGGAACACCGGCCATCGGATCTATGGCTCCTCGCAGCACTTGATCCATTGTGAGGAGTCCGATTCCTAAGATGCCACATAAGGCCAGGAGCACTCCAGCTAGTTTGGCGTGGTTAGCCATTTCGTTCACAAAATTTCAATCCCGCAATTTAGTATATTAACCAATCCCTGAGCGCATACTTATTCGTGACACTTTTATCGCGAACACTAGAATTGCGACGATGCGGCTAAGGTTGGCCTCTGAGTGCGAGAGTAATATTCTCCACTAGGCCGTGGTCCAGTTCACGGTCACACTTGTGCTGTGAGGATAACCTGGTCTATGACGGGGGCTTCCCAAGCCTCAAAGTTGCCTGAACGCAACGAGAAAACCCGGGTCCGAATCCCGGCGGCCGCACCACCGCTCCCACACACAAAAGTAACGTTCAATTTTGCATATCCGCACAACGAAAGGGCTCCAAACCACGCCGCTCTGCACAATTAAGTTTCAGGTAGGCGTTGCGTGAATTACAGACGAATCTTTACTAAATGGATCTTCCAGAACTTGGACTTTCTCCAAACAACATTGCTGGGGGATCTTGCTCGACTCAATCTGTTCTCGCACGAACTTTTCCAATTCGTCTGGCGATTGATATTCGTGATTTTGGGAGAGGGTGACTATAATCACTCTACCCAACGTATTCACAGAGTAGCATGGCCCGCGCATGTTGTATTTATAGGAATTCCTCGAGGCACGAAAAATTCGATGATTTTTTTGATTTTTTACAAGCATCACAACTCTCCACGACAAAATATAAAATCCAGATCGATGCGACGCAGTTACGCGTCTCGATTAAAATTGGACCATGAGGTTTTGAGGGATCAAATTCCGAGTGGATGTGAAGGATCATTCAGTGGTTCGTTGATACGATCCTTGGGTCGTTTCGCCGAAGTCATCTCTAGTCTGAAAAACTATTTGTACCCATAAAACTAAGCCTCCCCCCTCCTAGCCACGGCGTGTGCGCGTTCAAACAGCTATGAATCGACTAGCCTTCGGGAACAATCGCCAGTCTGCAAGTGTGGAGTTTACTCTATGACGATGGTTGTGAGGGTTGATCGTACGCCTTGGAGTCGTCGTATTTTCCATGTGATGACTTCTTTCAGTTCATCCATGGAGTCTGCTTCAACTTTCACTATCATGTCGTAGGTTCCGTAGATCCTGTGGCATTCCTTCACATGTGGAACTGTACGAACTTCTTTGAGCACCTTTTCTTCTGAACCTAATTCTACATTCACTAGAACATAGGATAGGGGCATCGGTGATCATCGTGTTAGATATGGGTGTTTCCCGATATAGGCGAGATGCTCTGGGGCCGAAAGTGAAAATTAGGACTTCGAAGATATGATTTCTGATGTTGATTGACGGATTCTCGTGAGCATAAGATCACCATAACTAAAGATGGTCCGTACGAGGTTTCGGGAGATCTGCCCGTCGCTATGCAGGTGATCACTCCGAATAAGGAGGGACTTTCGTGGGATTGGGTTGAGGGACGATCATTCAGTCTAAAGTCTAACAATTGTCTTTGTCGTTGCGGTCATTCTAAGGATAAACCGTTCTGCGATGGTAGTCACTCAAGTGTTCATTTCGACGGAACCGAGACTGCTTCGCGAGCTCCGTTTGGAGATCAATCCGAGCCTTTCGACGGACCAACAATGGTATTGAGCGACGCTGAGAGTCTCTGTGCGTTTGCACGTTTCTGTGATCCTGAGGGGAAGATTTGGTCGTTAATCGAGGCAACAGATAATCCGAAGGTTCGTGATCTTGTGATTCGGGAGGCGATGCATTGCCCGTCCGGGCGTTTGGTTTTGCATGACAAGCGGACAGGTAAGGAAGTTGAACACATGCTTCCTCCTTCGATCGGAGTAGTAGAGGACCCGGCGCTCCAATGCAGTGGACCGCTATGGGTTCGCGGAGGCATCATAATTGAATCTCAAGACGGGACTAAGTACGAAAGGCGAAATCGTGTAACTCTATGTCGTTGCGGAGCCTCGAGCAATAAACCGTTTTGTGACGGAAGCCATGCGAGTATCAAGTTTCAAGACGGACTCGTCAAGAAATAGTTCTCGTACTCCGTACTCCGCTACGAACTCATATTCGCAGTACTGAACGGGTTATTGGCTGGGTATTATCGATCGAGCTATCCTGCGTTCAGTCTGATCTGGTTCGGATTTCTGAATCGTATAAACTAACCGAAACTCTCCATCCACATCCTGTAATTTCAAACTGAAATGATCAGTCTGGGTCAATCCAATCATGTCAGCCAAATCATTGGGTACTCGCACGTAAACAGACTTGTTCAGTCTTACTGGTTTGATGACTAAGGTCATCTCTTTTCATTCCTCGATCCGTTAAAACCGGTATCATTCAGGTTAACAGAGAACGTGTTCCCGGTTTTGTCCTTAATCCGTGCAGTGACAGTGCTTTGGGAGACCAATGTGACCAGTTCCGCTGTGCATTTGCGAAAGTCGGCGACCCAGCCTTTTTGGTCGGTGAACAATTCAGAGGGTATACTCTGGGTGTTTCTTTCAGAAAAATCCAATCGTACAGCTGAATATGAGGTGGCTGTGCCGTTAGTTGTGAGTTCTGAGAGAAATGTGAACATATTGGAGAGTTGTGAGTTAGAGATGTAGGTTAGGACGAGAAGCGCGTTCCTCTTCAGCACCTTCTCCATTGTGAGAATAAAGAAGAGGTCTGGGGCGACAGAGTAGAACTTGTTCATGGCTGAAGGGCTAGTGAATTCTAGCATTACCTCATGGTAGGAGCAAACTTCAGCTGGGTACGGATAGACATCAAAGGCGAAGCATCGCACGAGGCCCGCAGGGGCCAGTCGCTCGTCCCAGTGATATTTTACGACTTGCAGCGAGCTATTCATGAAAGGAGCTTTACCTATGTCAGATAACCGTTTTCGACCATTCTCCTCGAGCTGGTCTATTATCATCATGTCTTTCTCATCGGCAAGGTTGACATATTCTTCCGGATCGTGAATCTCAAACTCAGGTTCGCAGTCTTTGATTTTCGCGAGCCAGGTTCCCCACGGAAAGGTCCATTGCGTCAGGTCCGGGTTGTAGTACTCGAAGTTCGGGAACGTGGGAACGGAGTCTCCTGTGAGGATTAGTCTGAATTGCGTGATTAATCCAACATCCTCAAGCGTTTGAATGTACTCCTTGAAATCGTTCAAGCTTTCGACAGGAACTGCATGACTGGATAGGTAGGTGAAGGTACCTTCGCACTTGTTTACTACTCGCCAGAATTTCGGAATCTTAAGCGCGGTTTTGACCGCATCTTCGAGACCAGTCTTTGACGCTACCAAAACTACAATTCTGATTAATCCGAGTTTGGAAGTTTCTGGGAGGAGATATACGATTCGACCGGACTTTGCTTCCAATTTTGCTACTCGATGATAGACCGATGTGAACGGTAACCCGGTTCTTCGCGAAATTTCAAGTAAGTTCCGTGGTCCATATTTCCACATTGCAGTTAGGATTTTTATGTTGGTCTTGTCGAGTTGTTTCTCTATTTCTGCGATGCCTTTGAAATAGCTCGGTAACTGAACAATACCAGTTTGCATGTTGCCACCGGAGATTAGGCTTCTATTTTCTTACCAACAATGCTGGCAACGATTCTACACTTGAGTACATCTGAGAGTTCGTCGTATTCAATTTTCTCAGCAATCATCTTCTCATTCAAAAGTTCAGATAGCGCGCCGCACCATCGTGAGACCAACATCGCCTTTGACGATCCTGACGCAGGCTTCAAGATTGGGTTGGCAATCTCTAGGTCTACGGACTTTTCACTGCGGAAACTAACCTTGCATAGGCCTACTCCGGAAAGACGTTGGTCTTGCACGAAAAATTCAATCATCTCAAGAACGGTAGCATCAGGTCTCTCTTTCAGCACTCTCGAAACATCTTCCTTTCCGAGGGCGAAGGCGGTATTACTGATGATGACTTCAGCTACCTTCGATCCGACCAATAGGTCAAGATGATCGCATATGGTCCGTACGTCGATTGCAAGGCGACGTTGACCAAGCACTCGCAGTACCCCTGTCTCGGAGAGCTCATGCATATTCCGAACTACCTGCCTATCCGGAAAAACTTCACCGACAAGTGTCAAACCGCATCGATTGGAACAATACATTTCTCACTAATTACGTTTACCTAAGGAATGCCTTTTTCTTGTAAAAAATAAAGTTTAGACACCCATTTTTAAGAAAAACTTAGCACGCACTCAGATTAAGTGTAAATTTTGTATATACTAAAGCTTAATCTTTCCTAAGCGCACAATAGCTTAATCTGAACGAAATGTCGCTCGATGCTCGGTGGAATCATGAACAAAAATAGAATTCTAATGTTAGGATTAGCAACCTTCCCAGTCGCTCTTCAAACTGGGCTACTCTTTGGCGATGTCGCGTTAAGGGGCGGTGGTGGCGGCGGTGGCCACATTATTTCAGCCCTACTGAACTAAATCCGCAGTTTTTTGCGGCCCTCTTTCTCTTTTTTCTCCGTTAGAAGCGGTACTTGTCTTTCGCCAGATTCCTCAACGTCGCGAGCCGCTCGATGACAAGCGGCGAATTACTTCTCATATGTTAACTTAACTGCGCCTGCTAGTCGCCTTCTGAACATCAACATGCGCGGTGCGTAAAGAACCATTATATCGCCTGTGCCAGATCGCGAGCCTTGAGTGAAGACAATCCATGTCGAAGCCCGCCAACGTCAAGCGCAGCTTAGGGATACTTATCATAATCATAGTGGTCGCAGGTGGGTTTCTCGGAGTATGGTTTTACTCAGGTGCCTTTCGTCCCAACACTGTGACAACACAATCTCCTGTTCCAAGTTTCGTTCAGACATCGACTTACGTCGCTGAAACTGGCAGCCAGTTTCAGTGGCTCGATCCGCACGTGTCTTACTACTCATTGGACTATGAAATCCTATGTAATGTCTATGAAAAATTGCTTTGGTACAACGGAAATAGTAGCACAGAAGTAATACCCTGGCTTGCCTCGAGTTATGAACAAATCACGCCGACACAGTATCAATTCAACCTACGGCATGGAATTTCTTTCCAGGACGGAACCAATTTCACTGCCAGAGCGGTGTGGTTCAGTCTCAACAGACTCTTGATCATCGACGGGACTTCGGGAACTGGCGTGCATGGTTCTCAAGCGGCATGGATAGTCCAGCAAATGCTAGACCCAAGTCTGAGCAGCTATCTGAGTGGAACATCGCAATCATATGACCCGGCATGGGTGCAGCGTGTTCTTGATCAGAACTTCATACAAATAGTTGATTCCTACACAGTCAAAATTAACATTCGAACCCCGACGACACAATTTCCTTACCTTCTGGCGAACGAATGGGCAGACATTGTTTCGCCAACGTTCGTAGTTCAGCATGATTATCCATCTGCATGCATGACGACTGCGTGCGGTCCGGAGAACATCAACTATACCGCCTACTTCGACTACATAGCCGGACACGGGGATGTAAGTATGAACTATCTGAATCTACCAGTGAACGGCGCGAAAGCCGGCACCGGACCGTACTACATTGACAGCGTTGATCCGACAACATTCGCGGTTGTCTTGAAGGCAAATTCAAACTATTGGGGAGGACCCGGAAACTGGAGTGGTCCTAGGATTACTCAATCTATCAAGACTATCGACTACCTCTATGTCCCAAGCTTTACCACAAGGTTGCTTGATCTCGAAGCGGGAAAGGCTACTGACATCGATGTCTCTCCAGATGAGATATACTCTGTAGCTGACAGAAGTCGATGGTTAGATAATGGTATTTTGTCATCAACAATATCGGGTGCAAAAATATACGGTCCGTACTCCGAATTCACCACGGATTGGTTCGCTTTCGACACAAATGTAACTAGCGCAAGCGGCCAGCTCCTTAAATTCCAACCCATGGCAGATATTCGCTTCAGGCTCGCCATAGCGGATTCTATCAACATGACAGACGCCTGCATCAACATCTTCAATCGATTATGCAAAGTCGCGAATAATCTGATACCGCCAGGCACAGCACCAGAAGGCGTCTATAATGCAAACGTCACAACACGTTGGAGCTATAATTTAACCGAGGCCGAATCACTGCTTCTCGATGCAGAGAAGCATCCTCTTACGAATTTTGTAGACTCCAATGGAGAACCTCTCTCACCTGGTTCTGTTGACAACTCGTTTGGTCCAAGTAATCCTCAAACGATCCCAATGTACGTCGGCGCAGCTGACACGTCAGATCAGAAAATACTGGAAACAATCGCGTCGAACCTGAACGGCATATCAAACAACGACAACCTAGGCCTGACGTTCAGCGTAGTCCCAGTCCCAGGAGGACAACAATATACGCTTGCTTCGGAACATCAAATCTACATGTACTGGGGCAGCTGGATTGCAGATTACAATTACGTAATCGACTGGCTTGGACCAATGTACCTCGCATCGGGAACATACTTCTCACAAAGCTACTGGAACATAACTCAATTCAACAATCTTTACAATCAAGCAGTCTCAGCAGATCAACAAGGCAACATTCAATCATTAATTCAAACAAGTAATCAGATGCAGACGCTCGCGAATCAAGGCGTGTATTACTTGTGGACAATTTACGAAGTCACTTACTCAGTCAGATCATCCTACCTTCAAGGA
>Ga0074045_10002799_pt1 | contig 15975 bp, 15 predicted proteins | sample BogForMeECP23OM2_FD_94442 | JGI IMG/M metagenome (GOLD analysis project Ga0074045, IMG submission 94442) | Bog forest soil microbial communities from Calvert Island, British Columbia, Canada - Bog Forest MetaG ECP23OM2 | ecosystem: Environmental > Terrestrial > Soil > Wetlands ...
ATCTTCGAACCTGCAGGCGTTCTCTGACATTCCATCGAGCACGAAGCGGTGCATCCGATCGCTCGCCCAGGGATAGCCACAGCGCAAAGCGTCTAAGATAACCAATGGCTTCCGCAGTTTCTCGGCCCACTCCACAGCTCGGTCCAACGCGAAATTCCAGGTCGTCCTACGGGACGCGGTCATCCAGTAAAGGACAAAATCTCCATCCTGCCGGACTGTCAAAGAGTTGCCAGTCCTGACGCGAATTGAAGGAACTGAGTTCAATGCGAGATACCTGGAGTCGGATTGAACATAATCAGGCGTTTAACCGCCATATTGAAAAATCGAGTGCGGCCGCATAGCTGACCCATGCCAAATACGGCAACAGCAACCAGCCTGCGGCCGGAACTGCTTTCCAGAATTCGATCGATGTCGCTAGGATGGCGAAACACAACATGACAATTTCTGCGAAGGCCAGGCCCGGTGACCTTAGCCGAAAGAATAGGGCGGACCACGCGACATTTAGCAACAATTGCAGCAGGAACAGTCGCATCGGGCCGCCTGTAACGCCTACCTTCCGCCAAACCAACCAAGCCGCAATCGCCATCGCTATGAACAAGATTGTCCAAACAGGCCCAAATAGCCAGTTGGGCGGAGTCCAGCGGGGTTTGCTCAGGCCGGCGTACCACGGCCGAAGCGCCGGCGTAGTCAGCAACGACCCCAGTCCTGCGGCTCCAAGGCAGACTGCGATGCAAACAATGAGTCGCATAGAGGATCCGGTCAGGCTGTAGGTCTCAGAGTGCTTTCTCTAATCTCGTAATTCAGTCCGCGCATAATTGCAGGCAATCTCCCAGAAGAGCTTTTTCACTCGCTGATGCTGGCTGCAAGAGTTCGATCTTAACTTGCGGGAAAGACATCTGAACGGCCGCGACCTGCCGGGGAATGGCTTCTGCCACATGACCACCCGCGACAAAAACATGGGCAAGAGACGCAAGTGCAACATGCCGTCTCGTGCAGCTTCCTGCGCCATATCCGAAATCCAACCGATCCGTCCTGGTTTCGTCAGTCAGTAACAATGCCATGCTTCGGTCTTGCTGTATTTCAGATTCCAACGTCACTGCCATTTCTCACCTCGGTTTCATTTCCCTGTATTCTTCCCTACTGCTTGTTACTTGTCCTCAAAGATCATGAACAAAAGCCTTTATAGAATCTCCAGAGAAGAAGGGGCCCTGTTCAGATGCTGAAAGGGCCCGCTAACACCCGCTGAGGACCTACTTTGGCAGAACAACTGAGTCAATCACGTGAATGACCCCGTTGCTGCAGAGGATATCGGTCTCGACGACTTTGGCGTTGTCGACCATCACCGTGCCATCGTTAACGCTGATGGCGACAGACTGGCCGTTTACGGTCTTTGCTGAATTCATTTTGGTCACTTGAGCCGCCAACACCTTTCCCGGTACCACGTGGTAGGTCAGGATGGCGACGAGCTTTTCCTTGTTCTCTGGCTTCAACAGGTCTTCCACCGTGCCCGCAGGCAACTTTGCGAATGCCTCATCTGTGGGAGCAAAGACCGTGAAAGGGCCCTTACCCTTTAGAGTATCCACAAGACCGGCAGCCTGAAGTGCCGCGGCCAGCGTCTTGAACGAACCTGCCGCGACCGCGGTGTCAACGATGTCCTTCGACGTCGAAGTTGGACGCGCGACAGTCCCCACGGAAATAGACAGCACGAGGGCCACCGCCGCCGCAAGAGATGCAACTTTTGCACTTCTATTCAAACTCCCTTTCATTTTTCATCTCCTTGAATTTCGCTTACTTTTCGAATTTGATTCTTGGTCCTTACAGCTCCCACAATGGTTCTGAACCTTCAACGCGGCTATCGCGAACGCTGAAGAGCCGGTTCACCATGCCACCGACGTTGAATGGCTTTGAAACTCGCGGCTTGATAGATGCCTGCCAGAGCGACAAGCCCGTACACAATTCCGCTGAGCACCGAGACTTCCCCGAACTTCATACCGAAGATCGCTGCCACCAGGTCGAAATGAGCGACGGCGACCAATCCCCAGTTGAGCGCGCCGACCACCACGAGGATGGCTGCGAGAACGTCGAATTTCTTCATGATCATTTCCTCCATGCTTTATGTTTGTTGCTGACTGCATCTTTAACTATAGAGAAAAACAGTTTGACAGCAAGGAAAATGCAAGCCAAAATAAAAGTCGACTGATTTGCAGTTAAATCCTCGAGAGCTTTTTGCTTCCTAGTTAAATTCGGAGAGAAATCATGCTTTCAGAAACTCTTGCCAAGGGATTAAGCCACTATGCCATCGGAGATAAGCTGCGCTCGCTACGTCTGCGAAAGAAGATGGGACTCGTAGAATTGGGCCGGCACACGGGCCTTTCGGCAGCGATGCTGTCAAAAGTAGAGCGCGGAAAGCTTTTTCCGACGCTACCTACTCTCTTACGCATCGCCTTAGTGTTCAGCGTTGGCCTGGAGTACTTTTTTTCTGATGACCAAAGGCGGCACGTCCTCGGGATCGTGCGACGTGCCCAACGCAAGCGTTTTCCAGAGAGGCCCGATGGGCGTGATAATTCTTTCTACTTTGAATCACTGGACTTCGCCGCCGTGGAGCGCAAGCTGAACGCCTATTACGCCGAGTTTGAATCCCTCCAACCCGGAAAGGCTCGTCTGCACCATCACCCCGGCGTCGAGTTCTTGTCGGTCCTCCGCGGGAAGCTGGAACTACACATCGGAACGGAAGACCACCTTCTCGAATCGGGAGACTCGATCTATTTCGATTCCTCACTGCCGCACTCCTACAGAAGAGTCAGTCAGAAACCATGCAGTGCAATCGTCGTTACCGCGCCGTGAGTTAGGTTTGTGAAGAGGTTCTCGTGGTCCAGTGCGACTGGTGAGGATGAGCTGATGCGAAGGCCAACTCTCAGGATTTATCGTTCGAGCTGGTGCGGGCTACTGTTTTTCGCCACTTTTTGGGCTTCTTAGCGCTTCGCGGGACTTCGCGGCGCTTCGCCCGTGAAGTTTGAAAGCTCGCGGTAGTAAAGGAGATGGCGGCAATTTCCGTTGTAAAATGAGGTTTCCGCCAAGCCTGGGGTCAGCAAAACACTGCTTGCGGGGCTTCGCGCTTTCACAACAAACGATATCGACCTGCCAGTGCTGAACGCGTTCCGGATGTTCGGGCTTATGAAAGGGGAGGGTGTGGCCGCCGAAAGCACCGGAGGGCTTGCGGTTGGAGATGTCCTGCAGTCGAGCGCAAAAACGAAATCAGACGTGAACGCAATCGCCACGCGCGGCAGCCACAGAGTAAATGTGCTGGTTTGGAGCTATCATGACGATTCCGACCAGTCTGCTCCGGTGGAGATTCGTCTGAAGATCGAGGGTCTGCCCCAAGGCTTGTCACAAGTGTTGTTGGAGCACTCGGGGGGGTGGACCACGGTCACAGCAATGCCCACACCGCCTGGCAGACAATGGGTTCGCCTCAGAATCCCTCCGCGGCTCAGTATGAGAGCCTTAAGGCCGCGGGACAGTTGCAGTTGTGCGAGTCTGCGCGGTGGATTGCAGTTGATGGCAACGCGGTCGAGATTTCGTTCGCTCAACCGATACAGGGGCTGTCTCTGCTGGACTTGACCTGGTGAGAAGAAGCAAATTCCGGAACGCGACGGTGAGCTGTGAGAGGCCCAGCCCGACAAGACCGCCGATTATGCAGGGTAGGAAAATTCGATCGCGGCCCCGTGAGAAGCGGAGCCGAAACTGACTAGAGTGGGTTTCCTATGAAAGCGCTAGTACTTGAGAAGCCAGGGCAAGTCTCGATCCAAGGGGTTCCGGAGCCGGTCGTCGCTGATCAGCAGATCCTCTTGAAAGTTCGCATGGTGGGCTTCTGCGGAAGTGATTTGAACTCCTTTCGCGGACTCAACCCGCTGGTCTCCTTTCCACGAATTCTGGGACATGAAGTCTGCGCGACAATTGTGCAGTCCGGCAGCGACAGCGGACTGGCGGTTGGAACGGATGTGGTTGTGTCTCCGTACACAAGTTGCGGTCAATGCGCGTCATGTCGTCGCAGACGTCCGAATGCCTGCCAATTTAACCAGACGCTCGGTGTGCAAAGAGACGGTGCCCTCACTGAATTCATCGCGGCGCCGCGGGAGAAGCTGTATTCTGCCCGACTCACGACGAAGGAACTGTGCCTAGTTGAACCGTTGACCGTGGGATTTCACGCTGTTGCGCGCGGACGCGTCGCCGCAAACGACACCGTGGCCATCCTGGGGTGCGGGGGAGTCGGCCTGGGAGCCATCGCTGCATCGAGCTCCCGGGGCGCAAAAACGATCTGCGTTGATCTGGATGACGAGAAGCTGGAACTTGCGCGAGCTGCCGGAGGAGTTCAGACCATCAACACCCGGCGACAATCGTTGCATGAACAGCTGCTGGAAATGACCGAAGGTCGCGGGCCCGACGTCGTGATTGAAGCGATCGGCACTCCCACAACGTTTCGGTCTGCTGTCGAAGAAGTCGCATTTACAGGCAGGGTTGTCTACATCGGATATGCCAAAGAACCTGTCAGCTATGAGACCCGGCTGTTCGTACAGAAGGAACTGGATATTCTCGGGTCGCGAAACGCCTTGCCGGAAGATTTTCACGCGGTGATCAACATGATGGAAGCGCGGAAATTTCCAGTAGAGCAAGCCGTGAGCGCAGTCGTGCCTTTGGAGGAGGCAGGACAAGCTTTGCGCTCCTGGAGTGAAAACCCATCCCAATTCAGGAAGATTCTCGTCCGGTTGGATTAAGACAGCCCCGCGTCGATTCAAAACAACGAACTATTGCAGCGGGAACGAATAGATATTGACGCTGAACGGCGGCACCAGCATCGTATCGGGTACAGCCGTAATTTGCTTTTCCTCCACCTCCACCCCCGGCTGCTGGCCGACGGTGATGGTTGCATCAACGCTCAATGGAGCCATGCGCCACAGATGACCCTGGTTTGCGAGCTTTGCGCTATTGATCGAAAGGTTCAGGCGCTGCTCGGAATCCGACGGATTCAGCACGGCGAAGGTCAGTATTTTGCGATCGCCACTCAGAGCCGCGATCACATCCAGAGGATAGGTATCGCTGCCCGGATTGACTGCGGGTTGATCGCCCCCAGCGGGGTACAGCGGCTTGGGCTGCGGCGAGTCGCCGGATACCTGCACCGGAATCGTACCGAAATGTTCGCGATACATCTTGAACAGCAGACCCGTTGGGCTCAAAACAGCGTTGGTTCGGTCTTCGCTGATCATTGCCGTGGCGAACGTGAATCCCCCCAGCTGGTACAGATCAGAATGGCGAAACAGCTCATGAAACGCCCAAGCGTAGGCGGGCACCACTTTGTACGAGTTTGTCGGGCTACCGATGTAGGCCCATTCGTCCAGACTGATCGGGACTGGCTTTTCTTGGAGCGCTGGAATGCGCTTCAAGTACTCCTGATAGTGCTCGTATTTCGCGCGGACCTGCGCGGCGGGTGCGCGCTCCCATTCCATCAGCGTTTGCGGCCCGGTGCTCACTTTATCGCCTTTTTCAAGATCGGTTCGCTGACCGCTGGTGGAGTAGAAGTGCTCGCTGAGTAGATCCATGTTATCCAGACAGTGGGCGAGCAAGTTGCCGCTCCAGTCCGCGGGCGACAGATAGTCAGGCACGATCTGGCCGTTAAGTCGCTTTGCCTGCTTGGAACCGGTCATGGCGTCCGGCATTGCTCCAGGAGCGATTAGCTTGATCGTTGGGTCCACTTTTCGCATGGCCTTGGCGAACAAATTATATTTCAGTTCAAATTGCGCCACCGGCATAAAGCCTAATTGCCATTCACCCCAAGGCTCGTTGCCAATACCCCAAAACTTGACCCTGTAAGCCTGCGGATGACCGTTCGCAGCACGCAAGCGCCCCATCGGTGTGGTTACTGCGCCATTGACATATTCGACGAGCTGCGCGGCAGACCAAGCATCGCCAAATCCCGCATTGACCGTTATGTAGGCTTCGACATCCAGCAGATGGCAAAGCGTCATGAATTCGTCCGTGCCCACATCGTTCGGCTGACCGGCGTGCCAGACCGGGTCCACAATTGGTGGGCGTTTGTCAGGATCACCTATTGCATCACGCCACTCGTGCCCGGACACGAAGTTTCCCCCGGGCCAGCGATACACGCCGGAATGCAATTGCTTCAGCGCGGCGATCACTTCCGCGCGAAATCCTTGCACGTTGTTGGATGGCATCAACGATACTGCGCCAACGTGAAAGGCCCCGGTACCCGTCCCGACAATCTCGAGCCGGGCATTGTCACTGTCGCCTTGCGTTTGGAAACTTAGCGGAAACTTCCGATAGTCAGGCGCGAGTTTGCCAATGACAACCGTTTGGCGATCGCTCGCGGCATCTCCCCATACCAGATTAACCTTCACAGTTGTGCCAGAAGTGCCGGCCAGGATTACGCGGCCCGCATAGGATTTCCCCTTGCGCACTGCCAACCCGGCTTGCTGGATTCCGCGCGCCTCGGTTGAACTCAGCTTCACCGTTGGCGTGTGATCGCCAACGTAGGGATGATCTGCGTCCATGGTGACGAATTCGTCAGCGCCGACCGGTGCCCAATGGCGTAGCGCGGTGCGCCTCCATGCCGGTCCAGTTGGTTCGGCGGGTGGATGTGAGGTGATCGGATAGTAGAACTTCCGGTCGTCTAGCATCTCAGCCCAGATGTTGTTATTGACGATTCCTCCGATGTGCTCCAGAAACTGTCCATAGATGTACTTCGATATCGGAGTTCCGGTTTTGGAGGCGTCGATGGTTGCGTTAACAGGCTGAGTCTGAGCAAAAAGAGCAGTTGAAAAAAGCCCCGTAAGCAACAGAACCTGCAGCGTAATGACTATGGTCTTGGCTTTCGGTCGCACGGTCCAAATTCCTCCTGTTCCTATTCCGGCAAAGTCTTTGTGCCCTTCACCTCGAACGCTCCCGCCACCGCAGGCGCGTCGGTATTCGGCTGTCCGCCACCCACCGACACCGAATATGTACCTTCGGCGACGATCGGTTCGCCCGCTTCGGTCACCATGCTCAGATCGCGGTCCTTTAGTGCGAAGTGCACCTTCTGCGACTCTCCTGGCTTCAGGTGGACACGTTGGAATCCGCGCAGAGCACGCACCGGCGCTCCCGGCACATTCGGGAAGCTGAGGTAGAGCTGCACCACCTCGTCGCCCCCGCGTGTTCCGGTGTTGGTTACGGTCACTTCCGCCACAAGAGGGTCGCCTGCACGAATCGTTTTTTTCGGAAGCTGGAGTCCGCGGTATGAGAACGTGGTGTAACTCAGGCCATATCCAAACGGATATAGCGGCTTGCCCTCGAAATAGCGATAGGTGCGCCCCTTCATCGCGTAGTCTTCAAACGGGGGCAACTGATCGATTCCTGTGTAGAAGGTGACGGAAAGCCGGCCGGCGGGATTGTTTTTGCCGGAGAGTGTCTGCGCTACTGCTGTTCCTCCTTCCTCGCCCGAATACCAAGATTCCAGGATCGCGTTCACGTGTTCCTTGGCCCAGTTCACGGCTAGGGCGCTGCCATTCGCGAGCACCAGCACCACCGGTTTTCCCGTTCCCGACATTGCCTCCAGCAAGTCCTCTGCCGGCTTGGGAAGATCGATGCTGGTTCGATCCCCTCCCTTGAACCCTTCCTCGCTGACCGGCATCTCTTCACCTTCCAGGTCGCTCGTGATGCCCAAAACCACTACGAGCACGTCCGCATTCTTAGCCGATTCAATGGCCTTCAGGTCTGGTCTTGGATCGTACTTCGACCAAATTAACTGCGCCTGCACTGGTCCAGCGATGCCTTGCCCATAGCCAACTTTGACGTACACCTTCTTCCCCTGCTCGAGGTGAACGTGACCGACTCTGGCCTGCGGTGCCTCATCACTGCCAACCCACCCGTGGGCAAGTGGTTTGCCATCGACTTGGACTCGCGCGAACCCACCTTGCAAGCGCACGCCGACGGTGTAGTCTCCCGTCTCCGTGGGAGTGAGAAAGCCGGTCCACTCAACGCGCAGCGGATATTTGCCTGACGCTTGTGGAGGAATGTCCTGCGCCCTTAAATCGATGTTGTTCACCTGGCGCTCCGTGAGTACGGTTCGCTGCACTCCGAACATCTCTCCGGTGGAGAATTCCGCAGTCAGTCCCGGCCGGCCTTCCAGCGTGGTGAAGAACGATCCCGGCACGACATCACCTTCCGCACGCAGAAACTGCGAGCCTGGGACAAACGTGATCTGCGCGTCGGGGAATTCCGCCTTGATTCCTTCCAGCACGGACACCGTATGTGTCGGCCTGCCGTTGTAATTGCCGAGCAGATATCTGGTCTGATCGGCCAGCGGCCCCGCAACGGCAATCTTGATGCCGCTCTTCTTCAGCGGCAGCGTACCGTCGTTCTTCAGCAGCACCATGGACTCGTTTGCGATCACACGTGCCAGATCGCGATGCGCAACGCTGTCGAGTTCTTTTTCGTCAATCTTTGCGTACGGAACCATCGCCGGCGGATCGAACATGCCGAGCTTTATGCGTGCGGTGAAAAGTCGAATCAACGCCGTGTCGATATCGCTCTCTTCCAGAAAACCTTGCTTGTAAGCGTCGAGGTATGGCCTGTAATCGAGATCGTCCTTGATATCCGCGTAATTTAGGCACTCGTTGTCCATGCCGCGCTGAACCGCCAACGCGGAGGCCTCAGGCTGTGTCTTCGTAAAGTGGTGGTCGCGAAAGATGTTGATGATCGCCGCGCAGTCGGACACCACGTAGCCTTGGAAATTCCATTTGCCGCGCAGTTGGTCCTGCAGCAAAAACTCGTTCACGCATGCCGGCTGCCCGTTAACGCTGTTGTACGCGCACATGACCGACCCGGCTTTGCCTTCGGTCACTGCGGCCCGGAACGCCGGCAGGTAAGTGTCCAATTCGTCGTGCTTGCTCACATGCACGTCGGCCGTGTGGCGCGTGGGCTCCGGTCCGCTGTGTACGGCGTAGTGTTTCGGCGTCGAGATGACCCGGTAATATTTCGGATCCTCACCCTGCATGCCGGTAACAAACGCGACTCCCATGCGCGCCGTCAGGAACGGATCTTCGCCGTAAGTTTCCTGCCCGCGTCCCCACCGAGGATCGCGAAAGATGTTGATGTTGGGCGCCCAGAAATCCAGACCCTCCTGAGCCCGGCTGTGGCCTGCGCGTTCAAACTGAGCGCGCTTGATTCGTCCTTCGATGCCGATAGCTATGGCCATACGATGGATGGCATCGGTATCAAACGTGGCGGCCAAGCCAACCGGTTCGGGAAACTCCGTGGTTCCACTGCTCGCCACTCCGTGCAGCGCCTCGCTCCACCAGTTGTAGGCCGGTACATTCAATCTCGAAATGGCCCGAGACTGGTTCGTCAGCTGCGTGACCTTTTCTTCCACGCTCATGCGGTGTACTAGGTCTGCCGCCCGCTGCTCGGCCGGTAACGAAGGGTTCAGATAAGCAGGTTGTTCGGAACTCTGTGCGAACAAATGGTTCGCAATCAAGAAAGTAGCAAGTGCAACAAAAGTTCTAACGTTGGTTGTTCGCATGTCTCTCTCCCAATGTCGCTCCCTAACGCGTCCGCACGCCCTCGTCGGCGGTAGATTCTCTGAGGCGACGGGGCGCCAGGGCCGTGGAACTTCGAAGAATCAGATTCGTTCTGCTCTCATATACCGAGCGCGAAAATCCAGAGCCCTCAATTCCCACTAAGTCGAGCAATGCTCTAAATGCCGCGGTGGCAATTTCGATCTGCGACATCTGTACCGTGGTTAACGGTGGAATCATGAACCGCGCCAAGTGAATGTCGTCGAACCCAACCACCGACAGATCCCGCGGGATATCGAGGGCGAGTTCAAACGCTTTTCGCATTACCCCGATTGCAGTCATGTCGTTCGAACAGACGACCGCGGAGGGCCGATCCGCCAGAGCAGCCAGCGCTGACATGGCCCTCACGCCCCCTTCCATTGTGTGATCTCCATCGACTAGCAGCGTCGGAGATATCGGCAAGCCAATTTCCTTCATGCAGTCTTGAAAAGCGACGCTCCTCGCCGTCGCGGTTTTCAACTGTGCCGGGCCGCTGATAAATGCTATGCGTACGTGCCCCATAGCCGCTAGGTGTTGCACAGCCTGGCGAGTGCCGTGTTGGTAGTCAATGCGGACACTTTTGAGCAGCGGTCCCGGAGACTCGACGTCGACGGCAACCGCAGACACATTTCGGCGTCCGAGAATCTCGATCAATGAGTCTTCTCCTCCAAACGTCAGGATCGCCACGCCGTCGACCCGCCACCCGATCATTCGCCGGGCGACCGCATCCAGGCGGCCCGAGTCGTGCGCAATCGAACTCACAAGGATCTCGTAACCATGCTCGAACCCTAAATCCTCAAACGTCTGTACGATCTCTGGAAAAAGAGTATTGATGATTTTCGAGACCACTAAGCCGAAAATGCGGCTGCGTCCCGAAGACAACGCGCGCGCATTGGAGTTGGGGTAGCAGCCTACCTCCTCAATCACCTTCCACACTCGCCTCGCGAGCGAGGGGTTCACTGTAGGCACATGATTGATGATCCGCGAAACCGTCGCGACCGAGACCTTAGCGCGTTTGGCGATTTCCACGAGTTTCATTGGGCACCCAGCGCACCTAATGCACAGCACGGTCAAACGTCGCACGAAGCACATCACCAAAATTTGTACCGCCAAGTGCTGACATGGGGTCGTATGTTATCGCTCGACTGAGACAACGGTCACCGACTTGGGTTCCAGTTTCAGAATCAGCTTGCCGCCTTGAACCTTCGCTGAAACGGGCTTCGGCACGACTGTAGTGGGGGACTCGAAGGTGTTGACGCTGTCAACCTTGGCCGCGGTCAAGATTTCCCCAGCCGCCGAATTTGCCGTAACGCCAGCCAGGCTTGCCTCGACTTCAATGGGCTGATTGGGATCGAGATTCGTTACAGCTAACCACAGCTTGCCTGCTCCGTCCTTTGCGGCGATGGCATCTACGCGAGGTAACGTGATGTCGCCGTGCGAGTAGGAGCCGGCATCGAAAGCGACCGGCACAAAGGTCGAGTCCTGGAACGGCAAATACATTTTAAAGACGTAGTAGGTCGGGGTCAGAACCATCTTTTCTTTGTCCGTCATGATCATGGACTGCAGTACATTGATCATCTGGGCGATGTTCGCGCCGCGCACGCGCTCGGCATGGCGGGCAAAGATGTTCAGGTTCAGCGCGGCCAGAATGGCATCGCGCAAGCTGTTCTGCTGGACCAGAAAGCCCGGATTGCTGCCGGGTAAAGGCGCGTACCAGGCGCCCCATTCATCGACAACCAGGGAAACCTTCTTTTCCGGGTCGTACTTATCCATGATGGCCGAGTGCTTACTAATCAGATCTTCCATGGCCAGGGTGAACTTGAGGATCTGACTGTATTCGGTCTCTCCGAAACCGGTGGACGTAAACGAGGGCGGCCAATGCCCAACCGTGTAGGAGTGCATCGAAAGGCCATTGATGTCCCAGCTCCACGAGTGTTGCCGGTAGGCCTTCATGATGGCTTCGGTCCATTCGGTCCATCTGGGCTCACCGCCCCCCGGGCCCACAGCGATCTTCAGCATCTGCTGCTTGTCCTGCTGTGCTGGATTGAAGTTGCGGACGAAGCGGCTGTAAATCTCAAGCTGGCTCAGATAGTAGTCCGGTGTCATGTTGCCGCCGCAATCCCAGCTTTCGTTGCCGATGCCGAGGAAGCCGATCCTGTAAGGACCGGGATGGCCGTTGGCGGCGCGTTCTTTGGCGAGGGTCGTCGCCTGAGCGGCAGTCAGATATTCCAGCCATTCCGCCGCTTCCCGCGGAGTGCCGGAGCCAACGTTCACTGAGACGTAGGCTTCCGCTCCAATCTGTTCGAGGAAGTCCATAAATTCATGTGTTCCGAAAGAGTTCGGTTCAATCACCCCGCCCCAGTTGGGGTTGAGCGTTACCGTTCGCGGACTGCCAATTCCGTTGCGCCAGTGATATTCGTCGGCGAAGCATCCGCCTGGCCAGCGAACGTTTGGTACGCGGATGGCCTTCAGCGCGGCAACAACGTCATTGCGGATGCCACGAGTATTGGGGATTGTGGAATCTGGACTCACCCATATGCCCTCGTAAACACCGTGTCCAAGGTGCTCGGCGAACTGGCCGAAGATGTTGCGGTCGATCTTCGCGCCGACCTTGGACGCATCTACGGACAATTCAACTTTCTGCGCTACGATGGCGGGCGCGGCCAGGCCCATCCCGATCAAAGCGAAACCTACAAGAAGTGGGCGCATGGCAAGCGACGCTCCTCTGACCACAATCTGAGCGGGAGGACGAAACCGCGACAAAAGAAAGGGCAAGCTGAGGGTTCTGCATCGCATAGTCAGTCCTGGCTTGATGACAAATCTTCCTTTGAGTCCAACTACATCCGAACTCACAGTCTTGAGACTCACAACCTGCTAGGTCTCTTCGAACAGCTACAATTTTCTGTTCAAGGGACGTTGCGTGGCGGACAAACGCAATTCCCTGGCTTGCGGGTGGGGTTTAAATGAGCCCGCGCCTGAATGGACTTAATCACTTCTGAATAATTCTGTTAAGGGGTGTTACGGTGTGAGCGCGCGCACATTCGAGTGATATCACGGTGCTGTCACGCGAAAGTCCGGCGAAAGCACACGTGGTTAAAGGCGGTCCTCAGACCTAGCCTCAATGCAGCGGGTCCACTTTTGCCATGAGGAGTTCGGATGGCGGCGGAGACTGAGGCTTGCTGGCCTGCGATCAGTTCCGCTACCTTCCTTCGTCGATGACTTCTATGGCCCTGACCTCGGCGTAATTCACCTTTGGCGAGAAAGAGAGCAGCAGCTTGCCTTGGCCGTTGGGATGCAGGCCGTGAAATTCGCGGACCACAGGGCGTAGCGCTCCAGGGGCGGCTCGCACTATATCGAAATCCTGAAGAAGCATGACGCCGTTGCAGCTGACATCGAAGACCCTGCAGCCGACACCATGGCAGAACGCGGCCGGAATGAAAGGGGTGAAGAACGACTCTAGAAAGTGGAGCTTAATTGTATAGCTTCCCGGTGCCACGGGGATGGCGTAGGTGAAATTTCCGTGCCGCTCTGCTGTATAGAGATCAGGGATCTTCGGCCCCGTCTCGGGATTCTCGTAGACGTTGGTGCGTCCCTCGATAAAGTAGTTGTCCCCGCTCCAGCGTGTGCCGTCGGCATCTGTAAAATCCGATCGATGAGCGGAAATCCGGATCGGCTTCAGTTTTCCCGGCGTTCCCGGGGTCAGTTCGATAGCACTTACGAAGGGGGGCGCCCCCCAACCTGCAAGAAACTCCAAGTGGAGCTTCCCATCCGCCGCGGGGCTCACATCCTTGAATGCTCGAACATCAACTGCGGCGGAACCGGCGTCTGCGATTGGATCGAATTCCACCAACAACGGATGCCCATTCAGATTTATTTGAAAATTGCGGCTATTTTGCGCATCCTCCTTGTTTCCCACATCCGGCCGTCGGAGGGGATCGGCGAAATAGAGCCTCAGTTCGTAAACTCCCGGCGACGCTGGAATGTCGTAACGGAACTCACGCTGCGTTTGCGGGACCATCATGCTCGCTGAGTGAGCCTCCCGCATGCTTTTGAACATGCCCTCATCCGCTACAGGGGGGAAAAGGTGTTGGGGACCAGCTTGGAGAACGCCTCCCTCGTAGTAACGGTCGGCTTCCCAACGACGGCCCCAAACGTCCACATAGGGAGCCCCCGTATGACCGGCGGCGATACGGATTCCGCCAACCTCGGGGGCTGAGGCGAATGTTGGGTTCGTCGACGGCGGGGCCACCGCGCGCGGCTGGGGCTGGGAAACTGAGTCCGCTGTGACGACCGAGGACGTCGCAATGGGTGATCTCGACTGGAACCAACGGAAGCCAAGCCATACGACTACGAGTCCGAACAGTACGGCTGCGCCAACCAGGATCTGTCGCAAACGGCGCGCTTTGCCCTCTGCTGGTACGGAGACAGCAGGGGATATTATCCGCTCCTGGGCACGAGTTTCGAAGACCGGCAGATAATGGCCTTTGGGGATGGTAATGACCACCGGCTCGAGCTTGCCCTCATGAGCGAAATGGTGCTCGAGTTTCAACCGTAGCAGCCGCGCCTGAGAGCGCACAATATTGTCTTCGTTAGGGTTGTAATCGGGCTGGCGACCGTAGACGTTAATGCCGATCTGCTGTTCAGTTACCTCTTCGGGCTTGTTCTCGAGAGCACACCGGCACACATAGAGGAAGAAAGCTTGAAGCCGCGGGGACTTTTCAAAGGTGTTGCTGGAGGCTACGCGACGCATCAATTCCTCTCGCTGCCTTTCGGCCTCGGTAGGAGCTTCCTTCGAACGTGGTACCAGCACGACTCCTGAGTTCATTTGGAGCTAAACTCCGCTGCCCAGCGGCCCTTTTTGAGAACGCGTTTACTCAGCCAAAAGAAGTCTAACACCGGCTGCTCCCTGCCACGCGACTTTTCAATTGCGTAAACGTTTCGGCTAGCTTTAATCGCATCCTCCCAATGACGGGAGTGCATTGTCAAGCTGAAAGAAAACCGAACCATGGAACTACGCCTCTGCGTGCCCCGAAGTGGTTCATGCAAGGATGGGTCTCGGGTTTGATTTCAGGGAACTAGAATTTGGTGCGGGCGCTCCACGAAGCATTGTCGTACGACACGGGTCGAAACGGGGATTTCCACTTTCACTGTGTTTCCGCGCCCTGGCTCGCTATCGTTCGGTGAAAGGGCTTTCTGCGTTGCATGTATGTAGTCTGTAAGGCAGTCGCGTGGGATGGAACGAAGGTAAGGATTGACTATCAATGCGAACATCCACGGCACGCCGCGGCTCAACGCAACAAACTCAATCTCCACGTAATCGCCCTCGTCCTTCTGACGGCCCTCTTTGGTTTTGCACCGAGGCGCAGCCTAGCATAGGGAACTAACGGTATTGACCCACCTACCAGCCCGTCTGTACGGTATCCGACTGAGCGTGCTCGGAAGTCATTGCTACCGCCGTCCCTGATACAGGCAGAGGCTGTTTGCGTGCGAGTGCTAATTGCAGATGACCACGAAGTTGTGCGCAAGGGTGTTTGCAACATACTTGAGGCTCGCGGCGACGCGAAGGTTTGCGGCGAAGCTACGAATGGCGAAGAAGCAGTTCAGAAAGCAATCGAACTGAATCCCGACCTAGTTATTTTGGACGTCACGATTCCCGTGCTCGATGGTTTCAGCGCCGCCAAGAGAATCAAAGAGGTACTGCCAGAAATTCCAGTCCTACTATAATGCTCTCGATGCATGAGGGTTTAGAGTTGGCCCGAAGCTCACGGTTGGTAGGTGCGCAGGGATGCCTCACACCGGCGGAAGTTCGTGTGCTGCGGCTGATTGCCGCAGGGAACGCAAATAAAGAGATTGCCGAGCAGCTCTTCGTAAGCGAAAGAGACAGTAAAAGGCCAGGTCCGAAACATTTTGTCCAAACTGGGCGCGAAAGACCGTACCCAAGCCGCTATGATCGGAGTGAAACGCGGCATCATCGAGTTGTAATTCACTCGAAAGAGTCCCTCGCTCGGGCCGTTTGGGGGTTATGTCTGTGGAGCGAAGCGCGTAATCTTGATCACGTCGTGCTTCGACTTTTCTCAACTTTCGCTCACGGTGCGCCTGGCGTGGGTCTTTTATTGCTGCGAGCGGTCGCGGCTATTGCCGTGGTTTTTCACGCTGCGATGGCACTCCGCGGCGGTCCCCCGGTTGGACCAACCATACTGAATGTGCTCACCGGAGTTGTAGGAATACTTCTACTTGTCGGTCTGTGGACCCCCGCGGCGGGAACTGTTCTGGCGATCCTTGCGTTGTGGAAAGCCTTCCTGCATCCTGCCGATCCTTGGACCTGTATCTTCTTAGGGACTCTCGGTGCTGCCCTGGCCCTCCTGGGACCTGG
>Ga0074045_10002801_pt1 | contig 15970 bp, 15 predicted proteins | sample BogForMeECP23OM2_FD_94442 | JGI IMG/M metagenome (GOLD analysis project Ga0074045, IMG submission 94442) | Bog forest soil microbial communities from Calvert Island, British Columbia, Canada - Bog Forest MetaG ECP23OM2 | ecosystem: Environmental > Terrestrial > Soil > Wetlands ...
AGCTCTTGGCTTGAGCTCTTGCCCCTAGCTCGTGACTCTTGGCTTTGCGAACGAAGTAGCGCCTCCGCGGCGAAGCACCGCCCCGGAGGGGCGACCGAGTTTAGCCCAGCGCTTCAGCGCTGGGAAAGGCAGCGGAAATGACTTAAGTCCCGTAGGGACGACCGAGTCCTCGCGCATACTCTATAAGGGCTGGGAAAATGAAACCTCGAACGAATCCGCCGTGGAATAAAATCGTGCCGTAGGAGACAAAACATGCGAACCGTTCCCTTATTGTGTGCAGTAATTCTCACCGTCACTCTGGCCGTAGCGCAGACCCCCAAGCCCGTCTCCGCGTTCGACCAGCAACTCATCGATCAGCAGAAGCAGTTGTTGCAGGCAATCCAGAGCAAGAACCCAACCGTGGTCGACCAGACCATCGCCGACGATTTCCAGGGCATCGAAACCAACGGCGACTTCTACGACAAAAGCGAAGTCGTTGACTCCGCCCAGAAGGGGAAGCCCAAGGAAATACGCGCCTATGATTTCCGCGTCGTCAAGCTGACCGATGACTCCGCCGTCGTCGCCTACAACCTGATCGTCCCCGGAGAACATCCGCGCTATCGCCACATGGCAGACACTTGGGCAAGAATCGACGGCCAATGGAAACTGAAATTCCGCCAGATTACCCCCAACCTCTGGAGCGCAACCGATCTGGACTAGTGGGCATTTCCGGAAGAGCTTTGCCGTGGCATGGCTTCAGCCATGCCGTTGAGAACCCGATAAACAAGCGGCTTTAGCCGCTGAAGGTCGCATTCATGAAATCTATCCATAAAGTTGCCATCCTCGGCGCCGGCACCATGGGCGCCCGCATCGCCGCGCATTTCGCCAACGCCGGAGTGCCTTCCCTGCTGCTCGATATCGTCCCTCCAGACGCCGACGGCCCCGCGCGCAACAAAATTGCGGCCGCCGGACTCGACGGTGCCCGCAAATCAAAGCCCGCTGCGTTTTTCGAGCCGTCGCTCGCACGCCTCGTCACCGTCGGAAATTTCGAAGACGACCTGAAGCGTCTGGCTGAGGTGGACTGGATCGTCGAGGCGATTGTCGAGAACCTCGAGATCAAACGGTCGTTACTAAGAAAGGTCGAGGCCATCCGTAAGCCCGGCACCATCGTCACCACCAACACCAGCGGACTTCCGGTGGCGAAGATCGCCGAAGGATTTTCCCCAGACTTCCGGCGCTCCTGGTTCGGCACGCACTTTTTTAATCCCCCGCGCTATATGCGGCTGCTCGAACTGATTCCCACCCCCGACGCCGACCCCGCGCTGATCGCAGCCGTCACCCATTTTTGCGACGCGCAATTAGGCAAGGGCGTAGTGCTGGCGAAGGACACTCCTAATTTCATCGGCAATCGCATCGGCACATTTTCCGTCCTCAACGTCATGCGGCTCATGCAGGAAATGGACCTGACTGTAGAAGAGATAGACGCGCTCACCGGCCCAGCCGTGGGCTGGCCGCGCTCGGCCACATTCCGCACCATCGATCTGGTCGGCCTCGACATACTCGTGCACGTAGTCACCAACATGACCCAGAACGTCCACGACGAGCGCAGCGAATTGCAGATTCCGGCGTTCTTCCGCCAGATGGTGGAACGCAAGTGGCTGGGCGACAAGACCAAGGGCGGCTTCTACAAAAAAGCAAAAAACACCGACGGCAAAGAAGACGAGCGCATGGCCCTCGACTGGAAAACACTGGAATACCATCCCCGCCAGAAGCCGAAATTCGCGGCGCTCGACATGGCGAAGAACGTCGAAGAAACGGGAGCGCGCATCCGAATGCTGCTCGGCCTCGACAGCGGCGCCGCCCAGAAGCCCGACAAAGCAGGCACCTTCCTCTGGGCGGCGCTGTCGGACCTCTGGACGTACTCCGCCAACCGTATCCCCGAGATTTCCGATTCCGTGGTTGAGATCGATGAAGCCATGCGCCTCGGCTTCGCCTGGGAACTCGGTCCCTTCGAACTCTGGGATGCCGCCGGAGTGGAAGCCACCGTAGCGCGCATGAAGAAAGAGGGGCATCCAGTCGCGGCCAATGTAGAAAAACTGTTAGCCTCCGGAAACAAGTCCTGGTACGCCGATGATCCAAAGACGCCCTCAGGCCGCAAACACTGGGATCTGGCAACTGGTAACTGGCAGCCGGTAGCTGTCCCTGAAGGAGTCTGGTCAGTCGAGGTCGCAAAGAAGTCCAACGGCGTGGTCAAGAAGAATGCCGGAGCCTCGCTGGTTGACCTGGGCGATGGCGTGGGCTGCATCCAGTTCCACTCCAAGATGAACGCTCTCGGCGCCGACATTATTTCGCTCATCCTCCAGACGCTGAAGCCGGGCGGCCCCGGTGACGCCTTCGACGCCTTCGTCATTACCAACGACGCGCAGAATTTCTCCGTGGGCGCGAACCTGATGCTGCTGCTCATGTCCATCCAGGAAGAAGAATGGGACGACGTTGACCTAGCCATCCGCCAGTTTCAGGGCATGACGCAAGCCATCAAATTTTCGCCAAAACCGGTGGTGAGCGCACCCTTCGGGCTCACCCTGGGCGGAGGTTGCGAAATCTCGCTGCACGCCGCTGCTCGCCAGCCGCACGCCGAACTCTATATGGGCCTGGTCGAAGTGGGAGTCGGCCTGCTTCCAGGAGGCGGAGGCTGCAAAGAAATGCTGCTGCGCGCCGTGGATAGTGCCGCGTCCATTCGTCCCGACGCCCGTGGCGAATCGGTCGAACTGCTGGAGGCGATGAAAAAAGCCTTTGAAACCGTCGCCACGGCGAAAGTCGCTACATCCGCCCATGAGGCGCGCGGACTGGGGTTCCTCTCCAACTCCGACCGCATCACCATGAACCGCGAGCGCGTTCTCTCTGACGCCAAGGCGCGCGCGCTGGAACTGGTGAGCGCCGGCTATGAGCCCCCCGTGATGCGTGCCGACATCCCCGCTCCCGGCGAAAACATCCTCGCCACTCTCAAACTTGGGGTCCACATGATGCGGCAGGCTGAGTTCATCAGCGATCACGAAAAGAAGTTGGGAACGAAAATCGCCGAAGTGCTCTGCGGCGGAAATATCACCCCCGGCACGCCCGTCAGCGAACAGTACCTGCTCGATCTGGAGCGGGAAGCCTTCAAGTCCCTGTGTGGAGAGAAGAAGACCCAGGAGAGAATTCAGTTCACTCTGAAAACCGGTAAAACGCTGAGGAATTAGGAGTTGTACGTAGCACTACACGTATTGACATTACATCAGTGATTACGTAGCATTGTATCTATAAGGTGGCGTTTATGGCATACGTAGAACCAGCCAGAGTTTGGGCCCCGAAAGCGTCAATTCGTTCGGTGGAAGTTCTCTACAACTCGGGGCCGGGAGGCTGGTCCGTCGCGCGAGTGAACTGGGAAGACGAGGAAAGAATCGGAATCCGCTGGAATGGTGGCGATGGCCCTGGCATCGGAAATCCGCAGTCGCGCGGCAATGCGACCTGGTTCATCCTTCCGGATGAACTAAGAGATGTGATCCTGAACAGGATTGACGATCTCGCGATGAGTGGTCCCGGTGGATTGCTTGAGGGATATGCAGCGATGGCGAGAGATGCGGAGCGCGAGCGCGAAGCGGAGGAGTGGTCAGAGGGGCTGATCGGCGATGCGTCCGCGCAGGGGTGAGGTGTGGTGGGTGTCGTTCGAGTCCTCCGTGGGAGGAGAGATTCGCAAGACTCGCCCCGCTCTGGTTATCAGTAACAACGCGGCGAATGCCGCATTGAACCGCGTGATTGTCGTACCACTTACCAGTCAAACGGAGAAACTTTATCCCGGCGAAGCGTTGGTCACCCTCAACGGAGAACAGAGCAAAGCGAAAGCCGACCAGATCGCGACCGCTTCCAAACAAAGGCTTCTCAATAAGGCCGGAAATCTTTCCTCCGCCGACCTCTCAGCGGTGGAGAAAGCCGTGCTTCTTCAGTTAGGCATTCGCCGCTGAACGGTAAATAGCTTACTTTGCCAGCGCTCGATCCACCGAGAACGCGCCCCCTCCGCGCAGCAACAGCGCCGCAGCCATGGCAAGCGCCAGTAGATGGAATTCAATTCCCTCGCCCTTTTGCCTCCCCATCCAGTTCATGAAGAAGCCGTTCTGCAAGTGAACCATGAAGATCGCCCCGATCATCAGGCCGGCAGCTCCAAGAGAGGCGATGCGGGTAAAGAGTCCCACAATCAGTCCCAGTCCGCCAAAAAATTGAGCGCAGATGATCAGCAACGCAGCCGGAGCGGGTAGTCCCATGTGCGCATAGCCTCCCATGGAGACCTGAAAACCTTCGCCGCCAAACCAGCCCAGCATCCTTTGCGCCCCATGAGCGAAGAACACCACTCCCAGAACGATGCGCAAGGTGGTCAGGCTCACGTCGTTGCTGGTACCCATCAGCCTCTTCACCATGGCCGCCTCCCGGCAGGATCTCACCCTTCCCGAGAATATAAACCGCGTCCCGGAAGCGGGGTATAATTTCAAACTATACCTCTCGAAGGACGGTACAAACGAAAATGTCCGCAGGCAATGGTACAAACGGCGGTGGTTTGGACGCGGTCTTGAAACCGCGGGCAGAGTGGCTGGCAAAGCGCAAGGCCGAAAACAAAGACGGCAACTTCTCGCAGATGCACTACGCGCGCCGCGGTGTAATCACCGACGAGATGGGATACATCGCTCATCGGGAGAAGATCACGCCAGAACTAGTCCGCGATGAAGTAGCTCGCGGCCGCATGATCATTCCCGCGAATATCAACCATCCCGAACTGGAGCCGATGGCGATCGGCGTAGAGTCGCTCTGCAAGATTAACGCTAACATCGGCAACTCGGCCGTCACCTCGAACGTAGAAGAAGAGCTCAAGAAGCTGCATACCGCCGTCCACTACGGAGCCGACACCGTGATGGACCTCTCGACGGGCGGCGACATTCACACCATTCGCGAAGCCATCATCCGCCATTCGCCCGTCCCCATAGGCACGGTTCCGATTTATGAAGCGATCTCGCGCGTCAAGCGAGTAGAAGATCTAACGGCCGGCGTGATGCGGGAAGTAATCGAAGAGCAGGCGCAGCAAGGCGTGGATTACATGACCATCCATGCCGGCGTCCTCATTCAATATGTGCCCATGGTGTCGAAGCGCATCACCGGCATAGTAAGCCGAGGCGGCGCGATTCTGGCCCAATGGATGACGCACCACCACAAGCAAAACTTCCTCTACGAATGCTTCGAAGACATCTGCAAGATTTTCGCAAAGTACGACGTAAGCTTTTCCCTGGGAGACGGCCTGCGTCCCGGCTGCCTCGCCGACGCCAGCGACGAAGCCCAATTCGCCGAACTAAAAACCCTGGGTGAACTGACCCGCATCGCCTGGAAGCGCGACGTGCAGGTCATGATCGAAGGCCCCGGCCACATTCCGATGCACAAGATCAAGGAGCAGGTGGAGAAAGAAAACGAGTGGTGCGACGAGGCTCCCTTCTATACCTTAGGCCCGCTAGTCACCGACATCGCTCCCGGCTACGACCACATCACCTCCGCCATAGGAGCGGCGATGATCGGCTGGTACGGCGCGTCGATGCTCTGCTACGTCACCCCAAAAGAGCATCTCGGCCTGCCCAACGAAAAAGATGTGAAAGACGGAATCATCGCGTACAAAATCGCCGCCCACGCCGCTGATTTGGCACGCGAGCGTCCTGGAGCCCGCGACCGCGACGACGCCTTAAGCTACGCCCGCTACAAATTCGATTGGGAAAAACAGTTCGAACTGTCGCTCGATCCTGAGACCGCCCGCTCCATGCACGACGAAACTCTGCCCGAAGAGGGATACAAGACCGCAGCCTTCTGCTCCATGTGCGGCCCGAAGTTCTGCTCGATGAATTACTCCAGCAAAGTGGACGAATACAACAAGCAGGTGCACGGGCTGGAGAAGAAGGACTACTCGGAGCTGGTAGATAAACTGGTCACGATCAAGTAACCCGCGGGCCACCTCCGGCCTTCGAAAACGATGGCAAGAAACTTTCCTGGACAATCCGGGTTATATTGCGCCGTGATACGCATTGGAGGACCCGCCATGGCGGCGCTGCCCCTGCCCCTGCATCGACGTTACATTCCGTGCAAGTTCCTCTGGTCCCGCAATTACATCCTTTGTCTCTTGGCGCTGCTGCCACCCCTCTTGACGGTTCAGTCCGCGGCACAAAAGGTCCTTTCGGCCACACCAGGCGACTCTTCTCCGACGCAATGCCAGGTGCGGGTCGTCGAGAACAAAGTGGTTGCCTCCAACCGCGAGAGGCACGAGGTGAGTTACCACGTTCAGCCACCGGGTATTATTCCTGACCCAAAAGTGTGGGGCGGGTGGGCCACATTACGCGTGAACTATGCCTCGGATTTGGGTTTGAACGTCCGCCAAGAATAACTGGGGGTGCCCCACTTCTCGCGGTTTTCGAGAAGTGGGCATCTCCGCAGCCGACTGCGCCGCTTACCTGACTCGACTCCCGACGAGGATTCGAGATTGTAATACACAATAATACATGTTATTGTTTCTACATTATGGGCACTTCCGAGAAGACCATCAGCTTCCGCGCCGTCGCCACGAAGATCGACACGCTTGATTCTCTGGCCGCCGCGCAAGACCGTTCGCGCAGTTATCTCATCAACCAGGCGATAACCAACTACATCGAACTGCACGCATACCAGGACGCGCTGGTCCAGAAGGGCCTGGAAGAGATGCGGAAAGGCCGCGTCGTAAGCCACGCGGAGGTCGTTAAGCGACTCAAGAAGACGGGACGCGCGCGCCAATCGCCGAGCCAATGATCGAATGGACCAAGCAGGCCATCCGGCAACTCGATCAGGCCCACGATTACATCGCACTCTCGAACAGCGAAGAGGTCGCCACCCGGATCGCGACGCAGATCGTCACCACCATTCAACAACTCACCGCCTTCCCCATGTCGGGCAGATCAGGCCGGGTTTCGGGGACCCGTGAGCTAGTCATTTCGAATACGCCCTTTATTGCAGCCTATGCCATCGATCATGACCGCATCGTGATCCTCGCCATCTACCACGGCGCCCAACAATGGCCGGAGGCTTTCTAAGCGCCGCGAACAACAAACTCCGCACGATACAATCGATGGTGACCGGGGAGAGCGATGCATCCGTTCCCGCAAAGCAGATCCGCTCAATGACGAATAATAGAAAGACGCGCGTCCTACTCGCAGTAGCGATCTGCGCCTTCACCCTGCTGGTGGCCGGTTGCGGTGGTGGCGGCGGTGGTGGCCAACTGCCTCCCCCGCCCAGCTTCACGCTCACAGCCTCGCCCAGTTCGGTGCTGGTATCGCAAGGTTCCACCAGCGTGCCCGTCCAACTTAGCGTGCAAGCTGTAACCGGCTTTCAGGGAACGGTCAGTGTGAATCTGCAAGGCATTCCTGGCGGGGTCACTGCCTCGCCTGCATTCCCGCTATCCATCAGCGCAGGCAGCAACCAATCGGCCACCTTGACCCTCGCCAGCACGGTGCCGCGGGGAAACTATAACCTGACTTTCGCCGGAACCAGCGGCGCCCTCTCCAGTAACGCTCCGCTCCTGCTGACCGCCAGCGGAGCTGCGATCAGCGGCCCGGCGCAAGACTTCAAGAAGCAAGTGATCTATCAGATCGTGACCGACCGCTTCTTCGACGGCGATCCCAGCAATAACAACCCGCCGCAGAGCCCGAACATGTACGACTCCACCAAAACCAACTGGCAATTTTACTGGGGCGGAGATCTGGCCGGAATTCAGCAGCAGATGGCTTATCTGGCAGGTATGGGCATCACGGCCATCTGGATCTCACCACCCGTCGACAACATCAACGTCCCCGCCAACTTGAGCGGTACGACTTACGCTCCTTACCACGGCTACTGGGCGCGCGACATGCAGCAGATCGAGGAGCACTTCGGAGACGCCAACAACACCTGGACCGCCTTCGACAGCCTGGTAGCAGCAGCGCACCAGAACGGGATCCGAGTGATTGTCGATTTCGCCGCAAACGACAGCAATCCAAACGATGGCGGCGAGTCCGGCGCTCTGCTCAACAAAGGCCAACCGTTCGCCAGCTATTTGAACGACCCAGCGCCCCCCAACAACCTGTTCCACCATAATCCGAGCATCACCGACTTCAATGACCCTTTCCAACTGCAGTACTTCACCCTGGTCGACCTGGCTGACCTGAACCAGGAAAATTCCGCCGTTGATAAGTACCTGAAGGACGCCGTCATGCAGTTCATGCTGCACGGAGTGGACGGGTTCCGTCTGGATGCGGTCAAGGACGTCACCTGGGGTTGGCAGTACTCGCTGGCCAATACCGCCTTCACTGCCGGACCGACCTTTCTTTACGGAGAGTGGGATATCGGCGGGACCACCGATCTGACCTATCCCGACTCGGTCCAGTTTTCCAACCGGAGCGGGATGCCTTTGCTTGATTTTCCGCTGGCGAACGCGATGCGCGACGTATTCGTAAACAATGGCGACAATGGCGACTTTCACGAAATCGACAACACCATCAGTCAGGAGAACAGCGATTTTGTTTCTCCGAACGACCGGGTAACTTTTTTTGATAGCCACGATCTCCCGCGCCTGTTGAGCATCGACAACAACCAGAACCGCGTGAATGAAGCAATGGCGCTGTTGCTCGCGTGCCGCGGAATCCCGGTCGTCCTCTACGGCGATGAACAATACCTGCATAACGACACCAACGGCGGCGGCGATCCCTATAGCCGGCTCTGGATGTCATCGTTCGCCACTAATACCACCGCTTACCAACTTATCGATCAGATGGCGAACCTGCGGCAAACGAATCCGGCGCTGGCCTATGGCACGTCCCAACAGCGTTGGATCAACCAGGACGTGTACATTCTGGAGCGGCAGTTCTTCAACAATGTTGTGCTGATCGCCGTGAACAAGAGCGACACGACGCCCTACAACATCACTGGTCTATACACCTCGCTTGCGCCCGGCACTTACTCGGATTATCTGAACGGCTTGATGGGCGGGTTTTCCATGCAGGTGAGCGCAGGCGGCGGAAATAACCCAGTCACCGCCTTCAACCTGCCTGCGCACACGGTTTCGGTATGGCAATCGTCCGCGCCAGCTGCGGCGCCGGAGTTGGGATCGTTGGGCCCGCTCCTGGCACAGCCTGGACTCACCGCAACCGTCGGCGGAGATGGCTTCGGATCGTCCCAGGGCACGGTACTGGTAGGCGCAACTGCAGCAACCGTGAATTCCTGGTCTGATTCGTCCGTGACATTCACTGTGCCTTCTGTCTCACCGGGCAATTACAACATCACCCTGCAGGCGAACGGCGGAACCTCCAACGCCCTTCCATTTACGGTTCTCACCGGGAATGAAACACCCGTGACCTTCACGGTCAACACTGTTTCGCCGCCGGCGGGGGCTTCGGTGTACTTGACAGGAAACATTCTGGAACTGGGAAATGACGCTACCAGCGCGAGTTCGGCGGTCGGGCCACTCTTAGCAGTACCGGGCAGCGCAAACTCATCGTGGTTCATCAATGCATCAGTGCCGGGGGGTCAGCAGATTCAGTTCACATTCTTCGAGGTGTTGTCCGATAGCACCATAGCTCCCGATCCCACTCCTCCTCATCCCTACACCGTCCCAACCAGTGGCGTAGGGAGTGTTTCGGTGACCTGGTAAGGCGCGTAACCCGACGGCACGGCAATGAGCATAGAATGTCGGGTTGCCCGCGAAGCCAAAAGGAGGCTCCGGTTCCGATGTCACAGTATGAAGAACTGCTGGAAGAATTTGAGAGATACGGCCGCTCCGCCGATGGCGTGAAGTCTCTTATGCAACACATCGCCGAACGCCTCCACGAAGTGATGACCCGCTACAACTGGGTTGGCTTTTATTGGATGGAAACCCCCGCTTTCGAAGCTCTCGTCCTCGGACCCTATGCCGGCAGCTTTATGCCCACCCTGCGCATCCCGCTCGATAAAGGATTGTGCGGAGCGGCGGCCACTTCCGGAGAAACCGTGGTCGTCAACAATGTTAAAGCCGACCCTCGCTACCTCGGATCCGATCTGGTGAAATCCAATATTGTCGTGCCGATCTTTGTGAAGAAAGGCGCGGCGAAGAAACAGGTGATGGCAGAGCTCTGTATCGAAAGCTACTTCGCGGAAACCTTCGATCGGCCAGAACAGAAATTCATCGAGTCCTGCGCCGCTCTGGTCGGCTGCCACATGGAAAAAGCACCGTGACCGATGGCGAAGATTAGGCGAGACGCATGGAACGGATCGTCTTTCCCGCGATTCACCCTCTGAAGTCCGCCGCGCCGTTCCACACCAACTGCACTGCAATCGCCAGAATCAGGAACCCGAAAATGCGGTTGATCGCGCCCATGGCGCCGGGCCCAAGCCGCTTTACGAATGGACCTCCCAGGCACAGGCACAGATAACAGGAAAGTCCGAGCGCAACAATTCCGACGATCATGCCCAGGTAAGAAAGAAAGTGATCGGCATGAGCGGCGAGTCCCATGACGACGCCGATCGAACCTGGCCCGGACAGCATTGGCATGGCCATGGGCGTGAGCGAAATGTCTTCCTTGGTCAGGGCCTCGCTGCTTTCCGCCATCGTCATGCGACTGGAACCCGTCACCATACCCCACGCCGTGTTCGCCACGATCAACCCGCCCGCGATTTTCAATACCGGCAGCGAAATGCCGAAGAAGTTGAGGACGAAGCGGCCAAAGAGCATGAAGACGACCAGGATCGCGATGACATCGAGAGCGATCTTCAATGCGGTACGACGGCGATCTTCCTGCGTGTAATCGGCGGTGAGACTGAAGAACATCGGAACGCCGCCCAGAGGGTTGACGATGGGAAAAAGCGCAAGGAATGTCGCCGTAGCCGCCGAGGGCAGGTCGTGCAGCACGTGCTCAATGGCCATCTGTGCGTTCATCTTTGTCTCTAATCGCCGCGACTAGCGCGATTGCTCCAGCACCAGAACGGCTCGGTTCAAAGCAGCCGCCAGTGCTGCGATCTGTTGTTCGGTCCGTTTAAGATCGCCGCGATCGATCGCTTCGTTCACTCCAGGTATCACCACCGCGGCGTATCCGGTGTACTGCCCCGGCGCGTAAATGGCGTGGTGAAACCACGGACGGTTAGGCAAGCCCTCGGGAATCAGCAGCGCCCGCTCGGCTTCGCGGAGTTTCGCATTCAGGCGATCCGGCGTTGCCGGCATTTTCCGCTGCTTCTGCAAAATTTTCGCGCCCGCTTCCTGCAAATGCCGCGCACCTTCCAAAGCCGCCGAAAAGTCCGGAACTTTATCTCCGAAGCGGTCTTTACTCTTGTTCCGGGCTGAGTCGAGATAGACCAGAATTTCCTTCCCGTAGTTTTCGTAATCGTAGGGAAGCACGTCAGCGCCCGACATACGCAGCACTTCCAGACCGTAGACGCGCGCCATCTCCTGCTCGTAGAGGAAATCGGGATCGCCGAATTTCTTGAACCAGGCGAAATTATCGAACACCGAGTGATACACGCCATAATCGCCGCTCGAAGTGATATCGGTGGAAGGCACGCCCAAATGCTGCAGGAACACGGTGTAGTCGGAACCGCTGCCGAGGTCGCCCACCGGAACATCGCCCTGCATCACCGCCGGTGGTGGACGAAAGGTGCTGGTTTCCCGGGAATTCTCCGGATTCGGCTGGCTTGCCTTTTTCCACGCTTCGTATACGGTTCCGCCATCGGGCGATGGCACCGCCTTCACGATCTCCCGTATAAACTCCTTCAGCGTAGGTACGCCCGAGGCTGCAAATTTCTCGCCCGATACTGCGACGTCCATATTGAAATACGCGGCAGCATTCCCCAGTTCCTGCGCGTGATCTTCGCCCCACTCGGTGGACCCGATCAGTCCTTCTTCTTCCGCGTCCCAGCTTCCGATCACAATCGTCCGCTTCGGCTTCCATCCCGACTTCAGCAGTTCGCCCAAACCGTGCACTGTTTCCAACATCGCCGCCGTGCCGCTGTTTGGATCCACCGCTCCATACACCCAGGCATCGCGATGATTGCCCGCCACCACCCACTCATCGGGCGAAGACGCTCCCCGAACTTTGCCGATCACATCCCAAATGGTGCGGAACTGATAATCCTGCTTAAGGTGCATCTTCACTTTCGCCGGACCCGGACCCACGTGATAAGTAAACGGCAGCGCCCCCTGCCACTCGCGCGGCGAGGCTGGTCCGCCGAGGTGCTCGAGTATCGGAGACGCGTCGGCGTAAGAAAGCGGAGTCACGGGAATCTTGGGCAACTGCTCGGACGCGGCAGGAGACACGCGCTTCGAATCCGGCAAATTAGGGAGTGACGCCACGCCCGGAGTGGTCGGATCCCCCGGAAACTGGAACATGAATCCGATCGATCCGCGCTGCACGCCGCTCGCCGGACGCCACGGCCCTTTCGGATAGGCGTCGCCACGATAGTAGCCATCGTCTTTCGGGTCGGAATAAATGATGACCCCTGCCGCGCCGCGCTCCTGCGCTACAAATGCTTTCACGCCGCGGAAATTCTCGCCGTAACGGACAATGACGATCTTGCCGCGCACATCGACCTTCATCTCCTTCAGCTTGTCAAAGTCCGCAGGCGAGCCGTAGTTCGCATAGACAACTTCCGCTTCGGCGTCGCCCGAGGGCGACATACCGTTGTAGGCGTTCACAATGCGCGGATCGTCCTGAAACGGATCGCTGTCAACATGCTCGGGCCGCGGCCCATGCATTTCCACTCCGTCGGGTGCGGTCAGGTCCACGCGAATCTCCGCCGGATAGTTCAACCACACCTTGTATTCGACGACCTCAGTGTCCAACCCGGCTTCGCGAAACTTCTTCGCCACGTACTCGGCGGTCGCTTTGTCCTCGGGAGATCCCGCGATGTGCGGCGCCTGGGTCAGAATGCGCAGATGCTCTTCCGCCAGTTTGGGGTCGGGCACAGCCATGAACTTCGTTTCGACTTCTCGCTCCCCGGCCACATCGCGGAACCCACTGATGGACCAGTGGTCCGGCGGCTCTTTTTCCTTACCTGTCTTGTCAAACGCCAGAAGGGTCGAACCCAGCAGCACGAAGAACAGAACCGCACCCGAAAGAAGTTTCATGAAGCTCCTTGTCGAAAATATGATTTCAGAATTTTTCCAGCACTGTCAGAACGTCCTCCACCGGTGCAACCTGGTCCTGGGCGTAGGTCTTGCGGAAGGCGACGTTTCCGCTGCGATCCACGATCACCACCGCTCGATCGCTCGAACCCGCGCCAACACCTGATTTCCGCAACACCCCGTAGCGTTCTGAGACTGCCCCGTGCGGCCAGAAGTCGCTGCACAACGGAAATTCGAAAGGACCGATCTCGCGTTCCCAAGCCGTGGTGTTCATAATGGAATCCACCATAATGGCTACGATTTCCGCACCGCTGGCCAGCACTCGCGGACGTTGCGCCTGGTAGCTGATTAACTGGGCCGCGCTTGTTTCCTGCCAGTTGAAGGGATAGAACGCCAGCACCACAGTCTTCTGTCCGCGATAGGCGCTCAAACGGAATGGCTGCTTGACGCCCGCAACCAGCGCCGGCAACTCGAAGTCTGGCGCTGCGTCGCCCACGCCCGGCGTTCCGTTCTCGAGAACTCCGCGTAAACCGTCTTCCTTCATAAAAAGGCACAGACCCGGTACAGACCCGCCGCAAACTGAAGATTGTACCGTGCGCAGGGAGTCGCCGGGAACGCGCTACACTAAATAGCGATGAGTAAGTCGCCAACCAGTCGTTTTTCTGATCGGGTGGAGAATTACGTTCGCTATCGCCCCGGATATCCGCCTGAAGTTCTCGACCTTCTCCGCGTTGCATGTGGACTGCAGCCGAGTCACATCGTCGCTGATATCGCTTCCGGCACCGGCGCGTTTACCCGCCTTCTTTCGGAAAACGGAAATTCCGTTTTTGCCGTGGAGCCCAACACGGAAATGCGCGAAGCGGGCGCCCATCAACTCGAATCGTATGACCGACTGGTGTCGGTTGCCGGAACGGCGGAAGAGACGACGCTGCGCTCCGCCTCCGTCGATTTCGTTACCGCCGCCCAAGCCGCGCACTGGTTCGACCTGCCGCGCGCCCGCGCCGAATTCGCCCGCATTCTCAGACCGGGGGGATGGTGCGTCCTGATATGGAATGAGCGCCGCACCGCAAGCACACCTTTCCTGCGCGACTACGAGCAGCTCCTGCTGACCTATGGCACCGACTATAAGGAAGTGCGCCACGAGCGCACCACTGCCATGATCCATGAGTTTTTTGCGCCCGCGCGGTGCGAAGAACGCGTCTTCGACCTGCGGCAGCAGTTCGACTACGAAGGTGCCGCTGGACGCTTGCTGTCTTCTTCGTACGTGCCGCTCGATGGTCATCCCGGCCACGCGCCGATGATGCAGGAACTGCAACGAATCTTTCGCCTCCACGCCACAGATAGCAAGGCTGAATTCGAATACAACACGCGGGTGTACTACGGGCATTTGTAGTGGATGAAGTCAGAAGTGAGAAGTCAAATTGAAGAAGTAAAACCCAAAGGCGCTCGCTTTTACTTCTTCAATTTGACTTCTGACTTTTGACTTTTATTGCCAATTCCCATGTCTGACACAAAATCGTTCCATATGTCTCCCGAGGAGTTCCGCCGCCAGGGCCACGCCGTCGTGGACTGGATCGCCGACTACCAATCCCGCATCGAGAGCTTCCCGGTTCTGTCGCGCGTGCAGCCGGGAGAAGTTCGCTCGAAACTTCCGCCCAAAGCGCCCGAACACGGCGAAGCCTTTGACCAGATTCTAGGCGACCTCGAGCGCGTCATCCTTCCCGGAGTCACCCACTGGCAGTCGCCCAACTTCTTCGCCTACTTTCCGGCGAACGCCTCGGGGCCGGCCATTCTCGGCGACCTCGTTTCCTCCGGACTGGGCGTGCAAGGCATGCTCTGGTCCACCAGTCCGGCATGCACCGAGCTCGAAACACTCGTGCTCGATTGGCTGGTGCCTATGCTCGGCCTGCCCGAAAAGTTTCTTTCCACCAGCGCCGGCGGTGGCGTGATTCAGGATACGGCGTCCAGCGCCTCGCTCGTCGCCCTGCTGGCCGCCCGCGAGCGTTCCACCAACTTCGCCAGCAATCGCAAAGGCTGCGATGGACGCCTGGTCGCTTACTGTTCCACCCAGACCAATTCCTCCATGGAAAAGGATGTGAAAATTGCCGGCCTGGGCTCGGACAACCTGCGCCAGATCGACGTGGACAGGAACTTCGCTATGCGCCCCGAGGCGCTCGCGCGCCAAGTCGAGCAAGACGTCAAGGCCGGCCTGATTCCCTGCTTCGTCTGTGCCACCGTGGGCACCACATCCTCGACCGCGATCGATCCCATTCGCGAAATTGCCGGCGTCTGCCGCGAACACAATATCTGGCTGCACGTGGACGCCGCCATGAGCGGCACCGCTGCCCTCTGCCCGGAATTCCGCTTTATTCAAGATGGCGTCGAACTCGCCGACAGCTACACACTCAACCCTCACAAATGGATGTTCACCAACTTCGATTGCAACTGCTTCTGGGTTGCCGACCGCAACCACTTGATCCAAACCCTCTCGATTCTGCGGGAGTACCTGCGCAACCCGGCAACAGATACCGGCGCCGTCATTGATTATCGCGACTGGCACATCCAGCTCGGCCGCCGTTTTCGCTCGCTCAAGCTCTGGTTTGTGATCCGGCATTACGGCATCGAGGGCCTGCAGCATCACATTCGCGAGCACGTCCGCCTGGCACTGCAGTTCGCCACATGGGTGAGCGAAGATTCGCGCTTCGAGCTCGCCGCCCCCACCCAGCTCAACCTGGTCTGCTTCCGGTTGCGTGCAGGAGATCAAGCCAATCAACTTTTGATGGACCGGCTGAACGCCAGCGGCGACCTGTTCCTAACGCATACCAAGCTCGATGGCAA
>Ga0074045_10002802_pt1 | contig 15969 bp, 7 predicted proteins | sample BogForMeECP23OM2_FD_94442 | JGI IMG/M metagenome (GOLD analysis project Ga0074045, IMG submission 94442) | Bog forest soil microbial communities from Calvert Island, British Columbia, Canada - Bog Forest MetaG ECP23OM2 | ecosystem: Environmental > Terrestrial > Soil > Wetlands ...
CATGCGGGCGAGGCAGATGAGATCGCCGTGGGCATCGGCGATGGCGACTACGGCAGCCTTGTTCATTTGCAAAGCTTTTTCAATGATGAGGTCGAGGGCGCGCTTGGCTTCGGAGTAGTCGATGGTTTGGAGGCTTCGCATGGGTAGAGCGGATCACAGGTCGGGAGATTAATGCCCAAAAAGAAGGAGTGCTGGCCACGGGCCAGCACTCGCAATCTGCGGGCTGTAATTCCCTTAGAAAATAACTTTCAAGGCAAACTGCACCAGGCGTTCCGGCGAGGCCACGCCGCCTTGAACGGTTGAGTTGATCACGCCAAACCCTGCTGCACCAAAACCAGTGGCTGGCATCGAGAAATAGGGATGGTTAAACAGGTTGAAGAACTCGGTTCGAAATTCCACACCTAATCTCTCGGTAACCTGGGTCCTCTTGAAAACGGCGAAGTCGAAGTTGTTGATTCCAGGTCCGCGAAGTACGGAATCTACGCGCGACTCGGTACCCGAGCCGTAGTCAGGCGGGTTGGCAAAGCAGCCGGTGTTGAACCAATTGAGAATGTGGCCACCGCCGGCTTTTTTGTCGCATCCGGCAACCACGTCAGGCCGGATGTTGCCGACTCCAAGATTTGCCGCCTCCAGCGGAGTTGAGCCGGAGTAGGTGATCTTCAGCGGGAAGCCGCGTTGGAAGGTGGTGATACCGTCCACGCCCCAACCGGAGACCGCGCCGTTCGCGAATCCAGTCATGTTGGACAAGAAGGGCTTGCCATGACCGAAAGGAAGGTCGAGAACATAGCTGATGACAAGGCGCTGGGAAACATCCTGCGAGGAAAGCGACCTTTCTCCATTCAAGTTGTTCCAGTCCTGTACCTGACCCACGCCACCAGTTGGTCCTTCCAACCAGCTCGTCAACGTATCGGTGTTGCTCATGAGTTTGGAGTTCGTGTAAGCCACCAGCAGAGTGCCGCCGCCCTGGAATCGGCGGGTGACAGTAGCCTGCAGCGAGTTGTAATTGCTGCCGCAGCAGCCGTAACCATTCAGGTCCAACCCGTTGTATTGCGGGTAGGGACGTTCCAACTGACCGGCCGCAATCGTGGCCCCGTTCAGAGAGGTATTGGGATTCGTGCCCGCCATCGGATTGGTAACCGCCGTTAGAAGCGCGGCGCCTTGCGACCAGAGGCGATCGGGAAGCTGGTCTACATTGGTGTTGTACTGTTCGAGGTGAACGCCGTGCGAACCGGCGTAGGCGACATCCGCAAAGAAGCCAGCGGGGAGTTGGCGCTGGATATCGAAATTCCATTGCTCGACGTAGCCCCATTTCGGGTTGCTGTGTCCAGTCTCTCCATAGTACGGGGCCAAGCCCGGGCTCCCGTTAAACGCGGCAAAGCTGGAAACGTTGGCAGGGAATGGAGCCAGAGTGCCTGCCAGGGGTGAAAAGTTGCGTCCTGGCGGAGGAAGAATTCCGGAGTTCCCAAAGGGGCCCGACTGAGTGCAGACAAAGCCGTTGGGCCCACGCGCCGGAAATACCGATGCCCCGGCGAAGCCGGCTGACGTGAACCCACAATTGTCGCCATCCAGCATAGCGGTTGGGGTAACAAACGGCGCGCTCGACGAGAACGCATGCAGCGGAGTGCTGGCAAGATTTACCAAATCATTATCGGGGTTGAGGCCGAAGGAGACGTAGTTGGGGATGTAGAAGACGCCATAACCGGCGCGGATGACGGTTTTCTGATCCGGGCTGTAGGCAAAACCTAAGCGCGGGGAGAAAGCCTTCTTATCCATAGGAATGTTGTTATCGCTGCTGTTGCGGCCGGTACCAACGAGGAAGGCATCGCCCGGGCAGGGAGATCCGGCGGTTCCACCGCAGCCAGAAACGGTAGCGTTGGTCGCCAATGGATCCCAATAAGACAGCCGCCCGTAGGCATCAGACCAAGTGCCCTGCAATTCATAGCGAAGACCAAGGTTGACAGTGAGCCTTGGGGTTAGGCGCCAAGTGTCGTCCGCGAACAACGCGCGGTACACTTGCAAGCCTTTAGTCTGGGCAGGAACTTGAGCCACACCTTCGGTCTGGTTCACGAAGCTTCCTTCATTTTGCGAAAGGCCGAGAAGGAAGTCGGCGAATGCGAAGTTGGGATTCGTTGTACCGCCGGCGAACGAGGATAGTTGGGTGGTCCAGTTTCCTCCGAAAGCGAAGGCTCCGCTCGCGATGTTGGTCTGGAAGTAATTGTCTAGTCCGTACTCGAACTGGGCGCCGGTCTGAATCGTGTGCTTGCCCCGGATCAAGGTGAACGCGGGAGTCACGTTGTATTGGGTGTTGTGATCGCCGATGGCGCTGTTGCCTTGCGACTTTCCGACGTCGTTGGGGAAAGGGAAAGCAGGAGTGGGCGGAGTCCGCATGGAAGAACCCGGCGTGTTGTAGCTGTCGGGCCAGCCCAGGCTAGTCAGGTCAAAGCCGGAGAGAATGGGTTGCCGCCCGTAAACGAAACGGCTAGCCGAGAAGTTCACGTCGAGAATGGTGGTGGGAGTGAAAGTATGGTTCACGCCGACCGCGATCATTTTCGTGTGATATTTCTCGGCGCAGCGGTCGAGGCAGAGGCCGGTTCCGAAAGGATTCACTGGCAGGTCAGTCAGTCCGAAATAGCCAAATCTTCCGAACACATGGGTGTTGGCTCCAACGTTCTGATCGCCACGGCCTACGAACTCGTTGGTATTGCCGCCACCTGGTGCAGAACTGACGAAATTGTTCACATCGCCAGCGGCGTTAGGGGACGGGAAATAGGTCTTCCAAATCACGCCCGTGGCCTTGCTAAATTCCGCACTCGGGATTTGATTGTTCGGGTAAGGAACCGTGCGGACGCCCGCGGCGTTCACACTATATGGGTCGTAAAGCTGGCCGGCCGGGCTGCTGCATATGCCGCCGTTGAAGGTACCGCCCGCACCGCCCTCGGAAACCGGCAAAGTACAGACAGAGGAGAAGTCGCCGGTCAGTTCCCCAGTTTGCGGAACAGTAGTGGTAAAGGGAGATCCAGTGCGCTGCCGGTATTGCTCCCAACTGACATAAAAGAATGTCTTGTCTTTGATGACCGGGCCGCCTACCTGGAATCCGTATTGGTTCTGGGTCCACGGTGGAGGGGTGTTCGTTTCGCCGCTCGTCAACTCCTGTTGTTTGTGGAAGTATTCGTTGGCGTTCAGTACTTTGTTGCGGAAGTACTCATAGCCGGATCCGTGAATACTGTTGGTGCCGGACTTCGTGCTCAGGTTGGTCACTCCGCCGGAGAACTTGCCCCACTCTGCGCCCAGGTTGCTGTACTGCACTTTGAATTCGCCAACCGAATCTTGAGTCGGAATGATGATGGGCAGATTGATGTAGCCGATGTTGAGGGGTTGACCATCTAGATACTCTGCACCTTGGTTAGCGAAGGAACCGCCGATCTGATAGTTGCCCCAACTGAAGGGGTTCTGGCCCACGGGCGATGCGCCCGACCCACCCTGCGCGACCGCGGCTGGGGAAACCGTGATCAGGTTAAAGATGTTGCGTCCGTTCAAAGGCAGTTCGTCGGCCTTACGCTGGTCGACAACCTGACCGAGCGAGGAAGATTCGGTCTGCAGCAGCGGCGTCTCGGAGGTGACTTCCACGACTTGGCTGACTTCGCCGACCTGAAGCGCGGCGTCGACACGCGTGTTTTGCTGCACTTCGACTACGACGGGATTGCGGACAAAGTGCTTAAATCCCTGCTTTTCCACGTCAACCCGATATTGGCCAGGGAACAAGTTGACAAACGTGAAAAGCCCGTCCGCGCCGCTGGATTGCGTGCGCTTTTCGGACGTTCCGAGGTTGGTCAGCGTCACGTTCGCATCCGTCACTATGGCTCCCGAAACATCCGTGACTGACCCAACGATAGAGCCGTATGTGCTTTGGCCGTACAGCGAGACCGCAGAAGAAACGAACAGGCTGAGCGAAAAAAGAAGCGTCCACAGTTTTCCACTGCGCATAGTTACTCTTTCCGAAGCAGGAATTCCCCAAATGGTGGAGCGGGTGGATTTTTGATTACTTCGACAACCGTTGTCAAGCAGAAAATAGATGATTCACATTTGAATAATCGTTAACCCTCGATTCGGTGGTATGCTTCCGGGCGCATGACCGTGACCATGATGGACATCGCGCGGGAGCTGAAAGTGTCCGTGGTAACGGTGTCAAAAGTGCTGCGGAACCAGGGGAGGATCAGCGAAGCCACGCGAAAACGCGTGCTGCGGCACGCCAAAAGAGTGAATTATCAGATGAACTGGGTGGCGCGCAGCCTGGTGACCCGCCGTACATACACGATAGGCTTGCTGCTTCCGGAATTCACCCATCCTTTTTTCGCGGAGGTGGCCCGGGCGGTGGCGAAAACGGTCCGGCCGCACGGCTATCACGTGGTGATTTCGTGTTTCGAGGAAGACCCGGAACTGGAAGCGAGCGAGGCAGACTCGCTGCTGGCCAGGCGCGTCGACGGCATGATTATCGCATCCTCGCAGCCGCGGCGCTGCCTGGAGGTGTTCCGGCGGATTCAGGAACAGCACGTGCCCTATATTTTGATTGACCGTCCAGTTGTCGGTCTGCGCGCCTCCTACGTTGGAGCGGATAACGTCGCCATCGGGGAGCTGGCGACGGAGCACCTGATCGCGCAGGGCTGCCTCCGCATCGCGCATTTACGCGGCCCGGAAGTGGGTATCGCGGCAGAGCGATTTACCGGTTACGGACGGGCTCTGAAGACACACGGCTTTCGCGTGGATTCCCGCTACGTTGTGCGGGGCGGCCACCGAGACGACACTGGTTACGATGGGATGCGGAAATTGCTCGACCTGAATCCGTTTCCCGATGGAGTTTTCTGCTACAACGATCCCGTGGCGATCGGCGCGATGCGAGCAATTTTGGAAGTGGGCTTTACTTTGCCGGAAGATATACGTGTAGTGGGAGCGGGCAACATTCAGTACTCAGATCGGGTTGCGGTGCCGTTGAGCACCATTGATCAAGGAACCTGCACCATGGGCGAGCGGGCGGCCGAACTTCTCATCGAGCGAATCGGGGCCAAGAGCACTCCGTTGCCCAAGCGAATTCTGATTCCTCCCAGGCTCGTGGAGCGGGAATCGACGGGCAGAGCATCGACGGGCAGAGCCAAGTGAGATCGTCTTGTGCGGCGGAATGCAATCGGCGCGGGGAAGCGATATGCTGAGCGAGTAAGGTGACGGGGAGTTGAAAATCTTGCGGCGCGTATTGTCTTTTTTGGTGCTCATTGCAGCCGGAGCGATGTTGTGGGCGGCGGCTACCGTCCCGGTTTTCGAGGTCAAGCTGCCGCGCGGCATCGAGTTTACCCTGCAAAATTCTCCCACTCCGCAGAAGTATCTGATTGAAACCATGCCCGGCGGCGTCGCTTTGCTCGATTACAACAATGATGGGTTGTTGGATATTTTTTTGGTGAACGGCGGGCGGGTTACGAGCCCCATGAAGAGTCCTGATAGCTTCGGCCGCCACGATCCAAAGTATTGGAATCGTCTCTACCGGCAAAACAAAGACGGAAGTTTCACCGACGTGACCGAGCAAGCCGGCCTCTCCAATGCCGGAGACGGAAACTACGGCATGGGCGTGGCGGTGGGAGACTACGACAATGACGGGTTCCCGGACCTTTATGTGACGAGCTACGGAAAAAATATTCTTTATCACAACAACGGCGACGGCACTTTTACGGACGTAACCGCGAAGGCCGGGGTGGCCGGCGGCGGGTGGTCGGTTTCCGCCGGCTTCTTCGATTACGATAACGACGGAAAACTTGACCTCTTTGTCACCCGCTACATGGACTGGGATACGCAGCACAGCAAAGATTGCGGCGGCAATTATCACACTTACTGTCCGCCGGGAGAATTTCCTCGGACCACGAACATTCTCTACCACAATCGAGGGGACGGCACGTTCGAAGATGTAAGTCAACGCTCCGGCATAGCGGCCAAGAAAGGCCACGGGCTTGGCGTAGCGTTCGCCGACTACGATGGCGACGGATTTATCGACATCTTCGTAGCCAATGATGGAATGCAGCAGTATCTGTTTCACAACAACGGCAACGGCACTTTCACCGAGGTTGGCCTGGAAGCGGGCGCGGCGCTGAACCTCGACGGCGGGCCGCTATCGGGCATGGGCGTGGTGTTTCAGGATTACGACAACGACGGCCGTCCCGATGTAATCGTGACCACTTTACCGAGGCAAACTTATGCTGTCTTCCACAACGATGGCGATGGGTCTTTCAGCGACCGTGGTTTGCCCACGGGAGTGACCATGCTTTCAGGAGTCACTTCGGGCTGGGGCATCGGATTGGAAGACTTCGATAACGATGGGCAGAAAGATCTGTTTGTCACGCAGGGACACGTTCTCGATAATGTGGAAACCATCGATCCGTCGTTGCACTATCTTGAGCCCACGCTGTTGGCGATGAATCGCAATGGCCGGTTCGAACGCGTCGATTCGGGCAGTGACGCGCTGGTCGCCGGGCGGGGCGCGGCTTTCGGCGACCTCAATAATAATGGATGGATCGACGTTGTCACCACGGTGCTTGGGGCGCATCCTCAGTTTTATTTCAACCGCGGGGGAAGCGCTCACTGGTTGACCATCACCCTGCAGGGGACGCGGAGCAATCGCGATGGGCTGGGCGCACGGGTTCAGGTGAATGGGCAGACGCGTTTTGCGACTACAGCTGGAAGCTATGAATCGGCGAACGATAAGCGCCTGCATTTTGGACTCGGCTCGGCCGAGAAAGCTCAGGTGGATATCAAGTGGCCTTCCGGCATTCATCAGGTGTTGAACGATGTTCACGCCGATCAGTTTCTGGAAGTGCGTGAACCGGAGAAGCCGTGATACGAGCTCTCATACTCTTAGGGATGGCGTGGCAGGTCGCTTCGCCGCAGGCCGCGGAACACATGCAGGCAGGAATCGCTGCCGACAAAGAGCGCCATTTCGACGTTGCCATCGCGGAATTCAAAAAGGTTATCGAGCTTGACCCATCGTTCGCGGATGCTTTTATCAGCCTCGGCCAGGCTTTCATGGAGAAGGGGGATTACGGCCCGGCGATCACTCCGCTCAAACATGCGTTGGAGCTGAAGGCTGACTCGGCGCCGGCGCATCAATTACTGGGCTACGCGCTGCTCGCGCAGGGTTACGCGTCTGAGGCGATTCCCCACCTGGAGCGGTCACCCGATAAGACCGCACTGGGAATTGCGCAAATCCAGACTGGGCAACTGCCCGAGGCAGTGGCGAATCTGCAGGCTGCCCTCGCCGCGCATCCTAACGATAGCGACCTTCTTTATTACCTTGGGAGGGCCAGCGGATTGATGGCGAAACAATCGATCGATAACTTGTTAGCGCTTTATCCGGACTCCGCCCGCGCACACCAGGCCATGGCGGAAAATTACTTCGTTCTGCGGCGCATGCCCGAGGCTGAAAAAGAGTATCGTGAAGCGCTGCGCCTGCGGCCCGGCCTGCCCGAAGCTCACCTTGCGCTGGGCGAGGTGTATGCTGGCGCTTCGCAGTGGGCGAAGGCGGAAGAAGAATTTCGCGCGCAAGTTAAACTGCAGCCGGGCAACGCAGAAGCTGCCTACCGTCTGGGCGTGGCGTTGCTCGAGCAGGGGAAAGCGCCGGAGGCGCGCGCCGAGCTTGTGCGCGCCGATCGCTTGCTGCCGGAGATGCCGGAAACGCTTTATTCGCTCGGGAAGGCGGCTTCGCTTGAAGGCGACTCCGCTGCCGCCGAGCAGGCGTGGACCAAACTTCTTTCTATAGAAAAACAGAGTTCACTGGCCGCGCAAGCTCATTTTGGATTGGCCGCGCTTTATCGTAAACAGGGAAAGACGGCTCAGGCGCAGCACGAGATGCAGGAGTTCCAAAGTCTGCAGAACGCGGCGGGACCGGGTCAGGCTTCCGGCAAAGCGGACTCACAACATTAGAAATACTCGCGTCATTACTGAGACAGGAGCTTGCTGATATGGGCCCGATTCGCATGGAATTGTCTCGCAGCGTGAGCGCTGCGTTTTTTTATTCCTTGGTCTGTCTGATGTTTTTCCCTTTCTTCGCATCGCCTCTGCAGGCCGCGGAACCCACCTCGCGCAATCTCGATTCCGGATGGCAGTTTCGCGCCGTCGCTGGCACCAACCGCTCCGACGTCAAAGAATGGCATCCCGCACAAGTTCCCGGTGTAGTGCAAACCGATTTGTTGAATAGCCATCTCATCCCCGATCCCTTCGACCGCGACAACGAATTTCATTTGCAGTGGATCGGCCTCGCGGACTGGGAGTATCAAACGACTTTTCAAGTCGACTCCGCTGCCTTCGGACATGAGCACGTCGATCTGGTTTTCGAAGGACTCGATACTTTTGCCGACGTCTATCTGAACGGCCAGGCAATTCTTAAAGCCGACAATATGTTCCGGCGCTGGCGCGTTCCTGCAAAAACGACGCTGAAACTGGGTTCCAATACGCTCCGTATCGTATTCCGTTCCGCTGTCGAGAGCATGATTCCTTACGTCAAGACGCTTCCTTACATCCTGCCTTCGATCTCGACTCACAACTACGGTAACGAAGAAAACATCGCGACCGCTCCCTACACTCGAAAAGCTCCTTACAACTATGGCTGGGACTGGGGTCCGCGCTACATGACCGAGGGTATTTGGCAAGCGGTGCGGCTTGAAACCTGGGACGCGCTGCGGATCGAGAACTTCCACATTCACCAAGAGCACATCGCCGCGGATCTAGCGAACGTTAACGCCGAGCTTGAGATCGAAGCCAGCAAGCCGACGACCGCCGTGCTCACGCTGGCACATGACGAAATGTCAGGAGCGCAGGCCCCGGACGGAACTCAGACACTGCAACTCAATGCCGGCGTCAATCGTGTTTCGTTTCCAGTTCGCATCGTCGGGCCGAAGCTTTGGTATCCCGTGGGTTACGGCTCCCAGAGCCGTTACCGGTTCTCGGCGCAGATTCGTCTCGGAAAAGAAATTGGGGCGCGAGCTGAAACCAAGACCGGACTGCGTTCCATAGAACTGCGGCGCGTTTCCGATCAATGGGGCAGGAGTTTTGAATTCGTGGTGAACGGAATCTCTGTCTTCGGCAAAGGCGCCGACGTGATTCCTTTCGACAGTTTTCCCAATCGCGTGACTCCCGAGATTCATCGCAATATTCTTCAAGCCGCTCGCGATGCGCACATGAATATGGTTCGCGAATGGGGCGGCGGCTATTACGAGTCGGATGATTTTTACGACATCTGCGATGAACTCGGCATTATGGTCTGGCAGGAATTCATGTTCGGCGGTGACATGGTTCCGGGCGACGTTGCCTTCCAGGAAAATGTCAGGCAGGAGGCCATCGACCAGATCAAGCGCCTTCGCGACCATCCCAGCATCGTGATCTGGTGCGGGAACAACGAGGTCGAAACCGGCTGGTGGCACTGGGGCGACCGGCAGGAATTCAAAGCCTCCATCTCGCCGGATACGCGCGACAAAGTCTGGCAGGATTACGTAGTTCTTTTCTCCGACATTCTCCGAAGCGCGGTTTCGCAATATGCCGACCCCGTGCCTTACACGCCGAGCTCTCCAAGCGCGAACTTCGAGGAGATTCCCGACAACCAGCACAACGGCGATATGCATTACTGGGCGGTATGGCATCAGCAAGCTCCGGCGTCGGACTATACCCTGCAATTTCCGCGCTTCATGACCGAATATGGATTTCAATCCTTTCCCGAGATGCGCACCATCCACTCTTTCGCCAACAAGCCCGAAGACTTTGATATTCGCTCGACGGTGATGCAGGCGCATCAGAAAAATAAAGGCGGCAACGAGCGCATCCTTACTTATATGTTGCGCGAATATCGCGAGCCTAAGGATTTCGCTTCGTTCGTTTATCTAAGCCAGGTGCAGCAAGCGGAGATCATCAAGATTGGCGCCGAGCATTTGCGGCGGCAGCGGCCCCGCACCATGGGTTCTCTTTACTGGCAGCTGAACGATTGCTGGCCAGTGGCATCGTGGGCCAGCATCGACTATTACGGGCGCTGGAAGGCGCTGCATTACTACGCTCGCCGCTTCTACGACGATGTTCTGATCTCACCTTTTTTGCATGACGATAAGGTGGAGGTGTATGTGTTATCGGACAAGTTGCAGCCGTTAGCCGGGACCATCCACATGCGACTGCTCGACTTCTCGGGAAATGTCTTGCTCGATCAAACCAAAGACGTTCAAATCCCGGCGCAGTCGAACGCGATTTATTTCACCGTGGATAAAGCCGCTATGGCTGCCAAGGGTGATCTACGCCGGAGTTTTCTGGTGTTCGACCTGGCCGTCGCGGGAAAGCAAGTTTCGCGGAATCTGATTTTCTTCAATGTGACTCACGACCTGGAGTTGCCGTTCGCGCCGAAAATTGACACCGCTCTCAGCAAAACCGGCTCGGGGTACGCGCTTACATTGCAGTCGGCGCAACTGGCCCGCGCCGTTTACCTATCTTTTGGCGATCTCGATGTGGAAAGCTCGGACAATTATTTTGACTTACTTCCCGGCGAGAAGGTAACGCTTACGGTGAAGTCTGCGGCGACCGCCGAGCAACTGCAGAGCGCTCTCAAGGTGATGTCGCTGACCGAGGCTTTTGCAGCGGATTCAGGACGGCCGTAAATCGCGTCTTCCGTTTCAGTTTCAATTGCTATCCACATTGGCGAGAGGATTATCGAAATTGAAACCGAACAGACGCGGATTCTCGCCGATTACCGCGGCAGACGCGATGTAAAAGACGTAATCGTAGGTCTCTTGCGGGATCTTGTCGCGATGGCGGGAGAGTAGGCGCCAGAAATTTCTCTCCTTCGGGTTCGGCGGCAGGCTTCGAACCAGAGGTAGCACCTGGTTCTCACCCCAGTTGTAGCAGGCCATCACCAGCAGACCCGAAGCTTGAGCGTCGGTGCTGTACAAGTCCTTCAGATATCTGGCGGCGGCTTTTGTCGCCTTTTCGTAGTCATCGCGCTCATCGGCGGGATCGGGCCGCCTGAGGTCCACCAGTGGCCCCAGTCGCAGACCATATTTAGTGGCGGTTTCGGGGACAAATTGCCACATGCCCTTGGCAAAACCTTTTCTGGTGATGGGACCGCTGGAGTAGGGGTCGAAGTTGCTCTCTTGCAGGGCGAGGTAGAAGAACTGCGGCGGCAGCCCCTGGGAGAGTAGTTCTTTTGAAATCGTCACGGTGTAGCCTTTTGCCTGCGCGGTCTGAATCGCGGCGGCGAGCCGGCCGGACGACTGCCAGTACTTGATGTACTTGTTGATCTCCTTTTCGAAGTCGGGCGGCATGTCGATCTCGCACTCGCCGAAGATGCGCGCGATGCGCAGCACGAGGCGATGCTGCTCAGTCATCTTCGCGTCGTAGACATGAAGCCTGTCGAGGAAATGGTCGTAGTTTTTCTCCATCTCTTTGCGACGGCCTTCGTAGGTTCTTATGGCTTCTTTTCCCTGGCTGCTGTTCGATTCGATGACGGTTTTTTCGAGATTGGCGATGTCTACATCCAGAGACTTCATGGAATAGAAAATATCTTCCGCCAACGCTTTTTGCCGCTGGACTTGACGGTGCAGGTAAAACGCGTAGGCCCCGGCGCCGAGCGCGACAACTACGAGAGCGGCAATGAGCTGACTGTATCTTCTCTTCTGGGCGTGCTGCACTTGCGCGAAGGCGCGGCGAACGTAGAGGGTGTGCTCGCCCGCGGCCTGGTCGCCCGCTGACTTGCCGAAATAATGGTCAACGTAGCGAGCCACCATGGTTCCGCTGCTGGTGGAACGCTCTTTTGGTGGCGCGGACGATTGGACTTCTGCGGACTGGACCTCGAAAAAAAGCTCGGGGCCTTCTATGCCGAGCCTGACTGTCAGCGCGTGGGGAATCCTGGCGCTGTCAACGCGTTTGCCATCGACGAAGATGCCGTTGCTGCTGTTCAGATCGCGAATCTGCCACTGGCCGTTTTCGAAAACTACTTCGGCATGGATGCGGCTTACGTAGTCGTTCTGGATGCAGAGTTCGCAGTCGTCGGTGCGGCCGATGCGGAAGGGGTGGGTGAACTCGAGACATTCTTGCCCGGGTGGCCCCAAGCGTACTCGTAAGGGCGGAACAGAAGACCGCGGTGAGACCTGCGCATTCATCGACGGTTTCCAAGTTTACAGCAGCTAGATAAGGCCCATTCGATTTCTCGCAGCTGGGATCAATCAGGTACGCTCAGGCCGCGGTCGATTTGATCGACCTCCTCCTAAGTCGGAGCCAGGCGTGCAAAGCGATGAATACCGCGAGAGTGGCTGCTTCCGGGGTTGCATTGAATTGGCCGGGGGCTAAAGGAATGTAAGCCGAGCCAGGCACTGAAATGCCGGGGTGGTGCGACTGCTCGAAGAGTTGGGTGATGGTCTCTCCGATGCCTTTCGCTATTTCGCCTTCGCTGAGGAGTCCGCTATTTCGGATCAGGCCTTCCAGTATCTTTTGCACTTCTGCGGCGGTCTGCAACAAGTCGCCCACATTCTTTTGTCGCTGATCGAGCGAGGCACTTCGGGGGTATCTGCGATCGCGAGCCATCGTCCATAAAATCTGTTGCTGGGCGGACAAGAGATGCTGACGACTCTTAAGCTCTCGGATGAGGATGCCGAGCCTTTGGCATAACGCCTCTAACCGCCTGGCCTCCTCAGGATGCGCCGGATCGTCAACGGGCACCCCCGTTTGTCGGACAAAGATTGGCTGCTGAATTAGCTTCTGTCTTATGAACTCCAAGTTCGCTCTAATCGCGGCTAGTCTACTCATCGGCTCACCTCACAGGCGTGGTTGATGTCGGGGCCGGGAATGTCCGCGATCTTAACAGGTTCCCGGGACTGACATCTGGCCCTCAAAGTTAGCGTTGCCGATCTGAAACGCTTTTCCCCCTTCCGACACTATTCTTCTTGTGAGCCCTCGCCAAGTGCGGTAATTGGATGTATATTGGCACTCTCCCAAAACTCGCCTGCGCCTTGTGCGGCGGGGTGGGACGGGCTGTGCACCCGATCGGACCGAGCGAATCTGGGGCAGCATCCGGGGTGACACGGTTCTACAAGAGTTCCTCTGAGAGGGCCGTTCATTGTGGCGAATCCGATTGACTCCGGCAGGAAACCCTCCTCGTCGGCCGGCCGACTAGCGGGCCGGTACGAACTGCAGGACAAGCTCGGCGAAGGCGGCATGGGTGTCGTCTGGCGCGCGCTCGATACGAAGACGAACAGCTTCGTCGCCATCAAAGTCATGAAGGATATCTCCGACCCGATCGCGGTCGAGCTCTTCGCCAAGGAGTGGAAAGCGCTGGCGGAGATATCCCATCCTAATATTGTCGACGTTCGCGACGTGGATGTCATCGAAGAAAACCGGCAGAAGAAGCCCTTCTTCGTGATGCCGTTGCTGCAAGGCGCGACCTTGGCGGATCTGATCACCGACGCCAGCGCCCGGCTCACCCTGAGTCGCATCGTGGAAATCTTCGGGCAGGTTTGCAAGGGCCTGCAGGCAGCTCACCAGCGAGGATTGATTCACCGCGATCTTAAGCCGAGCAACATCTTCGTGATGGCCGACGACACGGCCAAGATTATCGATTTCGGAGTCGTCCACCTCGCCGGCTCAAAATCCGTGACCGGGCAAAAGGGAACGTTTCAATACATGTCGCCGGAGCAGGCACAACTCAAGGAAATCACTCCGGCTTCCGACATTTTTGCCCTGGGCGTGATCCTTTATGAGGCGCTGACGCTGCGCAAGCCGTTTGCCCGCAAGACGGTTGAAGAGACGATGCAGGCGGTGATCAAGTTCATTCCGCCGCCGGTTTCCGAGATCAACCCTAGCGTCAATCAGTCGATCAGCAAAGTGGTGCACAAGTGCCTGGCAAAGCAACCGATGCACAGGTTCTTGAATGCTCGCGAGCTCTCGGAGACGCTGCAGAAAGCGTATCGCAACGAACCGATTTTCGACGAGTCGAAGATTCAGCCGCGCATCGATCGGGCGAGAAACGCACTCAGGAGCGGCGATGAGGCATTCGCGTCGGAAATTCTAGCCGAGATCGAGGCCGAGGGCCATCTGGATCCGCAGATCACGGTGCTGCGCACCCAGATCGAGATGGCGAGCAAGCACAAGAAGGTCCGGCAATTGCTTGAAAGCGCCCGCGCTCGGATGGAGCAGGATGAGATACCGTTGGCGCTCGACAAGGTTCGCGAAGTGCTCGAACTGGAGCCCGAAAACGCCGATGCTCTGGGCATGCGCGCGGCCATGGAAAAGCAGCGGAGCGAAAGCCAGATTGCGAAGTGGCTCGATCTGGCCGGGACGCACCTGGCGAATCGCGACTTCGCAGCGGCACGCCATGCGGTGCAGGAAGTGCTTGCCATACGCCGCTCGGAAACGCGAGCGCTCGATCTGCTGGAGAAGATCGAATCGACCGAAGCCGACGCCAAACGGATTCGCGAGCAAAAGGAAAATCTCTACAACTCCGCTTTGAAGGCTTACCAGAACGGCGAGATCGAGAGCGCGCTGAGCAAACTGGAGCGGTTGTTATCGGTAGCGCTGATGAATCCTGAGGCGGCGATTCCCGAGCGCGACGCGGTGTACCAGAGCTTCTATAAGGAAGTCCGCTCCGAGCGCAACAGTTTTAACAGCGCCCTGGAAGAGGCGCAACGGCAATTCGGCGAGAAAAACTTTGGCGGAGCGCTTGGTATTTGCCGGGACCTCCTGGCGAGGTATCCCAACGATGGCGCTCTGCAGGCGCTGAAGATTCAGATTGAAGACACGCAGCGGCAGGAAACCTCGGCCTACCTCGCGACCGTATCCAGGAGCGTGGAATCAGAACCAGACTTGGATCGCCGTGCAAACATCCTGCGGGAAGCATGCGAACGTTATCCGGGCGAAACCCAATTTGCCCAGCAGTTGAAGCTGGTGCGGGAGCGCCGCGACCTGGTGAATTCCATCGTTGCGAAGGCCCGGCAGTATGAGGAGCGTGGGCAATACTCCGAAGCCATCAGCCAGTGGGATATTTTGCGGAACATTCACCCGCAGTATCCCGGCATTGCCTTCGAGTTGGAACACTGCAAGAAGAAGCGCGACCGGCAGGTGCGGGAAGAGGAAAAAAATCGTGCCGTCGAGGAAATCGATCGGTTGATGGACTCGCGAGCTCACGCGAGGGCCATCGAGCGCGCCACGACCGCGCTCCAGGAGTTCCCCGGAGACGCCGAACTCGCGGGCCTGCGGAAGCTGGCAGAGGAGGGACTGGAGCGGACGAAGGAGTCGCGCCGCTTATATGAAGAGGCGCAGGCGGCAATCGCAGCCAAAGATCTGGAGCGGGCGACCGAGCTATTGCGAAGCGGCCTGAAGCTCGATCCACGAGGTCCCGGCTTGCGGGACGCGCTCATTAATGTGTTGACGGAGCGTGCCCGGGGATTGGTGGAGGAGCACTGGCGCGAGGCCGAGCCGCTCTATGAGGAAGCCAAGAGTCTGGATGCGAATCACCCGGCGGTTCGAGCTTTGCGGTCATCCATCGCGGAGGCGAAGCGGCAAACTTTTGTAAGCCAATGCCTGACGGAAGCGAAGGCGCTCGCCGCATCGGGCAGTCTGCAGGCGGCGTTCGACCGAGTTCACGCGGGCAGGGCGGAATATCCGAACGATCCGCGGCTGGAACAGTACGAGGCGAGCCTGCTCAAGGAAGTGAAAGGCCTTCGGTTCCACGAGGAAAGAATTAAGGACCGGGAATTACTGGGAAAGGAACGTGGAGCTCTAGAGCGAAATCCCGACCTTGCAAGAATAAGAGGGGCGCTCGAAGTTTCGCAGGTCATGCGGGTCAAATATCCGGACGATGCAGAGATCGAGCAAACCGTGGCCGATATTGAGCAGGCGGCGAAGCGCGTCGCTCACGTCGAGGATCTCAGCGAGATCCTCCGAGCGGAAACGGCGAGGACAGGAACAGATGGC
>Ga0074045_10002803_pt1 | contig 15966 bp, 12 predicted proteins | sample BogForMeECP23OM2_FD_94442 | JGI IMG/M metagenome (GOLD analysis project Ga0074045, IMG submission 94442) | Bog forest soil microbial communities from Calvert Island, British Columbia, Canada - Bog Forest MetaG ECP23OM2 | ecosystem: Environmental > Terrestrial > Soil > Wetlands ...
CACTTGAAGGACATCAAGCTTTGGGGCACCGTGTTCGAAGGGGACAAATTCCCAATCCAACACTGAACCGATTCAAGCTCCGCTGGAGAAGTTGCCAGAGCACTATGTCCGCAACGCGCTAATTGGAAAATCAAATGGAATTAGTCCGCACTGTCCCGAAGTCACGATCTAAGAAGTATCGAAGTATCGATCGATCCCCGTCGCCGGTGTCATCGGCTTTGCCGAAGGTGGGCCTGTGCACTGAAACTGGCGCAATCCGCAGCGGATTTGGTGCATAGACCGGGAGGAAGAGAAACTATCGCGGTCGTTAGAGGGCAGCGTTCTAACCAACTGAACTACGTCCCCAACCGTGGAATCATCAACTTGCCGTAAAACCTTAAGGAATAAGGCTGTTGCAAGTTTCGCATATGGCGCACCATCTGCACTCCTGTACACCATAAGCGAAGCTTTGATCCGTCAGAGGCGACAAGGAGAGCGCCCCCGTCCTCCGGACCCTCTCTGGTGCGAATCTCGTGTTCATCAGAGATTTGTGCATAGCCTAGTCGTTGGAGTATTGGCTCAATCACTTGGTTTCTGACACGCCGTGGTCCGCCGCTGATCAGTTCTCGCAACTTGCGGCGGTATAAATTCCACAGCGCTTGCAATTCTCGGCCTTCTGCACCCGTTGTTCCTGGCAATAAGCCGGCTTTGGCGAGCTCGGATTCAAGGTCAAATTGAACAAACGGCTCGGGAAGTGCTGGTCCAACGAAACTGCAGTCGCGGAGGAAATTAAGCATCCGACCCCTCCGGAAGTAGCATCAGCATGCCAATTTGCGCGACTTCGGGAGCCTGCAAGGAGAGTCTGCGTTTCAACTCAGCTGTGCGATCCAGGAAGACAGCCAATGCGGCTTCTGCCTCGCTCCGTTTCGTTACGGGTTGGGACAAGTCCTTGCTAAATCCCTCGAGTCGCTTTACCGGATCATCGAGCGATATCCACGCTGGGGGATTCTGCCTATGTTGTGTTGCTGGTCTTGCCGAGAACAAGGTCTGCTGTTCTGCGGTAGGCACTGCTTCGACGGCGATTTCTCGTGCGCGATCCGCCAGCCACGATTGTTGTTGCTCCAATTCCTTGCGGAGAGATGCAGTCCGTTCCGCAATGAACTCGTCTGCCACGCCTTTAAATGCCGCTTTCGCGCTTGACAGGGCGCTGTCAGATCGAGTGTTGCCCCACGAGGCAAAATGGTTTTTCCACAGGTCGCGAGTTACTAGTGGTTTGCCAGCGGTGAACCGGATCCAATCTTCAGCTGCTTCAAACACCTGAGGCTTCCCACTTCGATTCACCATCACAGCGAGCACGCGTTCCAGCTCGCGACCAGCGCTGCTACTCACCCGTCCAACAAATGTGTAGAGCAGCGTAGGCTCCGCCACTGAAGCTGTTACCGCGCTGACTCGGATGTCTTGATTACGCTGGGCTGCTCCACCGAACGAGAGGTTGCGCACCCGGTCCAGTGCCATCCGCACGAGGGGGTGACCACGACCGATGAACCCAACTGGCCGCTCCGCCTCATCCAAAAGTGTTTCAATATTTGTAGTAAGTCTAAATTGACGACTCTGTGGGTCGAATCCCGGAAAATCGTCAAGGCCGGTACACCAATCGGCTGGCAGAACCAGCGTGAAAACCGAATCGGTGACGTCACCCTTAACGCCTCCATGATCGAGTAGGACCGCGTCTCGGATAAAAGTTGCCAAATTGACCGAACCGACCTTTTCGCCGGAACTGAGTGCGCGGTCAGCATCCCTTACGTTTTCTGGTTCGGCGGCGAGGCCTGCGTCACCGAGCCATGGCTTGCTGGCAGCGGCGTCTACAAAGCCCTGCAGAACGTGGTCCTCAGCCTCAAGAATCTCCCTAGTGGCGTCGTCAACCCCTTCGTTTTCATTGTTGCTGAAGAATTCGAACTGCGGCCCTTGATTCTCGAGGGGCAAAATATCCTCATTCATCATGCCGCTCAAAAGACGTTCAACGCTTGCATCGGTGGAGGTCGTCAGGCCCAGGGTGTTTGGCATGAAATTGAGCCGCGCTCGCTGACGCTCATACTTTGCTATCAAGCGGAGAAGAATTCTCTCTTCGAACGAATTCCGTAAGTAGAGATATCGCACCAATGGAGTTTCTTTCTGTCCATATCTGTCAATTCTCCCGTTCCGCTGCTCGAGACGATTGGGGTTGAACGGAAGTTCAAGATGGATGAGGTGATGGCATCGCTGATGCAGGTTAAGTCCTTCTGCGGCTGCATCCGTACTTACAAGAACGAGTCTATGCTCTGTACGGAATCTTGTTGTCACGTTTGTCCGCGTCTTTTCATCATCCTCACCACTCATCGTGAGAACAGTGCCAACAGAACGTAGGGCCGTAGCAGCGGCCTCTTGACTTGTTACGTATTCCGTATAAATGAGAACATTCGCGTTCGGCTCTGAAGTTCGTATGTTTCGGACTTCTGCAACTAGGGCAGCCAGCTTCGGATCGCAAGTAAGCGCACGATCAGCAAGAACAGCAATGCGGTCCAGTGCCTCTACAACGCTAGTTCTCCTCTCATGAGCAAGCTTCGCTCGCCCAGAACGCACTTCTTTCTCAAGATCGGCAAGCCGTTGAGCCAAATCATCAGCTTCCAGAAGTTGTCGATCTTGTTCCTCTGCAGCGCTCGTTGAGCCAAACCTCTCAAGGCGGCGGTAGTAGTCGCGCAGAGTGCGCAGTCGTTGCTGCCGTGTCTGTTGGTCTTCTTCTGTGCCCGCCAGCCTTTCCTTTAAGCGATCACCAACAACCGATAACGTCGACCGGCACGCAGCTACCGTGGAAACGCTCCGTTTCAATAACGCAATGAAAGAGAGGACATCGTTATACCGCCTCGCCCGGAATGCACTTCGCAATTCAGGCGCGATCAATTGTCTTAGCTCCTTCATCATTTCAATGTACGGGCCGTGTTCAGCCTCGAGGGGAGTGACGGCGCAGGGCGTCACTTCGCGATTCCGGAAGAGTGGCTCTCCTGTACGGGCATCTCGGATGTGGCTCTTCAACCGCCGAATAACGTGTTGACTGAATCGTTCCCCTACGAGATCGCCATGAAAATCAACCAAAGAGGGATCAAGCAACTCACAGAGTGATGCGAAGCTTCGGTCATTACCGTCGTGCGGGGTGGCAGTCAACAACAATAGAGCATCGCAGCGTCTCGCCAGGACAGCCGCAAGACGTCGGCGAAGAGAATCTTCCTGTTCCTGTGCGACACCAAGGTCGAAACAATGGTGGGCTTCGTCAATTACAATTACGTCGTAGCTTGTTCTTTCAAGTTGCTCGAGGACGCGTTCCTGCTTGAGAAAGTCGATTGAGGCTAATCCAAGAGCAACGGAGTCAAAGGGATTTGCACCAATTTCGGTACTGCGACGAATTTCCTCCATTCGAGATCGATCTACAACATCCAGTCGAAGAGAAAAACGCTCCCGCAGTTCCAAGTTCCATTGATCCAACAGCGGCCCGGCAGGCGAGACGACTAAGACTCTGTGGGCGAGGCGTCGGGCCATTAGCTCAGTAATGATCAATCCTGCCTGGATCGTCTTACCAAGGCCCACACCGTCGGCCAGCAACAATCGTACTCGACTGCTCCGGATAGCCCTGAGAACAGGGACCAGTTGGTAGGGCTGAATTTGGATTCGACCTGGCTGTGCAGCCAAGAGCGCCGACGATCCGAGTGCCTGTTCTAGGAGAAACGCTTGGTGATAAACCAACCAATTTGTTAGGGGCGCAGCCCTCTCCGGCGCAAGCTCGTGCGGGACAGGCGACACCTCTTCGAATGGGTGAAGCAGATCTAGCTCTTGACCCTTAAGAATGCCGTCAATTCCCCGCAGTCGGTATAACGTTTGGGCGCCGAGGTTTTGGGAGAGCAACACCTCCCAGTGAAGGCCTCTGGCTATTACCTCGGTACCGGGTAGTAGAGTGTTCATGTCACTTCGTTCAATATATCCCAACTGAGGTCCGGTACCACGCCAAAGGACTGATTATAAGCATCCGCAAATTCGCGGTAAAACCTCGTCACTTGTTGCGAAGCGCCAATTTTGCGAACTCTTTTGCGAAGGATTCACAATTAGCAACAATTAGCAAGCCTCATTATGCGTTGCGCTTCAAAAGGTCGAGAGTGCGCTGGTCGGGTTTTCCGTCGAAGTATTTCGCCAAAGCTTTTAGGAAAACCACATTTCCCGCTGCCACATTGGCAAATAAAGTCATCGAAGAACGGAACTTTAGGTTATCTGGATCTCCGAAAATTTGCTCAACTGTCCGACCTACCACATCGTTCACAAGCTGAGTGCACTCAATCGATCGAGGTCCCAGAACTGGATGCACTAGTTTTTTGAATTTTGTCTTGGCTGCATGAATTTCCAATCTCAACTTACGGAAGGATTCTTCTTCTCCCATTGGCCGCGCACTTTCTCAATCTGCTCCAGCATCCATTCAATTTCAGCTGCAGTTGGGGGCTTATCAGGATGGACAACGCGATTGCGTAGCTCCCATACTCCGCGCAGGTCAACTTTTTGAGTGATTGAAATGTGACCGTCACTGGCAAGTCGGTCGAGTAAGTATTCGGCTGCTCCGGGTTTTAGAACAAGGCAATGTCGATAGTATTTTTGGGAAGCATATCTAAGAAGGCGTTCGTATTCTTCCGCACCTATTTTGCCAGCCAGCTTCGGATCCTCCTCAACCAGAATTGTCGCGAGTTCCAGCGGTCCGTTGTTTCTTAAGAACGGACGGAGGACCAACGAGGCCCGTCGTCGTTGAATCCATATGTCGCCGTCAAACTGCTTACGCAACTGATTTTCCTTCGACGGATTATCGGCTTTCTTGACTATTTGATCGAAAGTCCACAGAGCCATTTCCATTTCTGCGACTGATTTTAGTTTGAAATGCTCCTGCCATTTCTGGAGCTCCTCACAATAGGCAAGATAGAGACTAATTGCATCCTTCCCTTGGACCTGCAAAAGATTTGTCAGAGGAGTGCTAAAAATTGCGAATTTTGCAGGATGCACAAAACGAAGGATGATGGAAGTTTGGCCGATATTGTGAAAGGCAGGAAGAAGTTTGGCTACAAGTTCGCCGGGCCGATCAAGTAGCGGTCCAAGAAAGACTCTCGATCTCGAGAGACTTTTCTCGAGCCGTTTTTCATCTGGCTGTCCCCAATACTGGGCTAGAGGAGTCTCATTCGGGTCGAATATAAAGATGACATCTCTTGTGACCATCCATCTCTTACCGTTTCGAAGCGGTTCGCACTTCTTCTCGACTTTCGCGAAATTGTACATCTTGCCGAATTTTAACTGGCACACTTCGCCAAAACGGTCCAGGTAGCTTGCCAGGTCAAGACTCATGAAAGATCTTTCCCTGATAATTTTAGAGGCTTACCTGCTGACGCCAAGACCAAAGCCGTCTGGGCAATTTGTTGCTCGTCTTTCAGTACCGCTCTCCAACGTGAGGGGATCTCCGAATAACCGTAGTAACTACCTGCCAGTGCCCCGCAGACGGCCGCAACTGTATCTGCGTCATCTCCAAGGTTTGCAGCGCGTACAACCGCATCCTCAAAGGACGTTGTCGTAAGGAAACTCCATGCGGCAGCTTCAAGTGTATGAACAGAAAAGCCGCTACTTGAAATGTCGGTTTCGGAAACCTCTTCAATACGCTTTAGTCTCTGCCAAGGACGGCAATCAACTTCATCAAGCATGCCGGTGGCCGTAAGATATCCTCTGCGGTTTTGATTGTTGATTAGCTCCGAGAGCCAAACGTTCAAGACGATACAAGACGATTGAGCAATTGGATCATAGTGAGTTACACGCGCACTTGATCTTGAGTATTCGATAAGCTTCTGCGGAGACTCCAAACAAAAAAGGGTTACGGGAGCACAGCGCATGACTGCCCCGTTTCCGGCACCATCGTTAGGATTGTGTTCGTAATAGCGGGCCGCACAAAGCTCCGGATTTTCGACATAGTTCGGCATGTGAAGCACGTTACGCGTCAAGATTCCAACATCCTTTGCTGTTTTCTGCCAGTTGTGAAATCTTTGGGCTAAGTCCGTCGCTATCACTCTCTTGTGCTGAAGAAGTGAATCTGCCAAGAGAATCGCCATTTGGGTGTCGTCGGTGTACTCTCCGAGGTCCCACGGTGGTGAGGCAATCATGTCCCGTAACCCCAAGGGAAAAAGGTTGCGAACCTGTTGCCTGGTCTTGAACTCTAGGGGAGCCCCTAAGGCATCCCCTACGGCGAGACCCACAAAGCATCCTTGTATCTGCTCTCTGAGATTCATGTCTTTGGGTAAATCGCTTTTCATCTCATCCAAACTTGCTGTGCAGGCAGGATTTCCACAACCTAGGCAAAATTCTTGCCCGCGCCGGTCATTTTGTTGCCAACCATTCGGCGGCTCGTCGGGCAGTTTCTCTTTCGCCTACGTGTTCTGCCTGGATTTCGCATTGACGAAGGATCTCGGCCATGTCGCGCAACGTGAGATGCCCAATCCCTTTAAGATTTTGGAGTCCGTCGGTTCTGTGCGGGAGTCGGGCGAGAATAGAGTCTCGTTCCATAACATAGTTGTTCAACGTCTTGAGCCCAGCTGAACTGTGCGCTTCGTCCATCACCAGTAGAACAAAGTAGAACTCTCGTAGTCCCGCATACCATGTGCCCAAATCCAGGTTCCTGATGATCTGGTCGCGGTCTGGATTGTTCTTGGTTCGGGAACTGATGTCGCTTTTGTACTTCGCCTCTATGAAGCACACCAACCGCTCAGTTTCTATGAGCACATCAATCTCTGAATTACCCTCGTCCTTCTGGAATAGCCGCAATGCAGGCGGTGGCGAAAGGGCTGGCCACAGGTCCAACGTGACAACTCTCGGTTGAGGGGCGAGCTGAGTTTGAAATGCGCGCGTGAAAATCCCGGGTAACCACCAACAGGGATTGATTTTCTGGAGAGAGCGAAACACATTCCATGTCAGCACATCTTCGCTATTCTCGCTTCTTAATTGATCAATCTTTTCTCCGCGCATTGTTGCGAAAACATTGTCATAGCGGTCAACGATGAGATTGTCTCGGAAGTCGTCAGCCACGAAGACGCCGCTGGCAGTTGTCTTACCGTGGGCCATCATTTCTCCTTCGCCTTCAGCAGTTCTTCGCATAAAGGACCACATGTGAGGCAAGCCCGAACGCTTTGAATATCACTAGAAACTGACGCCGATTGCAAGACATTGAGGCCGCTGCAGCGACCGCGGTCAGAGACTTCCTGTGATTGCCATCACAAACGTCCTAGTTGCCCCAACTCTTTTCGCATAGCAATGTTGCGCAAATTGCGTAAAGATGGCCCCAGATTGTTGTCAGAATTTCGGATTTGAATACTTCAGAGACGTAAAGGATGCAAATGAACGCACTCTCTCTCGCTCCCCTCTTGACCGAGAGGGATGACGCTGAATCCAGCGAGGGTGGGATTGACCCGTTGGGCCTATACACCATCGCCGACGCGCTTGGAGTTCGTCTCGTACCCGGTGTGCGTGAGCGGCAGTCTCATCCCCGATTTCTGACCGCGATGGCAGTGTCGCTCGCTGTGTGTGGTGATCCAAGTTTCGAGGATGGAGTGGTCGCAGCAGATGGTGTGAGCGGACCCTGGTTGGTTTTCGAATGGTATTTGGTTGAGGCGATTGTACGAGCGTCCGAAAGAGATGAGACCTTGGGGCTTCCCGGCAGCCTGAAAGCGTCTAGGTCCCTCGCAGACGGCGTGCCGCTTTCCGCCAAACGTTACCTTAAGACTCCCGCCATCTTTGGATTCCATGGCATCTATCGCTTGTTGGCACGGTCGCTAGGGATTGAACAAGGCGGCCGGCTCGGTGAGGCCGGCTTTGAATTGCTTAATACATGGGCAAAGGAGCAAGGATTGGAAGGATTCGTTGGCACAGCTACAGGGCCGGGACAAGTTGCACGTCAACAGCTTGTTGATGGAGTGCATGCTGGATTGGAAAGAGGTGCCACAGCGCGAAGTAGAGGCTGGTCGGGATGGAATTTCTTCCCTCGACATCTAGGTATTTACGAAGCGGGTCGCAAAGAGGCGCGTTGGATTGCGACGGCTCTGCTCAATGACACAACCGGTTTTCGGCGAGATATTATCGAGTTTTTGATTTCACCTGCGGGGCACAAGGCATGGGAAGCATCGTCGGAACGACGGTTCCACGAAGCATTACGCCGCGATGCGCGCGCGGCACTCAAAAGTCTTCTCGACGCTATCGCTAGTTATGAGAGATTCGCGCGGCTTTGCCAGGATGCATTTGCCGATTGTCTGTGTGAGATGACCCGCAAGCGTGGCAAAACGACCCCGGCCGAGCTGAGCCGGCTCTCAACGGTCCACGTCGCCAGCCGTCGCATCCCGGAATCCTTCGGTGAAGTGATGGACACACTGGAGCCGTTTGGCCAATCGGTGCCGTTCCGCGACAAATTTGCAAATCTCTCCGAACGCTGTGGCGTCGCCGAGTGGGTTTCGCGCCTGGCTGAGCACCACGGTCAAACACAGCACCACAAACCGCCCGACGGCAAAAATCCTTGGTTTGAGCGCTTTGACGATGGCAGTTTCATAATCCGCCCGCTTTACCGCCGCGAAAACGGCGGCAGCCACGATGACAGTTACGTTCACGCCTACCGTACACAATCACTGTGGTCCTTTGCCCGAGACCTTAATCTCGTTAAGCGATGAGCAAAAGCGAATCAAGCAAGCCTGGCTTCGGAAGAATCCTCGACGCATGGGTTCCGCCTCAAGATGCTGGTGACCCGGTCGGATGCGTTGCAACTAGCTTCATGTTTTCGCCAACGCTGTTCGAGGAGGAATGCCTCGGTCGTTTCCTGCAACTGGAGACTAACGCTGCCGAGGATGGCCCTGCGTTCCTGGTTGAACGCGAAGCTTTCCCAATTGATGTGCGCGGCTGCCCTCGTGGATCAGCACCACGCTAGGGGTGTACGTAGTCTTCGCTGGGACCTGTTGGCTGCCCGTCTGCCGCGCGGAATTTTGCATGCGAAGGTATCACTCTTGCTCTGGAGCCGTTGCGCTCGATTAATCGTCGCGTCAGCGAACCTCACAGAAGATGGTTATCGTCGGAACCACGAAATTTTTTCCGCACTTGATTACAACGAAGCGGCAGAAAGCCCATTGTCGGTACTGCATGCAATCATCGCATTCCTACGCGAGGCCGCAATCCATGCCCAAGCGGCCGGTCGCAATGATAGTCCGACAATTCAACGTTGGAACAGTTTTCTAGATCGAGTTTCTGTTGTCTCGCGCACGTGGGGTGATGCTGAAGAACACATAGGGCGGGTCGCCAAGCCCAACGTGTTTGTCGTAGTAACGGGCCCCGAACATCCGAGTGCATTCGCAACGCTTCGGGAGAAATGGCCAGATAGCGGTCCACCGGAAGCGGCGTTCGTCGTCAGCCCGTTTTTCGACCCTCCTGAAGCGAGCAACGCACCGGCGGGGGAGCTTTGGAAGCTACTAAAGCAACGCGGTTCAGCGACCGTACAGTTTGAAGTGACCGCCGAAGAAGTTCCGGGCGAAAAAGCCATTTTGCTCCACGCCCCAGAATCGCTCTTGAAAGCCCAGCCCATTAATCGGAGTCATGTCACGACAACTTTCGGACGTCTCAAATTAGAGGAGGCTCGCCCACTCCACGCTAAATGCACTTGGCTGCAAAACGAGCGGTACGTGCTGCACATTATGGGATCTAGTAACTTTACATCGGCAGGTTTGGGAGTGGGCAGGATAAAGAACCTAGAACTGAATCTAGGGTTCGCGGTCAACCGGCGGAACGGTGAAGCTCGAAAAGCGCTTGAAGCCGCTTGGTTGGAAGTCGAAGAAATTACGGATGACGTCAAACTTCGCTGGCAGCCGCGTGCCGACGAAGGTGAAGATTCAGCTTTGGATGCGCTGCTTTTGCCTGCAGCGTTCGACACAGCGATACTTGGTCGTGATTCGGATGGGAGTAATTGGCTCGAGTTCAGTTTTACCGCCAAGCCACCTCTCGGTTGGGAGTTGTTCCCAGAAGACGGCACGGAGCCTATCGTCACCGAGGCGGTCTGGTTGATGCAGGGGGAGACGAACCCGTTTCGCGTTGCTTGGGCCCCAGAAAGAGCCCCTTCTGTTGTTCGCGTAAGTTGGAGCAAAGCTGTTGGATACGCTTGGTGGCCGATAAATGTGATCAGTAGTTCGGCCCTACCGCCTCCGACCGAGTTGAAGGATCTGCCTCTCGAAGTGCTCATTGAAATCCTTACTTCAGCCAGACCTCTGCATCAAGCACTTGGACGCTGGTTGCAGCGGCACTCGGGCGCAAAGGGAAACAATAACGGTCCAGTTCTCGATCCGCACAAGCGCGTGGATACATCGACGTTCCTCCTACAACGGACGCGCCGCGTTTCGTGGGCGTTAACAGCATTACGGCAACGATTGGCAAAGCCGGTCGTGTCTGAGCAAGCTCTTGCCTGGCGTCTACGGGGTCCAGTCGGCGTTAAAGCTTTTGCTCAGGCAATCGGAAAGGAGGCTCGATCCGAGGCAGAACGTTGCTTCCTACTTACTGAATTGTGTCTTGAGCTGTCACGAGTTCGAGCTCCGGAAGCAGCGGGCTGCCTACCCAAGAACCGCGTTAACGCAGCAATCAAAGAAGTCATTCGGGAATTGCGTGCTGAGATTTCACAAGCGGCGTTTTCGGATCAGCCCGCACTCGGAGCTTATGTGAAGACTGTATTTGATGGGTTGCCGACATGAAGTCTTGGCACCCGTATCTTGAGTCCATCCATCTGTTTGTCGACAAGCGTATTGGCGTCGAAGATGCTACTCGTCAGGAAGCTACCGCAAGAGAAATTTTGCGGCGGCTCGCGGAACGGCCAGGACTCATCTTGGCTGACGAAGTCGGAATGGGTAAGACATTCGTCGCGCTCGCGGTAGCCACATCCGTTGCCTCTTCCGATAGGAACCGCCGCCCTGTGGTTGTCATGGTGCCGCCATCTTTGAAGGAAAAGTGGCCGCAAGACTTCGCCATCTTTAAAGATAAATGTCTTGCTCATGAAGCGTCGCAGAGGATTCGTGCCTCCTCGGCCGATTCTGCCATCAGCTTCTTGAAACTTCTCGATGACCCGGTCGAACGTCGCAGTTCCATTATCTTCCTTACACACGGCGCGATGCACCGTGGTCTCACAGACGGGTGGGTGAAGTTGGCAATAATCCAACGCTCCTTGCGAGGTCGACACCGTATCGGTTCCCTTCGCCGTGCGTTGACCCGTTGCGCCGGAAGCCTCCTTTGGCTTGGTTGGGCTGAGCGCCATGCTCCCGAGATATGGGATCGGCTTCTAGACGCTGCGCCAGAGGACTGGCTCAGAATTCTGCGTCGGCAGGAAATCATGCAGGAGAACGATGATGACCCAGTGCCTCAAGCGGTTGTGGAGGTGTTACGGGACTATGACACTTCGGCCATTTTTGCCGCACTACAGAGTATCCCGCACAGGCAATCGGCAACTTACGACGACCGCGTGGCTGACGCACGCCGGATATTGACCGATCTTCTAAGGGATATATGGCGGCAATGCCTCACGCATTTAAATGTAAGGTTGCCCCTTTTGGTTATGGATGAAGCGCATCACCTGAAAAATCCCGAGACGCAGTTGGCGGGCCTGTTTCAACTACCGGATGCGAAGGCCGATGCGGAGGAGATATCACGCGGCCCGCTTGGAGGTGTGTTCGAGCGGATGCTGTTCCTCACCGCCACTCCGTTTCAATTGGGCCATCACGAATTGTGCTCCGTCCTCGAACGCTTTGATGGCGTTGCGTGGAAGGCTGCAGGCGCGCCGCCTGCCGGGCGAGAGGCCTTCAAGGCCCAAATACGAGAACTTCGCGAATGCCTGGACACAGCGCAAATTTCTGCACTCAATCTTGAGGCTGCTTGGGGGCTGTTGTGTACGGAGGATTTACTTGTCCACGGTTGCGCATACAAGGATTCTGACGCGTGGTGGATCGCAGCAAAAGCCGGAACTGGTTTGGCACCCGCAGGCGATCGAGTCGTAACAAGCTACCGAAACACTTTCGAGCGCATGAGCATTGCCGCGCAATCATTACGGCCTTGGGTGATTCGCCACTTGAAATTACGCGATATTGATGGGCGACCACGGCGCGAGCGATTACCCGGAGCGGCTATTGAGCACGACGATTCCAGTGCACCTGATACGGGACTAACGCTGGGAGGCCCTGCCCTGTTGCCTTTCCTGCTTGCAGCACGAGCAACGATGTGCGCTCCAGATTCGCGCCCCGTTTTCGCTGAGGGACTGGCTTCCAGCTACGAAGCTTTTCTGCACACCCGCCGATCATTGGAGGAAGTGACCGATGTAGATGACGAATCCATCATCCGAGACGATGAGACGGATCGAATCGGTGAGTGGTATTTGGAAAAACTCGAGCAATCATTGCCGTTGAAGGGTTACCGCGCATCAGCAGCCCACCCGAAGGTTGCCGCCACGGCACAGCGCACAGTGACGGCCTGGCGGAAAGGCGAAAAGGTCCTCGTCTTCTGCCATTACGTTGCCACAGGTCGCGTCCTTCGCCAGGTGATCTCTGGTTTGCTACGGGACGAAGTGAGGCGATTGGGCGCTGAGAAACTCGGTTGCAGAGTGAGTAAAACTGACGAGCAGTTGGAGCGCTTGGGAAGACGATTCTTCGATATTGATTCGCCAGCTCGTCGGGCGTGCGACGCCGAAGTGATGGCGATGTTGCAACCCTATAGGACCCTAGACCCACATCGCAAAGTCTTGTTGGAAGTAGTTCGGAGATATCTGCGAACGCCTTCGTTCCTGGTGCGTTACTTCCCTCTGGGTCAAGAGCGACTCGGCTCAGGTGCTGTGGAAAAAGCTTTTGCCGCGGATGATGCTTCCGGCTTAACTCTGCGTGCAGTCGTGCGAGGATTTTTCGAGTTTCTAGAGCAGTGCGTCGAAGACGAGCGCTCGGGTTATCTGGAGGCTATTCACCGTGTTCAAACGGGAGGCATTACTGGACGCGAAGCAAAGAAGACTTTCGCCGAGGATGAATTGCAGGGTGGGTCTAACGAGCTATTCTTGCCTAATGTCCGGCTTGTCAACGGGGCCACAAAACACGAGACGCGACAACGACTAATGCGAACGTTCAACAGCCCGTTCTTCCCCGAAGTGCTGGTCGCGAGCAGCGTCATGGCCGAAGGTGTCGACTTGCAGAGGTTTTGCCGGTACGTGATTCATCACGATCTTTGTTGGAACCCAAGTACACTGGAACAGCGCACAGGCCGAGTAGACCGGATAGGAGCTAAGGTTGAGCAGTGCGGACAGCCCATTCGCGTTTATTTGCCGTACCTGGCCGAAACGCAGGATGAGAAAATGTATCGTGTCGTGATGGACCGTGAGCGTTGGTTCAGCGTCGTAATGGGCGAAAAGTTCAGTACTAACGTGCGCTCCACCGAGAAGCTAGCACAACGCGTACCTCTCCCATCATCTCTGGCCGCAGAATTAGCGTTTCGGCTCGAGGTGGTGTGAAGCACCCCAGGCGGGTGGCCGCATTATTCTTGGGGGGTATAATTCCACCAATGAATGCAGGAAAGAAAATTACCATCTATCTCGCCGAGGGCCTTCCCGGAGGCATCCGGGAGGTCAAAATCGACCAATGGAGTGGCCGGGGTATTTGCGGTCCAAGAAATAGACTTGCCGAGATAATAGGCAAATACCCCGAACTGGATCGGTGTTGTCTCTATTTTCTGGCCGGCGAATCAGACGACGGCGGGTTGACGAGAATTTACGTTGGTGAAGCTGACGGTTTCAAATCTCGGATTAAAGATCACGATTATAAGAAAGATTGGTGGCAATCAGTCGTCGTTTTCTTCTCCCAAGACAGCTCCTTGACAAAAGCGGGTATTCAATACCTTGAAAGTGTCTGTACCGAAAGACTGAAAAAAGCAGGACGGTGTGTACTGAAGAACAGCAACCAGCCGCTCTTGCCATCCATCCCAGCAGAAGATGTCAGCGGACTTGAATATTTTTATGATCAAGTCACGCTAACCCTCCCACTTCTGGGATACGACATCTTTGAGCAGAGACAGCAAGGAGCAGTGCTCGGCGGTGGTCAGGTAGAAATTTCTTGCAAAGGGAAAGATGCCTCTGCGGTTGGCATTTTGCTGAATGATGGCAAGGTCAAAGTGCTAAAGGGATCGAAGGCGAAACTGGAGAATTCCCCCGCGTTCGAGAAGCATAACTACAAGACACTCAAAGATGAACTCGTTCGTATCGGCAAATTAACTCCCGACGGCAACCAACTAATATTTGCGGATGATCATATCTTCGACAGTCCGAGTGCCGCCGCAGCAGTCATTTTGGCTCGGTCCGCAGCTGGACCGTCGGAGTGGAAAGATAAGAACGGGAAGACGCTGAAGGATATCTGGGACGAACAAGTTGCTAAGTTATCAAGCTACTGAACGGCTGAAGGCGTGTAAGACCTTATCAAACTATCAACCTCACGCATAGAAAGAGGTTGCCCTAACTGCGATTCGAGTCGTTGGCTGAGGTCCCGAGAACGAATGAAAAACCGGGCACCCACATAAGACTCTCTCACTCCTCCTGGACCAAAAACCCGGGCTGGTCAAGCCTGGCGGTGCTATCGAGGTGCGTGCGCGTAGACGCTGGATACGTAGCCGTTGCGGAATCCCGTGATTGAATTACCGCTGTTATAGAAGGAAAGCGCGGCATCGAGCGCAGAGTAACCTTCGCCCATTTCACGGGCCAATTCTGTGTACACCGAGATTAGGATTGCTGCTCCGACGCGGATATTGGTGCAGGGTTCAAAGAGTTGTTCCGGTTTCAAATGAAATTGAGCAGCCATTTCACCGTTCACCTGCATTAAGCCAGTGCTCACTGTGTATCGATGAAGTCCAAACCAGCGAAGCCAGTATGTTGCCTCCTTCCGATCCCGAGGCTGTCTTGTCAAAACAAGTTGTCCATTGCTGTAGCCGGCACGTTGTGCGGCGGCGTTTGGACGGTTAATGCTGACCGCGTTGGCGTAGAGGTCCGATTCGGTCCGGGCGATCGCCAGCAATGTATCGGGTGGCGCACCCGGCGCACACCCTGCGGCGAGTGCTAAAAACTCGGCTTCTGAGAGCCGGGCCTGAGGGCGCTGTGCCTGGGCATTCGTTACCGATCCAAGCAAAAGGCTAAAGAAGCAAATAATTCCCAGTTTCAACATGTCTCCTCCGATCTTAGTAAGATTCGTCTTGTTCTCGATCGCGTTCAAAAGCGTTCACCTAACGACTCCACCCTATTCGTTTACAGCCGAGATCACTGGTAGCCCGAACAGGCGCGCCAAGCTCGATGCACTCGTGTTTTGGATCTTAAGTATCGGCGTACCCTTGGCCCAATAGTCGTTGGCCGCGGTTATGAGGATTGTCGGGCGTTCGAAGGCAGAGGATAAAAACGGCCAGACCAACAGTTGTTCGTAGCATATGAGGACTGCTGCGCGCTGTCCTTGGACCGAAATGCTGCCAGGACCAAACAAATTAAGTGGCACGCCATCGGCGCTGAAGGGTTTCCACATCGCAATGGGTACGGGAATCCTTTGATAGTAGATCGTCGTAAGTTCGTAACCCTTGGCAATTAGCGCGTTGTAGTAAGGACGGCTAACCGTGAAGTTTGGTCCATGTCGTCGCGGAAGACCCACGCCAATGAGGAGGGTTGCGTGGCGCTCGGCCAAATTTGTTAGTGAGGGGCGCCAGAAGGCTTCTGTAGCTTCGTTCCATTCGGTGACGACGTGCTCGGGAAAGAGTAGGACGTATGCGTTTGATTTGTTAATGGTCTCTTGTATTCGCTCATGAGCGTTGAATTCCGCTAGGAAATCGGGGTCTGCTTGTCCAGCCCCGCCGAATTGCGTATTGATTGCTTGCCAGCCC
>Ga0074045_10002805_pt1 | contig 15959 bp, 14 predicted proteins | sample BogForMeECP23OM2_FD_94442 | JGI IMG/M metagenome (GOLD analysis project Ga0074045, IMG submission 94442) | Bog forest soil microbial communities from Calvert Island, British Columbia, Canada - Bog Forest MetaG ECP23OM2 | ecosystem: Environmental > Terrestrial > Soil > Wetlands ...
ATAGCTTCAGGAGCTAGTGGCCTCACGGTCGTGGAGGTTGAGTCCTTGAGGTAGTCCCGGCACAAGGGATCGTGCAGGCATGGCGCCCGGCGGATTGGCCTGCGGGCCTCTACTCGCTCGTCCGTTTTGAATTGAGACCCATTGGCTCAGACTGCACTGTCGTGTTGGGTCACTCCAGCTTTCCGGCGGGCGGCTACGATCATCTCAGCCTCGGCCGGAAAGATCATTATTGGGAACCGCTCAAAAAGTTCCTGGGTTAACCATGAGCAAATCCGGACCTGCGTAATCAAACTCGCCCGTAAGACAGAATGACGACACCCGAGCTTAACGTCTGCGTGCTGATCAGTTTCAGTCTCAACTTCCCTTTTATATTTTGAAATAACGGGTGCCCAGCGCCAATCAGAATCGGATCGATGATGATTCGATATTCATCAATGAGCCCGGCTTGAAGTAGCGACGATGCCAGGGCGGCGCTTCCCAGAATCACCATATCCCCACCGGGCATCTGTTTCAGCTTAAGGACTTCTTCCGCCGCATCGCCGTGAACAAGTCTCGAATGATTCCACTCCACCTTTTGCAGAGCTTTTGAGAATACTACCTTCGGCAAATGATTCATTTTGTCCGCAATCTCATCGGCAGCCGCGTGCGGCCAGTATGCCGCCATATGCAGATAGGTCGTTCGCCCAAACAAGATCGTATCGACCGAACGCAGCAGCTTCCTGGCATATTCTAAAAACCCTTCGTCAGGCACAAACCAATCGAACTCCTTGTTGGGCCCCTCAAAGAAGCCGTCGAGCGACATCAAATTTGAAACAATCACTCTTCTCATCTATCGAGCCTCGCTCTGGGAGATGAGTTCCGCCAGACGTACCAGGCTTTCCGCCCAGCCCTGATCCATACCAGCCAGAGCGGTTGCCGCTTCTCTTGTTGCCTTTATCACTCTCGCGTGCAGCTTCATTTTAGTTTTTCCGTTCTGGTCCACGAACGTGACCGAATTGATCACTTCGACTTGTGCTTTCCCTAACGCATCGCAATGCGTCCAGCAGCTAAACACCAGCCGTTCCGGGGCAACCACTTCGTCAAATCTTCCGGTCATGGGATAGTCGGTTCCGTCCGGTCCGTGCATGTCGATCCGGATCTTTCCGCCCGGCCGCACATCCATTTGGCACACCGGATTTGTAAATCCTCGCGGACCCCACCACTTCGCCACTTGTTCGGGATCGGTCCAGGCCTTGAATACGAGGTCCCGCGGCACATCATATTCCCGCGTGAGAACGAGTTCCCTGATGGTCTGGACTTTTTGTAAGAAATTCGGCAACTGTTGCTGGATCAAGGCATTCCAACCCATTGCGAAGTTTTTCTTCGCCAGATCGGTGGCTTCTCGTGGATAATTCTCCAAACCCTCATGTGTCAACCGCAGTTTGGTGCCGTCGCTTTCCTCAAAAAGTTCCATCGTCGCCACCGAGCTTCCGCTATAACCCACAAATTTCCATTCCACCGCAATTTTTCTTCCGGGCACCACGTCCAGCACTTTCCAAATGTGCGGAAAATCTTTGTCGTGGTTTCGCACGGTAAATTCGGTTTCAAACCCTGGTTCGGCCCTAAAGGAATTGATTTCGCCCATAAACCATTGCTGCAACTGATCGAGCTCCGTAATCGCCTTCCATACTGTTTCTATTGGCGCCGGATAGGTGCGCTCAATCACTAATGGTGATTTCGCCAGTTCCTCCTCGAACCGTTCGAGGGTCTGCTGCAGCCCAGGGACCGCGCCAAACTCTTTCGCCGCCTTATGCCGCAACTCCGCTGTTTCAAAAACCATCCGCATCGACACCCTCGTCTTCTCCTCTAGTGCGTCGAATGTCGCAGTCACACGGAACGGCGGATACGACTCATGGTCGTATACAATCCGCTGGGGCTTCACCACCTCCGCGTAAACAACTTTGTTCGGGTAATCTCGTCCGTCAGGTCCGTGCATGACATGCAGCCACACCCCGCCCGGCCGCAAATCCATTTTCGATGTCGTTGTCGTAAAGCCCCTTGGCCCCCACCACTTGGAAATCCGCTCCGGATCGGTCCACAGATTCCATACAAGTTCCCGCGGCGCATCGTAAACTCGCGTCTCAAAAATCTCCCTGTCCGCGTTGTTTGACAATCCAGAAGCCATCGCGCTAGCTCCTTGTTTGCTTGCGGCCATGTTTTCTCTCCTTATTTCTTAATTCTTCGGATTTCAATTCGGCCAGGTACTCTCCCAATCGATCAAAACTTTCTTCCCAAAATTGCCGATACAGTTGCACCCAGTCCGCCACATCCTTCAGCGGAGCCGCCTTCAGCTGGCAGGGCCTCCACTGCGCATGATGTCCTCGCGCAATCAGTCCTGCCCGCTCGAGAACCTTCAGGTGCTTGGACACCGCTGGCAAGCTCATCGCAAAAGGCTCGGCCAGTTCTGTCACCGACGCTTGGCCCGCACCCAGCCGTGCCAGTATGGCCCGCCGGGTGGGATCGGCCAGCGCCGCAAACGTTGTGCTCAATCGGTCGGCAGTCATTTCGTATTTAACCTACTAGTTAAATACAATACCCCTTGGCATGCTGTCAACTGCAAACTTTGTGCCTGCTCTGCTCGTTTCTCCCGTTACTCATGCCGATCCACTGGACTTTCGTACAGTTTACGGTGGGGCTCTTTCCCTGCTATTGCTGGGGGCGGCGAAGCCTTGCCAGTTTCGTTGCGCAACCCACTCGCGTAACGAGTTTCCAGCCATTAGACGGAGGGCGGCGTGCTCCTAAGCGAGCCGGGCTGCACCAACGACAGATCGCCTCGAACGCCGCTCGGACGAATCTTTTTGTTATCGTTCCTGTTCCTCGGCCTTGGTGCGCTCGCCGCCCCCATGGCACAAGCGCAGATTTCTCCTGGCCCGCTCTCCGAAGCGCACTCGTTGCTCGGCGGCACTTCACAATGCTCTTCCTGCCACGCTTTCGGCACCATGACGCCGACGTTTAAATGCATCGATTGCCACAAGGAAGTGGCCCAGGATCTATTCGCCCAGCACGGCTATCACTTTGAATTGCAGATCCGCAATCCAAACGGGAAGGACTGCGTGCGTTGTCACCTCGAACACAACGGCGTCGCATTCCACCTGATTCGCTGGGAACCTTCTCTCGGAAAATTCGATCACAATCTTACCGGCTACAAGTTAGAGGGCAAGCACGCCAGCCTCGCTTGCGAAAAGTGTCACACTCCCACGCACATGCTTCCGGCCAATCGTGAGCTCATCAAGATGAAGGACCTCAACAAATCGTTCTTCGGGCAATCTCCGAATTGCACGCCATGTCACATCGATCCGCACAAGGGGCAGCTCGGCACGGAATGCAGCAAGTGCCACAATGTGGATACCTGGAAATCCCCCAAGGATTTCGATCACTCCAAAACGCGCTATCCCCTGACAGGCCTGCACATGAAAGTTCCCTGCGAAAAATGCCACAAGGCGGAATCGCCCGGCGGTCCGGTTCGCTACCAGAACATGAAGTTCGACACCTGCACCGCGTGTCACACTGATCCGCACAAGGGCGAATTCAAGAAACCCTGCGAGACCTGTCACACTACCAGCAGTTGGAAAAATCTGCTGCCCAGCTTTGCTTTCGATCACTCCAAAACAAACTATCCGCTTGTCGGGAAGCACGCTCCGGTTGCCTGCACGGCTTGTCACGTGAACGGAGATTTCAAGGCACAGATCGCCTTTGCCAATTGCAGCGATTGCCACAGGCCCGACCCGCACAAGGGTCAATTCGAGAAGCGTGAAAAGAAGGGCGAATGCTCCGAGTGCCACAACCTGGAAGGCTGGAAGCCCTCGTTATTCGGCGTGCAGGAGCATGACCGGTCCGGCTATCCGCTCCAGGGCAAACATGTTCAAGTCGAATGCGCGAAGTGCCACATCCCCGCGGGAAGGGACACCATTTACAAAGTGAAATTCTCGGCCTGCGCCGATTGTCACAAAGACGCGCATGACAATCAATTCGCCGCCGCGCCTTTCAACAACCGTTGCGAGCCGTGCCACACTGTCGACAATTTCCATCGCGCCAAGTTCACCATCGCGCAACACAAAAACACGCGCTTCGCCTTGGCTGGCGCGCACGTTGCCGTTGCTTGCGCTGATTGCCATAAAATTGGGGCCGCGGGCCGCACCGACAAAATCATACCTTTCCAGTTCGAAGACCGCACCTGCACCGCCTGCCATAAAGATCCGCACCAGGGCGAATTCGACGATCGCATGGTCCGCAAGCGTGCCAATGGCACGCCGTTCGGTTGCGAAGCTTGCCACACAGTGAAATCCTGGGTGGACATTAACGGCTTCGATCATTCCAAAACCAAATTTCCCTTATTGGGAGTTCACCGCACTGTTTCCTGCGGGGAATGCCACAAGGCCACCACCAGCTACGAATCGCGCTTCAAGGGCACTCCGCCGCAATGCGAAGCTTGCCACAACGACGCGCATGATTCTCAATTCGTAGCGAAAGACGGCAAGACGCGTTGCATCGATTGCCACAATGCCCAGCGCTGGGTTCCTTCCTTGTTCGATCACGATACGCGCACGCACTTTGCTCTTACCGGCGGCCATGCCAACGTCAGATGTGCATACTGCCATACACAAAGCAAACGGATTGGCGACAAAACGATCGTGATCTACAAAAATACTCCCTCCAAATGCGTGAATTGCCACAGCGACAATCCCGCCGTTCTGAGCTCTCCGCCTGCTACCTAACCCTTTTTTCTCGACGCCTTCTTTTTTGCTCCTCACCTAACCCGAGTAGAGAGCCGTAGCTGTACTTCCAGCCTGCTTGTCAGTAGTGACAACTGGCCCAGAACTGTCTGGTCGTACAGTTGCTCACGATTGCAGCCCAGCCAGAAAATAGTAGAGATTTTCAACAGGCCCCGTGCAATCCCTAGCCTACCTGCGCCTGCGGAGACCACTACGCTCACGTTGCTCCAGTTCGCTCTCTGGGCCCTATTCGCCGTCCCTCCCGCATCCGCGCGGCCCCTCCCCTTGCCCGTTCCATCGACTAGGTCTCATGCTGCCGGACAGACACAAACCACCCGCAATCCCCACGGTCCAGTGACTATTCCCTGCGAGAACTGCCACACGTCCGCCGGCTGGCGCCCAATTCGCGCGGTTCCCGAGTTCGATCACAACAAGACGAAATATCCCTTACGGGGATTACACGAAAAAGTGAAATGCATTCAATGTCATATTCAGCCGGTCTTCACAAACGTGAGCAAGAATTGCGCCGATTGTCACGCCGATATTCATCGCCGCCAAATGGGCTCCGACTGTGCGCAGTGTCATACCGTAAAAGGCTGGAATATCGCCCCCCAGCAAGTTCAGGACCACCAGAATCGCTTTCCGCTTTTCGGAGCCCATGCTGCCGTGCCGTGCGATTCCTGCCATAAGAGCGCTGCCGTCGGACAATTCCTGGGGCTTGAAACCCAATGCGATTCTTGCCACCTGAAGGACTGGCAGAACACCACCAATCCCCCTCACCAGAGTGCTGGTGCAGCATTTGCCTCGAGCAAATGCGATCAGTGCCACGGGTTTGATAGCTGGCTTGGTGCAAAGTTTGATCACAGCAGTACGGGATTCTCGCTCACCAACGGCCACGCCAATCTTGCTTGTTCCGCGTGCCACATCAACAACAATTACAACCTCCCCTCGGGGGCCTGCCAGAACTGCCACCTAACTCAGTGGCAGCAGACCAACAATCCTCCGCACGCTTCCGCTGGCCCCGCGTTTGCCGCTGCAAATTGTGCGACCTGCCACAACACCCTCACTTGGACGACCGCCACGTTCGATCACAGCACCACCGGTTTCCTACTCACCAACGGCCACGCCAACGTTCCTTGCGCGTCTTGCCACATCAACAACAATTACAACTTACAGATCGCGCCCGCAGACTGCGGCAATTCCGGGTGCCATCTCACTACCTGGCAGCAGACCAACAACCCCACGCACTCCACTGCTGGTTCCGCATTTGCAGCTTCTAATTGCGCTAACTGCCATACGACGCAAGGGTGGAGCAGTGCATCGTTCGACCACAGCATCACAGGTTTCGCACTGGTCGGCACACACATGTCACCTTCGCCGACTCCCTGCCTCGCCTGCCACGTCAACAATAACTACACGCTGAATTCCGCTGACTGCTTGAGCTGTCACCAATCTGCATGGAACAGCACGCAGACCCTTGGCGGGAACGTTCCCAACCACGTCACCGCTAATTTCCCCTCGACCGCGTCGGCCTGTGCGGCGTGCCACACCATCACGTCTTGGTCCAATGGAGTTTTCGATCACAGCAGCACTGGCTTCCCGCTTACCAATTCACATCAACTCGCGCCGGCGGGCAAAGTCACTGCCTGCACTCAATGCCATATCGGCGGCAATTACAACTTGCAGATCGCCCCGACCGACTGCGGCAACTCCGGCTGCCATCTCACCACTTGGCAACAGACCAACAACCCCACGCACTCCTCTGCCGGCTCCGCTTTCGCCACATCCAATTGCTCCACCTGCCACAACACCATCACCTGGACGACCGCCACGTTCGACCACAACACCACCGGCTTTCCTCTGACCGGCGCGCACACGACCACGGCCTGCGCCCTTTGCCACATCAACAACAATTACAACCTCACCACGGCCAATACCGATTGCTACGGCTGCCATCAGTCGACCTGGAACAGCACGGCAACTCTCGGCGGCAATGTTCCCAATCACATCGCCGCTGGTTTCCCCACTTCGCTTTGCTCCACTTGCCACAATACCGTCGCTTGGAATCCCGGCATGTTCAATCACACCACGACCGGATGGGCTCTTACAGGCACACATACGACCACGCCTTGCTCGGCGTGCCATATCAATAACAATTACAACCTTACGGCCGCGAATACCGCCTGTTACGGCTGCCATCAAGCCGCTTGGAACAGTACGCAAACACTCGGCGGGAGTGTTCCGAATCATATTGCGGCGGGATATCCGACCACTTGCGACACTTGCCACACCACCAGCAATTGGCTCGGCGCAACGTTCAATCACACCTATTTCCCGATTCCCCATCACGGTTCGGTCTGCAACGATTGCCACCAAGTTGCGACCAACTACGCGAGCTTTACTTGCATCAATTGCCACACGCAGACGGCTCATCAGCAGGCGCAAACGAATCAGACTCACGCCGACATTCCTGGTTACAGCTACGGCCCGACTACCTGCTACAACTGCCACAAGACCGGCGGGGGAGGCTAGCGTGCGCAGCTTTGCCGCTTTTTTGTTCCCCGCAGTTCTGCTCCCGTGCCTGCTCGCGGGAATGATTCCTACCCGTGCGTTCGCACAAAAAAGTTTCTCCAGCGCTAAGCCCTCGGTTTTTGACGTCAAGTATGTCGCCGACAATGCCGTATACGTCGACGCGGGGCGCAACGCCGACCTTCAGGAAGGCATGAAGCTTTCCGTCATCCAGCCGCCGCCCGATGGCGTATTGTCTGACGGCGTGCGCTTTCGCGGCTACCCACACGTTGCCGAGCTCAACGTCATTTCCGTCGCCGATTCCTCGGCCGTCTGCGATGTCATCTCCTCCAGCGGTGAACTGAAAGTTGGACAGTTTGCGTTTCTCGCGCCTGCCAGCGTTGAAGACCGCCATCTCGCCGAAACCGCTCGCGAAGCCGAAAATTATCCCATCGTCGTTGCATTCACAGATGGCGACCCACTTGACGCCGAGCTCCGCGAGACGCAGAACAACGTGTTGAATCCCGAATCTCGGATCGTCGGCACGATGCGCGGGCGCTTCGGGTTCAGCTACGGGGGCATTCAAGAATCCGGAATGAACTCCACGCAGATCGGCTTGATGATCGACGCCGATATGACTCACATCGCCGGCACCTACTGGAATTTCAACGGTTACTGGCGGGGCAATCTCATCAACAGCACCAGCAGCATCCCGGGCCAAAGCACCGCTACACTTTCCGATCTAATCAATCGCACCTATCAGCTCGGTTTCACTTACTCGAGCCCGTACTCCCCGAGTGTCATTGGGATCGGCCGTGTCTACCTTCCCTGGGCGCCCAGCTTAAGCACGATCGACGGCGGCTACTACGGCCGCAAGATGAATCATCTTCTAACGATAGGCGCGTTTGCCGGGTCCACTCCTGATCCGACCTCTTGGAGCTACAACCCCGATCAGCAAATCGCAGGCACATTCGCTAGTGTGGAATATGGCGATTTCGATCACCTTCATTTTCTGAGCACTACTGGCCTCGCCGTCACCAGCATCGCTTGGCGCGTCGCCCGTCAATTCGCTTTCTTCGAAAACAATTTCAACTGGAAACGCAACCTTTCGTTTTACAACTCCACGCAAGTTGATGCCGCCCGCACTTCCCCGCTCGTTGGCGGTGGCAGCAATCCCACCGGCGTTTCGCAAAGCTATTCTTCCATCCACTATCAGCCCATTCAACTTGTCAACTTTGGCCTAAACTACAATTTCTTTCGGCAGCTTCCCACGTTTGATCCCGTTCTCGTCGGCACCGGTTTGCTCGACAAATATTTATTCACTGGGCTCAGCGGCGACGTTCGCCTCGCACTTCCCAAACAGATCGGCTTATATGCTTCGTTGGGCAAGAGCAAAACCACTACCGATATCAAATCTTCGCTCAACCAGGCTTACGGAATTTCTTTCGGAAATATTTGGCGAACTGGACTGCTCTTCGACGCGCACTATTCGAAGTTCGACAGCGATTTTGGGAGCGGCCAGTATGAATCGATCTCCGTCTCCAAGAGTCTGAGCGAGGCTCTACACCTGCAGTTCATGGCAGGCATTCAGAAATTCAATTCGCCGCTCTCCACCAATACCAACGCCAATTTCATCAATAGCGTCATCGATTATTCTTTCGCCCGCCGTTACTTCCTTGAAGGCGTCTTCGGTTGGTATCAGGGCACCACCCTCAACTACAACCAGTGGTCCACCGTTTTTGGATATCGCTTCGGGGGTCTACGCCATTGAGCCAGTATCCGCCCCTTCCAACGCGTCTACTCGCACTGCTCACCACGATTTTCGCCTGCACCGCTCTGCTCGATGCGCAAGCTCCGACCATGCAATCCCCAAGCCCGCAAACGCCGCACGAGCAAACCATCTCGGCGATGCGCTCAAATGAGGAAGCCTCCTCTTCGTCTCTAACAACCCCGGCTGCTAGCACAACCGCCGATCCAGCCTTCCTTCTACGCGCCAATGATTCTTTATTGCTGGCACGCAAACATATCGTTAACTTCTTCGAGCAAACCGCCAACGTGGTCTGCAAGGAAGATGTCGCACAAACCCTGGTCGGCAAAAACGGCAAGCCGATGTATCGCGAAGAGTCGGTCTTCGAGTATCAGTTGCAAGCCAGCACGCGCAGCGGCTCTTTACAGTTCGTGGAATCCCGCGAGGCGCTGAAGGAAGCCTTCCGCGATCCCAACAAGACTCTACTGATCACCAACGGATTCGCCAGTATGCTGCTGGTCCTCGACCAGAGTTTTGAGCCCAGTTACTCGTTTCAGCCCGTAGAGGAAGAAATCATCGACGGCCGCAACCTGGTCAAAATTCATTTCAAACCGGTGCCCGGTGCATCCTCTCCCGCGGCAATACAACTTCGCAGCCGCAATTACCCCTTGCCGTTAACCGGCGATGTCTGGATCGAGCGCGAAACTGGGTCGGTCGTGAAGTTGGTTACTTCTCTCGACTCCAGCATGGACGATCTCGGCCTCCACGCGCTTCGCAGCGAAATTCATTACTCCATCGTGCAATTTCACGATCCCGAGGAAGCGTACTGGATGCCGGCCTCCGCAGTCATCGATGTAGAGACGCCCAAACAGCATTGGCGGAATGTGCACCGCTTCACCTCTTACAAGCGGTTCCGCGCAACCATCCAGGTAGAATTTGGAGACACCAAGCCATGAGCGCTGAAGCAAGTATTCAAAATGCAATTCTGGCCCGCGAAGACTTCGAGCGTGGCCACAAACTTCGGGTTTTTCTCGCGTGGATGCTGTCGCTCGCCGTGGTTCTGGTCCTTGCAGGATACGGTTTCGACTATTACACCTTGGGTTCGTCCGACCGGCCGTTTTCCCCCAAGCACGAAATTCTTCGCCCTAGCGGAACGGTCGGCATGAAGCTCGGGATGTTTGGCGTCTTGCTTTTCTTCCTCATTTACCTTTACCCGCTGCGTAAAAAATGGGGCTGGCTCGCGCGTCAGGGAAACTCGCGTCACTGGCTTGATTTTCACGTTGTGCTTGGCACCGCCGCGCCGATCATGATCGCGTTTCACGCAGCCTTCAAATTCGGAAACATCGCCGGGATGGCTTTCTTCAGTATGTTGGCGGTCACGCTTTCCGGCTTCGTGGGCCGTTACCTTTACGCGCAAATTCCTCGCAACCTAAACGCCGCCGAACTGTCCATGAAAGAGATGGAAGAGATGGAAAATTCTCTGCGCGCTCGTCTCCGAGAACAAAAGCCCACATTCGGCAAACGCCTGGAAGCCCTGTATGAACTTCCGTCCTGCGAAGAGGTCGCTCGTATGCCCATGCTCGTCTCTCTTGGCCGCATGATCTGGATCGATGGCAAGCGCCCCCTGCGTCTTTCTCTGCTACGCCTCGAAGCTACCGGTTTCGCTTCCTGGTTGGCATCCTTCGGCGGCCTACGCCGCACCCAGGATGTGAAGCTCGAGCATGCCATCGATGTCGCCCGCAAACAGTCCGCTCTTTCCAAACGCATTCTGTTCCTTTCCCGCACCCAACAGGTGTTTCACATGTGGCACATCGTCCATCGGCCCTTCAGCTATGCCTTCGCGATTCTGGCTATCATCCACATTGCCTTGGCCCTGTACATGGGCTACCGCATCTAGTATGCGCATGAGACCACAGCGCGTCATGGCCATCTCGACTGCGGCGAAAGCGAGAACGTTTTCTCCGCGCTTGGCAACTCTCTGTCTCGCGGTCATCTTTTTCTTCATCCCTTTCCGGAACACCCCATCATGGATACTCTGCTCTCAGTCTTGATCGCCGTTGCCATCATTGGCGCCTTCCTCTTTTTCCATTTGCGAGCAGAGAAGAAAAAACACGCTGCCGCAAAAGCAGCCGCCGAAAAGGGAAAAATCCGTTCTGACGGGCCACAATCCCAGCATCCGCATATTGATAACAATTACTGCATCGGCTGTGCCAACTGCACCACTGTCTGCCCGGAAGGCGACGTACTCGGCATGATCGGGGGCAAAGCCATGATCATCAACGGCTACAAATGTATCGGCCACAGTCTATGCGCCGAGGCGTGTCCGGTGGGAGCCATCACCATGGTCTTAGCCAGTCCGAGCGTGGGCGCTAGTCTGGCCACCCTCACGCCTGCCTACGAAACCACGATTAAGAACCTGTTTATTGCCGGCGAACTCGGGGGCCTGGCTCTTATCAAAAACGCGATCAATCAAGGACGCGATTGCGTGGACACCGTGGCCGCTCGCCTCCTCTCTAACCGATCCGCAAGTACCGCGCCAGGAATCTACGACCTCCTGATTGTCGGTGCTGGCCCTGCCGGGATCAGCGCTTCCCTTCGCGCTACAGAGAAGAAATTGAACTACCTTACGCTGGAAGAATCTGAAATCGGGGGAACGGTGGCCAAGTATCCGCGCCAGAAGCTTGTGCTTACGAGCCCTGTTGAATTTCCCATGTACGGCAAATTCAAAAAAACGGAACTCTCCAAGGAACAATTGTTGAAATTCTGGCAAATCGTTTTGCAGCGCGCCGATTTCAACTGCAAGACCGGCGAAAAAGTAAATAACATCTTGAAGGGGGAAGACGGAACGTTCCTTGTCACCACCGGCAAAGGCGAGCACCGTGCGCGCCACGTCATTCTCGCTCTCGGCAAATCCGGCAGTCCGCGGAAACTCGGCGTTAAAGGCGAGGAGCTTCCGAAGGTCATGTACCGTCTGATCGAAGCCGATCACTATATCAACAAAAAAATCCTGATCGTCGGAGGAGGAGACTCTGCTGTAGAAGCGGCCATGGGCCTGGCCAGCCAGGTGGGCAACACCATCACGTTAAGCTATCGTCAGGAAACTTTCTCGCGAATCAAGGACCGCAATTTGCAGCGCATCAACGATTTTATACGCAAAGGAAAGCTCAAAGTCATCTTCAACTCCAATCCTGTCGAATTTCGGCCCGGATCGGTCATCCTGGAGGTGCAGGGCGTTACACAAACAGTTACGAACGATTACGTCTGGATTTTCGCCGGCGGCGAGCCCCCGACCGCTTTCCTCAAAAAAATAGGTATCGGCTTCTCCGATCGCGATGTCACCCGAGAGGGCGCCCGCGCCGCGCGAGAATCCGCTGACCGGGAGCTGGCCACCATCTAATCTGTAGCTCGCCTCGTTCTGAGAGGAGATTCCCGACAAATCGACATCGGCATTCCCCGATTGTCAAGGGCAGGCAGGTTTTGCTCTGAGGCACATGCAGCACAGCTCCTACTTCCGAAACTCCCCAAACCCTATCCTCAACTGCATCGTATTAATCCCCGGATTCGGATTCGTCATTCCCGCATTCGAGATATGCAAAAACCGTACTTCCGCCGAGAAATTGTGTTTTCCGCTCAGAAAGTACGCACCGATCCCTCCGCTCGTCGTGAAATTGATTTGCGAAGTTCCTTCCGGCACTTTCGTATTGGTAAACAACGTGCCGCCCTCAATCTGAAAATACGGCTTTATTTTTCGCGGCTTTGTAAAGATCCATTTGAATGCGAAAGGATTGACACCTGCTCCATAGGCCGTATTCGTTTTCTGCCAGATTACCCACGCTGGCACCACATCCAGGGCATACTCAAGTTGCCCCTCTAAGATCCCCGGCCCTTTGGACGAGGTAATCACAATTCCGTATCGCAAGCCCAGGTTCCACACACCGGTATTCATGGTGCTCCCGTTAATCGCGTGGCCGCCGCCAGTCCAAATCTGCAACTCGCTGGCCGCTCCTTCCGGCCCAGCCTGGGCCTGTGCCAAGCAAGTTCTGGCACCAACGCTTGTGAGCAGCGACACGATCAGTACGCATTCAACAAACTTTTTCACGCGGTCATCCCCCAAAACAGATCAGCACAATAGCGGAAACAATTCCCCCTGACAATTGCTAAAAGGGTTACGGGATTGCGCGCGTGCCGGGCCGGTCGGGATCGACCGATAGTTAGAAAGAGGAGGCGGGCCAGGTCTTCCCGCCTCCTTGTTTTCCCCTTTCGGGGAACCGGCAAGCCTGACGGAGGGCGGCCAGCCGGTCGTGTGTTGGCCTACTTATTAAACCCTTGGAACAGAAAAAAAGTTACAGTCAATCCCGCAAAAAAGACTACACTTCTTACTGTATTTTTGGACTGCCCCGAGAGGGTCCCATGCCACGGCCGCCCGCGATCAGCTCCGATAACATCTTACGTTTTCTGCAACTTAGAAATGATCCCGTGTCCCTCGAGGAGATTTCACGCGCGCTTCAGATCAAGAAGAGCAAGCGCAACGTTTTGCAGCAAATGCTTGCGCGGCTGAAAAAGCGTGGACTAGTTGAAGAGCTTTCGCACAACCGTTTTCTGCTTCGCCGCAAAGAAAAAGAGGCTCGTCCTTCCTCCGCTTTGCCCGCCCCGGACAATTTTCCACAACACAAGGTTGCCTCTCGCGATGAAATCCGCGGCCGTCTTGTCCATCATCAAGACGGTTACGGCTTTGTGGTCCCGGAGATCGCTCTCCCCAATCTTGACGGTGATATTTTTATCCCTCGCGACCAAATTGAAGACGCGATGCACGGCGATACGGTCATTGCCAGAATCACTCGCTTAAGTGGTTTGACCGGTGCACGCCGAGCGGAAGGCCACATCGTCCGCATTGTTGGCCGGGCCCATCCCTCCGTCGTCGGGCAGTTTCGCTACACCTCACGCGGGTGCGTCGTGGTTCCCTACGACCCGCGGGTACAGCATGAAATTGAACTCCCTCCCGGTGAAGAGCTCTCCGTACTACTTAGCGAGCAGCTCCTTGCGGGCTCGAAGGAGCTGGCCGGCCGCGGCAAACGTCTTCCGCACATTGCTAAACTCGATGGAGCGGTCGTCAACGTCGAACTCATTCGCTACCCGCGAAGTGGCACTGCCCCCTCCGGGCGGGTGATCGAGCTTCTTGGTCGCCCGGGCGACCTTGGCGTCGACACCGAGATTATTATTCGCAAGCATCATCTTCCACATGCTTTTCCGCGCGAAGTTCTAAGCGAAGCTGAACGTCTGGCTCTTCCTGTTAGCGACGCCGAACGCGCCGGCCGCGAAGATTTTTGCGAGTTGCCGATCGTCACGATCGATGGTGAAACCGCTCGCGACTTCGACGACGCCGTCTACGTAGAACGCCGCGCCGACGGCGGCTGGCTCCTCCAGGTGCATATCGCCGACGTCGCCCACTACGTTCATCCCGAATCGCCGCTCGATCGCGAAGCGCGCTTGCGCGGCAATTCGGTTTATTTCATCGATCGCGCTGTTCCCATGCTTCCGGAATCGCTCTCCAACGGCATGTGCTCCCTCAAGCCGCGCGAGGAGCGCCTGGTTCTGAGCGCCATCATGCATTTCGATGCCGCCGGACGCATGCTGAATTCCTGGATGGTCGAAGGTCTCATCCGTTCCTCGGAGCGCATGACCTACACAAACGTTAACAAAGTTCTTGAAGGAGACGCGGAGATGAGTGCGCGCTACGCTCATCTTAATCATCATTTCCGTGCGATGAAGGGCCTGGCGCTTCTCTTAAATGCCCGCCGCAACGAAACGGGCTCAATCGATTTCGACCTACCCGAAGCCGTCATCGAATTCGACGCTGAGCAGCGCATGACTAACATCTCACGCAGCGAACGCAACATTGCTCATCGCATCATCGAAGAATTCATGCTTGTGGCAAATCGCGCGGTAGATCATTACCTACTGGGTCGCGCGATTAAATGCATTCATCGCGTCCACGAAAAACCCGATGCTCGCAAGATTCTGGAATTTGAAGAGCTCGCGCGCGCTTTCGGCTACACACTGGGCGTTGAAGATCTCTACCAAAAAGAAGTTGCCGTGCGTCACGGCAAAGTTCCTGCTCCAGCAAAAGCCGGCCGCCCCGATTCTTACGGCAAAGGCCGCGAGCGCGGCATGAAGGTCGCTCTTCCGGCCGCCGATGTGCGCATCACCCCGCATCATTATCAGCGACTGTTGAAAAAGCTTGCCGGCAAAACGGAGGAGCGCATTGTTTCCTATCTGATGCTTCGCTCGCTCAAGCAGGCTCGCTACGCGGCCGAGCCCCTGGGTCATTTCGCGCTCGGTTTTGATGAATACACGCATTTCACTTCGCCGATTCGCCGCTATCCCGACCTCATCGTTCATCGCGTGCTGAAGTGGGCGCTCGCCCATCCCGAAGAAACGCCGCCTTCCTATCCCAAACCTGCCGTGGGCACCGAAGCGGCGTTGTATTCGCAAAAACATCTCGAAGAAATCGCCCAGGAGAGTTCAGAGACAGAACGCCGCGCCGCGACGGCCGAACGCGAACTAAAAGACTGGAAGACCGCGCAGTTCATGGAAGATCATCTCGGTGATCAGTACGAAGCGCTCATCATTTCCGTACAGAAATACGGCTGCTTTGTCGAGTTGCTGGAGATCTTCGTCGAAGGACTCTTGCCGATCGGCGCGCTCGAAGAAGCGGCCAGGACCCGCGTGATGCATCGCGAACGCGAACACTCCTTGGTTTCCGTACCCGGCAGCGAAGGCGGCGGGGGCCGCCGCAAGCGATTCGCGCCACTTACCTGGAAACTTGGCGACCGCATTCGCGTTCGCGCCGAACGCATCGACCCCATGCGCCACCGCGTCGAATTCGCTTTGGTCCTGTAGCGGGCCGTTCTGCGACACATCGAGCAAACGGGTCTCGGCGGTCGCAAACCTAG